>Ga0075425_100006098_pt1 | contig 12600 bp, 11 predicted proteins | sample SoiMethybrSBSTD4_FD_75300 | JGI IMG/M metagenome (GOLD analysis project Ga0075425, IMG submission 75300) | Bulk soil microbial communities from a Populus tree surrounding site in Tennessee, USA - Soil MetaG P. TD hybrid SBSTD4 | ecosystem: Environmental > Terrestrial > Soil > Tree plantation...
GCGGCGCCGCAGGCCATCGCCTCCATGGAGGGCATGCCGAGCCCCTCGTCCCAGGACGGGCAGAGATAGATGGGGCAGCGGCTGTAGAGCCAGGCGAGCCGCTCCTGGGGCAGGTTCTCGTGGAACTCGTCGTAGGGCAGCGCCTCGCGCGGCGGCTTGACGCCGAAGCCCACGAGCTGCACCTCGGGATGCCGCGCCCGCACCGCGGCCATGGCCTCGATCCCTTCCCGCACGCCCTTCCACGCGTAGTCGTGATGCAGCATGAGGAGGCGTAGCGCATCACTGGAGCGCGCGCCCTCCACGGGATGGAAGAGCGCACGGTCCACCGGCGTCACGAGCACCTCCGCCTCGGCGGCGAAGCGCTCCTGCATGATGTCGCGGAGCCACGAGGAGATCACGATCTTCCGCAGGGGCAGCGCGTAGGTGCGGTCCACCTCGGCGGGGGCGCCGTGATAAAGGCTCTCGAAGTGCTGGACGAGGTAGAACTTGGCGCCCGAGCTCCCCGGCGCCGCGGCCACCGCGGCCGCCGTCTGCCACGCGGTGGCGATCAGTGCGTCACCCGTAGGCAGGCGCGCGGGATCCCACGAGGCGACCCAGCGGACGCGCGGGCGAAAGCCCGGGATCCAATCCGGTCCCGCGCCGCGCAGATTGCGCGACCATGCCCGCCACACGTGCTTGGCGGGGACCAGCACCGTGACGTCGTGGCCGCGTCCTGCCAGTCGATTCGCATAGGTGAGGATCGCGCGTACACCGCCCGCGATCCTGAGGTGCGGCGCGAGGAACGTGACCTTCACAGCAGCATCCCCTCTCGCCGGAGGGGAGAGGGCAGGGTGAGGGGACGACGCCATGGGCCGCTGCCCCCACCCTCACCCTGCCCTCTCCCTCCCGGGAGGGAGAGGGTTGGGAGGTGGCTGCGCATCATCAGATCGCCATGGAGACCTGACCCGTGCGGCGATAGGCGTCGGGGTCCAGCATCACGTTGATGCAGGTGACGTCGCTCGAGCCCATGGCGCGCTCGAGCGCGGGCCGCAACGCGGCGGGCTCCGTCACGTGCACGCCCTTGCCGCCGAGCGCCTCCGCCATCTGATCGAAGCGCGTGTAGGGCAGCGAGGTCGCCACCTGACGCTCGGCCCCGAAGAAGGAGAGCTGCGGGTTGCGGATCTGTCCCCAGCCGCCATCGTTGCCGATCACCACCGTCATGGGCAGCTTGAAGCGCACCGCCGTCTCCATCTCCATGCCGTTGAGTCCGAAGGCGCCGTCGCCCGCGATGAGGAGCACGCGATCGGCGGGACGGAGCAGCTTGGCCGCGATGGCGAAGGACGGCCCCACGCCGAGGCAGCCGAAGGGGCCGGGATCGAGCCACTGCCCCGGCCGCTGCAGGGCCACGATTTTCGACGCGCAGCCGACCACGTCGCCGCCGTCGCCCACCACCGTGGTGCGCTCGTCGACCACCGCGGCCAGCTCGTGTCCGAGGCGGTAGTGGCTGATGGGCACGCTGTTGGAGAGGCCCTCCTCGCGAAGGCGGGCCTGGCTCTCCGTCTCCTTCTTGCCCACGGCCTGGCGCCACCGCTCGAAGCGGGTGGGCAGCCCCCGAGAGAGAGCGGCGGTGACCGCGCGGAGGGTGAGACCGATGTGCGAGGTGAGACCGAGCTCGAGCGGCCGGTTGCGCCCGAGCTCCACGGGATCGCAGTCGACCATGGCGACGCGCGCGTGGTCGGCGAACGACGGCGGCCGCCCGTAGCCGAGCCGGAAGTCGAGCGGCGTGCCCAGCACCAGCACCACGTCGGCCTGACCGAGGGCGAAGCCGCGTGCCTGGGAGAACGCGAGGGGATGGCCACTGGGCAGGCAGCCGCGGCCGGCGCCGTTCATGAACACGGGTGCGCCCGTGGCGTCCGCGAAGGCCGCGAGGTCAGAGGCCGCGTCGTCCCAGTACACGCCGCTGCCCGCCATGACCACGGGCCGCTCCGCGCCGGCGAGGAGGTGGGCCAGCGCCTCCACGGACTCCGCGTCGGGAGCGGAGGCGCGCCGATGCACGTAGCCGGTAGGGATGGGCGCGAGCCGGTCCTCGACCATGGTCATGAGCAAATCCACGGGAATCTCCACGAAGACGGGGCCCGGCCGGCCCGTGAGCGCGGTGCGGATGGCCGTGGTGAGCACCTCGGGGATCTGCCGCGTCTCCGACACCGTCCACGAGCCCTTGGTGATGGGCCGGAGCAGATCCACCTGCTCCACTTCCTGCAGCGAGCCGAGACCGCGCAGTCCGAGCGGCGCCGCGCCGCCGATGAGGAGGAGCGGGCTCCGTGCCGAGTAGGCGTTGGCCACGCCCGTCACCGCGTCGGTCACTCCCGGCCCCGCCGTCACCGCGGCCACGCCAATGTTGCGCGTGAGGCGCGCGTAGGCGTCGCCCGCATGCGCCGCCGCCTGCTCGTGGCGCACGTCGATCACCTCCACGCCCTCCGTGATGCAGCCGTCGTAGATGGGCAGGATGTGGCCGCCGCAGAGGGTGAAGAGGTGGCCCACCCCCGCCTGCTTGAGCGTGCGCGCGACCAGGTGTCCGCCACTCAGATCGGCCATGGCATCCCTCAGCTCCCCACGCGGAGCCGGTAGAAGCGGAAGAGATCGCTCGTGATGGGCAAGACCTCCACGTCATGGAAGCCCGCCTCGAGCGCGTAGCGCCGCAGGGTAGTTGGGCGCATCACGGTGCCCGTGGCCGCGGACGGCTGGTCGGCGAGGCCCGTGGGCAGGCAGCACAGCACGCTGAAGCCGTACATCAGGCGCTCGATGGTATCGCCCGGCGCGGTGAAGGTCTCGGCCACCCGCTCGTCGACGACGATGACGGCGCCGCCCTCGGCGAGGAGGCCACGGGCCCGGCGCAGCACCTCCACCGGCTGCGACATGTCGTGGAGCGCTTCGAAGATCGTCACGAGATCGTAGCGGCCGGCCAGAGTGGGATCGCCGGCGTCGCGCATGGCGATGTCCACGCGGTCGGCGAGGCCCGCCTCCGCCACGTTGGCACGGGCCAGCGCCACGGAGGCCTCGTCGAGGTCGAAGCCGTCGACACGCACCTTGGGATAGGCGCGCGCGATGCCGATGCTGGACCAGCCCGCGCCGCACGCCACGTCGGCCACGCGGGCGGGCGGATCGGCGGAGAGTCGCGCGTGCACGTCGGGGATGGCGGGGAGCCACTCGCGCCCGAGGAGGCTCAGGAAGGCGGGGCGGTTCTGCCCGGCCTGGCCCTCGCGCGGATCGCGGCCGAAGTCGCTCCACGCGATCCCCTTCCCCGTGCGGAAGGCCTCGAGCAGCGCGGGAAGCGGACCGGTGAGCCCGACCACGAGCTGGACGACGGGGGCGAACCAGCTCAGGCTCTCGGGATCGAGGAGCACCTCGGCGTGCTCCGCGGACAGCGCGTAGCGCCGCGCGGAGGCCTCCACGGCGGGATCCGTCTCGAGAATGCCCGTCACCGCCTGCTGCTCCAGCCACTCCCGCGCATAGCGCTCGTGGATGCCCGCGGCCGCCGCGAGCTCGGCGGAGGTGAGCGGGCCCCGATCGCGAAGCGCGCGATAGAGTCCGAGCCGGTCCCCCAGGTAGACGCAGCAGATCTCCATGGTGTTGAGAGCGGACTCGAGCAGGCGGCCCACGAAGGCCTCCCGCTTCGCCGTCAAGGAGTCGGCACTGTCCATGATGGGGGCTCAGCGTGCCCGCGGCGGCACGTGCACGACCTCGAGTTTGATCCGGTCCGGGTCCTCGAAGAACACCGCGTAGTAGCCCGGGGTGTACTCGGGGAATTCGCGCGGTGTGTCGTAGAGCGGCGCGAGGCCTCGCGGGGCCATGAACCGTTCGCGGAACCGGTCCACCTCCTCGCGCCCATCGACGCGGAAGGCGAGGTGATTCAGCCCCGTCCCCTTGCGATGGAAGCCGCGGCCACCGAAGCTCGCCTCCGTCGGGATGAGCCAGATGTTCACGCCGCCGTCAGAGAACGCGGCCACACCGCCCTCGTCGTGGATGGAGCGCCACTCGAGATAGCGGAAGAGGTCCCGGTAGAAGGGCAACGCCGTGCCAGGCGATCCCACGTTGACCTGCAGGTGGTAGAGCCGCGACGGCATGCCTACCAGAACTTCTCCCACTTGACGCTCTTGCGGTCCATGCCCTTCTTCACCAGCACCTCGCGCACGGCATTGACGGTATCGCCGCCTCCGCACACATAGACCACGAGCTTGTCCACGCTGTGGACGAGCCGGTCGACGACGCCAGCGACCTCGCCCGTCTCGCCGCGCCACGCTGCGGGCGCCTCGCGCACCGTCGTCACGTAGGTGAAGCCGGGATAGCGCCGGGCGAGCGAGCGGAACTCGGTGTCGTAGAGGAGCCACGAGGGATCGCGCCCCCAGCTGATGAGGATGGTCGGACGCCCGTAGCCCGTCTCGTAGAGGTGGGCGAGGATCGCGCGCACGGCCACGATGCCGATCTCCTCGGCCACGAACACCGCGCGGCGCGGGTCGGCGCGGCTGAAGACGAAGCCGCCCGTGGGCCCCTTGAACGGCACAGGATCGCCGACCTTGAGAGCGCGGAGCCACTGGGAGCCGATGCCGCCGGGGGTCACGTCCACGGACAACGTGATCGATCGCTTCCGCGCGGGCGTGGAGAGGATGGTCCACGCCCGTACCACCTTGGGGCCGAACGGTACGGAGATCCACTGCCCCGCGTCGAAGTCGAGCTCGGACGGCTCGACCATGCGGAGATCCACCTCGATCACCTCGGGACGCGGCCAGCGGATGGCCGTCACCTCCGTGCGGCACTCCCTCGGCTTCTGCGCCAACTACGGACCCTCACCCCGGCCCTCTTCCTGGAAGGGACAGGGAGCCTTTCGGTAGGGTGAGGACGTACTCACCCTACGCACTCCGGAACTTGGGAAAGAGCTCCGCCGCGAACCGCTCGAGCTGCTCCGCTTCGTCGGCGGCGTCGCAGATGGCGTCGAGGACGAAGTAGGTGCAGCCGGCCTCGATGAAGCGCTGGAGCTGCTCCGCACATTGGGCGGGCGTGCCGATGATGCCGTACTTCCGCGCGAGGAGACCGAAGTCCTGAGCGTAGCGCTGGGAGAGCCGGGCCACCCACACCCGCTCCGCGCTCTCGTAGTCCCGGCCCATGGTGATGAAGGTGAGATGCGCCTTCACGAAGCCGTCGAGCGAGCGGCCCGCCGCGGCCGCCGCCGTCTCGATCTTGCCGAGACTCTGCTTGTAGCGCTCCGGCTGGACCACGTACGAGATCCAGCCGTCGCCCTGGCGCCCGGCGCGCGCGAGCGCGGCGTCGGAGCGGCCGCCCACCCAGATGGGCGGCGCAGGCTTTTGCGCGGGCTTGGGATCGATGCTCACGCCCTCGAACTGCGTGAAGCGACCCTTGAAGGTGGCGGGCGAATCGCGCCAGAGCGTGCGCACGACGTCGATGCCCTCGCTCACCCGCGCCCCGCGCTCGCCGTGCGGGGAGCCCGAGGCTTCGAACTCTTTCGGGTTCTCGCCGCCCACCCCGACCCCGAAGATCAGCCGGCCCCCGGAGAGCGCGTCGAGGGTGGAGGTGATCTTGGCCGCGATGGTCGGATGGCGGAGGGCAAGAAGATAGACGCCCACGCCGAGACGGGCACGCCTCGTGATGCCGATGTAGGACGAGAGCAGGGTCAGCGACTCGTAGATCGGCCCGTGGAAGGACACGTGATCGCCCGTCCACAAGGAGTCGTAGCCGAGCTCGTCGACGCGGCGGGCGATGGCGAACTGCTCCTCGGGCGGATGGAGCATGAGAAAGGCGCCGAAGCGGATGGGCGGCATGGGCTACCTCGGAAACGCGTCCTTCACCCCGCCGTCCACCGTGAGGGTGCAGCCCGTGGTCTTGGCCGAGCGGTCGGAGGCGAGGAAGAGCACGGCCTCCGCCACGTCCTCGGGCAGGATGGGCGCAGCCAGGATGTTGCGCTTGCGATAGAAGTCCTCGAGCTGCTCGACCGTGATCCCCTGGGCGCGGGCACGCTCGCGCCGCACCTCCTCCGACCAGAGCTTGGAGTCGCGGAAGACGGCATCGGGATTCACGATGTTGGAGCGGATGCCATGCGGACCTCCCTCGAGGGCCAGCACCTTGGCGAGCTGCGCCTCGGCGGCCTTGGCTGCGGAGTAGGCGGCGAAGTCCTTGCCCGGCGACATCACATTCTTGGTCGCCACGAACACGAACGAGCCGCCCAACCCCTGCGCCTTGAGCACGCGCATGCCCTCGCGCGCCACCAGGAAATGTCCCGTGGAGTTGACGGCGAAGGAGCGCTCCCAATCCCCGAGCGTCATCTGGTCCACCGGAGCGGAGTGCGCGATGCCCGCGTTGGAGACCACGATGTCGAGGCCGCCGTAGGCGAGCACGGCCTCTTCGAAGCCCGCGCGCACCGAGTCTTCGTTGGCCACGTCCATCCCCACGCCGAGGGCCCGTCCCCCGCCCGCGGCGGCCACCACCTCGTCGGCTACCTTGCAGGCGCCGGCCGCGTCGAGATCGGCGACCACGACGTGCGCGCCTTCCGCGGCGAGCCGGAGCGCGGTCGCGCGCCCGATGCCGGAGGCGCCGCCCGTGACGAGGGCGATGCGCCGGGTCAGCTCCTTCTCGGGGGGCGCCTGGGCGAGCTTGTAGAGCTCGAGCGGCCAGTACTCGATGTCGAAGGCGTCCTGGGCGGATAGCGACAGGTAGCGCCCGAAGGCCGTGGCCGCGCCCAGCACGGAGATGGTGTGGTGGTAGATGTCGCTCACGATGCCCGCGGTGCGGCGATCCTTGCCCGTGGTGAACATGCCGAGACCCGCCACCGTGATCACGCGCGGGAACGGATCCACCCCGGTGGCGCCACCGCCCGCCTCCACGTAGGCCGTATAGTCGAGCACGAAGCGCTCGACAGCGGCCTTGACCGCCGCGGCCACCGCCTCCGCGTCGCGTGGATTCTCGACGGCTGCGAAGCAGGGCAGGCGCTTGGTGTAGATGGTGTGATCGGGCGTGGCGGGGCCGATGGTCGACAGCGCCGCCGCCTCGCGCGAGGAAGCGAACTCCAGCACGTCGGGCGCGTCGTCGAAGGCCATGACCATGCGCCGGTCACGCCCCACGAGCCCGCGGAGAGCGGGGGCCACCGCGAGGGCGACCCGGCGCCGCTCCTCGGGCGAGGCGGCCGGCACCGCCACGCCGCCGAAGCGCACGCGGCCCCGGGCGCGATGCTCGATGGCCTCCTCGGCGCGGCTGATGAGATCCACCGTCGCGAGATACGCGGCCTTCACGTCGGCGCCCCAGCAGATCGTCCCGTGCTTCTCGAGGAGAAGCGCCTTGGCCCGCGGATGCCGCTCGAAGGTTTCCGCCACCTCGCGCGAGATGAGAAAGCCCGGTCGCCGGTAGCGGAGCGCGATGACGTCGTCGCCGTATACCTCGCGAAGCACATCGGCGGCGCGGTCGTTGTTGGTCAGCGAGACGATGGCGTCCGCGTGCGTGTGGATGACCGCGGGGGCAGGCAGGAAGCCGTGCAGCAGTGTCTCGATGGAGGGGCGCGGGCTCGCTGGCTCTTGAAGGGCATGCGCGAGGTAGTCGACCATTTCTTGATCGCCCATGTCCTGCCGCTCGAGGAGCACCAGCACGTCGTCCATGCGCACGCCGGGGAAGTGCTTCGTCTCGATGCTCTTGAGGTCCGAGCCCGATCCCTTGACGCGGAGCACGCGCACCTCGCGGCCGCGATGGTCGCGCTCCGTGAGCTTGATCGAGGTGTTGCCCCCGCCCCACACCACCAGCGAGGTCTCGGCGCCGATGAGCCGCGAGGCGTAGACGAGGAGGCCGAGGCCGTCGAGTTGGCGCGCGGCGGCCTCGTCCCAGCGCGAGTTCATGGCGACACCATAACCGAAACCGCGAGGACCCTCAAGATGCGGGCGCCTCTCGCTGCGCGAGCCACACGCCGAGGGAGGACAGGGCGAAGCCCGCCGCCGCGGTGGCGCTCAGCGTCTCGCCCAGCACCACCCACGCGAGCACGGCGGTGAGACCGGGGATGACGTAGAAGTTGCTCGACACCACGCCCGCCGTGCGCGAGCGCAGCATGTAGGCGAAGAGGCCCATGGCGCCCACGGAGACGGCGAGGGCCAGATAGAGCGTGCAGACGATGAGGCGCCACGTCCACATCACACGGAGCGGCTCCACCGCGGCCCCGAGCAGCATGCAGAACACGGCCGCGGCGCCCATCTGCACGGCGTTGCCGGCGAGGAGCGCGCGGGGGCCGCAGTGACGGCGGAAGTAGATCGTGCCCACCGCGAAGGCGACGATGCCGCCCACGGCGAGCAGAGCCGCGGGCACGCTCTGCCCCGGCACCGGCGCAATGCCCACCACGAGCACCACGCCGGCCACCCCGAGACCGAGCCCGAGCCACTGGGCGACGCGCATGCGCTCGCCGAGGAGGATCGCGCCGAGCAAGGCGGTCAGCATGGGATTGAGCGCGGCGAGGAGACCCATGGTGCCGGCATGGAGATACTGGAGCGCCACGTACGCGGTGGCGAATAGACGCCGTTCATGAGCGTGCCCGCCACCGCGAAGTGCGGCCAGCTCCGCCCCAGCGCGGAGAGCGGCTGTCCCGCCGCCCAGGAGAGGACGAGGAGCACGATGGCGGCGATGATGAAGCGCAGGGTGAGCGAAGCGATGGGCGACATGTCCGGCAAGCCCATCCGCACCACGATGTACGCGGAGCTCCACAGCAGGATGAAGGCGGCGGGGACGAGGACGCGCTGGACGATGGCGTACGGCATGAGCCCTATGCTCTACACTGGACGCGGAGCGAAGGAAACCACCAATGAACGAGCCGACCCCGTGCGAGATGCAGGCCTACTACGAGCTCGGCCTCGAGGCCAACCGGCTGTTCCACGGCCACGGCCATCTCGAGCTCGCCCGCTCGCAGGAGATCATCCTGCGCCATCTGCCGCCCCCGCCGTGTGCCGTCCTCGACGTGGGGGGCGGCCCCGGCGTCTACGCCTGCTGGCTCGCCGCGCGCGGTCACCGCGTCACGCTGATCGATGCCTCGCCATTCCACGTGAAGCAGGCGAGCGAGGCCTCCCGGCGCCAGCCGCATGCGCCCATCGCCGAGTGCCGCCTGGGCGACGCGAGGCGTCTCGACGTGGACAGCGCCAGCGTGCCGGTGGTCCTGCTCCTCGGGCCGCTCTATCACCTGACCGAACTCGAGGATCGTCTCCAGGCGCTGCGGGAAGCCCATCGCGTCCTCGAGCCCGCCGGCCTCCTCTTCGCCGCCGCGGTGGATCGCTTCGCCTCGCTCCTGCCCGGCGTCTTCGAGAACACGCTCGCCGATCCGGAGTTCGCCATCATCGTCGAACGCGACCTGCGCGACGGCCAGCACCGGAATCCGACCGACAAGGACTACTTCACGACGGCCTTCTTCCATCGCCCGGAGGAGCTCGAGGCGGAAGTGCGCGAGGCGGGCTTCGAACTGCTCGATCTCCTGGGCGTGGAGGGGCCGGGCTGGCTCCTGCCCGACATCGAGCAGCGCTGGGCCGACGCGGCCGAGCGGGAGCGCCTCCTCCAGGCCGCCCGCACCGTGGAGCGCGAGCCGACCCTCCTCGGCCTCCACGCGCACCTGCTCGCGGTGGGCCGGAAGCCCGCCTGACCGGCGTCCATCCCGCCGCGCCACGGAGCGGTTGACACTCCGACCCTCGGCAGTTTACGGTCGCCAATCAGGGGCAAGGAGGTCCCGCGCCAATGTCGAGCACCTATCGCTATCAGATCCCGGTCGAGCAGACCGAGTGGAAGTTCGAGGGGAAGAACGAGACCAGCTTCACCTGGGAGTACGAGGATGGGCGCGAGAAGCTGCTCAACCTCTACGAGAAGGGCAAGAAGCAGCAGTGGGACGCGGGCACCCGGATCGACTGGTCGCAGGATCTCGATCCTGAGAACCCGATGATGATGGACGATCGCGCGGTGCCCATCTGGGGCTCGCCGATCTGGGACAAGCTCACCGAGAAGGAGCGGGTGCGCGTCCGCCATAACCTCCAGGCCCAGACCCTCTCCCAGTTCATGCACGGGGAGCAGGGCGCCCTCATTGCCACCGCCAAGATCGTGCAGACGGTGCCCGGGGTCGACGCGAAGTTCTACGCGGCAACCCAGGTCATGGACGAGGCGCGGCACGTGGAAGCCTATGCAAGGCTGCTCCACGAGAAGTTCGAGCTCGCCTATCCCATCACCCCCGGCCTCCGCACGCTCCTCGAGCAGACCATCAGCGATCGCCGGTGGGACATGACCTATCTCGGCATGCAGATCCTCATCGAGGGCCTGGCCCTCGCCGCCTTCCAACGCATCCGCGACACCGCCAAGAATCCCCTCGCCGCCGCCGTGAACGCCTACGTGATGCAGGACGAGGCTCGCCACGTGGCCTTCGGCCGGCTCGCCCTGCGCGAGTACTACCCGCAGCTGACCGAGGCCGAGCGGGACGAGCGCGAGCAGTTCGTGGTCGAGGCCTGCTATCACATGCGCGACCGCTTCAACCAGCGCGAGGTGTGGGAGACCCTGGGGCTGCCCGTGGACGAGTGCCTCCAGGTCGCCATGGTGTCGGACCAGATGCGCCAGTTCCGCACGCGCCTCTTCACTCGCATCGTGCCCACCGTGAAGGACATCGGGCTGTGGGGCTCGCGCGTGCAGAAGGCCTACGGCGACATGGGCGTGCTCGACTTCGCCTCCATCGACGCGGAGGCCATGCTGGACAACGACAACCGGGTCGCCGAGGAGTTCGACGCCCGGCGCCGCTGACCGAAACGAGCGCGCGCCCGCAGCGTCACCGTCCCGTCAGGAGCCTCCGGGTCCGCCGCGACAGGATGCCCGCCCTCGACGTCAGCGTACTCGTCAGTCGCTTCCCCGTTGCTACGGGGCAATTCGGATGTGAGGAGATGAGGCGATGAAGGGTCTGATCATGGACTACCCGCTGACGCTCACGCAGCTCTTCGAGCGCTCGCGGAAGCTCTTCCACCGGAAGACCATGGCCACCCGGGTGCCCGGGCACGGCCTTCAGCGCTACACCTACGCGGACTACGCGGAGCGCGTGGCCCGGCTCGCCGCCGCCCTCGCGCGCCTGGGCCTCCAGAAGGGCGACCGCGTGGGCACCTTCGCGTGGAACTCGCACCGCCACATGGAGGTGTACTTCGCCGCGCCCCTCATGGGCTTGGTGCTCCACACGGTGAACATCCGCCTCTCCGCGCAGGACCTCACCTACATCATCAACCACGCGGAGGACAAGGTCCTCATCGTGGACGCGAGCCTCTGGCATCTGCTCGAGCCCATCCGGAAGGACCTCAAGACGGTCAGGCACATCATCGTCATGAAGGACACGCCCGCCGCGGAGATCCCCGCGGGCGCCATGGAGTACGAGGCGCTCCTCGCCGACGCCAAGCCCGTGGAGGCGTGGCCGACGCTGAACGAGACCGACGCCGCCGGCATGTGCTACACCTCCGGCACCACGGGACATCCCAAGGGTGTCCTCTACACGCACCGCGGGATCTATCTCCACTGCTTCGGGTCGTCCACGGTGGACGTGCTCGGCATCTGCGAGCGCGACGTCATCCTCCACATCGTGCCCATGTTCCACGCCAACGCCTGGTGCGTGCCCTTTGCGGGAGTCATGAACGGCTCCACCCAGATCTTCGGCGGACCCAATCCGCAACCGCGCGACATCATCGAGATCGTCCACCACGAACGCGTGACGGTGGTGGGCGCGGTGCCCACGGTGTGGATCGCCATCCAGGGCATCCTGGAGAAGGAGCCGCAGTGGGACATCTCCTCCATCCGCTGCATCCCCATCGGCGGCTCAGCGGCGCCCAAGACTTTGATCGAACTCTTCGACAAGAAATACGGGGCCTACATGCTCCACGCCTGGGGCATGACGGAGATGTCGCCCCTCGGCACGGTGTGCCGTCCGCGCTCCTACATGGACAGCCTGCCCGAGGACGAACGCTACAACGTCCGCGCCAAGCAGGGCGCCATCGTGGCGGGCGTGGACATGCGCATCGTGGACGATGCGGGCAAGATCCAGCCCTGGGACGGCAAGAGCGTGGGGGAGATCCAGGTCCGCGGGCCATGGATCACCAGCGGCTATTACAACAATCCCGCGGGCGCTGCCCAGTTCACGGAGGACGGTTGGTTCCGCACGGGCGACGTGGCCTCCATCGACCCCGACGGCTACGTGCAGATCACCGACCGGACCAAGGACCTGATCAAGTCCGGCGGCGAGTGGATCTCCAGCGTGGACATGGAGACCACCATCATGGGCCACCCCAAGGTGCTGGAGGCCGCGGTCATCGCGGTGCCGCACCCGCAGTGGGTGGAGCGTCCGCTGGCCTGCGTGGTGCCCAAGCCCGAGTTCAAGGACGCGCTCACGGAAACTGAGATCCTCGACTACCTCAAGCCGCTCGTAGCCAAATGGTGGCTGCCCGACGAGGTGCGCTTCATCGAGGCGGTGCCCAAGACCTCGGTGGGTAAGTTCGACAAGAAGGTGCTGCGCGAGCGCTTCAAGGACTGGAAGCCGAAGGCCTAGCCTCCGTGCTGGCGATCTCGGCCACCGCGGAATGGCGAGCC
>Ga0075425_100006099_pt1 | contig 12599 bp, 9 predicted proteins | sample SoiMethybrSBSTD4_FD_75300 | JGI IMG/M metagenome (GOLD analysis project Ga0075425, IMG submission 75300) | Bulk soil microbial communities from a Populus tree surrounding site in Tennessee, USA - Soil MetaG P. TD hybrid SBSTD4 | ecosystem: Environmental > Terrestrial > Soil > Tree plantation...
TCACGGCGGACTAGCCCAGATTGGTCTTATCCTCGGGACCCCTGAGCACGGGTCCTTTGGAGCAGCCTGCTAAATGACGCTTCATCTCGCAACACAGGCGATTACGGGCGAAGCGTGGCTGAACTAAGCAGCCAGTGCTAATTCGCTATTCGCGATTGTGTTTTCCCAAGCTTGATAACGCGGTGCGTGGGCCGCGGTATGCATCCGTTGCCTCGGAGTACCCCCGTCGAAACCTGGCACCCCCTAACAAAATCAGTCTAACACTCGCGCTTTCGGCTAAACAAGAGTCCTTCACGAGACACCCACTGTCTCGGTTTGCAGCGCCCTCGCATTTTCCATTGCCTCTTCATACCGAGCCCGATAAATCGAAAAATCGGCCTCCGATGACGGGATCATGCCATACCAAACCGTATCAAATCGGTCTGTCATATACCGCATTGGACTCGATAGCCCCCTCAGCCCGGACGCCCTTCGCAAATACTCTCGATTTGTCGCGCTTTCATCCAGCTCGATTAAATTGCGCTCGCTCAGCTCATACAGCAGCGACACATACAGTTTCCGAACCGCGGTTCTAAAGTCTCCGGCGCGCGCGGCTGCAAACCCGGCTTCGGCGAGCTCCCTCGACGTGCCGTCCGCGGCGATCTCTTCGCCGAGTACGACTCGCGTCCGTTTTCGCTTGGGCTGCGGCCGCTTAATTCTCCTGATCAACGAGGCAGCGGCTATTACCATCATCACCAACACGACGACGAGCAAAACATTCGACAGCCAACCCGACCCTGCGCCGGCGCCGAAAATTCTCTCCAGGAGCCTCTGGAGCGAGAAAAGAATCTGGCTGACGAATTCCCGGGCCTTCCTGATCGTTCTCTTGATAAACCCACCGATAGCAGTCTCCGGTTCGGGCTGGTAAGCACGCCGGCTGAGGATCTCTTCGATCTTTTTGTGACCAATCTCTGAATCGTTCGATTCAGAGGCGTCTGCTTTACGAAGGTGAGCGTCGAGAGCTCGCAACCTCCCAGCAATCTCAGTCAACTTGGCGTTCTTTGGCGTGCCTTCGTCTTCAGCCACATACTCGTCGATCAGCTCATACAACCAGGTGTTGTCAACCGAAACAGGTTTGCCGCCGAATTCGACCGACTCTGATTTCGGCAGCAACCGTTTGATCGCGGTAATCCCCTCGTCACGATACTCTCGATCAGCCTTGATTCGTTCGACCTGTTCCGCGGCACGAACGACGCGGTTCTCATAATTCAACAACCGTGAAGCTGACAGACTCGTCGAGGCGATCAGCATCACAAATGCGGTGATTAGCGCCGAGTTGATGATCTTCGATTGAAAACGCGGATTTACCATCAGTCTTGTCGAAGGGCTCCACCGGTTGACCTGCCGCAGTTTATGCAGAACGGCGCGTCCCTTATTAACGCCGCTCCGCAGGACTCGCAGACGGGGTCTTGCAGAGATTCGGTGTTTATCGCGTCAGTCTCATAGGCACTCGCGTCTATCGGCTGAATGTCTCCAATTGCCTGGGGCGCCTCACTATGAGCTTGTGAATCTTCAATCGACTCGGTGGCTTCAGCCTGAGTTGGCAAATTCACCGGCGGTCGCGGAGGCGGCTGAAGACCCGCCAGCCCAAGAGGGCTGGTCTGAACAAACGGGCGATGTCCTGGGGGATGCTGATAGCCGAACGCTGAGTTTTGAGTTGGCGGCTCCCAAAAGAATCCCGGATTGATCTCTCGCGCAATCAAATCAAGATCATATGCCTCCTTCCGAACCCGGCTGTCAAAGTACAACAGCGTGAATGAGACGATCGAGATCGGAAGACTCATCAGGTTTGCTATCTGCCCGAACGATGTATAGAGGATGTTCCAGGTCGGCCCCACAAAAAACTCAGCGGTCAAAACGCCCGACAAATAAAGTGCGGTCAGGACCGGAAACGACATCGCCGCCAGTAAAGAGGCCGACACGAAATATGAGAAGAGACCAATAGCTCCAACCCGGTACCAATTGCCCTTTCCCAATCCAAACGCCCTGCCGAGTCCGCTCCCGGCCGACTGTCCTTCGATCATCACGACTTGAGGTAAAAAGACTATTCGGGCGACCACCGTGCAGACTACCAGAAGCGCGAACGCAACTACCGCGATCACTGCCAACACCAGCACCGTCGTGGTTAACCACTGGGGAAGACTGGCTGCTGCCAAAACACCGACTATCAAAGTGACGACCAGGAAAAGCAGGAAGAACAAGAGGAGGATGACGAAGTAGGAAAAGGCCAGCATCGCGATCAGAATCAATCCCATCAGAGTGATCGCGCCGAGCCTTCGTCTTACCGCGGCAAACCACCCGCGAAAGGTGATCGGCTCACTTAACATGATGTGATCGCCTACGACGCGGGACAGACCCGATATTGTAAGCAAGAATGCATAGCCCCAGATGGGATAGCCAACCACCCCAACCATTATCAGCACGATTGACGAGACCGGAACATTGCGGTTACCCGCACCTGCATTCAGCATGCTGCTATAGCCGGACCAAAACAGGATCGAGACGAAGTAACCAATCAGCGTTGGCACCGCGGCGATTGAAATAAGCGGCAGGAAATTTCGACGGTACAGACGCACCGCACGGTCAATCACATCTCCGGTAGAGATAGGCTCGAGTATCGTGAAACTGGCCATCGCGAGTGCCGCGATTATAACACGACAGATTCATCGGGTTAGTCTTTGTTACTCCGAGGTTGCGTTCAGCTTAACGGACTACTTCTCGTTTCGGCTCACGGTCATCGTCGCGTTGTACTCTTTTGGATCGATAGACACTCCCGCTGTGGGATGCGGATTCAAAGAAACCAACTTGATCTTGAATCCCTTGTATTCCAGCTCCGTCGGCCCCATCGTGGTGTTCAATGTTGCGCCTTCGAAGCTCTTGTTCTTTTTCGAGACCTCGATCTTGATTGCCGCGTTACCTGCCCACACGCAAGTGACGCCGTTTGGACAACGAGAGTCACCCGCCACATTCCTGAACGCAATGCGTAGTTTCTCGCCTTTTATTGTCACCTCTTGACCATTCCTGATCACGAACTCCTTATCCAAATCGACTTTGTTACCGTTGACCGCGTCTTGCGCCGGAGCCAGGAACAATAAAATCAAAAGTGGAAGCGTTGTTACTCTCATCTCGACCACTCCTTCTCCCTTTGCCGGTGAATCAGCGTGCCGCCTGCGAGGCGCTGACTCGTTTCAAAACTCGCTTGCCGGCCACGTGTTTCATCAATTCATTCTTGTCCATGAAGAACGTCGGGGCCGCCTTGCTCCTGCTGAACAGTTTCTCTGCCTGATCATCCCAATGACCGCTTTCCTTGTGATCGCTCTCACCCAATGGGATGATCGAGTACGATTTCGGCGGATTGCTCAGCACGACGATCTGTGTCGATGTTTGTCCTCCGGCTCCGACCATCTCCTTTCCAACCGGCCCAAAGCTGATTGCCCTCGGAGTCGCCATCGCAACATTGTTAGCTCCTCCGTTCAGAGAACCTCCGCCGACCGGAAATGTGCGATCCCCTCCCTGCCTCCCTACACGGAAGTATTTCCCGTATGGAACATGCACCGACCCAAAAGTCGACGTGAGCCACTCGCCGGCTTTGCTCGCCGCCGCGATCAGCTGCTCGTCCTTGATGTCGGTTGGCACGTCGACCGACCTGGCAAACTCAGCCGGAAGCGCTTTCTTGAATGCATAAAAAGCCAAAGCGCCTTCCGATTCGGCTGTGCTTCTGCGGTCCCACTTTTGAATCAATCCATACACCTCGCTACTGTTCGACGCAGACCCGTTCGACTGGGTTGTTTTCTCCCAGGCGGTCTTTAGGCGCGCCTGCCACTGCTCGGCGTGATAGACCTGAGGACTGAATGCGATGTTGATTGCGTCGTCGAGAGTCACGTTGCTTGCCGCATCAAGCAAATCGGTCATCATCTCGGCTCGCTGATGTCTGGGCGCCGTCTTGCTCGCGTTGTAGATGTACGGGATGTATTTGTCAGGCACCATGGGACTGTCTTTCATCATTCCAAACGGAGTTACGTTGCAGTTGTGCATGTAGCCAGTCGCAGGGTTGGTGATTTGAACCAGATCGCTCATCGGATGAATTCCCTGCCACTCGGTCACCGAGGTATTCCCCGGAATCGGTTTAGACGGGTCGACGTTTTTTGCTCTGATCGGCACCCTTCCGTTCCGCAAGTAATAAATGTCACCCTGAACCGTGCCAACCATGATGTTCTGAGACATCAACTGCAGATGACTCAGAGCCCGCTTCATCTCGTCGAGATTGCGAGCCATCATCATCTCCTGGATCTGATCGGTAAGCCCTACTTCGTTGGCATACGGAATTGCCATTGCATAGGCCTTGCCATCCTTATGCGCGACAACCGGACCGTGATGAGTGAACTCGATCTCGACTTCTTTCCAGTCTATCGAGTCACCGTTCTTGACTCCGATCCTTTCTTTCTTGATTCGCATGTCTCGCCACTGACCGTCGTATCGGTATTGCCGAGGATTCGATGGATTGAGTTCTTCTTCGTAGATGTCGGAGGTGTCCGGGCCGCCGGTCGTCATCGCTACAGAGCAATATCGGCTGTGACCGAGGCTCGGAAAAGGAATGCCGAGGATCGAAACTCCCGAAACGTTGTAATCGCCAGCATAGATTCGGACCTGATAAAACCTGAATTCGCCGTACCAGCTCAAGTGTGGATCTATCACCGCGATCGGAGCTTTCATCGCAGTGCGTCGAGGCGCGATCAACATTTCGTTAGAGCCTCGATAGGCTGCCGGGTCGGGTTGAATTCCGCCGCGCTGGAGATCGCCGCCGGCCTCGCCCAGCGGCCACCCCCAGATGATGTACCTCCCAAGCGCGATCACGTCCCAAGGCTGAATCTCCTGGGCCCACTTTGGGACCTGCTCGGGATGTTCGCGCATGAAAGTCTTCACGCCGTCGATATAAGCTTCGATTGCGGACCGGGATTTGGGACTCACCTCTTTGTATTTTTCCTTACTGATTTCTGCGTGGCGCCACATTCGCTGAATCAGATCGTTGCGATAGGAGTCGGGACCCGCGATCTCAGCCATCGTGCCGTTGGCTCGTCGATAGTTCTTGAGCAGCTCTTCCAGTCGGTCTTCTGCTTGCGCATATCCAACGGCGAAAGCAGCGCCTTCGAGCGTCGGCGAAAAGACGTGCGGAATGCCGTATTCATCGCGATAGACGGTAGCCTCATCTCCCGCGGACGCAGTTTTCGACTGAACGCCGAACGGGAGGGCGAGCGATAAAACAACGACAAGCAGAAGAGCTCTTTTCATGTTGGTCTCCTTGTGGGCGATTGCTTAACGATCTGAGTGTCAGAATGAATAGATTGCGATGTTATTCCAAGCTGCGGAAGTCTGTCTATGTTGGGGTCCGGGTTCTGGGTTCAAGGTTCAGGGTTCAGGGTTCCAACTTCCGAGTCTTACGTTTCTGGTTTCGGGACCTCTGGGAAACTAGAAACCAGAAACTAGAAACAAAAAACCCTAAACTCGAAATTCAGAACCCTCAGGTTTGCAAAGCCACTTGATTTGTCAGAGAATACGACCCGCCTCAACCATCCACCAGCGCGAAGGGGACACCATGTCATCCAGTGAGAAGCTGCTCGTCACTCTCGAAGACGGCGTCAAATGCATCACTTTTAATCGACCCGAAAGACGTAACTCAGTCGACACCGAAACCGTCGGTCTACTCAAGGAAGCCATCACCTGCTCGGCCGACGATGAGACAAAAGTAATCGTGCTAACCGGAGCCGGCGATGCGTTTTGCGCGGGTGCCGATCTTCAAGGCTCCTCCAATCACGATATCCGAAACATCGACGTCACTGCTTCGTTGCGAGAGAACACTAACCCAACGATCCTCGCAATGCGCGCGCTTGCGAAACCGATCATCGCCAGAGTTCACGGACACGCCGTGGGTGTCGGTTGCAACTATGCCCTCGCAAGCGACATCGTAATCGCATCCGACCAGGCAAAATTCGGACAGGTATTTGTGAAGATCGGGTTGATGCCCGATGGCGGTTCCACATTCTTCCTCCCGAGAACTGTCGGTTATGCCAAGGCCTTCGAGCTGATGACAACCGGCGAAATCATTTCCGCCGCCGAAGCGTTTGAGCTGGGATTGATAAACCGCGTCGTTCCGTTTGAACAACTGGACGAGACCGTTAATGCGATGGCTGCCCGACTGGTAGCAGCGGCGCCGATCGCGGTGCGAAAAATCAAAGAGGGGTTGAATCACGGTCTCACATCCGATCTGGCGTCGGCACTCGAATTTGAAGCGGTCAATCAAGCCGCGTGTTTTCAATCGGCTGATTTCGCGGAAGGCGTTCAGGCATTTCTGGAAAAACGGAAAGCAAGCTTCAACGGTAAGTAGGGGTCAGTGGTCAGGGGCCAGTGGTCGGTCCACGGTTTAGAGTTTCGGGTTTAGAGTTTCGGGTTACACATATCGGTTCAATTGGTCCTATACGTCTTATTTTCTAACCCTGACCCCTGACCCCGACCCCTGACTCCTGACCCCTTCCGAAAGGTGGTGCAATGGAAAATCGAAGCAAGTCGACATATGCGTTGTGGATCCTGTTCGGGATCAACATGATGAACTTCTTCGATCGCCAGATACTCGCGGCGGTCGCCGAACCTATCCGGACGGGTTGGGGACTCAATGACAGCGCACTCGGCTGGCTCAACACCGCGTTTGTGCTTCTCTATGCGGCCGTCGGAGTACCTCTCGGGCGTCTATCCGACCGCTGGCTGCGAACAAAAATTCTGAGTATCGGCGTCAGCGTCTGGAGTTTATTCACCGCAGCCTCCGGTATGGCCTGGAATTACTGGTCGCTTTTTGCAGTTCGTCTGGGAGTCGGAGTTGGAGAAGCCAGCTGCGCGCCGGCAGCCAACTCTCTGATCGGCGATTTGTTTCCGCCGCAGAGACGCGCGCGAGCGATTTCGATTTTCATGCTCGGTTTACCAATCGGTATTTTCACAAGCAACTTGTCAAGCGGGATAATCGCGAAAGAATACGGATGGCGTGCTCCGTTTTTTGTGGCTTGCATTCCAGGATTGATCCTCGCGGTACTTGCGTTGCGAATCAAGGAGCCGCAGCGCGGAGCGGCTGACGAACACCACGTGGCAGGGAGAGAGCAGGAGGGTTCGCCGTATTGGCGCGTGCTGAGGATTCCGACGATTTGGTGGATCATCATTTCCGGTGCTCTGCACAACTTTAACGCATACGCGGTCAACGCATTCCTTCCGGCTTTTCTCGGCCGCTATCACGGGATGGATTTGAGACAGGCCAACACGATTGCCGCAGTAGTTTTGGGCGCGGTGGGTGTCGTGGGCTTGTTGGGAGGTGGTTGGGCGGCAGACAAACTCCGCAAGGTGCGAGCCGACGGACGAATGCTGCTGGCGACTGTGTCTTTGTTAGTCTCGACACCGCTTGTGTACCTCGCACTCGATCGACCAAAGGGTGATCTGGTTTCTTTTATGATCCTGATGGGTTCCGGTTGGATGTTGATTTACGTCTATTACGCGACTGTTTACGCGGCGATTCAGGACGTAGTCGAGCCGGGGCTGCGAGCGACCGCGATGGCGTTGTACTTCTTTGCGATGTATGTGCTGGGTGGAAGCTTTGGGACTTCGATCCTGGGAATGCTGAGCGATCACTACGCGCGAAAGGCTATGGTTGCTGCAGGGGCCACTACACTTGCTGAAGCTTTCAGAGCTGAGGGATTGCACAGCGCCTTCTATGTGGTACCGATCGTGTCTTTCGTACTTGCGCTAGTGTTGTACTTTGGATCGCTGACCATCAAGAAAGATATGGAGAGGCTGCAACTGTGGATGCGCGAACACGCGGCCAAACAGCCTGAGGTCGAAGCAGCCGCGAAAGCTGCGAATTAGATTGAAGTAGCCTCGGATCAACATTATTCTTTCAAGTCGCCGAGCTTTTCTACGGCCTTCGATGAAACAGGAAGTTGTGTGATCCAGAGGCAACCCACAACACGTCATCGCTCTAACCTGGTAATCGTTGCTTTGAACGCAACGCTCTTGTTGGCGTTCGCGTTTCCCCTCATACCGAAATCTCTCGGCAGGCATTCTTCCAGGATTCTCATTTATCAGTTGATGAACTCGGGCTCCGCTCGCCAGGAGCGCGGTTCGGAAATCGCGTTTCTCGATCGCCTGCGATCATTGACTACAACGTCACCAAGATTCATCGAACGCAAGGAGTCGTTGGAAGGCATTGAAGAGGACACGGATGGCCGCAGCGACTGGTTCACATTCCAACGCAGCTATCCCTCAAACGAATTGCCATCAGATGCTCGTGCAAGAGCCTGGAAAGCGTTGAAAGACAACGAAGCCTCGCGTTTCCATACGATGGCCAATCAGACCTGGCACCCGATCGGCCCTTCGCCGACTATCTCAGCCTGGTTTCCGTTCTGGGGACTGACTAGCGGCCGAGTCAACACCGTCGCCGTTTCTTCAGCCGACACCAACATAGTTTTGATAGGAAGCTCGACCGGCGGGATCTGGCGATCAACCGATCGCGGCGAAACATTCCTCCCGGTTTCCGACAACCAAGTTGATCTCGCCGTCGGATCGATTGCCTTTTCAAAGAGCAATCCGCGAGTCGCATACGCCGGCATGGGCGACACCAAGAGCGGTTATCTGGGGAGCGGGGTTTTGAAGTCGACTGATGCCGGTCAGAGCTGGACTAGAATCAGCGGCGACTCGCTTCCTTCGCCCAGCACGACCGCAAAGTTGGTGATCGATCCTACAAACCCGGATCGCGTTTGGGTCGCGCAGTACACAACGATCACCGGAAACCAGACCGGGTCGAGCGGAGTCTTCCTTTCAACAGACGGCGGAAGCCGTTGGCAACGCGTCTTTGCGGGAGCAGCAAGGGACGTGGTCATCGATCCGGCGGATTCACGAGTGATCTACGCCGGAATGTCGCAAATCGACAGAAACATCGACCCGCCGATGGGGCTATATCGATCGACCGACTCAGGAAACACCTGGAATAACTTGTTTACGGCATCGCAGTATGACTTGATGAGGCGGCGCGATTTCAGAGTCGCGGTCAGTCCGACTGACAGTCACATTTTGTACGCTTATTACGGTGGATTCGTCGGCACGATTCAGGACCCGCGGTTGCGAGTCAGCACCGACACCGGAGCGACCTGGGCCGATCGCAGCCTGCTTTCGGTCGACACGGCAAATCTCGGATACAACACATTTCTGGTAGTCGATCCACGCGATTCCCAGACGTTGTATCTTGGTTCTCGTGATCTTTACAAAAGCACCGACGCCGGCTTGAGCTGGATGAATGTGACTCGCAACTTTTATGACAGCGGCGCCGGCTTCCAATACGCGCCGGGCGGTTCAGCGACTCACGCCGATCAACACACGTTGACGTTTTCGCCTTCGGATCAAAACGAGTTTTATCTTGGAAATGACGGCGGAGTTTCAAAGACCACGGATAACGGTGCGACATTTCGATCTCTCAACTCATCTTTGACGCTTACTCAATTCATAGGGCTCTCACTTCACCCGACAGATTCAACAATCAGTTATGGCGGCACCCAGGACAACGGGACGCAGCAGCGATCTTCGGCTTCGATCTGGCAAGAAGTCTTAAGCGGCGACGGCGGCCACTCAGTTATCAACCCCAGAGACCCTGCGACAGTCTTCATGACCTACATCCGCGGCGACATTTTTCGCTTTGGAAACAACGGTCAGACTTTCGAGCTACAGGTCGCATCCAGCGCGACATTTGGAGAGAACTTCGATCCGCCACGGATCGCCTTCTATCCGCCGTTCGTTAGCAACGGCGCCGACTCGACGCTCTATTTCGGGAGCTGGCGGCTTTTCATCAGCAACGATCTTGGGTTGTCGTGGTCATCGCCCTCCGGATTTCTGGATCTCACAAAGGGAGTCACCGCAGCAGGCGCCGACGTACTGTCAACGATCGCCGTCTCGCGTTCGAACGCTAACGTCATCTATACCGGCTCGGCACAAGGCCGAGCGATGGTCAGCACAAACGGTGGACGCAGCTGGAGCAATGCAAACAGCGGACTTCCGAACCGCTCGATAACCAACATTGCAGTCGACCCAACAAATTCATCTGTAGCCTATCTAACAGTCTCAGGATTCAACACCGGACACGTATTCAAAACTACCAACACCGGAGCAAGCTGGACGGATGTTAGCAGCGGGCTTCCCGATATCCCGGCAAACGATCTGCTCATAGATCCGACGAGTGCCGACATCATCTACCTTGGCTCGGACATCGGAGTCTTTCGTTCAACTACACGAGGCACTGACTGGCGATCGTTTAACCGTGGGATGCCGCCGGTTGTCATTCACGACTTTGCAGCTAATGAAGCTGGCGTAATTCAGGTCGCAACGTACGGCCGAGGAGCGTTTGAGCTCGGCGCTGCCATAATCGAATCTCCGACGATAAGCTCGGTAAACATCGAAAGTCCGAAGCGAGTAACGATCATCGGTACAGGCTTCGGCAGCGCGCCAAGGGTGCTCATAAACGGCGAGGATCGCAGCGATAAGATAGTCGATAGCTCCGAGACCTCAGTGACGTTAAAGGCAAAGCTAAAGAAAATTGGATTGAGAGCCGGGGAGAACACCGCGCAGGTGATCTCGGCCGAGAACGGCAGCTCAAACGTATTTACAGTTACCGTAAATCAGTAATATTGCAGTCGCATATTTTCTGCGCGACATCCTATAATAGAGGCGATATTTGAATACGAATAGAAGTTCAAACGGAGCTACTGCGGTGCGAATTATCATCATTCTTTTTGTTTCGCTGTTGGTCTTGCCAATCATTTCCGATCGGACGACGTCGGGTTATCAACAAACGGTCTATACCTGTTCGATGCATCCTGAAGTGCAATCCTCAAAGCCAGGAAAGTGCCCGAAGTGTGGGATGAAACTCATCGCGCAGAAAAAGCGACCGGCGGCGGACCAAAGGCCGACATCGACTACTGCCGCGGAACAAAGCCCGACACCCACTCCGCCGACCGCACCGCAACGCAATCTCGAAGTCGTTCAGCAAACCGCCGAATACACCTGCACGATGCATCCTGAAATCCGAACAAACGCTCCCGGGACTTGTCCGAAGTGCGAGATGACCCTGGTGCCGGTTGTTCCCGCAGTAGCCGAAGATTTCAACTTGAGACTAGATAGCACGCCGAAGAGTCCCAAGGTCAATGAAAAGGTTAAGCTGCGTTTTTCGATTTTCAATCCGAGAACCGGTGAGCAGGTGAAGTACTTCTACATGCAGCACGACAAGCTGTTTCATCTTTTTATCGTGAGTCAGGATATGAACGAGTTTCAACACATCCATCCGACTCTCGAACGCGACGGCAGCTTTACGATCGAGACCGTTCTGCCGATGGCCGGAAACTACAAAATCTACTCCGACTTTTATCCGCACGAAGGCGCACCGCAGGTTCTTCAGACCAACTTGACCACCGCTGGCTATACAAAAGACCTGATGGCTGCGGCGCCGCGTCTGACGCCGGATACGAATCTCACCAAAACGCTGGACGGGATGAAAATTGAATTGAAGCTGGAACCGGACACCATCATCGCCGGTCAGCGGGTAGCGCTCAAATACCATCTGACCGACGAAAAGACCGGGCAGCCGATTCGCGATCTCGCTCCGTATCTGGGCGCCTGGGGTCACACCTTGATTCTGAGTGAGGATCAAACCGATTACGTTCATTCGCATCCGGAAGAAGTTGTCCCGGACACGCCAGACAAATTGAAGCTCCGAGGCGGCCCCGATGCCACCTTCAACGCATTCTTTCCGGAACCAGCGACCTATCGAATCTGGACTCAGTTTCTCCGAGGCGAGACTCTGACCACAGTCTCATTCACCGTAAAGGCTGATCGATTGCACTAAGTCGCGTCGCTTCGGAGAACTCTCTCGAAACATCGTCACTCTTGAGGGGGCAGTTGCCGTGAACATACCTCGCCCATTTCGCAGACGCATTCCGGTGTTCATCCTCGCGATTGCCCTTTTTTGTTTGATGCCGTTGCAATCGCTGAACGGGATGTACATAGCTCCTGATCTTGTGGACGTGCCCGTCGACCGACTCATCCGGAATCTGGAAGCGACGGCAAAGAATGAACCGACCAATGTTACGGTTCGGTTCAATCTGGCCCGCGCACATGCGATGGCTTTTGCCTTGAGAACTGACTCGGCACAAGTGTGGAAGGGTCGGGAATCGGAGGGAGTCTGGTTCGGGTACGAACCGAAGGCTGTTCCGTTTGAGATTCAGCAGACTGATGACCCCGCGCGAATCGAGGCGGCAAGTCAACATCTAAAAATGGCAATCGAGCGATATAGGGAAGTGATCGAGCTGGCCCCTGAAAAGCTTGACGCCGCTCTCGGCTATGCCTGGTGCATAGATCAATCCGGTCGGAAACAGGAAGCAATAGCATTGTACAGAAAGCTGATCACCGAAGCCTGGGAGCACGAGAAGGATAGAAAACGCGCGCCTCTCGGATGGCATTCGATTACCGCGGAGGCAGCCGGGTAT
>Ga0075425_100006100_pt1 | contig 12597 bp, 11 predicted proteins | sample SoiMethybrSBSTD4_FD_75300 | JGI IMG/M metagenome (GOLD analysis project Ga0075425, IMG submission 75300) | Bulk soil microbial communities from a Populus tree surrounding site in Tennessee, USA - Soil MetaG P. TD hybrid SBSTD4 | ecosystem: Environmental > Terrestrial > Soil > Tree plantation...
GGCCGAAGCCAAATTCCAAGGAGATATCTAACATGGCACTCAGTGTTCTGAACAATATCGCTTCTCTAGCTGCGCAGAACCAATTGACGATCACCAATAGCAATCTGCAGAAGTCCCTGTTTCAGCTGTCTTCAGGGTCGCGTATCAACAGTGGCGCGGATGACGCCGCCGGCCTGGCCATTGCTGATGGTTTGCACGCCAACATCTCAGCGCTCACTCAATCTGCCCGGAATGCCAACGACGGTGTTGGCGAATTGCAAGTGGCAGATGGTTCACTGGCCCAGGTAACCACACTGCTCAACCGCGCTATTACGCTGGCCACTGAAGCGGCAACCGGCACAGTGTCAGATCCGCAACGGGTTTCGCTGGACGCAGAATATACCGCCATCAAGGCAGAAATCGACCGCGTCGGTTCCAAGACCAATTACAACGGTGGGCAAGTGTTCACTGCGAACACTCTGAATGTCTTCTTGAGTGACGCCGGCGCCACCAGCAATAGCACTATCGGTGTAACCACTGGCCTGTTGTCTTCGACTGGGCTTAGCTTAGGCGGAGCGGTTGCGGCCACGGGTACGTTGACCCAGGCTGCGGGCTCAGCGGCCATTGCCTCGACTGACGTTTACACAGGTGCGGCCTTTACCCAATCCGTCGCTGCCAGCACTACCCTGACCGTCACGGGTGGAGGCACGCAAGTTACTAACAACGACCAGGTGACGATCGGTGGCACAACCTACAAATTCGTGACCTCCCTCACCGGAAACGCGAATGAGGTTCTGATCGGCGCGAGTGATACCCAGGCCCTGTTGAACTTGAAAGCTGCGGTCAACGCAGCGCCGGGCGGCGCTGGAAGCGCCTACGGAGTCGGAACGGTTGCCAATGCGAACGTCAGTGCGCTTCCGTCGGCGGTGACGATATTGCCTTGTGCGTCCATATGAAACGCCCCACTACGGGTAAAGGCGGTCTCGCCGGACGGCAGGGTCACTTCGAAAAACCCCTGGCCGGTGATCGCGAGATCAAGCGAATTGCCGGTCTGGCTGAAGTCACCCTGGGTCTGCACAATCTCAGAAGCCGCCGAACGCGCTCCCAGCCCGATCTGCAGGCCGGCGGCCACGGTGGTTTGCTGGGTCGATGCCGTGCCCGGCATGACTACGTTCTGATAGAGCAGGTCTTCAAACTGCATCCGCCGCTTGCGAAAGCCGGCGCTGCTCGAGTTGGCAAGATTATTGGCCACGTTATCCAGGTTCATTTCCTGGGTGCTCATTCCGCTGGCAGCGGTATACAAAGCCCGCAACATGATTTCTCTCCTAGGTGGCTCGCGGCAGTTCATCCGCCGCAATGCGGTTGAAAGTGGAATCAAAGGCGCTCATGGCGCGCTCGATCATTTCGGCCTGACGTTGCGCCGAGATCAAGCCCACCATGGCGGCAATCGGGCTCACGTTCGACGATTCGAGCATGCCTTGCCGCACCGCACTGGTGATTGCAGGCTTCTCCGCTCCGTTCGGCGCTGAGTAATAACTTCCGCCCGCAGGCTTGAGCGCGCCGGGAGTGGGAAATTCGTTGATCCGCAGCTTGCCGGCAACCGCGCCGCCGACTGAAACCGTGCCATCCTGGCTGATCGAAACCTCGCCACTGGGGAGCGTGATTGGCCCCGATGCTCCAAGCACTGGATCGCCGGCGGCGGTCACTAACTGGCCACGGGCTGAAACCTGGAAACTGCCGTTTCGCGTGTACATGGTCCCGGCTTTGGTCTGCACGGCGAAGAAGCCTGCCCCTTCAATAGCAAAGTCCATGGGGTTGGCGGTGGACTCGAGATTGCCCTGGCCCAAATCGAGACGTTCGCCATTCAGGACGGAATGTTGGTTGACCAGGCGCTCCCATCCGCCCATCTGCGGCCCGCCGTTTTGCACCAGCAAGGACTGAAATGAAGCGATCTGCCCTCGATATCCAGCCGTGCTGGCGTTGGCGATATTATTGGCCGCGATTTCGAGTGCGTTGGTTTGTGTCTTCAGCGCGCTGCATGCCGCGTAGTATCCGCTATCCAAAGCTCACCTCGGGGATTCGTAGAACCTAGCTGCAGGAGGTGGGCCAGCGCGAATTAGAAATGGTTCAGACAGCTAAAGTACCTCTGCTACTATCCAATCGTGCCCCTGCTCGAAATTCGAAATCTTACGAAGATTTTCGCCGGCACAGCCGGTCTCTTCGGATCCCCAAGCACGCGCGAAACCCTCGCGGTGAACGACGTCTCTCTTGATATCCATCCCGGTGAGACTCTGGGATTAGTCGGAGAATCTGGTTCGGGGAAAAGCACGCTGGGACGCCTGATTCTGCGGCTGCTTGAACCCAGCTCAGGGAGCATTCGCTTCGACGGCCGCGACCTGCTGCAAGCCGGCGGCACGGAATTGCGGCGGCTGCGACGCGACATGCAGATCATTTTTCAGGACCCATTCAGCGCGCTCGATCCCCGCATGCGGGTTGAAGACCTCGTGGCTGAACCGCTCATCATTCATAGGAACGAGAAGCAGTGGAACGAAAAGCACGAGAACGAAAAGCAGCGAACCGGACAAAACGGCAACTCCTCCAAACTCACCGGTAGGGATGACATTAAGGCGCAGGTCTCGCAGCTGCTGCGTGCTGTCGGCCTGGATGCTTCCGCCATGCGACGCTACCCTCACGAGTTCAGTGGAGGGCAACGCCAGCGCATTGTGATCGCCCGGGCTTTAGCGTTGCGACCGAAGTTCATAGTTTGCGATGAGCCGGTTTCGGCGCTCGACGTCAGCGTCGGCGCCCAGATCGTCAACCTGCTGGCTGAATTGCAGCGCGATTTCGGTCTCACTTATCTATTCATCTCTCATTCCATGCCGGTGGTCAGATATCTTTCGACGCGGATCGCGGTCATGTACCAGGGCCAGATTGTAGAGATCAACTCAACCGAGCAGGTTGTCAGTAACCCACAGCATCCCTACACTGCATCGCTGCTGGACGCGACCCCGAAGATCGAATCCCTGAGTTGAGAAATCCCTGACTTGAGAAATCCCTGGCTTGAGAAATCATCGGGTTGAGAATCATAGAGGCGTCAGAATCCGGTGCGGTGCGCTACTCGTATCTCAAAGCTTCCGCAGGCAAAATTCGTGCCGCTGACCAGGAAGGATAGATGGTCGCGATCAGCGACGTTCCCACCGCGACCACGGCAACCAGGACTCCGTCGATTACGCGGGGGGCAAAGGGAACGTAGTTGATCGAATAAACCTCCGGCGCGAGTGAGAACAGATGATAGTGCCCGCCCAACCAGGAAAGCGCGTATCCCAGAACCAGGCCGATGGCGGTGCCGACCAGCCCGATAAGTGCGCCCTGGGCGATAAAGATTCTGCGCACCTGGGCTTTGCGCGTGCCCATTGACATGAGCACCGCAATGTCGCGGGTTTTTTCCATCACCATCATGGTTAGAGAGATCAGAATATTCAGTGCGGCAACGAAAACGATCAGGCCGACGGTGATAAACGTGACCAGGCGCTCCAGCCGCAGAGCGCGGAACAGTGGCCTGTTCTGCTCCATCCAATTCGTGGTCATGAAGCCGGGGCCGGCAGCCTGTTCGAGATCTTTTCCCACTTGCGCGGCCTGATAGATGTCGTCAATTTTGAACTCAACGATCTGAATCACATCGCCAAGGGCAAACAGTCGCTGGGCATCGGAAAGCCGAGTGAACGACCAAGACGAGTCGTAATCGTAGAAGCCCGAATCAAAAATCCCGACCACGCGGAAGCGGCTATATTTCGGCACCAGACCAAAGGGTGTAAGTTCTCCCTGCGGGCTCGTGACCAGAACCACCGATCCGACTCTGGCGCCGAGTTCGTCGGCCATATCTTTTCCGAGAATAATGGGTGGCATGGCAGCGCGACGCTGCTGCACGGCAGTGAATGAGTCCACATCGGAGGGTGTCTGTGCCGCGTGTGTCTGTGCCGCGCGACTTTCCTCGCCCGCATTCGCTCCATCCTGGTCGAGCGCATCGGCCGAACCCTGCTTTACGCTATCCAGCAGATCGCTGACCTTCTTCTCATCCTGGGGGATGATGCCCTTCAGCACAGCACCGCGAGCGCGCGGGCCGAGTGAAATCAGCACCTGCTCGTAAATGTCAGGCGCAACCGCGACCACATGCGGCTGCTTGCGCAGGCGCTCCATCAGTGGACGCCAGTCACGGACGCCATCGCCCATGGTGCGCAGCAGATTGACGTGCGAAGTAGAACCTAATAGCCGCTCCTGCAGGTCCTGCCGGAACCCGTTGTTTATGGCAAGGGCGATGACCAGCGATGCCACGCCGGCAGCGACTCCGGTGATAGAAATCACGGTAATCACGCCGATGACTGCCTGCTTACGCTTGGCGCGAAGGTATCGAGATGCGACAAAGAATTCAAAGCGCATGGAGATCCGAGCCGGTAGACGCGGTCTGCGCGGCTAAAGCTTTCGTGCCATTCTAGCGTGACCGCACGCGTTCGTCTCTTACGAGCATATGTGGCACATTAGAACAGCATGCCCGAAACCGATAGCCATGCAGGGTTGGCGGCGTTTCGCCACGTTGATTTTCTCCTGTACCAGATCGAACGCTTTTCGATTGTGGCCGCGCTCGAAATGCAATCCGTCGCCGTCGGATGGCAGGTGTACGAGATGACGCGCCGTCCCATCGATCTTGGATATGTGGGGCTTGCTCAGTTTTTGCCGAATATATTTCTATTCCTGGTAGCCGGACATGCCGCCGATCGCTTTAACCGAAAGCGTCTCTTGCTCATATGCAATGTCGGCTTTGCCGTGTGTTCGACGCTTTTGATCGAGATCACGCGAATAGGCCCCCACAGCGTCCAGCCAGTCTATGCCGTGCTCGTTCTGTTGGGAATCATGCGCGCATTCAATAGTCCGGCGGGACGCGCGCTGCTTCCGTCGCTGGTGCCCATCGAAGTGTTTCCTAATGCCGTCGCCTGGAACTCGACTGCGTATCACACTGCGGCCATTCTCGGTCCTGCAATTGGCGGATTGGTTTATGCACTGTTCCGTGGGCCAACGGCCGTGTACGTAACGTCTGTGATTGCGTGCCTTGTCGCGACCGCCGCGCTGGCCCGCATTCGTGCACAGGCCTCAGTTCGGGAAAAAGAGAAGGTAAGCGTGCGCACAGTACTCGCAGGGTTGAATTACATATGGACGCATAAGATCATTTTCGGCTCCATCTCGCTCGACCTTTTCGCAGTGCTGCTTGGCGGCGCCGTGGCTCTGCTTCCGGTGTACGCGCGTGAGATTTTGCATACCGGTCCTTGGGGACTTGGGTTGTTACGGGCAGCGCCCGGTACAGGCGCATCGCTGATGGCGGTTCTGCTCGCCTATCAGCCACTTAGGCGTCAAGTCGGGAAAACCATGTTGTTCTGCGTTGCCGGGTTCGGCATCTTCACGATCGTGTTCGGAATCTCGCACAGCTTTGTGCTCTCGCTCATTTCGCTGATGCTGGTCGGCGCCAGCGACATGATAAGTGTCGTCATCCGCGGAACGCTGGTGCAGATCGCTACCCCTGATTCCGTGCGCGGCAGAGTCAATGCCGTCGATATGATCTTCATCGGCGCTTCAAACGAGTTTGGCGAATTCGAGTCGGGTGTGACCGCACAGTGGTTCGGCACCGTTCCGGCCGTCATCCTCGGAGGAGTCGGCACAATTGTTGTAGTTGCACTCTGGGCTTGGCTCTTCCCTGAACTTCGGAAGGCCGACAAGCTCACGCCGATACGGGAAGAACCTGCATCAATGGGTCAGATGGTTTGAGCGATACGCGGATGCGATGCCGGTTCTTGAAAGTGAAGCCGCGATTCATTTCCCCGGCACCACTGACTTCGCCGAATTCATGTTGTCGTAGCGATCATAGGCGCGGACCACGACCACGTGCTCCTGACCGGAAGATTCCGCGGAAAGAGGCACCACAAAATTGTAGCTCTCGGATTTCGAGTCGGAGAGTTGGCCGACCGGCTCCACGTAGTGCCACTCACCGGCATCCAGCGAATACTCTGCTCGTTTGATGGGAGAGTAGTTGTCGACGGCGCGGAACTGCACGCGGATTCCATTGCCCTGCAAGGAGTGTTTCAGACCTTCGATCAGCGGAGGCGTGGTGTCGACCTCAAAGCGGTCGCTCTCCTTTCCTGAAGACAGCGCATCGCCGGGAGAATGTGAGGGCGCATCGGACGCGACAACTTTGATCGTGTATCCGCCGTCCGGTAGCAGGGAACCGTCGAACGAGTAAAACTTCTCGGTGACGTCGTCTTTCAGCAGCAGCCAACGGTTCTCGCCGTCTCCTCGGTAGTAGACGGAATAGACCATCTGGTCGTCGTTTTCGTCGCGCACCGTCCACTTCACACCGATGTACTGGCGATCGTGCAGGGTATTCGGCTGCGGGTCAAAACGCTGGCCAGGATCAAGATTGGGCGGCCGAGGCGGCGACTGATAGCGCGTGCCCGCACTCACGACAACGTCGTCGAACTCCGGGGCAACGTTCTGCGGCAAATAGTTGAGCGCGACATTAGCTACTCGGGGCGCGACCGCCCCGGGGTGCAAGACCGCTTTCCACTGAATGAAACGAGCGGATGGAGCTGTGATGTCGGCGTTTTTTTGCAAGTCGATCTTTTTCCACGTACTCCAGTTCCGGTCGGGATTGTCCACGTTGCCGCTACGCGCAAACAGTTCTACGTTGCCCTTGCCTCGGAATTCCGCCCGCCCCCATCTGGAGAAGACGCGAGCGTCAAACACGTCGCTTTCATAAGTGCCATCGGAATCCGGCGCTTCGCTTAGGAGAAAAATTTTGCCCAGATTACTGGTCGAGGCGTAAAGCCCGCCCTTGGACGCCTTGGTGAATGCAGTAACCTGGTTCGCTCCTGCCTTCAGCAATTCGGAGTAGTCCTCCCGCCCCGCGACTTCGTAAACCTGCCCGCGGTTTCCGGTTCCTGCAAGCAGATGTCCGTTGGCGTCGAAGGCGAGCGAATAAACAAGGTTGTCCCGCGAGTTCCACAACCGGGTTGGAGATCCATTCGCGGCGATCCGATAAATTTCGGAGCCTCCGGGAACGCCGGCGTTGCCGCTGCTCAGGGTTACCGACTCAGGCGCGCGGGCGGAAGGATTCTCTGGCCCAGAAGGCGGAGCTTTGTCGCCCCCGCTGGGGATCACAACCGACATCGCCGGTGAGGCTCCGCCGCTGCGTTTCTCTCCAGCCGCAGCCGCGTAAATGTTTCCTGCACCATCTACAGCCAGGCTGGTGATCTCCCGCTTGGGCGCGCTATAAAGCACAAAGCCATCGCCCTTTGAGGTGATGCGATAGATCAATCCGCTGCCGTCGGAGCCAGCGATCAGATTTCCTTGAGCATCAAACGCGAGCACGCGGATGTGAGGTTCGTCGCTCTTAAAGAAAAGCGAATGTTCGCCGCTGGGAGTAACGCGAAAGATTTGACCATGATCGCCGGTAGCCACGTAAAGATTGCCGGTGTCATCGAGCGCGAGCGCCCAAATGTATTTGCTCTCAGGATTGAAATAAACCGATGATTTCCAGCCGGCGTCGGTTTTCGATTTCTCGCTGTTCTGTACAGCTCCTGCCGCAGGCGGCTCGATCTTGTAAACTTTTCCATCTGGATTTGTCGCGGCATAGAGCACGCCATTCTTGCCCACCACCAGCGACTGCACCTGCAACTCCTGCGGCTGAAAAATCGCCGTGGGCTGGCCTCCGGGAACAATGCGGTACACGCGCGCAGGCGCCCCGGTCGCAGCATAAATTTCACCTTGAGCTCCGACCACTGTTGCCCACACGGCGCTCGATGGTGTACTGGCAATCAGCTTGAACGATGGCGCAAGTTCCAGCAGGTTGTCGCTCGAGATGGCCACGCCATGCGACGTACCTTTAACAAAATCTTCGTAAAGGGATTGTTGCCAGGTGTGGGTGCCCTCGGCGAAGGTCAGAACGGGAGTGGATAGGCAAAGAACCAGCAAAACTGCAGGGCTGCGAAACAATTTTAACCTCGTGAGGAAATGAAGAATTTAGATCAGAGTATCACGGGAGCCGCGTACCAAATCGGAACGCCACGTCGGAATCTCGGCTCGAATGCCTCGAGTTCGAGGCTAGAATGAACCGTGCCCATTGCGAACCTGAACCGGGACAAGCTGCGAACGCTGGCAAGCGATAAAATTGAGGAAGCTCGTATTCTGTTAGATAACAGCTTATGGACTGGCGCGTACTACATGACGGGCCTTGGACTGGAATGCTCACTGAAATCGTGTTTGGCGGGCGCGGTGAAGGAATACGACTTTCCCGACAAGGACTTTGTGAACGCAATGTATGTCCACAAGCTCGAAAGATTGTTCAGATTGAACAGCGGGCTATGGAGCGCCCTTCAGGTTGATATAACGAGCGATCCCAAGCTCGGAGTTAACTGGAATACTGTGAAGGATTGGGACGACGCCAAGCGCTACGATACTGTGGATGAACTGGAGGCAAGAGCCCTCTACGATGCCACCACGGAAATTCGTTCTGGCGTAATTGTATGGATTAAGGGGAGATGGTAATGCCGTACGTCGATGCGTTAACTACTTGGGACATCGATTTTGGTAGGCAACTTTGGCAGTCGTTGCGCGATGACAAAATCTTTCCGGTGCAGGGAGTGCTCTGGTTGCTAGAGGCGGAGAACGGCTGGCGATTACTGGTCGCTACGGGAAGAGTTGACGAGGTTGGACGTAGAACAGCTTATGAGGAATTAGCAAAAATAACGCGGGGAGTCGTACCTGGCCTGAATCAGCCTTCCAAAATCGAGCTGATCAGTCCGCGTCTGCCGTTCTATCAAGCTCTACGTTCAGTTTTTGGCAAGACAGCCTCTGTGGAAGGAGCACGACTAGGCAACACACAAGTGGGCGGAATGTATATCGAGGATGCGTATTTGTATGAAGTAAGATGACCGCCTACGCGCAAAGTTTGCGGTTCCTAGAAGTCACTTGGAAGTCACTTAATCGTGATGGGCAGTAGTTGTGCTCCGGCGACCACAAATTCCAATGGCTTCGTCTCCGTTTCGCTGACGGAAGACTCGCCCAGCACAGTCATGTTCTGCGAACCTTGCATCCCGTCCATCACGTTCATCACCGAGAGGGGCAGTGCCGGCATAACTTTGTCTGCGACCATGGCTTCCGGCGCTTCGTCGAGCACCGACACGTAAACGCGATTATTTACATGCTGCTTGTTGAGCACGCCGATAGTAGAGGCCAAATCCAATTTCTGGGCTGCGTTGGGGCCACGGCGTAAGCGGTCGAGCATGTCGCCATCACTGACCAGAACGTGCAGCGTAGAACCTTTAGACGCTGATGTCGGAATCCGCACCGGAACGTGTTCGATAACTGCTTCTCCGCGATATGGCCGCAAGAGAATTTCAACCATGATCTCATCGCCGGGCCGCGCTTCGCTGACATCCGTGCGCGCGCTCTCGAGACGCGCCCAGCGGCGATCGTTGGTTATGTCGAAGTCGAGATTCAGGCCTGTGATTTCTGGCGTGCTGTACGGATTGTCAAAGATCCGTCCAAAACTTCCGCCGATCGCGGTCGCAGCCAGCAGGGCCGCGGGTTGCATTCCGTCCGCGCTGGTGAACATATCCTGCAGCTTCACTTTAGGAAACCCTTGTACGCTGATCGCACCGGTCATCGTATAAGTGGTTTCGTCGCCGTACTCATTCACCCCATGCAGCGCGTTGTAAACAGTAGTCGAAATCGCAATCGGGCTGAGGCGGGCATTGTTCAGGACTTCATAGTGAAACGTCTTTGGAGTTGTTCCGCCATGTATGGTCAGTGTGACCGGAATCATCTCCGCTTGTTTACCGAATTCGCCAAGGATTCCCGTGTGACGGTCCTGAACGAATGAGCCAACCGTCTCAGTCGCGTTCACAATCTTGAATGCGTTAAAGGGGGAGGGAAGAGTGGCCAGGACTTCTGCCTTGGTCATCGGTAAATCAACTGCGCCGAACTGCAACAGCGGATGTCCGCACGCCAGCAGGTGCGTGGGATCGATGTAAGTCACCGTGCAAGTGGCAGCAATATTCATGTCACCACTGACGAGAACTGCACTAACTGCAGAGCCTGGAACCATCGGGTCGGGCTGCTTTGCGTTTGACGCCGATCCAACCCCCATGACCGGCACGATTCCGTTGCTGGCAAATTGTGAAGCGAATTTCTGCACTGCATCTTCTGAGAAGCCGCTGAACACCAGGGGTGTTTCGATAGGCTTTAAATAGTTGGCGAAATTCTGAACAGATGTGCTGGGCGATCCCGGGCCGGAAGTCTTTGCGGCGAGGCTCGGAACAGACTTAGCTTCCACGGGAACTGCGGTCGGGGTGCTATCGAGGGCGCTGATCTCCAGCATCTCTGAAATGGGAGTTACGCCGGCGATTGGTTCTTTTGAGAACTCCCCAATGCGGAACGCCACCGCGCCGGCGAGTTTGCCGTTCAAATAGACCGGACTGCCGCTCATGCCCGCGACTACGCCGGTGTACTCAGCCTTCGCCCCGCCGAGCCGTACAAGAATAATGTCGCCCTTTGGGCCATTAGCGTTCTTCAATATGCCAAGAACTTCAACGTCCATCGGCTCAGGCTTGGTACCCTGAAAAACGGTGTACGCGACGCCGCGCATGCCCGCGTGGATCTGCTCCAGCGGCATGGTTTCGACAGGCTTTTGGGTTTGGGCGAGAGTTGAGGACGAGAGTACAACGGCATACACTAATGCAAGAGCGAGAGCAGTTCGTTTCATTTTGCCCCGCAGGACCGCCGGGAACCGGTCCGGAAACTAAAATAAACTTCGCTTTTACTTTGCCGGTTGGAAATGGCGCCGGGCAAACATCCCAATCGCGAAGCTCTGCGTCTATACTAGCATGGGAGTAAATTGAGGCCTTAGATGTTTTCCAGCTTTTTTTCACAAGTAATCGGGCGAATCCCTTATTTCTGCAAAGATTTTCTTATCTTGGTAATGTGCGCGGCATTGTTGTCGCAAGTTTCTGCCGCTCTGCCCCCGCAGCAGGAGTCTTCTCCATCTGCCCAGCAGAATCCTAACCAGCAGGACGCTCCTCCGGAGGCCGGAGGGCCGAACAGTGATACCGGTCCATACGCGATCCCCAAGAAGGGCGCAGAAGCGCCACCGCCACCTCCTCCTTCCAAGCCGAAAAAGATCGAGGGCATGCCGGACTACTCCATTCACGTGGATGTGCCACTGGTCACGGTTCCAGTCATGGTCACTACCAAGAATGGCCAGTTCATCTCAAACCTGAAGAAAGAGAACTTCAAAGTTCTCGAGGATGGGGTTCCGCAGACAATCAGCGACTTCAAGATTGAGCAGGCGCCAATTACTGCGGTGATGCTGATCGAGTTTGCGTCGACTTCGTACTATCTATTGGTCCCTACTCTGCAAGCCTCTTACATTTTTGCTAGTACGCTAAAAAAGGACGATTGGGTCGCGGCCATTGATTACGACATGAAGCCTGAAATCGTGGTGGATTTCACGCAAGACAAAAATGCGATCATGGCGGGGCTGAACAGCTTGCGTATGCCGGGCTTTTCCGAGACCAACTTATTTGACGCTTTATATGACACGCTTGACCGGATGGACCGGATTGAAGGGCACAAATATATTATCTTGATCAGTACCGGTATCGACACGTTTAGTAAGCTGAATCTGAATCAGATAATTCAAAAAGTAAAGACCACCCACGATGTGACTATCTTCCCCATCAGCATTGGCTGGTTGTTACGCGAGTACTGTGAGACCCATGGCTGCACCGGGATCTCTCATGGCATGTCCAGCTTGCATATGGGCACGATCGACTGGCTGCAGGCTGATAATCAAATGCAGACTTTCGCCAAGCTGACCGGCGGACGCTTTTACCAGCCTCGTTTCGAAGGTGATATGGTCGACGCGTTTAAAGATATTTCCGGCGACATCCGGAACCAGTACAGCATCGCCTATCGCCCGACAAATGGGAAGCTCGACGGCACCTACCGCAAACTGAAGGTTGAAGTGGTCGCCGATAACGGCGGTCCACTCAAGGTCCAGGACCAGAAGCATAAGGATGTGAAGTACGAAGTAATCGCCCGCGATGGTTATACCGCCAAACACACTGTCGACTAACTTTCGAGCAGCCGGCAAAATTGCAGTTGCCCGCACACCCCCTGTCTCAGCGTGAGGTTTTCTGCTGCGAGGCTCTGGTTGTCAGTTGCTTCCGGAGCAGGCACCAAAGTCTCTGTGCGTTCTATAATGCTGCGCGTGTGATCCACGCAAGGAGGATTCATGTCGCAAGCCATTCCTGATAAGTACCGCGATCTTTTCAGTAAACGCGCGTTCGCCAGCCTGGGTACGCTAATGCCCGACGGTTCGCCCCAAGTCACCCCGGTTTGGTGCGATCTCGAAGGCGACCTCGTGGTTGTGAATTCGGCCAAAGGACGCCAGAAGGACAAGAACATTCGCCGCGATCCGCGCGTGGCTCTCGCCGTGATCGATCCTGAAAATCCTTATCGGTACCTGGAAATTCGCGGCCGCGTCGTGGAAATCACTGAACAGGGCGCCGACGC
>Ga0075425_100006101_pt1 | contig 12597 bp, 8 predicted proteins | sample SoiMethybrSBSTD4_FD_75300 | JGI IMG/M metagenome (GOLD analysis project Ga0075425, IMG submission 75300) | Bulk soil microbial communities from a Populus tree surrounding site in Tennessee, USA - Soil MetaG P. TD hybrid SBSTD4 | ecosystem: Environmental > Terrestrial > Soil > Tree plantation...
TCGCCAAGGCGCAGGCGCTGTTCGACCGCGTGGTCTCCACTGCGAACAATCTTGGGCTGCTGGCGGAAGAATTTAACCCGGCGTTCAGCGTCAAGCCGGCAACTTCCCGCAGGCGCTGACCCACATCGCGCTCGTCAACACCGCGCATAACCTCGACAAAGCCCGCAGGGCGAGTGAGAAGCCGGCGGTGCGAAGGTCCAAATGATCGCTCCAGGGCCAGCGCAGCTTCTGATATCTGGCCCAGCAGAGACCTACGCCGTCTCGTTCTCCCGCAAGATCGCCCCGATTGCCTTGGCAAAACCCTCCTCTTCATTGGAGGCGGTCACTCGCTTGGCGTGCCGCTTGACCTCGTCGCTTGCGTTGCCCATCGCAAATGACAGTCCGCTCGCGGCAAACATCGCAAGATCGTTGTCCATGTCGCCGATGGTGGCGATGGCACCGGGCGCAATTCCCAATCTCCTTGCCATGCCCGCGACAAAGGTGCCCTTGTTGAAACCGGGCGGCGTGATGTCGAGATAGTAGGTTTGCGAACGGGCTGCGGTCGCGTCCGCACCGAGCGCCTTTCGCATTGCGGTCTCGCAGCGCCTAAGCAAGCCTGCGTCCGAGGATGAGCCGACGACCTTGCAGGTGTTCGTAAGATATGGCGTGAAATCGGAGATAATCGTCGGGTCCGCCCGGACCGTGCGCTTCTCGCGCGGCACATATTCACCTTCGGCATTGCGCGTGAACCATTGGTCCTGGGTGAACAGCCAGATGTCAATTCCGAGGTCGTCCAGCAACTTGAGCCCTCGCTCGACCGCGGACGGCGGGATCAGATGCTGTTCGATCGGATTCATATGCGGATCGATAATCGCGCTGCCGTTGAAGGCGCCCACCGGTAGCGTAATCCCCAGCGGCTCGACAAGAAAACGCATGCCCATGGTTGGCCGGCTGGAGATTATCGTGAAGCCGACGCCGGCGTCGTGGAGCCGGTGTGCGGCTGCCCTGGCGGCTTCAGTCAGAGTCTTGTCGCCGGTCACCAGCGTGCCATCGACATCGGACACCACAAGCGCGATACGAGTCATGTGCAATTCCCGAAGCGCGCGCCTCCCGCCGCTATATCAGAATCGAGCTGACGCAGGATCTCGTCCGCAATCGCGTCGACTGGCGCATCGATCGACACGGTTATGGCGTGCTCGTCTTCGGCTGGCGGTTCCAGTGTCATGAACTGGCTCGCGAGCAGTTGAGGCGGCATGAAATGGCCCTTCCGACATTTCAGCCGCTCGGCAATCAAGGCTTGGGAGCCTTCGAGATAGACGAGCCGGACATCATCTCGCCCATGGACGAGAATCTGGCGATAAGCCCGCCGCAGCGCCGAGCAGCCGATCACCACGCGGTTGCCTGCGGCGCAGACTCGGTCGATCTCGTCGGCAATGGCCTGAAGCCATGGCCGGCGGTCTTCGTCGGTCAGAGGATGACCCGCGCTCATCTTGGCCACATTGCTCGCCGGATGAAATTTGTCGGCGTCTTCATAGAGCCAGCTCAAACGCTTGGCCAAGGCCTCGCCGATCGTTGTTTTGCCTGAGCCGGATACGCCCATCACGATCACGGCGCAGGGAATCTTGCCATCGCTAGCGGCCACCGATTTCCTCCGGAAGCGCTGCGCGATCGACAAGCCAGACCGTCTCGCCGTTGGCGCGCGCGCGATTGGCGGGCAGGTTCTCGCCTGCTGTGAGCCGCGTCAAGATCGACCGTTTCTCACGACCCGCGACCTCGAACAGCATCTCGCGGGAGGAGGCGAGGGCGGGTAGCGTCAGCGTCACCCGCGGCACCAATGGTTCGACAGGTGCCATGGGCACCCCAACCACCCAGCGCGTGGTTTCCTCGATGGCCGGGCTCCCCGGAAACAGCGAGGCGGTGTGTCCGTCGGGTCCGATCCCCATCAGCACGAGGTCGAACAACGGCCGCGACGGATCAAGATATTCGGCGCCATAGAATGACGTCAGCTCGCGCGCGTAGCGTTCGGCGCTTTGGTCGGGGCTGGCCATATTGGTTGCAATCGCATGAATTCGGGAGGGAGGCGCGAAGCGATCGAGAAGAATCCTTCGCGCTGTGCCTATGTTGCTGAGGAGATTGTTGTGCGCAACGAAGCGCTCATCGCCAATAAACCAATGCACGCGGTCCCATGGAATTTTCGCGGCATAGGGTTCGGTCGCGAGCACCTCATAAAGCTTCCTGGGGCTCGATCCGCCCGTGAGGCAGATTGCGATACGATCGCCATTTTCGGCGATCCGCGCCAGCATGCGATCGGCGGCAGTCGTGGCGATCGCCTCCGGATCGGCAACCACAATGAGCTTGTGCTGATCGGTGATCGCCATTGTCACGCCGGCTTGCGCCAGCTGCGGCCGTCGCGCTTCAACAATTTGGACGCGCCTGCGGGCCCTGCGCTGCCGGCGGGATAGAACTCCAGGCCTTTCGCACCTGCCTTCTTCCAGGCATCGAGGAAGGGTTGCACCGCCTGCCAACCGGCCTCGACGCTATCGGCGCGCTGAAACAGAATGTTGTCGCCGATCATGCAGTCATAGATCAGCGTCTCGTAACCGGTCGCAGGCTCGGCCTTGAAGTAATCCTTGTAGCGGAATTTCATTTCCACTCCGCTGATTTCCACGGTCGGTCCCGGCACCTTGGTGTTGAACTGCAGATCGATGCCTTCGGTCGGTTCGACGCCGATCACAAAATAGTTTTCCTTCAGCTCCTCGACGGGCGTGCACTTGAACATCGTAAACGGCGCCTCGCGGAACTTGATCGCGACTTCCGTGAGCTTGGAGGCGAGCGCCTTTCCTGTGCGCAGATAAAAGGGTACGCCCGCCCACCGCCAATTGTCGATGGTCAGCTTCAGCGCGACGTAGGTTTCAGTCGGGCTCTCGGGTTTGATCGTTGGTAGCTTGCGATAGTCGGCAACCTCCGTGCTGTCGATCTTGCCGGCGGCATACTGCCCGCGAACCGAGTTTTTTAGCGCTTCTTCCTCGCTCTGGGTCTGGATTGCGGCCAGAACCTCGCTCTTCTCCGTGCGAACTGTGTGCGCATCGAAATGCGCCGGCGGCTCCATCGCGACGAGCGACAGCAGCTGGAACAGATGGTTCGGCACCATGTCGCGCAGCGCTCCCGTCTCGTCATAGAATTTGCCGCGATGAGCAAACACGGGGATTTTTTCGTCGACGGTGATCTGCACGTGATCGATGTAGTTGCGGTTCCAGATCGGCTCGAACATGCCGTTGGCAAAGCGCAGGACAAGGATGTTCTGAACGGTTTCCTTGCCGAGATAGTGATCGATCCGATAGATCTGGTGCTCGTCGAAGATGCGCAGCAGTTCGGTATTCAACGCCTTCGCAGACGCGAGATCGGTGCCGAACGGTTTTTCCACGACCAGCCGCCGCCAGGCGCCGCCCTCTTCCTTGACGAGGCCGGCGCGGCCGAGTTGGCGCGCGATTGGCGCGAATGCGTCCGGCGGAGTCGCAAGATAAAACAGGCGATTGCCGCCGGTGTTGCGGGCCGCTTCCAGTTGCTCGAGTCGCTCCTTCATCCGGTCGAATGAAGGCGGATCATCGGGGTCCGCCTGGATGCTGGTGACGCATTGGAGCAGGCGATTTGCAATCTTGTCTTCCACCGGACGGGTCGCGAACTGGTGCAGCCCCTTCATCATGCTTTCGCGCAGTGCGTCGTTCGAAAGGCTCCTGCGGACGATGCCGACGATGCAAAACCTTTCCGGCAAGAGTTCGGTTGCGGCAAGATTGTAGAGAGCGGGGATGACCAGCCGGTGGGTCAGGTCGCCGGTGACGCCGAAGACGACAAAGGAGCAAGGGTCGGGTTTCTTCTGGTCTCGATGGCCGGCCATTCGTCTTACCCTTTTGGCGGCGGCTTCCTGGGTTCGCGATGGCCGCCGAAGCCGGCGCGCATTGCAGAGAGAATTTTTTCAGCGAAGGTATGTTCCTTGCGCGAGCGGAACCGCGCAAACAAGGCTGCGGTCAGAACCTCGGCGGGCACCGCCTCGTCGATGGCTGCATTCACTGTCCACCGCCCTTCGCCGGAATCCTCGACAAAGCCTGAGTAGTTATCGAGCGTATGGTTCTCCGCGAGTGCTGCGGCCGTAAGGTCCAGCAGCCACGAGGGGATTACGCTGCCGCGCCGCCACACTTCGGCAATGTCTGCGATATTGAGGTCGAAGCGATGCTCCGGCGGCAGCGCGTCGATATTTGCATTCTTCAGAATGTCAAAACCTTCGGCATAGGCCTGCATCAAACCGTATTCGATGCCGTTGTGGGCCATCTTGACGAAATGCCCGGCGCCGACGGGGCCCGCATGGATATAACCCTGCTCGACGCGAGGATCGCGGCCGTCGCGGTGCGGGGTGCGAGGGATGTCGCCGGGTCCCGGCGCAAGCGCCTTGAAGATCGGGTCTAGCCGGTCGACAGCTGCCTTGTCTCCGCCGATCATCATGCAATAGCCGCGCTCAATGCCCCAGATGCCACCGGACGTTCCGACATCGAGATAGTCGATCCCGCGCGCCTTCAGCGCCTTGCCGCGGCGAACGTCGTCCTGCCAAAAGCTGTTGCCGCCATCTATGATGACGTCGCCTTGTCCCATCAACGTGGCCAGCGCGTCGATGGTCGCTTCCGTGATCCTGCCTGCCGGCAACATCACCCAGGCGGTCCGCGGCTTCGCCAGCTTCGCGACGAAATCCTCCAACGCTCTGGCCCCGGCCGCGCCGTCCGCCGCGAGCGCCTTAACCGCGGTTTCGTCCTTGTCGTAAACGACGGCCGTATGTCCATGCTTTATCAGCCGGCGGACGATGTTGCCGCCCATCCGACCCAGGCCGATCACGCCAATCTGCATGTCCTGCCTTCCTAACTAAGCGCGCCCGCTATGGCTTCATCCAGCATCTTCAATCCCGATTCGAGATTCCCTTTCAGGTGCACGCGCAACGCGCGCCGGCCGCGCTCCGTCAGAACGTCGAAATCGCCGCGCGCCTGTGCTGCCTTGATGACGCCGAAGCTCGCCTTTTGGCCGGGGATCGGGAGGTCCTTCGCATCATCGGCGGTAATCTGTAAGAACACACCCGTGTTGGGTCCGCCCTTGTAGGCCTGTCCCGTTGAATGGAGGAAGCGCGGACCAAACTCGGCGCAAGTCGCGACGTGGCGCTTGTCCCGCACTCTCAGCCGCATGGACTGCAAAGCGTCGATGTGCGGCGCGTTGCGCTCAACATACGCAAGCAGCGCCACATAATCGTGGGCATGGACGCGTGCGAGATGCGCCTTCAGCCACGAAACCAGGCTGCCGTCTGCGCCCAATTTGTGCAAGGCGGTGATGTTGGTGTTGTCGGTATAAAGGTCGGCCTCTGCGGTTGACAGCGCTGGCTGTTCAGCCGGGAGCGCGCCGGACTTCTCGAAAGCCGTCGTCAGTTCGCGCGTCCTGATTTTCGCTGATTCGACGTCCGGCTGGTTAAAGGGATTGATGCCGAGGATGGCGCCCGCGACCGCGGTCGCCATCTCGAATCGGAAGAATTCCTGGCCGATATGGTCGATCGAATTCATCGCGATCCGCACCACGGGGTGGCCGGCCTTCTCGAGTGCAGCGAGCTTTCCGTCATGGGCGGCATCTTCTTCGTTCGCGCTTCGGATATCGATGAAGAAGCGGTCGTCGCTGTAGGAGGCGGGCCCGCCAAGTGGCTCTCTATCGATCGGAATCAGGCCCTTTCCTTCCTTGCCGGTTGATTCTGCAATCAGCTGCTCGGCCCAGGCGCCGAAGTCGGCAACCTTGGGGGAGGAAAGGATGGTTACCTTGTCGCGGCCTTCGAGACCGGCGAGGCCCATCGCAAGCCCAAGCTGCACGCCGGGATTTTCATGCGGCGGCACGTCCTCGCCGCAGGACCGCACCATCGACATGGCATGATCGATGAGCGCGCGAACGTCGATACCGGCGGCCGCAGCCGGCACAAGGCCAAACGGCGAGAGCACGGAGTAACGTCCGCCGATCGTGGGATCGCCGTGAAAAACGCGGGCAAAGCCCTGCTTACTCGCGACCTTTTCGAGCGATGAGCCGGGATCCGTTACGGCAATAAAGCGGTGGCCCGCTTTGTCCGCCCCGATCGTCTTGGCGACGCGATCGAAGAAGTAGTCCTTCATCGCATTCGGCTCGGTGGTGCTGCCAGACTTGCTCGACACGATAAACAGCGTTTTGGCGAGATTGACCGTCTTCTCCATCGCACGCACCTGCGCCGGATCGGTCGAATCGAGCACATGCAGTCTGGGAAAGCCGGTCCTGCTCGGAAATGTTTCGGCCAGCACTTCCGGCCCAAGGCTGGATCCGCCCATGCCGAGCACGACGGCGTCGGTGAACTTCTGTCCCTTCACCCGTTGCGCGAAATCCTCGTAATCCGCAACGTTGACCTCGGCTGGGCTGGTCAACCAGCCAAGCCATTTGTCTTCGTCATCGCCGGTCCAGATCGACTTGTCCTTGTGCCAAAGTCTGCGGACCTTGGCCGACGCGCGCCATTCTCCGCTGGTCCTCTCGACCGCCTTTGCGATTTGAGCGCCAAGCTCAAGCTTCTGCCGATCGAGGCGGGCACCGAGCACGGTCGCGCGCTTGTGCGCGACGGCGCCATAGAGCTTGTCGGCGGCATCGGCAAAGAGCTTTACGCCATCGGTCACCAGATCGGCTGTGATCCGATCGAGCGAGATACCCGACTGTTCGAGCTCGGCGAGGTCGCGCCTCGCATCATCGACATTCTCTTCGAGGCTGTCGCGCAACTTGCCATGATCGCGGAAGGCATCCAGCGTTGTCGGCGGCATCGTATTGACGGTGTGCGGACCGATGAGCTCTTCCACATAGAGCACATCGCTATAGTCCTTGTTCTTGGTGCCGGTCGATGCCCAGAGCAGGCGTTGCGGCCTGGTGCCCTTGGCGGCGAGCTTGTCCCAGCGCGCACCCGCAAAGATGTGCTTGAAATCCTGATAGGCAAGCTTGGCGTTGGCGATTGCGACCTTGCCCTTCAGACGCGCAAGGCGTTCCTTTTCGCTGGGGTCATTGGCCTTGGCTATTTTTTCGTCGAGCTGCTTGTCCGCCGCGGTGTCGATGCGGCTGACAAAGAAGCTCGCGACACTGACAACGTGCGAGGGATCGCCGCCCTTTTCGACGTATTTTTCGACGCCGGAAAGAAAGGCTTCCGCTACCTGGCGGTAGACCTCCTGCGCGAACAAAAGGGTGATATTGACGCTGATGCCGTCGGCGGTGAGCCGCTCGATGGCGGGCAGGCCTTCCGGGGTCGCCGGCACCTTGATCATCAGGTTCTTGCGATTGACCGCCTTCCAAAGCCGCTTTGCTTCCGCAATCGTCCCCTTGGTATCGTTGGCAAGGAACGGCGACACCTCCAGGCTCACGAACCCATCATGTCCATCGAGCCGATCGTAGACGGGGCGCAGCACCTCGGCCGCGTTCTGGATGTCCTCGACCGCAAGTCGCTCGAACAGTGCGGCGACAGAACGGTCGCCGCGCCCGAGCGCCTTGCCGATCGCGGCGTCGTATTCGTCGGAGGAGTCAATTGCCTTCTCGAAAATCGACGGGTTCGAGGTGACGCCCTTGACGCCATCCGCATCGATCAATCTTTTCAGGTCGCCCCTTGCGACAAAGCCGCGGGCCAGAAAATCAAGCCAGACTGATTGACCGTGCTCTTCGAGTTCTTTGACGGGATTCATGTGGTGACCGTTGCTGTTTGGCCGTTAAAGGGCTGAAATTTTGGCGTGCTCAAAAGCCCAACAAGGGTCGCTTCCTTGAACACTCCAAGGACGCCAATAGCATAACGTTATTTAGGACATAACGATCCGAAAATCGGCTCGCTTCGCGGCATTCCAGGCGCAATTTTTTGTCAGTTCAGCTTTGCGCGCTGCGCAGAGTATGGCGGGGCGGGAAGCAAGCAAACTGCCTCGCATTCCCGTGAAGACATGCGAAGCTGATCCCTGATCAATAGCGATTGCGGCTTAGCGCAAGGAAGCGTTGATCTTTTCGAGCACTGCCGAGCCGGGGCAGAGGTCGTCGGATTCCAGCGAGTTGAGCGGCGCATCCACCGTTTCGAGGTGGGCATGCAGGTCTTCCGCCTCCGGATCGACATAGAGCAACCCTGTGACGATCTGGCCCTTGGCCGTGTGCCGTGCAAGAAACGCCATGGCGCCGACGCGATCGTGCGCATCATAGTCAGCGTCGATCTTGCGCAACGCGAGCCTGGTGCCGTCGTGCTGTTCGACGACCTGTACGGTTCCGGGCGCATAGTCGACGGTGATGGGCTCGCGGCCGGTGATCACGTCGAGGCGATTTACCGCGTCGTTGTGCTCGCGGACGTAGTCGAAGCTCTTCGTCGAGCCGGCATGATTGTTGAAGGCCACACACGGGCTGATCACGTCGATGAAAGCCGCGCCCTGGTGCTGGATCGCGCCCTTGATCAGCGGCACGAGCTGGCCCTTGTCGCCGGAAAAGCTCCGCGCGACATAGGTGGCTCCGAGCTGCAGCGCGATCGCGACAAGATCGATGGCATTGTCGGTGTTGAGCACACCCTTCTTGGATTTGGATCCGCGGTCGGCAGTCGCCGAGAACTGGCCCTTGGTCAGGCCATAGACGCCGTTGTTCTCGACGATATAGGTCATGTTGACGCCGCGCCGGATCGAGTGCGCGAACTGGCCGAAGCCGATCGAGGCCGAATCTCCGTCACCGGAGACGCCGAGATAGATGAGGTCGCGATTAGCAAGATTGGCGCCGGTCAAGACCGATGGCATGCGGCCGTGCACCGAGTTGAAGCCGTGCGAATTGCCCAGAAAATAGTCGGGCGTTTTCGACGAGCAGCCGATACCGGAAATCTTGGCGACCCGGTGCGGTTCGATCGAGAGCTCGTAGCAGGCCTCGATGATCGATGCGGTGATCGAGTCGTGGCCGCAGCCGGCGCAAAGCGTGGAAATCTTCCCTTCGTAGTCGCGGTGCGTGAAGCCCAGCGCATTTTTCTTCAGGGCAGGATGGTGGAATTTCGGTTTGGCGATATAGGTCATGACACGGCCTTGCGAAGCGGGGTCACCTTGAGATGATCCTGATGGTCGCCGATGGATTTGGCGATGAAGCGGGCGGTGATTGGCGTGCCGTCGTAGTGCACGATTGGAATCAGACGAACCGGATCGATACCGTTCTCATTGACGATCAATGAGCGGAGCTGGCTGTCGCGGTTCTGCTCCACGACGTAAACGAAGTCGTGGTCGGCGATAAAGCTCGCGACGCTGGAATGGAACGGGAAGGCGCGGATGCGCATGCGGTCGAGCAGGTGACCGCGTGCTTCGAGCAGTCCGATCGCCTCGTCCATGGCGGGCGAGGTCGAGCCGAAATAGATCACGCCGTATTTGGTCGGCTTGCCCGCATTCGCCTGCAGCGGCCGCGGCACCATGTCCTGAGCGGTCTCGAACTTGCGCACCAGGCGCTGCATGTTATCGGCGTAGACCGGACCTTCCTCGGAATACCGCGCGTAGCGGTCGCGCGAGGTGCCGCGGGTGAAATAAGAGCCCTTGGTCGGGTGCGTGCCAGGATAGGTTCGGTAGGGAATGCCGTCGCCGTCGACATCGAGATAGCGGCCGAAGTCGCGACCCTCCTCGAGCATTTCCGTCGTCATGATCTTGCCGCGGTCGAATTGCCGCGCGTCGTCCCACTTCAAGGGCCGGCACAGCCGGTGGTTCATGCCGATGTCGAGATCGAGCATCACGAAAATCGTGGTCTGCAGGTGCTCGGCGAGATCGAAAGCCTGAGCCGCGAACTCAAAGGCTTCCGCCGGGTCTTCGGGAAACAGCAACACGTGCTTGGTGTCGCCATGCGAAGCATAGGCGCAGGCGAGGATGTCGCATTGCTGCGTGCGGGTCGGCATGCCGGTCGAGGGGCCGGCGCGCTGCACGTTCATGATCACGGCGGGAATTTCGGCGAAATAGGACAGCCCGATGAACTCGGTCATGAGCGAGATGCCGGGCCCCGAGGTCGCGGTGAACGCGCGCGCGCCGTTCCAGGAAGCGCCAATCACGATGCCAATGGATGCGAGTTCGTCCTCGCCCTGCACGATCGCGTATTTGGCCTTGCCGGTCTTCGGATCATGTCGCAGCCGCTTGCAGTGAGCGGCGAATGCGTCCGCGAGCGACGAGGAGGGCGTGATCGGATACCAGGCGCACACGGTGGCGCCGCCATAGACCGCGCCGAGAGCGGCCGCGCTGTTACCTTCGATGAAAATTCGATCGCCGACCTTGTCCGCCTTTTTCACGCGCAGGCCGATCGGGCATTTCAGGTTTTGCAGCGCCCAGTCGCGGCCGAGATGCAGCGCGTGCACATTGGAGGAGAGCAGCTTCTCCTTGCCCTTGTACTGCTCGCCGATCAACTGCTCGATCAGTTTCGGGTCCATGTCGAGCAGCGCGCACAGCGCACCCAGATAGATGATGTTCTTGAAAAGCTGGCGCTGCCGCGGATCGCTGTAGGTCGAATTTGTGATCGCGGTCAGCGGCACGCCTATCACCGTGATGTCGCCGCGGAATTTCGATGACGGCAAGGGCTTCGTCGAATCATAGAACAGATAGCCGCCGGGCTCGATGGATGCGACGTCCTTGTCCCAGGTTTGCGGGTTCATCGCGACCATCATGTCCACGCCGCCGCGCGCGCCGAGATGGCCTTCTTCGGTGACCCGCACCTCATACCAGGTCGGCAGGCCCTGGATATTGGAGGGAAAAATGTTGCGCGGGGACACCGGAACGCCATGGCGTAGGATCGCGCGAGCGAACAGCTCGTTGGCGCTGGCCGAACCCGATCCGTTTACGTTGGCGAAGCGGACGACGAAGTCGTTTACGCTGCTGATCGGTTTTTGCTCGGGCATGTGGATCCTGCGTGAGTCATATCGATGAGGTATTTCTGCATGTCCCAGGCGCCGGTGGGACAACGTTCGGCGCACAGCCCGCAATGCAGGCAGACGTCCTCATCCTTCACCATGACGCGTCCGGTCTTAAGCTCGCTGGAGACATAAAGATCCTGGTCGGGGTGCACGGACGGCGCCTTCAGCCGCGCGCGCAGATCGGTTTCCTCCCCGTTTTGCGTGAAGGTGATGCAGTCCATCGGGCAGATGTCGACGCACGCATCGCATTCGATGCAGAGCGAGGTCGTGAACACGGTCTGCACGTCGCAGTTAAGGCAGCGATGCGCTTCGCCGAGGGCAAGCTTGACGTCATAGCCGAGCTCGACCTCCGCGCGGATGTCCTTGAGCGCGACGACCTTGTCGCGATGCGGCACCCTGAACCGTTTCTCGACGGAAATATCGTTGTCGTAACTCCACTCGTGAATGCCCATCTTCTGCGAGGTGATTTGCACTTCGGGCAGCGGCCGCTCGTTGATGTCCTCGCCCGAGCAAAGTTTGTGAATCGAGAGTGCGGCGTCATGGGCGTGCGCGACCGCCCAGATGATGTTCTTCGGACCGAAGGCTGCATCGCCGCCGAAAAACACCTTTGGATGGGTCGAGGCCATGGTCTTGGAATCAACCTTGGGCATATCCCATTTGTCGAATTCGATGCCGCAGTCGCGCTCGATCCAGGGGAAGGCGTTCTCCTGCCCGACCGCGACCAGCACGTCGTCGCAGGGAATGGTTTGGTCGTCCTCGCCGGTCGGCACCAGGTTGCGCCTGCCCTTTGCGTCGTATTCGGCCCTGACTTTTTGGAAAGTGACGCCAGTAAGCTTTCCGTTCTTATGGGTGAAAGCGACCGGCACCATGTAATTGAGGATCGGAATGTCCTCATGCATGGCGTCTTCTTTTTCCCAGGGCGAGGCCTTCATTTCCTCAAAACCGGAACGCACGATCACCTTGACGCTGTCGCCGCCAAGCCGGCGCGCGGTGCGGCAACAGTCCATGGCCGTGTTGCCGCCGCCGAGAACGATCACGCGTTTTCCGATCTTGTCGGTGTGGCCGAACGAAACGCTGGAGAGCCAGTCGATGCCGATGTGGATATTGGCGGCGGCTTCCTTGCGGCCGGGAATATCGAGCTCGCGGCCGCGCGGCGCGCCCGAGCCGACAAAGATCGCATCGTAGTTGTCGGCGAGCAGCTTCTTCATGCTGTCGATGCGCGTGCCGCCCCTGAACTCGATGCCGAGATTGAGGATGTAATCCGTCTCCTCGTCAATGACGGAATCGGGCAGACGGAATTTGGGAATCTGCGTCCGCATCATGCCGCCGGCTTTCGGGTCGGAATCGAACACCGTGCAGTGATAGCCGAGCGGCGCAAGATCGCGCGCGACCGCAAGCGATGCCGGACCGCCGCCAATGAGCGCGATACGCTTGCCATTCTTTTTCGCGGCCGGCTTGGGGAGGCGATGCCTGATATCATCCTTGAAGTCGGCGGCAACCCGCTTCAAACGGCAGATCGCGACCGGATTTTCCTCGACGCGGACGCGGCGGCAGGCGGGTTCGCAGGGACGATCGCAGGTCCGTCCCAAAATTCCGGGAAACACGTTTGACTTCCAATTGATCATATAGGCGTCGCTGTAGCGGCCTTCGGCGATCAAGCGGATGTATTC
>Ga0075425_100006103_pt1 | contig 12594 bp, 11 predicted proteins | sample SoiMethybrSBSTD4_FD_75300 | JGI IMG/M metagenome (GOLD analysis project Ga0075425, IMG submission 75300) | Bulk soil microbial communities from a Populus tree surrounding site in Tennessee, USA - Soil MetaG P. TD hybrid SBSTD4 | ecosystem: Environmental > Terrestrial > Soil > Tree plantation...
GGGGTGGCGTCGCTGAGCCGGTTGGTGATGAAGATGTGCAGGAGTTCGGTGGAGCCGATGCCATCGAGGATGGGCTTGCCGGTCTTCTCGGTCCACTGGCGGAACACGGGCGCAGGCAGCGTCTCGCCGGCGGATACGGCCAACCTGAGCGAGGATAGGTCGGCGCCTGTCTCCATGGCCGCCATCATCGCGCGATAGGCAGTCGGCGAAGTGAAGCTGACGGTCGCCTTGTAGGTCTCGATGATGTCGATCATGTTTTGCGGCGAAGCGTTTTCCAAGAGCGTCGCGGTGGCCCCGAAGCGCAGTGGAAATACGGCGAGCCCGCCTAGTCCGAAGGTAAAGGCCAGCGGTGGAGAGCCGACGAAGACGTCGTTGGGCGTGACCCTTAGGACCTCTTTGGCGTAGCCATCGGCGATGATCAACACGTCGCGGTGAAAGTGCATGGTCGCCTTGGGCTCGCCGGTAGTGCCCGAGGTGAAGCCCAACAGCGCGACGTCGTCGCGTCCCGTGCGCACGGAGGTAAATCTGACGGGCTTGCTCAACGCCACGCGATCGAGTTCGGCGTCATGATTGGCCGTGCCATCGAAGTTGATCACGCCCTTAAGGAAACGGCTGGTCTTGGCGCAGGCCACGAGCTCGTCGGCGATGCGGCTGTCGCACAGCGCCAACCCGATCTCGGCCTTGTCGACGATCTTGGTGAGCTCGCCACTGCGCAGCATCGGCATGGTATTGACGACGACCGCTCCCGCCTTGGTGGCAGCAAGCCATGCCGCGACCATGGCTGGATTGTTGCCCGAGCGGATGAGCACGCGGTTGCCCGGCTTGACGCCGAAGTCCTCTACGAGCGCGTGCGCGAGCCGATTGGACCAGTCGGTCAGCTCCTTGTAGGTGCGACGGCGGCCGTTGCCGATGAGCGCCGTGTTGTCGCCGAAGCCCTTCTCGACCATACGATCGGTAAGTTCGACCGCGGCGTTGAGGTAGTCGGGATACTGCCACTGCGGCGCATCAAGCAGCAGGTCGGGCCATTGCTCGGCAGGCGGGAGACTGTCCCGCGCGAAGGTGTCCACGTGGGCGCTGGGGCCGAGCGCGGCCGCGCCCTTGGCCGCGGGCCGACGCGGCCTCGTCGATTGGCGGCCAAGGATCCTGGCGAACATGGTTCTCCTCTCTCCCTCCCTCTTGTCCTGGGAAGGGCGTGGGCTCAAGGCACTGCTGCCCGATCGCCGATCACTCTCGTCTCTGCGTGAGTTGATAGGTCAGGTGCGATTTTACCGTCGGCCATTCGCTGGCGATGATGCTGTAGACGCAGGTATCGCGCAGGGTGCCGTCCTGCGCGCGCTGGTGGCTGCGCAAGATGCCGTCGAGCTTGGCACCCAGGCGCTCGATGCCGCGCCGGCTCGGGTGATTGAAGAAGTGGGTGCGGAATTCGACGGCGATGCAATCAAGGCTCTCGAAAGCATGCGTGAGCAGCAGGAGCTTGCACTGCGTGTTGATTGCGGTGCGCTGGGCGCGCTGGCGATACCAAGTCGCGCCGATCTCGACGCGCTTGTTGAGGGCATCGATATTGAGAAATGTTGTCATGCCAACGGCTGTCCCGGCCATGAGGTCGATGACGGCGAAAGGCAACATCTTGCCCTCTGCCGCCAGTCCCAGGCGCCGGTCGATCTCCGCGCTCATCTTCTCGGGCGGGGGAATTGTCGTGTACCAGAGCCGCCACAACTCCCCGTCCCGCACGGCCTCGGCGAGATCACTGGCATGGGCCCGGGCGAGTGGTTCCAGCCGAACGCGCGTGCCGCTCAAGGTGACGGGTTCAAAGGCGGTCATGGGCTTTGGCTCCTGGGGCTTTGGCTCCTGGGGCTTTGGCTCCTGCCGTTGGCCGGCGCTCTGAGCGTGCCGAGCAGGCCGACGAGGGTGTCGGTATCTTCGCGACCGAGCCCGGCAAGGAGCTCGGCGATCCAGGCCTCGTGCGCTTTGGCCATGGCGGCGAAGTGCTGCGTGCCTTTGGCCGTCAGGCGGACGAAGGTGGCTCTCCGGTCGCCGTGGTGGGCAAGGCGCACGACCGTCCCCTCGGCCACCAGCCGGTCGATGATACCCGTGACATTGCCGTTGGAAACCATGAGCAGGCGCGACAACTCGGTCATCGTCATGCCCCCATCTTGGCCGGCGCCCTTGCGGGCGAGCGCCGCCATGACGTCGAACTTGGGCAGCGTCGTTGCGAACTCCTCGCGCAGGCGCGCGCGCAGCTCACCCTCGATGGCGCGCGAGGCGCGCAGCAGCCCGAGCCACAGACGCAGCTTCTGCTTGCTTGCCGGCTCGCTCACCTTGCGGCGGCGCTCGAGCGTCATGTCTCGCCTCCCGATACCGAGATGGCCTGTCCCGTCACGGATTGCGCCCAGGGAGTGCAGAGCCACAGCACTGAGCGGGCCACCTCTTCGGGTCGAACGAAACGACCCTGCGGATTGTGCTGCCTCAGATCGGCCTCCGCCGCGCGACGGGTCCTGCCGGTTTTGGCCATGATGTTGGCGAGCGAGGCTTCGAGCAGCGGCGTCAGGGTGTAACCGGGGCAGACGGCATTGACCGTCACTCCGCTCGGGGCCAGTTCCGCCGCCAGCGCGCGGGCGAGGCCGACGACGCCGTGCTTGGCGGCGCAGTAGGCCGCCACGTAGGGGTAGCCTTTGAGGCCCGCCGTCGAGGCGATGAACACGATGCGCCCCCCTTGCGCATCCTGGCGCGTGACGTCTGGGAGAGCCGCCTTCACAGACAGGAAGGCCCCGGTCAGGTTGAGGTTGATCATGCGCTGCCAGTGGTCGAGATCGGCCTTGGCGGCCGGCGCGCTCTCCGCTCCGCCCGCGTTGGCGATAAGGATGTCGACCGGACCGTGCGCGGCGCGCGCCGCTGCCACCATGGCGAGGCAGGCCCGTTCATCGGTGACGTCGGCGGCCATTGCCTTCGCCCCGGGGATCTGCGCGGCCACTGCCTCGAGCAGCGCCATGCGCCGACCGGCGATGGAGATGGCGGCGCCTTCCGAGCCCAATGTGCGGGCGATGGCGGCGCCGATGCCGCTGCCGCCCCCCGTGATCAGTGCGTGCTTGCCGGCGAGCCCCATCACACGCGCTCCGCCAGGGCGTCGGCGCGCCCCGTCAGCCGATCGAGCTGATCGCGCCCTGCAAGGTAGGGCTTGGGCCAAGTCTCGCCCTTGACACCCAGCCGAGCCGCCGCATGCAGCGTCCAATAGGGATCGGCCAGGTGCGGTCGCGCCAGGCAGCATAGGTCAGCGCGTCCGGCCATGAGGATGGAATTGACGTGGTCGGGCTCGTAGATGTTGCCGACGGCAATGGTGGCCATGCCCGTCTCGTTGCGGATGCGATCCGAGAAGGGCGTCTGGAACATGCGGCCATAGACGGGACGCGCGGCCGCAGACGTTTGGCCCGCCGATACATCGATGATGTCGACGCCCGCCGCCTGCAGCAAGCGCGCAATGGCGACGGCGTCCTCTGGGGTGATGCCATGGCTTCCCACCCAGTCGTTGGCCGAGATGCGCACCGAGATCGGCTTTGCCGCGGGCCAGACGGCGCGCACCGCTCGGAAGACCTCGAGCGGGAAGCGCATGCGGTTCTCGAGGCTGCCGCCATAGGTATCGCTTCGGCGATTGGTGAGCGGGGTGATGAACGCCGACATCAAGTAGCCGTGGGCGTAGTGCAGCTCCAGCATGTCGAAGCCGGCGCGCTCGGCCATCTGTGCCGCGCGCACGAACTGAGCGCGTACCTTGTCCATGTCGGCGGGTGTCATCTCGCGCGGCACCTGGTTGTTCGGGGACCACGCTACCGGTGAGGGACCCATCACCGGCCAGTTGCCTTGCGCAAGCGGCGCGTCCGACCTCTCCCAGCCGAGCTGGGTCGACCCCTTGGGGCCCGAGTGACCAAGCTGGATGGCAACTTTGGCCTCGGTCTCGGAATGGACGAATTCGACGATGCGCCTCCATGCCGCCTCGTGCGCGGGCGCATAGAGGCCGGTGCAGCCCGGCGTGATGCGCCCCTCTGGCGAGACGCAGGTCATCTCGGTGTAGACGAGCCCGGCTCCGCCTTTGGCACGCTCCGCATAGTGCACGAGGTGCCAGTCCGTCGGCGTGCCATCAACGGCGCGGTACTGCGCCATGGGCGAAACGACGATGCGGTTTTTGAGACTAAGACCGCGCAGGTGGAACGGCGTGAACATGGGAGGGCGCGACCGATTGGGCTTCTCGCCCGTCGCCTGCTCCTCAAACCACATCTCTGCGCTCTCGAGCCAGGCCTTGTCGCGGGCGCGTAGGTTCTCATGACCGATGCGCTGCGAGCGCGTCAGCAGCGAATAGTTGAACTGCACGGGATCGAGATGGAGGTAGCGCTCGATCGCTTCGAACCACTCGGTGGAATTGCGCGCCGCACTCTGCAGGCGCAACACCTCGGTGCGGCGCTCGTCCTGGTAGCGCCGGAAGGCGGACTGCATGGTGGGCTCAGTGTGCAGGTACTCCGCCAAGGCGATGGCGCTTTCCAAGGCCAGCTTGGTCCCCGAGCCGACCGAGAAATGCGCCGTCGCCGCCGCGTCGCCCATCAGCACGACGTTGCCGTGCGACCATGTCTCGCACAGCACGCGGTTGAAGTTGAGCCAGGCCGACCCGCGCAAGTGCCGGGCGTTGCTCATCAGGCGACGGCCGCCGAGATTGCGCGCGAAGATCCTCTCGCAGGTGGCGATCGTCTCGTCCGTGCTCATGCGGTCGAAGCCGAAGCGGCGCCAGGTCGCCTGCGAGCACTCGACGATGAAGGTCGCCGTGTCCGGATCGAATTGGTAGGCGTGCGCCCATATCCAGCCTTGCGGCGCCTCCTCGAATATGAACGTGAAGGCGTCGTCGAACTTGGCCCGAGTGCCGAGCCAGATGTACTTGCAGGCCCGCCCGTCGATGTCGGGCTTGAAGACGTGCGCCAGCCCACCGCGCACCTTGGAATTGGCGCCGTCGGCTGCCACGATCAGGTCGCGGTCGTGATAGGGAGCGAGGCTGTCGATCTCAGTTTCGAAAACGAGCTTCACATCGAGCTTCTGCGCCCGTTCCTGCAAGATGTTGAGGAGCCGCTTGCGGCCGATGCCGCAGAACCCATGACCCGACGAGCGCGTGACGGTGCCACGATAGGAGACGGCGATATCGTCCCAGTAGGCGAACGACTGCCGGATGGCGGCAGCGCTGTCGGGATCGGCGGCCGCCAAGTTGGTCAGCGTCTCGTCCGAGAGCACCACGCCCCAGCCGAACGTGTCGTAGGGCCGGTTGCGCTCGACGACGACGATGTCATGCAGCGGATCGCGCAGTTTCATGGCGATGGCGAAGTAGAGCCCGGCGGGCCCGCCCCCAAGACACGCAATGCGCATGCCGGCCTCCATGTGTCGCGCCGCGCGCGGAGCGTGCGCCCGATGCCAAGATATTTCAAGCTTAAAATTTCATGTATGAAGCTTTTGCTTGGGACAATGCGTCCACGAAGGTTGCGCCTTGGCGCAAGGTCGGGCGCGCGAGAGCGTGGTGGTAGGGGGTCAAAGACGGGCGAGAGAGGGGGCCAGAGACGGGGCCAAAGACGAGCGAGAGAGGGGCCCAGAGACGGGGCCAGAGAGGGGCCCAGCTCAATGGCCAGAGTGCATGCCCTGAGAGGGTGGCCCAAGCGAGGGAGGGAAAGGGTGGGGAGGCATAAGAACGTGGGCACGATCGCACCAGGACAGAGGACCGGCCACCGGGGGAGGAGAAGAGATGGCCTCAAGCAACTACCGCCTGGACGAGGAGGGAGAGCGAGGGATGGACCACTGCAGATCGAGCCCCGCGGGGTCGGACCTTGAGCCAGCGGCGACATGAGGGCCAATGGCCGCGGCGGCGATCGGGGCGTCGGAGGGGTGGGGCGCGCATTGCCGAGACGGCGCGCTGCGCCTAAGTTGCGGCGGAGCGGGTTCATTGGGCTGGCGAGGGGAGTGAGATGACAATGTCAGTGAGGGCAATGGCACTGGGCACGCGCCTAGCCGGCGTCGGTCTGCTCGCGGCAGGTGCGGTCGCAGCCGGCAGCGCCGAGGCCCAAGAGCTCAAGATCGGCATCATGGCCGTGCTCTCCGGCCCGCAGGCGGTGCTTGGCGGACAGCTGCGCGATGGGTTCATGCTGGGTGTCAAACACGCCGGCGGCAAACTCGGTGGCCTGACGACAACGCTCACGGTGCAGGACGACGAACTCAAGCCCGACGTGGCGGTGGGCAAGGCAAAGCAACTCATCGAGCGCGATAAGGTCGATTTCGTTGTCGGTCCCGTCTTCTCCAACATTCTGCTCGCCATCTCCAAGCCGATCACCGAAGCCCAAGTGTTCCTGATCAGCCCCAACGCCGGGCCTTCGCCGCTCGCCGGCAAGGGTTGCAGCCCGTTCTTTTTTGCCACCTCATATCAGAACGATCAGCCTCCTGAGGTGCTCGGCAAGTTCGCGCAAGACAAAGGCTTCAGCAAAGCCTTCCTGTTGGCGCCCAACTATCAGGCGGGCAAGGACATGATCGGCGGCTTTAAAAAGCACTTCAAAGGCGAAATCGTCGACGAGGTCTACACCCCACTGGGACAGCTCGACTTCTCGGCCGAGCTCGCCAAGATCGCCGCTGCCAAGCCCGATGCAGTCTTCGTGTTCATGCCGGGCGGCATGGGCGTCAACCTCGTCAAACAGTACCGCCAGGCTGGGCTCGGGAGCATCCCCTTCCTCTCCGTGTTCACGGTCGACGAGGCGACGTTGCCCGCCCAGCAGGATGCTGCCGTTGGCTTCTTCTCTGGCATGACCTGGGCGCCTAACACCGATACGCCCGAGAACAAGAAGTTCGTTGCCGACTTTGAGCAGGAGTACGGCTACGTGCCCGGCAGCTACGCCATGCAGGCCTACGATGCGGCTCAGCTCATCGACAGCGCGGTGAAAGCGGTCGGCGGCAAGCTCGACAACAAGGATGCGCTGAGGGCCGCCATCAAGAGGGCCGACTTCAAGTCGGTTCGCGGCCCATTCAAGTTCAACAATAACGGTTTCCCGGTGCAGGACTTCTACCTCGTCAAGGTGGCCAAGCGGGCCGACGGCAAGTTCGAGACGCAAATCGTGCAGAAGATCTTTGAGAGCTACGGCGACAGCCACGCCAAGGACTGCGAGCTCAAATAGGCGGGGCTCTTGCCCGCCCAAGGGGGATAGCGCTTCCATCGAGGAATGCGCCCGCGGGCTCGGTCGGGCAAGGGTGGACCTCAAGCTCGCGGACGACGGCTCCGAAGTCAGAGCGACGGCATGCCCACCTCGCTAATCCTCGTACAACTTTTCAACGGGCTGCAGTTTGGTGTGCTGCTGTTCCTGGTGGCGGCAGGGCTGACGCTGGTGTTCGGCGTGATGGACTTCATCAATCTTGCCCATGGCGTTCAGTACATGCTCGGCGCCTACCTGGCGGTGGCTTTCTATCGTCTGACCGGCAGCTTTTTCGCCGCCGCGGCGCTGGCGCTGCCGGCTTCGCTGCTGTTTGGATTGGTGCTGGAGGTGGTGGTATTGCGCCGCCTCTACGCGCGCGATCACCTCGAGCAGGTGCTGGCAACCTTCGGCGTGATCCTGTTCCTGAACCAAGGCGTGAAGATCGTGTGGGGTGCGGCACCGCTTAACATGGGACTGCCGGAGCTGCTGTCGGGTTCGGTGCCGCTGATCGAGGGTCTGCGCTATCCCGTCTACCGCTTCGCCATCATCGGTGTGGGCTTAGCCGTGGCGGGCGGGCTCTACGTCTTTGTCAACCACACCCGCCTTGGCATGTTGGTGCGCGCGGGGGCCTCGAACGCCGCGATGATCTCGGCCCTCGGCGTCGACATCAAACGCCTGTTCACGATCGTATTCGGGTTCGGCGCCATGCTTGCCGGCCTTGCCGGCATCATGGTGGCGCCGATCCTATCAGTCGAACCAGGTATGGGCGACCAGGTCCTGATCCTCGCGTTCGTCGTCATCGTGATCGGCGGCATTGGCTCGATCCGCGGAGCTTTCGTCGCCGCACTGCTGGTCGGCGTCATCGACACGCTGGGTCGGTCGTTCCTGACCGACGCGCTGCGGCTTGTCTTACCTCCATCGCCGGCGCGGGTGATCGGGCCGGCCCTGGCGTCGATGGCAATCTACCTGCTGATGGCTGCCATTCTTGCCTTGCGCCCGGCCGGACTGTTTCCGGCCAAAGGGCGCGCGTGATGTTGGCATCGGTGCGGATCGCGGGCCTGGCGGCGGCGCAATGGCAGGCGCTCGCGTTCGAGGAGCGCCTCGCCACAGGTCTGTTCCTCCCGCTGGCGCTGCTGCCCGTGGCGGCGCAGGTCTTGGGCGGCTATCTCCTCGTCATCGGTGAGCGAGCGATGATCCTTGGCATCGCCGCCCTGTCACTGCAGTTCTTGATCGGAGTCGCGGGACTAATCTCCTTCGGACACGCGGCGTTTCTGGGCATCGGCGCCTATGCCGCCGGCATCCTCGCCAGCCACGGTTACGGCACGCTCGCTCTGGCGCTCCCGGCCGCGATTTTGAGCTGCGCGCTGTTTGCGCTCCTCACCGGCTCAATCGCGGTGCGCACCCGCGGCGTCTACTTCATCATGATCACGCTGGCGTTTGGGCAGATGGCGTTCTTCGTCGCCACCTCGCTCGCACCCTACGGTGGTGACGACGGTCTCACCTGGCCGTCGCGCACCCTCGCCTTCGGCACCCGCGTGCTGAAGACCGAGACGGTCTTCTACTACGTCGCCCTAGCGTCTTTGGGTGGTGTCTATGTGCTCATGGGTCGACTTGTGGGATCCCGGTTCGGTCGCGTCCTGCGCGGTTTGACCGACAACGAGCGGCGCATGGAGGCGATCGGGTTTGCACCTTACCCCTACCGGCTCGCAGCCTACGTCATGGCTGGCGCCACCTGTGGGCTTGCCGGCTTCCTGCTCGGCAACGAGGTGGAGTTCGTCAGCCCCGCCTACATGCACTGGCAGCGCTCCGGCGAGCTGATCTTGATGGTGCTTTTGGGTGGCAGCGGTACGCGCTATGGGCCGATTGTCGGGGCAATTGTGTATCTGCTGCTGGAGGAAAGCCTTGCGCGGTTCACCGAGCATTGGAAGGTGATTCTGGGTCCGCTACTTGTTGTGCTGGTGCTGTTCGGCCGCGGTGGCATTGCCGGGATCGTCGAGCGCTGGCGGTTGGGCGAGTTGAGCCTCGTCACGCTTTGGGCGGCTTCCACCACAGCCGCGCGCACCCAACGAGAACGCGTCATGCGGGGATTGCGGCGGGCCGAGGCAATGGGCGCAGGGGTGCTCGACCGGACCATCCCGCGAGCAAAGGCGAGCGCCGCCGCCTTCGCCGCGCGCTGGAGGCAATGCACGATGAGTGTCGGTGAGGCCGTCGTGTCGCTTGTGCTGAGCGTTGAGCGCAGCATCAGCACAGCCATCGCGCGATGGAGGCGGCGATGACGAAGGCGGTCCTGCGCCTCAACGGGATCGAGAGGTCGTTTGCGGCGCTCAAGGTCACGGATTGTCTGAGCCTCGATGTGCTGGAAGGCGAGACGCACGCCATCATCGGTCCCAACGGCGCCGGCAAAACCACGCTCATTCATCAGATCTCCGGGGCGCTCGCCCCCGATGCCGGGCGCATTCACTTCGATGGCCGCGATGTGACCGACTTGCCGATGCCCGCACGCGCCCACCTCGGCCTGGCGCGCACCTTTCAGAAGACGCACGTGCTCCCGAGCTTCACGGTGCTTGAGAATGTCGCGCTCGCGGTGCAGGCGCGTGCGGGCTCGAGCTTCCGGTTCTGGCGCGCGGCCGCTGCCGAGGCGCAGCTCAATGCCGCGGCCATGGCGGCACTCGCCACCGTAGGGATCAGCCAGCGGGCGCCCATCCGTGCGGGCGCCCTCTCCCACGGCGAGAAGCGTCTGCTCGAGGTTGCCATCGCGCTCGCACAGGCTCCGAAGCTCTTGTTGCTCGATGAGCCCATGGCAGGCGCTGGCGCCCAAGAGACGCATCGGCTGGTGGAGACCCTCGGGGGGCTCAAGGGTCGCTACACCATCGTGCTGGTTGAGCACGACATGCAGGCAGTGTTTGCATTGGCCGATCGCGTCTCGGTGCTGGTCGAGGGCCGCATCATCGCCACCGGGACGCCGCAGGCCGTGCGCGATGATGCCGCCGTGCGTGCAGCCTACTTAGGGGACGCGGCATGACCGACGCACTGCTCTCCCTGCGAGCGCTGGAAGCGGGCTATGGCGGATCGCAGGTGCTGTTCGGCGTCGACCTGGACGTCGGCTACGGTGAGGTTGTGAGCCTGCTGGGCCGCAACGGCATGGGCAAGACCACCACCGTCTTGAGCATCATGGGACTGTTGCCGCCCCGCGCTGGTGAAATCCGCTTTGCCGGGCGGCCGGTGACGTCGCAACCGCCGTTCCGCATCGCCCAGGCCGGCATTGGGCTCGTTCCCGAAGGGCGCCAGGTCTTTCCCATGCTGACGGTGGAGGAGAACCTGATCGCCACGGCGTCCAACCGGGGTGGCCGGGCCGCGCCCTGGACGCTGGAGCGCGTGTACGCCTTCTTCCCGCGCTTGGCCGAGCGCCGCCGCAACTATGGCGATGAGATCTCGGGTGGCGAGCAGCAGATGTTGGCGATCGGACGCGCACTGATGACCAACCCCAAGCTGTTGCTCCTCGACGAGGCCACGGAAGGATTGGCGCCGCTGACCCGGCAGTTGATCTGGGAGCGCCTCGCTCAGCTGAAGCGCGACGGATTGTCGATCCTCATCATCGACAAGACCATCGAAGCGCTGCTGCGTCTCGCAGACCGCCACGTTATTCTGGAGAAGGGACGCATCGTGTGGTCGGGTACCTCGCGCGCGCTCGCCGCTGATCCCGCAACGCGCGACCGCTATCTCTCGGTTTGACGATCGGGGAGGACCCGGCGCTCTTGGATCTGCCCAGGGGCATGATGAGACCACGGCAGCGCTTGCGCGCTTTCCCCACGGGGCATTGTGGGCGCCCCGCGCAAGGGCCGGCGAGAGCCAAGCAATTTCATCGACGCGCCCGTCGCCGATCAATAAAGTGCGGCGAGCATCACTAGCACGCCCATTCCTGGGGAACCCTGTAGGTCAGAAGGTTGGCGCATGAAACGCATCTCGATCCTCGCTGTCGTCCTCTCCTTGGCGCTGCAGGCGCTGCCGGCTACGGGGCAGGACAAACTCGTCGTCAGCATATGGGGCGGAAGTTGGCGCGATCTGGTGGCAGACACCGTGGCCAAAAAGTTCACGCAGGAGACCGGCGTGGGCGTGGATTTCATCACCGGCGGTACCATCGACCGTCTCAACAAGGCCAAGCTTGCCAAGGGCAACCCCGAGAGCGACCTCAATTTCACGACCGCGCACGTCGGTTGGCTCTATGCCAACGACGACCTCTATCAACGGCTCGATCTGAGCCAAGTGCCCAATGCGGCCAACCTCGTTGATCAAGCCAAGATCAGCCCGTATCACGTGGGTACGTGGGCCTACGTCTACACCATCGGATACCGTCCCGACCTCATCAAGGACGTCACCTTTGAGAGCTGGGCGGACCTCTGGAAACCGGAGGTGAAGGGCAAACTCGCCGCCCCCGATTTCGATCCGAGCCACCTGGTGGTCGTCTCGGCCATCCTCTCCGGCGCAGATGCGGCGAGCTGGGAGAAGGGCGAGGAGAGGCTCAAGGCGTTGAAGCCGAGCTTCAAAGCCTTCTACACCAACGACGCCAACAGCCAGCAACTGATCGCCAACGGCGAGACGCCAGTGCAGGTCATTCTGTCCATGAACGCGCATTACATGGCAGGCCAAGGCGTGCCCATCAAGCTCATCATCCCGAAGGAGGGTGCGGTTCTCGGCATCGATACCATCGCCATCATGAAGGGCTCCAAGCACGTCGATCTCGCCTACAAGTTCATCAATGCCATGCTCGATCCGGCCGTTCAGGCCGAGGTCGCCAAGCTCAAAAAGGGCAGCCCAGTGGTGGCGAACGCCTCGCTTGATCCGGAGATCGCCAAGCTCCCCGGCGTGTTCTCCACGCCCGAGCAGTGGAAGAGCCAAGCCATCGTCATCGACCACAAACTGCGCGCTGAAAAGACGGCGGAGTGGCGCAAGTGGTTCGCCGAGAACATCATGAACTGACACGCAGGCCACGTCGCCGGCGCGGCCACGCGCGGGCCATTGCCGGCGGCCGCCCGCCTCGCCGATGACACCGCAACCCTTCCTGCGCAGCTTCGTGGTGCCTGGAGCGCTGATGGCGCTTGCGTTGCTTGCGGCGATGGCGACCGTGTTGCAGTACAGTCTTCGGGTCTACGTGCCGGGATCACTCGAAGCGGGCGGTTTCACGCTTGCCAATTTCACCGCCTTGCTGAAGCCGCTCTATGCACGCGTGTTCCTCGACACGGTCGCAATCTCCTTCCTGACGGCCGCCCTGACCCTCCTTGTCGCCTATCCGGTGGCCTACGCGCTGGTGCACAGCCAGAGCAGGCTCACCAAGGCTGCCATCCTCATCATCGCGATCACGCCGCTCTTCCTGGGCGAGGTGGTGCGGACCTATTCCTGGATG
>Ga0075425_100006106_pt1 | contig 12590 bp, 11 predicted proteins | sample SoiMethybrSBSTD4_FD_75300 | JGI IMG/M metagenome (GOLD analysis project Ga0075425, IMG submission 75300) | Bulk soil microbial communities from a Populus tree surrounding site in Tennessee, USA - Soil MetaG P. TD hybrid SBSTD4 | ecosystem: Environmental > Terrestrial > Soil > Tree plantation...
GGGAATCGTACAGTCGTACGCGTCGCGTGTCATCGCCGACTACGCTGCCGAAATGACCGGACTGCGCCGGCCCGGCGACGCGGGCCGGGCGCGCGCTGTCCATATCGAGGTCCGCACGCGCGGCTGGTACAACCAGTCGATGGACTATCGCATCTACATGGTCCCCGGGATCCTCGTCGCGCTGGTGACGATGATCGGGACGCTGCTGACCGCGCAGAACATCGCGCGGGAGAAGGAGCTGGGGACGCTCGAGCAGCTGAACGTGACGCCGATCACGCGGACCCAGTTCATCGCCGCGAAGATGCTGCCGTTCTGGGGGCTGGCGCTCGTCGATCTCGCGATCGGCTTGACGATCGGGCGCTTCGTCTTCGGCGTGCCGATGCTCGGCTCACTGCCGCTGCTCGTCGGCGTCGCCGCCGTGTATCTCGTCACCGCGCTCGGCGTGGGCCTGCTGATTTCGACCGTCGTCGACACGCAGCAACAGGCGATGTTCGTGACGTTCTTCATCATCAGCGGCTACCTGCTGCTCAGCGGGCTGTTCACGCCGATCGACAGCATGGCGCCGTGGGTGCAGATCGTCTCGCAGGTCAATCCGGTCCGGCATTTCGTGACGATCGCACGCGCGGTGCTGATGAAAGGCGCCGGACCGTCCGAGCTCGCGCGGCCGCTCGCGATCCTCGTCGCGTCGGCCGTCCTCGCGCTCTCGGTCGCGGTCCGGCAGTACAACAAGCGCGCCGCGTGATCGGGCGCGCTCAGCTGCGGGCCGGGCGCTAGGCGTCCGCCCTGCGGACCGTGAGGACCGGACAGGTCGCGCGCCTCACGATCTGGTTCGTCGTCGATCCGAACATCATCACGTCGAACGGCGTGCGGCCCTGCACGCCCATGACGATCATGTCCGCGTTCTGCTCGCCGGCGACGCGCAGGATTTCCTGGTACGGCTTGCCCGAACCGATGACGAGGCTCGGCGCCGACCACTCCCGCAGCGCGGCGGGCACCATCGAATCGACCAGCTCGCGCAGATGGCGCTCGCGCAGCCCGCGGTGATGATGGACGTCGTAGGGCCGGGCGACGAACAGCTCGTTCTCGTCGGCGTCTTCAAGCACGTGGACGATCGTCAGCCTGGCGTCCCCCTCCTGCGCGAACGACAGCGCAGTCTCCAGCGCCGCAATCGACGACGCCGAGAAATCGGTCGGACAGACGATCCGCTTGAACGGGAGCGACGACGTGCTCCGGACGCGCGGCGGCACGGTCAGCACCGGGCAACGCGCCTTTCGCAGCACCTTCTCGGTGACCGATCCGAGCAGCAGATGCTCGAAGCCGCTCGTGCCGTGCGTGCCGATGACGATCAGGTCGATATCGTGCTGCGCCGCATACTGCACGATCGCCGGGGCCGCCGCCGATTCGAGCACGTCGACGCGCGTCTCGATACCCGCCGCCGGAATCGCGATCTCGTCGCACAGCTGCGTATAGATTCCCGCGCTCGTGCCGAAACCGTCGTCCGCGCCGGCGATCACCGGCACCTCCACATACACCGGGCTGAATGCGTGGAGCGCGACGATCCGCGCCGAGTACCAGCGCGCGATCGCCGCGGCATGGTCGAGCGCATGGCGCGAATCGTCGGAAAAATCGGTCGGCCACAGAATCGTTCGGATGCTCATACAGACTCCAGTCCGCAGCGGACGATGCGGTCGCCGAGCGTCGATCGCTTGATCTGCAGCAGTTCCGCGGCGCGGGATTTGTTGCCGTTGCTCACTTTCAGCGCCCACGTGATGAGCGTCGACTCGAGCTGCTGCAGCCGATCGTCGAGCGAGATGGGCGCGGCCTCCGGCGGCGGCGACGACGGCAGCGGCAGATCGACTGCCGGCTGCGCGCCGGCGCGGAAGAGGATGCTCGCCGACATGCAGCCGACGCGGACCGTGCCGCACGTGCACGTCTGCGCGATGCGCTCGCACGCGTTCTCGAGCTCGCGGACGTTGCCGGGCCACGAGTAACGCATGAACGCCTGTTTGACGGCCTCCGACAGCTGCGGCTGATCCTCGCCGGTGCGCCGGCAGTACCGCTCGAGGAAGTGGTCCATCAGCGCCGGAATGTCCTCCCGGCGCTCGCGCAGCGGCGGCAGCCCCACAGGCAGGACGTTGAGCCGGTAGTAGAGGTCTTCGCGGAACTTGCCGTCGGCGACCATCTGCTTCAGATCGCGCTTGCTGCCGGCGATGATGCGCACGTTGATCGGCACCGTGCGGGTGCCGCCGAGACGCTCAATCGTCCGGTTCTGCAGCACGCGCAGCAGTTTCACCTGCATCGACAGCGGCACGTCGTCGATGTCGTCGAGGAAGATTGTTCCGCCATCCGCGAGCTCGAAACGGCCCGGGCGATCCTTAATCGCGCCGGTGAAGGCCCCGCGCTCGTGGCCGAACAGCTCGGACTCGATGAGCGTCTCGGAGAAGAGCGCGCAGCTCACCGCGACAAACGGGCGATGCTTGCGCCGGCTCGACTGATGCACCAGCGTCGCGGTCACTTCCTTGCCGGTGCCGCTCTCGCCCGTGATCAGCACCGTGCTGTCGCTGTGGCCGATGACGCGGAGGAATTCGAACACGGCGCGCATGCGCGCGCTCCGTCCGACCACGACGGAGTCCATGTTCAATCCGGGGGTGCCGGCCCCAGGCACGCGCTTGGCGGAGCCCGCTTCGCTCCGCTCGACTTCGGGCGTCAAAGAGTCCATGAGCATCCTCTCAGATCAGGCGGAGACTCTCGAACTCCGGAATCTCTTCGCGCAGCGCCGACTCGACGCCGAGATACAGCGTCATGTGGGCGCTCGGACAGCCCGCGCACATGCCGGTCATCCGCACGTCGGCGGAATTGCCCGTCACGTCCACCAGCTCGATGTCGCCGCCGTCTGCCTGCATGAACGGACGCACCCGATTGAGCACCGCTTCGACACGTTCCCTGGAAATCATGCCCACTGGAGGGGCAACGGATGTGCCACTCCTCCGGCGCCGGGAATCCGGAGATTTGGCGGGTTTTCGGTGATTTCGAGGGTATGGACCGGGGATTATTTCGCGCCCGGGGGGATTTCCCCCGGCCTCGCGCTCACGAGGCTGCGGGCCGTTCGAGCTTGAATTTCTCGATCCGGTAGCGAATCTGATCGCGATTGAGGCCGAGCAGCGTCGCGGCGCGCGTCTGATTCCAGCCGCTGCGCTCGAGCGCCTGCACGACGAGCGACCGTTCGAGCTGCTCGAGATCGACGCCGCCGGCCGGCAGCTCGACGCCCTCGGTCAGCGCGGACGCGCCGCCGGAAGCGGCCGGGAACTGTTCGGCGTTCAGCGAGTCGCCCTCGACGAGCAGCATCGCGCGCTCGACGGCGTTGCGCAGCTCGCGGATGTTGCCGGGCCATCCGTACGTCTGCAGCCGCTTCATCGCGTCGGGCGTGACACCTTTCACCCGCTTTCGGAACTCGGTGTTGTAGCTGTCGACGAAATAATTCACCAGCGCCGGAATGTCTTCTCCGCGCGCGCGCAGCGGCGGCAGGACGATCGGCAGCACGTTCAGTCGATAGAACAGATCGTCGCGGAAGCGCCCTCTCTTCACTTCTTCGTCGAGCTTCCGGTTCGTCGCCGCGACGACGCGGACGTCGACGCGGATGTCGGCGACGCCGCCGACGCGCTTGAAGGTCTTCTCCTCGAGGAATCGGAGGAGCTTGGCCTGCAGCGCCGGCGCCATCTCGCCGATCTCGTCGAGGAACACCGTCCCGCCGTCGGCCGACTCGAGCAGCCCGCGCTTCTGCTGCCGGGCGTCGGTGAAGGCGCCACGCTCGTGGCCGAATAGCTCGCTCTCAAGGATCTGCTCGGGGAGCGCCGAGCACGTGATGTTCATGAACGGCCGCGCCGCGCGGTCGCTCGCGTAGTGCAGGACCTTCGCCGCGAGATCCTTGCCCGTGCCGCTCTCGCCCGTCAGCAGCACCGTCGACGCGGGGCTCGACGCCACCTTCTGCAGCAGCGCCTTCACGTCGGCCATCGCCTTGCCCGCCCCGATGATGTGATCGATGCCGTAAGGTCGCGCCTGGCTCGCGCGCAGGGCGCGCACCTCGCGCCGCAGCCGCGTCGTCTCGAGCGCCTTCTCGACGAGCAGCGCGATCTCGTCGAGATTGAACGGCTTGTTCGCGTAGTGATAAGCGCCGTGCTTCATCGCGTCGACCGCCATGTCGACGCTCGAATGCGCGGTCAGCAGAATCACGAGCGTTTCGGGATCGGCGTCCTTGATCGCTTTGAGGACGGAGATGCCGTCGCCGTCCGGCAGCTTGTAGTCGAGAATCACGAGGTCGACGCCTTCGGCGTGCCGCTCGATCGCGGCTTTCGCGGTGTCCGCCTCGACGACCTTGTAGCCTTCGTGCGAGAGCCGCTCGTTGAGCGACCAGCGAATCAGCTGCTCGTCGTCGACGACCAGGATTGTCGGCGTCATTGCCGCCTATTGTATCTAGGCGGCCTCCGCGACGAGATGGGCGAGGTCGTGCATCTCGAACGGCTTCGCGAGGACGCAATACGCGCCCAGGTCGAGCGCCCCCTGGACGACTTCCGGCGTGCCGAAAGCGGTCATCAGGATGACGCGCGTGTCGGGCGCCATCGCGCGGATGCACGCCAGCAGCGACAGATCTTCGGAGTCGGGCAGCCGGTAGTCGAGGACGACGACGTCGAAATCGCGCGCGGCATCGCAGATGGCACCGCGGGCGGCGCTCCCGTCGGCCGCCTCCACGACCTCATGGCCGCGCTCGGCCAGCGTCTCGGCGACCGACCACCGGATCAGGGGCTCGTCGTCGACGATGAGGATTTGGAGCCGCGGGGATTTTTTCTCCATCCGCGGAAATTCTCTCGGTTCAATCGCTTCGACCATCACGGGCCACCTGCCATTTCGCCCTGCAAAACCGCCGGTTACTGGCGCGAACCCTGCAAAGACGACTGGCAAGGTCACTTCAAAAGTCGAGCCAGATGAACGAACCGGCCAGAACCCCCACCGGGGCGCTGATAGCGGCGAACCTGCTGACCGTCGGCGTTCTCGCCGCCGATTTCGCGTCGCCCATCGACAGCGGCGTGTGCGCGCTGTACGGCGTGCCGCTGCTGATCGTCTCGCACGCCGGAGAGCGTCGGCTGGCACTGTACGGCGCCTGGGTGATGTCGCTGCTCGTCATCGTCCGCGCCCTGGCCGTGCCTTTCAGCGGGCTCGACGAGGCGGCGCTGCTCAGCCGCGCGGTCGCGCTGATTGTGATCTGGACCACCGCGTCGATCGTCGCGCGGCTGCGCGAAACCGCCGCCGCGCTCTCTCGGGCCGCGCGGACGGTCAACGACGTCAAGTACGCGCTCGATCAATCAGCCATCGTGGCGACGACGGACACGAGCGGGACGATCACGTACGTCAACGACAAGTTCTGCGAGATTTCGAAGTACAGCCGCGGTGAACTGGTCGGCGCCGATCACCGCATCCTCAACTCCGGGATGCACTCGAAGGAATTCTTTCGCGATCTGTGGACGACGATCGCCAACGGCGGCGTCTGGCGCGGCGACATCCGGAACCGCGCAAAGGACGGCGCGCTCTACTGGGTGGACACGACGATCGTGCCGTTTCTCGACTCGCGCGGCCGGCCGTATCAGTACACCGCAATCCGCTACGAAATCACCGAGCGTGTGCGCCAGGAGACCCTGCTCCGCGAGAAGACGGCGCTCGCGCGTCTGGGCGAGATGGCGGCGGTCGTCGCGCACGAAGTCAGGAATCCGATCGCCGGCATCCGCGGCGCCCTTCAGGTCATCGCGTCGCGCATGCCCCCCGATCAGCGCGACCGCGCGGTGATCGGCGACGTCGTCGCGCGGCTCGACGCGCTCAACGGCATCGTGCAGGACCTGCTGCTCTACTCGCGGCCGCGCCAGGTGCGCCGGGAGCCGGTGAACGTCCGCCGGCTGATCGAGAGCACCGCGGATCTGCTGCGGCGCGATCCGGCGTTCGCCGGGATGACGATCGAGCTGCGCGGCGAGCCGCCGGCCGCGTCGATCGATTCCGAGCAGCTGCGCATCGCAATCCAGAACCTGCTGATGAACGCCGCGCAGGCGATGGGCGGACACGGCGCGATCGAAGTCGCGCTCGACGACGACGACGTCGTCGCGTGCAGGATTGCGATTCGCGATCACGGGCCCGGCATGCCGGCCGACATCCGCGCGAAGGCGTTCGACGCGTTTTTCACCACCAAACACCGCGGAACCGGTCTCGGCCTGCCGATCGCGCGCCGCATCGTCGACGCGCATGGCGGCGAGATCGCGATCGCGGCCGCCGACGGCGGCGGCACCGTGGCCACGATCGCCCTGCCGCGCGTGCCGGCGTGAGGAGCAACGTCATGGCAGACCGACACGAAGGCTTACCGCCGCGCACACACACGGTCGCGAGGGAACGGAGGGGGGCAAGAGGACTCCGCGAGCGACCGGACCGGGATGTGGAGCGAAGTCCCGCGAGGGACGACCGATACGCCTGGATCCCGTGGACGATCGCCATCGGCCTGACCGCCGGCCTTGGCGGATATGTGATCGCGATCGAAAGCGGACGCTCCCGGCAGCCGGTCGTTTACACGACGCCGGCGTCTGCGCCGGCGGGACCGATCGCCGGGACGGCGTCAACCGTGGAATCGAACGTCGAGAGGCAGGTGGACGCGTATCGGGACGTGCTCGCGCGCGATCCGAGGAATGTGCAGGCCGCGGTCAACGCGGGCAATCTGCTCTACGACGCGCGGCGCTACGCCGACGCCATTCCGTTCTACCAGCAGGCGTTCGCGCTGAACGCGACCGACATCAACGTCAGCACGGATCTCGGCACCGCCCTCTGGTACGCGGGACGACCCGACGAGTCGCTGGCCCAGTATCAGAAATCGCTGGCGATCAACGCGACGCACGCGCAGACGCTGTTCAACGTCGGCATCGTCAAGGCCGACGGCAAGAAAGACTACGCGGGCGCGATCGCGGCGTGGCAGGAACTGCTGCGGAGCAATCCGACGTACCCGGACGTGATGAAGGTGCGGTCGCTGCTGAGCGACGCACAGGGGAAGCTCGGATCCCCCTAGCGGACTTCCGATTCCAGCGCGAAGAGACGGACCAGTGCGTCGAGCGCCGACGGCGGCATGTCGTCGCCGAGCGCGCGCTCGGCGTCGCGCGCGAAGGCCTGCACCAGGCCTACGGTGATCGCCTCGACCGACCGGCGCTGATCGTCCGGCAGGCCGCGGATCTTTTTCTGCAGCCGTTCGAGCTCGTTCCGGCGAATCGATTCGAACCGATTCCGCAATGCGCGGCAGACGACAGGCCCGCTCATGACTTCCAGCCCTCCGCGAGGCTCGAGCGCCGGGTTTCCGGCACCGACGCCGTTTCAGTGTTGACGGCGACGCAGCAGGCGGAATTCGGCGCCCGACTGCGCCGCCCGGGCGATATCGCAGACACCGACACAGTTGCCGCCGAACCGGTAGCCGTACACCGTGTCGTCGCCCAGCTCCTCCCAGTCGTCGTCGAGGCCCATGATCGCGTTTGCCGCGGCGGCGATCTGCGTGGACCCGGCGCCCGGAAAACGTCTCGACAGCAGCACTTCGAGCTTCTGGCGGTCAATCACGACGGCAGCCCTTTTTGTTGTCGCGGCTCGGTCCCGCGCTTCACGGCACAACGGGCAAACGGCGTTCCCGGTTTCATGCCGGAATGTCGTCATCGCGCCGCGGGCGACACAACCAGCCCGTCGAGGCGCTGCGCGCCGAGGACGGCCGCGACCGCCTCCTGCGCCTTGACCCAGACGTCGCGCGCCGTGCACGACGGCGAATACTCGCAACCAGCTCCACCCGGCGCGCACTCGTTCAGACACAGCGGTCCGTCGAGAGCCGCGACGATGTCGAGCAAAGATATTTCCGACGCGGGCCGCGCCAGCTCGAAGCCGCCGTCGAACCCGCGGCGCGACACGACGAGCCTGACACCCGCCAGGCGCTGAAGGATCTTCGCGGTGTAGGCCGGCGACGCATGGCTGTCGCGCGCGAGATCCGCGACCGTCATCCGCGTCCCCCCGGGCGCCGTCGCCAGCCGCATCATCACCCGCACGCCGTAATCTGCCGTTCGCGTTATCTGCACAAGGCCTCCTGACTTCGGACTCGACTTCTGACTTCCAATTTGGATGCCGCGCGTTTTTCCGCGCGATCGGGGACTTTTCGCATCCTGAACGCCGGGTTTCCGGCACCGCCGCGGAGAAGCGGTGCGTTTCGGCTCGATCGAGGCCAGCACGCGAGTTGCACCGATCGCGGGTATCGGAGGGGCTGTGATGTCTGCGCGTTGGATGACGGTCGATGGCAACGAAGCGTGTGCGGACATCGCGTACCGGATGAGCGACGTCATCGCGATCTATCCGATTACGCCGTCGTCGAGCATGGCGGAGTCAGCGGACGCGTGGTCCGGCGAGCGCCGGCCGAACCTGTGGGGCGGCGTGCCGACCGTCGTCGAGATGCAGAGTGAAGGCGGCGCGGCGGGCGCGGTCCACGGCGCGCTGCTCGCGGGCGGCATGGCCACGACCTTTACCGCGAGCCAGGGGCTCCTGCTGATGATCCCGAACATGTTCAAGATCGCGGGCGAGCTGACGCCGGCGGTCTTCCACGTGTCGGCACGCGCCGTCGCGACGCACGCGCTTTCGATCTTCGGCGATCACAGCGACGTCATGGCCGTTCGCTCGACGGGCTACGCGCTGCTCGCATCCTCGTCGGTCCAGGAAGCGCAGGACCTCGCCGCGATCGCCCACGCGGCAACGCTCGAATCCCGCGTCCCGTTTCTGCATTTCTTCGATGGCTTCCGGACGTCGCACGAGCTGCAGACGATCGAGCCGCTCGACGACGACATGCTGCGTGCGCTCGTGGACGGCGGCGGCGTATCCGCGCACCGCTCCCGGGCCCTGACGCCGGACCGTCCCGTGGTCCGCGGCACGGCGCAGAACCCTGACGTGTTCTTCCAGAACCGCGAGGCCGTCAACCTGTTCTATTTCGCCACGCCGTCGATCGTGCAGCGGACGATGGACCGCTTCGCGCGGCTGACCGGCCGCGCGCACCGCTTGTTCGAGTATTACGGCGCGCCCGACGCGGAGCGCGTCATCGTGATCATGGGGTCGGGCGTCGAAACCGTTCGCGCGACGGTCGATGCCCTTGGAGCGGCGGCGAAGGTCGGTGTGCTCGCTGTGAAACTGTTCCGACCCTTCAGCGTGGCCGATTTCGTCGCCGCTCTGCCAATCACCGTGCGAACGATCGCCGTGCTCGACCGGACGAAGGAGCCGGGCGCAATCGGCGAGCCGCTCTATCAGGATGTCGTGACCGCGATCGCGCAACAGGGCGGGCCCGAAAAGCCCGCTCCATCGATCATCGGCGGACGCTACGGCCTCGGATCGAAGGAATTCTCGCCGGCGATGGCGAAGGCGGTCTTCGACGAGCTCGCGTCACCGGCGCCCAGACGGCAGTTCACGGTCGGTATCGTGGACGACGTGACCGGCCTGTCGCTGAAGGTGGACGAGACGTTCGTTGTCGAGCCTGAGGGAACGCGCGCGGTGGTCTTCGGCCTCGGCTCGGACGGCACGGTCGGCGCGAACAAGAATTCGATCAAGATCATCGGCGAGGAAACGGACCACAGCGCGCAGGGCTACTTCGTCTACGACTCGAAGAAATCCGGCGCCGTGACGATCTCGCATCTGCGGTTCGGCCCGAAGCCGATCGCGGCGCCGTACCTCGTGTCGGACGCGTCGTTCGTCGGCTGTCACCAGTTCGGTTTTCTCGAGAAATATGACGTCCTGCAGTACGCCGCGCCGGGCGCGGTGCTCCTGTTGAACACCGTGCACGGGCCAGACGCGGTCTGGGACGAACTCCCGTTCGAGATCCAGGACGAGATCGTCGAGAAACAGCTGCGCGTCTTCGTGATCGACGCCTACGCCGTGGCGAAGGCCGCCGGCATGGGGACGCGGATCAACACGATCATGCAGACGTGCTTCTTCGCGATCTCGGGTGTGCTGCCAAAGGACGAAGCGATCGCGCAGATCAAGCGGACGATCGAGAAGACATACCGCAAGCGCGGCGTAACGGTCGTGCAGCGCAATTTCGAGGCGGTCGATGCGACGCTCGCCCATCTCTCCGAGGTGGCAGTGCCGGCTTCGCCGACCGCCTCTCGCCGCCTGCCGCCGATCGTGCCCGACACCGCGCCGGACTTCGTCAAGCGCGTCACCGCGCTGATGCTCGCCAACCAGGGCGACCGGCTGCCGGTCAGCGCGTTCCCGGTTGACGGCACGTGGCCGACGGGAACGGCGAAATGGGAGAAGCGCAACATCGCCACCGAGATTCCCGTGTGGGACGCGCAGCTCTGCATCCAGTGCAACAAATGCGCGCTCGTCTGTCCGCACGCGGCGATTCGCGTGAAGGTGTACGACGACGGCCTGCTGGCCGGTGCGCCTGAGACGTTCAAGTGGGTTCCGTACAGGACGACGACCTCCGATCCCCTCGCGGCAGGCGGGGGTCAGAGGTCGTCCGCCTACACCGTGCAGGTCGCCCCCGAAGACTGCACCGGCTGCGAGCTGTGCGTGATGATGTGCCCGGCGAAGGACAAGTCCAACCCGGCGCATCGGGCGATTGACATGATGCCGCAGGCGCCGCTGCGCGCCGCCGAGCGCGGGAACTACGCGTTCTTCCTGGATCTGCCGGAAGCCGACCGTACGAAGATCAAGCACGACGTCAAGAGCGTTCAGCTCCTCGAGCCGCTGTTCGAATATTCCGGCGCGTGCGCGGGCTGCGGTGAGACGCCCTACATCAAGTTGATGACGCAACTCTTTGGCGACCGCGCGGTCGTCGCCAACGCGACCGGCTGCTCGTCGATCTTCGGCGGCAATCTGCCGACAACGCCGTACACGACGAATCGCGACGGCCGCGGCCCCGCCTGGGCGAATTCGCTCTTCGAAGACAACGCGGAGTTCGGTCTCGGCCTGCGGCTGACGGTCGATCAGCACGAGGCGCGCGCGAAGAGGAAGCTCGCGGAAATCGCATCGCAACTGCCGTCCGGCCTCTTCGAAGCGCTGATGAACGCCGATCAGAGGAGCGAAACCGGCATCAAGGCGCAGCGCGAGCGCGTCGCCGAGCTGAAGCGCGTCGCCGGCGACGACAGCGTGTTCGACTACCTCGTGAAGAAATCGGTCTGGATCGTCGGCGGCGACGGCTGGGCGTACGACATCGGCTACGGCGGTCTCGATCATGTGCTCGCGAGCGGCGCGAACGTGAACGTCCTCGTGCTCGATACCGAGGTCTACTCCAACACCGGAGGACAACAGTCGAAAGCGACGCCTATCGGCGCGACCGCGAAGTTCGCGGCCGCCGGCAAGCGCGCGGGCAAGAAGGATCTGGGGCTGATGGCGATGGCGTACGGCAACGTCTACGTCGCGCAGGTCGCGTTCGGCGCGAAAGACTCGCAGGCCGTCCAGGCGTTTCTCGAGGCCGAGGCGTACGACGGGCCGTCGCTCATCATCGCCTACGGCCACTGCATCGCGCACGGCTACGACATGGCGAAGGGCCTCGAGCATCAGAAGCTCGCGGCCGACAGCGGCTACTGGCCGCTCTATCGTTTCGATCCCCGACGCGCCGAGCAGAAGCAGACCGCGCTCGTGCTCGACTCGACGGCTCCCAAAGCGGACGTCGCCGACCTGATGGCGCTCGAGGCGCGCTTCCAGGCGACGGCGCAGCACGATCGCGGGCACTACGAGGAGCTCGTCGAGGCGGCGCGTCACCGGATCGCCAGGCGCGTTGCGTTGTATCAGGAACTGGCGGGGCGAGGGACACGGTAGGAGCGGCTGCGAGCCGGCCCCTGCAGGCGAGCCGATGATGAATCTCACGACGCGGTATCTCGGGCTGACGCTGGCGCATCCGTTCATGCCCGGCGCGTCGCCGCTGACCGAAAATCTCGACACGGTCTGCCGGCTGGAAGACGCCGGCGCCGCGGCGATCGTGATGCATTCGCTTTTCGAAGAAGACATTCACGACGGCGCGGCGGCGTTCGACATGTACCTCGAGCAGGTGCTGCGCATCAAACGCCGCGTGCGCGTGCCGCTGATCGCATCGCTCAACGGTTCGAATGCCGAAGGGTGGCTCCAGTACGCGCGGCTCCTCGCCAGGGCGGGCGCGGACGCGCTCGAGCTGAACTACTACTACGTCGCCACCGACGCGCGCGAGGACGGACGTGCCGTCGAAGGGCGCCTGCTCGACATCGTCGCCGTGCTGAAGGAGTCGGTGACGCTCCCCATCGCGGTCAAGCTGTCGCCGTTCTACTCGGCGCTGCCGAATCTCGCGTGGCAGCTCGATCGCATCGGCGCCGACGGGCTGATCCTGTTCAGCCGCTTCCATCAGCCCGACATCGATCCGCGCGCGCTCGAGGGCGAGCTGCGCATCGACCTGTCGAGCTCGGCGGATCTGCTGACGCCGCTCCGGTGGACGGCCATCCTCGCGAAGCGGTTCGACGCGTCGATTGCGCTCAGCGGCGGCGTCCACGAGCCGATCGACGGCGTGAAAGCGGTGCTGGCGGGAGCCG
>Ga0075425_100006108_pt1 | contig 12589 bp, 13 predicted proteins | sample SoiMethybrSBSTD4_FD_75300 | JGI IMG/M metagenome (GOLD analysis project Ga0075425, IMG submission 75300) | Bulk soil microbial communities from a Populus tree surrounding site in Tennessee, USA - Soil MetaG P. TD hybrid SBSTD4 | ecosystem: Environmental > Terrestrial > Soil > Tree plantation...
CTGCGCTCAGCGACGGGTCTTGCGACGCAAGCGTTCCGACGAGGATGCACCGGAGTATGACGACGGAGGTGAAACGCTCACCATCGTGAGCTCTGCCACCGCGCCTACGACTAGGACGCCACACAGCAGCAACTCACCATCGACCGCGCAAGTTCGATACGCCACCCGGCCTAGCCCGTTCGCGGGACAGCGTCGAGATGGGAGCGGCGGCGAGCCCTGAAGCCTGCCGCTGCTCCGCCCCAGCACCCGAGTCTGCGCTGTCTCGCCCGGGCTCGACGCGCCTTGGCTACCACTGCCCCGGAAGCATCCGGGTGCCGCCGCACGTAGCCGGCACCGCGAGTCTCCAGCGGTTCGGTCGCGGGCGTCGTCCCGGTTCCCGAATGGGGCTGTCACGGTTTCCTCGCGGTGGGGGGTAGTCCAAATTGACGATGGCGTCGGCATCCAAATTGACGATGGCGTCGGCACGCCCACCGTGGCACTCTCAGCAAACATGAAGAAACCACTCGCACTCGTATTGACCGTCGTCGCCCTTTCGGCGGCCGGCGTCGCCGGCGGCTGGCATTGGGGGCATAGCCCGAGCTACCCGACCCCGCAGGCCAGCGGTTGGGCTTCCGGGAGCTGAGGCGCGATCGGGTTGCAAGCCAACCCAAGCGACGGACCGGCTGCAACACAGGGCGGCTGGGCGTGGTGATGCCAGCGGCGCGGCCCGCAGCCGGTCTTGCGGCGGCAGGCACAGATCGCCTCGGCTAGCTCGGGCGCCAGCTGCCGCGGCGAGCGGTGCGGTCGGCTCGACCGATCCAACAGGCAGGACAGGCTCGCGCGGGCTTCCTCGCCCGCCTCGAGCCAGCGGTGCCCCCAGCGCGCGGTGCGCCGTTGCCGGCGACACGCTGAAGCAAGCCGCAGCCTGCTTCAGTGTCCTCCCGGCCGCGATCGCCGAAACGAGCGCGTAGCGGCCCGCCAGTCAGCTTGGCGTTACGGTGAAACGACATCCGAGCCCTCCTTCGAGCAGGTCTTTGGCGAGACCCACAGCCTCGAAGGAGGGCCGGATAGAACCCTCAGCCGTTCACAACGTCTGTAGGCACGGCAGCTAGCCGCCGCAAACGGCCTTGAGGAAGAAAACGGTCGGCGGCCCGTCCGGCGGCAGCACGAACCGGAACGTCACCAAGAGGTGCGAGGTCGTTCCGTCGGGGTACGCCAGCTGCCCTGTCTCGACGAACCCGTTCACGACGCGGCCGTCGGGCAAGACCGGTCCGGCGAAGCTGTTGACGAACGTCCACGTCCCCACCAGCGGGCCGAATCCCGTGAACGACGGATCCCACGGCGGCACGTCCGTCACGTACAGATCGACCGTGCTGACGATGTGGCCGCGTGCCAGGAAGACGCCGTTTGGCGTTTCGGTCGTGCGCACCCAACCGGTGTCGAACGTGTACCCGCCAACCTGCTGACCGCTGCACGGATCCTCGAAGAGGATGAACCCGCTGGGCTCGTTCGTGAACGTCTCGAGCGTCTGCGTGGCTCCGCCGGCTCCCGCAACCGACGGCAGGGCCAGGCCGACCGCGGCCGCAGTCGCCAGGCCGACGACAAGACGTCGAAGCGTGTGTGCCTTCACATGCGCTCCTTTCAACGACGCGTGGATCCGCGCATTGTCGGACCGCCCCGGCGGAGTTCGCTTCGGGCGAATGCCTGGACCTAAGCGTTGTATCGCCGGTCACAAGTCTCTACGTTCTGATCGTGCTCCTCGGCCGGCAGGAAGAGATCGCGCAGATCGAACGCCTTCTGGCGCGAACACGCGACGGTCGTGGAAGCGCCCTCGTTCTGCGCGGAGAAGCGGGAGTCGGCAAGACGGCGCTGCTGAACGAAGCCGTAGGCGCGACCGATCGGATCCGCGTTCTGCGTGCGGTTGCCGTCGAATCCGAGGCCGAGGTGCCGTTTGCGGCTTTGCACCAGCTCGTCGGGCCCGTGCTCCACCTGATCGACGCGCTGCCCGAGCCACAAGCGAGCGCGATGAAGGCCGCTCTCGCGCTCGAACGGAGGCAGAACCCCGACCGCCTCGCCGCGTACGCCGCCACACTCGGCCTGCTGTCGGCGGCGGCGGCCGACCAGCCGGTCCTCTGCTGCGTCGACGACGCTCACTGGCTCGATCAGGCGTCGGCGGACGCCCTCGTCTTCATTGCACGGCGCATCGAGCACGATCCGATCGCGGTGCTGTTCGCCGTCCGCGAGCCGGAAGCGGCGATGTTCGCAGCTCCCGGCGTCCCCGAACTCAGGATCGAGGGCTTGCCAGACGCGGACGCGAGAGCGCTGCTCGCAGGTCACGCGCCGTCGCTCCTGCCGGCGGAGGTCGACAGGCTCCTCGAAACCGCTCGAGGCAACCCCCTCGCGCTGCTCGAGTTCGCAGCGACGGCGGAGCGAGACGATCAGACAGCCGATGTGCTGCCCGTCGGCGAGGCCGTCGAGCGGGCCTTTGCACGACGATCCTCGCAACTTTCGGCGGAGGCTCAGCGTGCGCTACTTCTCGTGGCCGCCGCGGACCCTGCCGAACCCGAGGCGCTGTGGTCGGCGCTCGAGGCCGCCGGCACAGTCGATTCGCTGACCGAGGCCGAGCGAGCCGGGCTGATCGTGCGCGGCCGGCGACTGGATTTCACGCACCCGCTCGCGCGATCGGCGATCTACCACTCTGCCGCGCCGCCCGACCGCCGCGCTGCGCACCGGACACTCGCCAGCACGACGACGGCGCCAGACCGGAGGGCGTGGCACCTCGCAGCGGCCACGTCACAGCCGGACGAAGGAGTGGCAACGGCGCTCGAGCAGGCCGCCGCCGACGCACGCAGCCGTGCGGGAGTCTCCGCGGAAGCCGCCGCCCTCGAGCGGGCGGCTCAACTAACGCCGGACGCGGAGACGCGCGCGCGCCGCTTACTCGCTGCCGGGCTGGCGACCGAGGCTGCGGGCCGCTTCGAGCGGGCCGAGCAACTGCTGGTGGAGGCGGCGGAAGGTACCTCCGACGAGGAAGCCCGCGCGGACGCCGTTGCTCGCCGCTCCTATCTGCTCTTCGACCGCGGCGACTTCGACGAGGCTCTCGAGCTAGCGACTGCCGAGGCGGCGCGAGCGGCCGGACCGACGGCCGCCCGCGTGTTGACCTCGAGCGGCGCTATTCATGCGCTGGTTCATCGCCTCGACATCCCCGCCGCGCGAGCGACAGCCGAGCAGGCGGCCGAACTCGCCGGGCCGACGTGGAGAGACGACCTCGACCTCTGCCACATGCTCGCGTGGACCTGGGAGCTCTCGGGCGAAACCGCCCACGCGCTCGACCTCGCCCGAGACTACGCCGATCGGACAGACCTCGGCAGCGTCCTGGCGATCGACCTCGCAGGGCACTTCATCTCTCTGGAGGACTATTCGCGCGCGCGGGACCGGCTCCAGCGGATCGTCGAGCACACCCGCGGCACGCATGCGCTGGGCAACCTGTCCTACGCGCTCGACCTGCACTCGCGCCTCGAGCTGCGGATGGGGCGGCCTCTGCCCGCGTTCGCCGCCTCGCTGGAGGCGCTGCAGCTGACCGAGCCGCTCGGAAACGACGTCGCGCTCGCCTCGACGCTCGCTTGGCTCGCGCTGGTGGAAGCAACGGTGGGCCGCAGCGTTGACGCCCAAGCTCACGGACGGCGTTCGTTCGAGATCACGACGGAGCGAGGCGACCGCTTCAACGAGGTTCGCGCGCGCGGAGCGCTGGGCCTCGACGCCCTTGCTCGAGCGGACGCCGCTGACGCCTTAGAGTGGCTGGAGCCGGCGGCGCGCTTGCTTGCCGACGGAGGCGTCCGCCTGCCGAACACGTTTCCCGTCCATGGAGATCTGATCGAGGCGCAGGTGCGGTTGGACAAGCGGGCGGAGGCGTCGGAGGCGCTCGCTCGCCTGCTCGAGAACGCCGAGCTCACCGGGAGCCGTTGGGGTCGCGCCGTCGGTGCGCGCTCTTTGCGCGCTGCTCGCCGACGACGCCGACACCGAGGAAGCGTTCGAGACGGCGCTCGAGCTCCATGAAGAGGATTCGAACGAGCTCGAGCGAGCGCGGACCGAGCTTGCGTACGGCGAGCGCCTGCGGCGCCTGCGACAACGCCGGACGGCGCGCGACCACCTGCACGCGGCGCTCCAGACATTTGAGGCGCTCGGGGCGCGGCCCTGGAGCGAGCGGGCGCGCGCCGAGCTCCGGGCGAGCGGAGCGCGGCTGCGTCGGCGCGGCCGGGCCGCGCACGAGCAGCTGACGCCGCAGGAGCTGCAAGTGTCGCTCGCCGCTGCCGAAGGCCTTACGAACAAAGAGATCGGGGCCCGGCTCTTCCTCAGCCCGAAAACGGTGGAGTTCCATCTCGGGCGGGCGTACAGAAAGCTCGACGTGCGCTCCCGCAAGGAGCTGATCAAGCTGTTCGCCGCTCAGCAGGGCGCAGTGGCGGAGCGCCTGCCGGCGTAGGGAGACTGCTCGATCACCGCCCGCCGGCCGAACGCGCCCTGCAGGTTCTGATACTCGGCAAAGCGCTGCAATGTGACCTCGATCGCGCTCTGGAGCTCTTCGGCATCGCCGTCGACGAGTCCGTCGTCGAGAGCCACCTGCTGTTGCTCCCGCCCGTCGGCGAGCCGAAACGGTAGTGACGCCGCGGCTCGCGCCACGACGCGCCTCGTCAGCTGACGGCGATGGCGACGGCGACGAACTGCGCCGCAGCTGCCCCAAGCACAAGTGTATGGAACACCTCGTGGTACCCGAAAACCGCCGGAAGGGGATCGGGACGCCGCGCGGCGTAGACGACGCCTCCAAGCGAGTAGAGAACGCCTCCCATCAGCACGAAGCCGGTCGTGACCCAGCCGGCGAGCTCGAATAACTGTGGGATTGTGGCCAGTCCGGCCCAGCCGACGGCGATGTAGATGCTCGTCACGAGCCACCGTGGCGCGCCGATCCACAGGATGTTGACGAACGTCCCCGTGAGCGCGCCGAGCCAAACGGCCACAAGGACGACCGTCGCTGCTCGCCCCGTGAGTACCAGCAGGGCAAACGGTGTGTACGACCCCGCGATGGCGAGAAAGATCGTGGATCGATCGAAGCGGCGTGCGAGCTGACGCGTTCGATCTGACTGCCAGTTCACACGATGGTACGCGCCGGACATTGCAAACATCGCGGTGATCGCGCAGGCGTAAACGGTCAGGGCGATCCGTTCGCGTGGGGAGGAGGAGATCCAGACGAGAATGCCGCCGGCGACCACGGCGACCACCGCCGAGTATTGATGGATCACACCACGGAGAAGCGGACGACGGTCGACTGCGAGTTCAGCAGGCCCGGAGTCGCCGTAGTCAATAGCTGCGCCAGTTGGCTGAGAGTTCATCGCGGGCTACGGCACCGACCCGTGCTGCGCATGCGGCCCGGGTCCGTGCCGCCAGTCGCCGACGACTCTCCTCGGTCAGCCAGCCTCACCGGCCAGTGTTGGCGGATGGGACGGCGCGGAACGGGCGCCGCAAAGACCCGTCCCGACGCTGCCCCGAACGGGGCATGAAGCCCCGCAAAATCCACGTGGCGCTTCCGCCGTGCCGGGATCCGGCGATCCACGCGACTCCCCGCTACGCCAACGCCTTTGCCTATTCGCGCATGTACTCGGCGAGCCACCACAACTCCTCCTCGGCACATAGTCGTCACCTACGCGGCGACGCCATCAAATCCGACCACCTGTGCTGAGGACGGCTGTTGCGGAGCCAGGGGGTTGTGGCCCGCGGACATCGTGGAGTCAGCAGCTCAGAACTCCACGAGCCGGCGGAGCATAGCAGCAGGGCAAGGCGCTCAACTCTGTTGGGATGCACGGCGAAGTGCATAGGCACTTCTCGGACGCCTTCGTAGTCGCCGGACAGAAGCGCGACATACTCGCTGAAGTCGGGCCGATGCCCGCGCAGGGGTCATTGCTGGGAGGCCGGCGCGGAAATGCGGGGCGATCGACCCTATCCGCGCTAGGTACGCGACGGGGCGCTGAGGAGGGCCTGGAAGCTGCTAGGACTCGGGCTCGGCGGGGCGCTGGCGCGCGTCGGGTTCTTTTTGGGTTTGCCGGCCGGTCTCGCGATGGAAGATCAGGCCAGGCGGGGGACTGGCGGGAACCGCGCCCAAATCCGCGCAGCTGCACGATCCCGCCTCGGAGCGACTGTACAACGCCGTCGTCCACAAGAAGGTCGCCCACGCAGACGAAACGACTCAGGGGATCGCGTCTGTGTCGGCTCTGGTACCTGGGAGCCGCGCGAACGTCCCGCGCGGCTCCGATATGGAGGCGCTAACGCTTGGCGATGCTGTGAACCTTGAGGATCTCGGGCGGGGCCGAGAACTTGATCCCAACGTCGTCCAGCACCGGCATAAGGCGCTCAACGAACGCGTTGAACTGCTCTCGCGAGTCCCAAATCTCGCTCACTCGGAGGTTGCCGTTCGACGGGAAGGCGACGTGGTAATCAAGTCCCTCCGGCAACCAGTCGCCCGAGTTCTTCAAACGGCGGATCGTCTCCTCGTACTGTTCGGTAGTCACATCGGGCCCAGCTGTGTAGCGGACAACGATGCTTGTCTTGCGGGCATCCATAGTCGGTGTCGCCGACTCAGGGCGTGTAGTGGCCATACATGGCCTCCTTCGTGTGGCTGCTCCTGACCCAGCCGACCTACAGCCTAAATGCGTCCGTCGAGACGCCTGCGGGGCGAGGAATCTAAATCAGAAGACGAGACGAGGCTACCTCTCATCGCGTCCGGTCGTCCTAATCGGCGACGCAGCTTATTGAGCTCTTAATGAGGGGGTGCGTTGACATCCCGTCGCAGTGCGCCGCCGCACAAAGACGGTCACTGCGGTTCAACTACCGTGGCCGGCCGCTGCCGGGTGTTGATTGGCTCGTAAGGCTCTTCCCGCCGGACTGTGGCTGCTTCGCCAGCAAGCGGTGGCTGTCGACGACCGCTGACGCAACGTCGACGAGCCTGAGATTGGAAGCCCGGGAATGGTCGCGAAGCATCCTGAAGGCGGCAGCTTCGTCGACGGAATGACGTTCCATCAGGATGCCCTTTGCACGCTCCGTTAGGGCGCGGCGCCCGAATGCGCCCTGGAGATCGTGGTACTCGGCAAACCGGCGCAGCACGATGTCAATCGAGCTCTGCCAGTCGTCGACCTCGCGATCGTTGATGTAGGCAAAAACGCCGCGCTTCGAGGCTTCCTTCACGAACCGGGGGTCGGGTGAGTACATGAGCACGATTACCGGGCAGGCCGCCTCGTGGACGATCTTTTCGATCAGGCTAAGCGCGTGCTGCGAGCTCTCTCCGAGACCGACGAGCGCGACATCTGGCCGCTCCCTGCTCGTAACGAGTCCGACCTCTTCGATCTCGATCTCGCGTGCGATCACTTCGTGTCCCAGCGAGGCAACGATCGGGGCCACCATGCCCAGGCGATCCTTGCGCTCATTCGCGATCAGGACGCGTAAGTGATCGGTCTCGCGGCCGCTCATCCCTCCCGTCGACGAGTGTAGCTCCAAGGGGGCACGTTCGCGGAACGGCGCTGGACTTCACGAGTCGGGGTGGTAGGGTGGACTAGCCTCGCCCCAAAGCCCGGCAAGGCAGTTCCGGCTCTAGCACCCGGCCGGCTCAGCGTGTCGACGTCGTCGGTTGTGTCGACGCCAAACCGCGAGTGTTAGGAGCCGGGGCATGTCCTTCGTCCACAGGAAGACCTCCGAGAACGTCGCCGCACGCGTTGGGCGGTGGAGCGCGAGACACTGGAAGGCAGCCGTCTTCGGCTGGCTGGCATTCGTGATCGTGGCGTTCGGACTCGGCCGCGTCGTGGGCACCGAGCGCCTTTCGGCGAGCGAGCCGGGCCCGGGCGAGTCCGGCCGTGTCCAGCGGATCCTGAATGATGAGTTCCCGCAGCCGGCGGGCGAAGTGGTGCTCGTTCAGAGCTCCTCGCAGGCCGCCACGAGCGCACCTTTCCGCGCCGCCGTGCAGGACGTGATCCGACGGCTGGAGGGCCAGCCGAACGTGACCAACATCGACTCGCCGTTCGCGCCGGGTAACGCGGGACAGGTGTCGCGCGACCGGCGCTCGGTGCTGGTCGAGTTCGACATCCGCGGCAAGTCCGACGACGCGAAGGACAAGGTCGATCCGATACTGGCCAGCGTCGCGGACGCTCAGAGCGCGCATCCGCAGCTCACGATCGAGGAGTTCGGCGGTGGGAGCGCCAACAAGGCGATCAACGACCGGTTCGGCAAGGATCTGCTGAAGGCCGGCGCCCTCTCGCTCCCGCTGACGCTCGTGATCCTGCTGCTCACCTTCGGCGCGCTCGTCGCCGCCGGAATCCCGCTCCTGCTTGCATTGACGTCCGTCCTGGCGGCGATCGGGTTACTCGCGGTGCCAAGTCATCTGCTGGCGATGGACGAGTTCGTGAGCGCTGTGGTCTTGCTGATCGGTCTCGCCGTGGGCGTGGACTATTCGATGTTCTATCTCAAGCGCGCTCGAGAAGAACGCGCGGCGGGCCGGGCTGAATGCGCCTCGATCGAGGCCGCGGCGGCGACGTCGGGCCGCTCCGTACTGATTTCGGGTCTGACCGTCTTGGCGGCGATGGCCGGCATGTTCTTCAGCGGCGACAAGACCTTCATCGGGTTTGCGGTTGCGACCATGCTCGTTGTCGCCACCTCGGTGGTGGGCTCGCTAACGGTGCTTCCGGCGCTGCTCGCGAAGCTCGGGGACAACGTCAACAAAGGCCGCGTGCCGTTCCTGCGTCGGCCCGATGAGCGGATCGGCGAGAGCCGCTTCTGGGGTGCGATCCTGGGGCCGGTGCTACGGCACCCACTCGTTTCGGCCGTGATCGCGGCAGGAGTACTCGTTGCGCTCGCTGTGCCGGCGCTGCGTCTGCACACCACCGTGAACAGTACGGACTCCCTGCCACGTTCGATCGCCGTCGTTCGGACGTACGACAAGGTCCAGAAGGCATTTCCAGGCGAGGCGATCGCAGCTGAGGTTGTCGTCAGGGCCGCCGATGTCCGCACGGCCCGTGTCCGACACGCGATCGGGGAGCTCAAACGGCGGGCGCTCGCAAGCGGGCGGATGTTCCAGCCGATCCAGGTCGACGTCAACCGCGCCGACACGGTCGCCCTCGTCTCGATCCCGATCGCCGGCAACGGCGACAACTCGGCGTCGAACGCCGCACTCGACACGCTCCGTGACGACCTGGTTCCGGCGACGGTGGGAGCTCTTCCGGACGCGACAACCGGCGTGGGGGGAAACACAGCGATCTCACGCGACTTTCAGCAGCAGTTCAAGCAGAGGACGCCGCTCGTGTTCGCGTTCGTGTTCGCGCTGACGTTCATCCTGCTGCTGCTCGCGTTCCGCTCGCTCGTGATCGCGCTCAAGGCGATTGTGCTCAATGCGCTGTCCGTCGCCGCTGCGTACGGGATCCTCGTGCTCGTCTTCCAGGACGGCTTCGGGCGCGGACTGGTAGGGGCCACAGACTCCGGAGGAATCGAGTCGTTCCTGCCGATATTCCTGTTCGTGATCCTCTTCGGGCTCTCGATGGACTACCACGTCTTCATCATCAGCCGCATCCGCGAGGGCGTCGACCAAGGGCTGCCCACCGACAAGGCGGTTGCGCACGGGATCAAGATCACCGCCGGCGTTGTCACCAGCGCCGCACTCGTGATGGTGCTCGTCTTCTCCGTGTTCGCCACGCTGAGCTTCGACATGTTGAAGCAGCTGGGCGTCGGCCTGGCCGCTGCGATCTTGATCGACGCGACGATCGTCCGAGCCGTCCTGCTGCCGGCCACGATGAAGCTGCTCGGGGACTGGAACTGGTACCTCCCGAGCTGGCTCGAGTGGCTGCCCCGGATCGCAACCGAGACCGAGCCAGCGCCGGTCGCGGAGACACCCGCGGTGCCGACCGCTGGGTAGGTGGGAGGCGCCGGGCAACAGATGTTCACCGCTCAGTGAAGGAGGTCGTTATGAGTGAGCTTCCTGGTCGGACCGACGTGCTGGTGGTGGGTGCGGGGCCGGTGGGGTTGGCGGTAGCCGCTTCATTGGCGGGGCATGGCCACGACGTCACGGTGGTTGATCGGCAGCCGGCAGGGGCGAATACCTCACGCGCCGCCGTGGTGCATGCCCGGACCCTCGAAATGCTCGAGCGAATCGGCGTCTCGAAGCGACTGGCTAGCCTCGGTATCCGGGCTCGGCAGTTCAGTATCCGCGACGGCGATCGCGAGCTCGTCCCGGTCCGGTTTGACCGGCTCCCGACGGAGTACCCCTACACGCTGATGGTCCCGCAGAACATCACCGAGGGGGTCCTACTCGACCGGCTCGAGGAACTCGGCGGCAGAATCCACCGCCCGTACGTCGCCAGCGGGCTAAACCAGACCGCCGACGGTGCCGAGGTCACGCTGGAGGGCGGCGACGTGATCAAGGCCGACTACGTCGTGGCGGCCGACGGGATGCACAGCACGATCCGCGACCTGGCTGGACTCGGGCCCAACGGCAGCGATGCGCTGTCGCTGTCCTTCACGCTGGCCGACGTGCGGGTGGAGGGCGGCCTGCCGGCGGATCAGGTCCTGCTGTTCTTCTCCGCATCCGGCATGTTGGTCGTGGCGCCGCTCCCGGACGGGTCGTTCCGACTGGTCGCCGAAGTGGACGATGCGCCGGAACAGCCGGACGTCGCCTATGCGCAGCAACTGCTCAACACCCGGGGGCCCCGTCGTACAGCGGTAAGGGTGACTGAAGTGATCTGGGGATCCAGGTTTCGGATTCACGAGCGGGTGGCGGACCAGTATCGAGCCGGGCGGGTACTGCTCGCCGGTGACGCTGCACACACGCATAGCCCGGCAGGTGGACAAGGCATGAATCTCGGCCTGCGTGATGCGGTGACTCTCGGGGATGCGCTGTCGGTCGCGCTGCGGGAAGGTCGCGAGGACGAACTCGACGACTATGCGGCCAGCAGTCGTGCCGAGGCCATACATGTGGTCGCGCTTGCCCACCGACTGACCCGGCTCGCCACCGCGCCGCCGGCGCTTCGCCCGGTGCGGAACGTCGCGCTACGCATGCTCGCACTCGTGCCGGCCTTCCGCCGGAGCCTGGCCAAGCAACTCTCTGCGGTCGACCACTGAGGACACGACGCCCACGCACGATGACCGGCGGAAGTTTGCGTTCTGCGGTACTCCGCCCTTTGGCCGGCAGGGGTCTCGTGGGGATCACCTGCGCAACGCTCCTCCACGGAAAAGAGTGGGCCGCTGCAAGCGCTGCCGGTAAGCAGAAGGCCCGCCGAAGCGAGGCCTTCCGCGAGATCCGATTCGGGGTGTGGGGCTAGCCGTCGAGTTGGCCGGCGACCTCTGCAACCTGTGGCCTGCTTGCGTGCCCAGCTTGTTGAAGGATCGCCGGGACTTCGGGATCGGAGACGAAGTTTTGCCAGCCCTCCGCATCCCAGTCGAAGAGCACCCAGACCCGGCCCTTCTCATTGGGATCACGGAAGACGTGCGAACCCTTGGACCCGTGCTGCTTTCGCTTCTCAAGGCTTGTGGTTGAGAAGATATTCATCCAGCGGTCGAAATCCTCGACCTTCGACGTTGCCAGAAACACGTCTCCTCCTCTGTCGGAAGTGTCGTCCCGCTCCTAGGACATAGCCTGACCGCAGTGCGTGCGCGCGACGGTATGGGGTCGCACCGAGCTTGTCAAGCCAGACAACCACCCGCAGGAAAACGTAGTCGTTCCTCTCCGGGCCGGCTGCTGAAGCGGCTCTGTGATCCTCAGTTCGGCGGGAACCCTTCGACGTCCGGGCGGGTGGTGGACCCGCAAACTCGCTTAGGGTTCGTCAGGTCCCAACCTACTAGGGAGGAAGACGATGTTCGCACGCATGGCTCGCTACGAGATCCCGTCGGGTCGACTCGACGAAGCGGTCGAGAGCTTCCAGCAGGCAGCGTCACGGCTAAACGAGATCGGGGGCGTCACTGGCGGGTATCTGCTTGTTGAGAGGGACGAAGGGTCGCTGGTCACGATCACCGTCTACGGCGACCGCGCCACACTTGAGGCGAGCAGAACCCGAGCGAGTGTTCTTCGGCAGCAGGCAGTCAAGGCCGTTGACGGCGCCGTGAACTCGGTCGCCGAATACGAGATCGCGGCGGACTTCACGCCTAAGTCCGACTAGCGCGGGGCGGCGGCGAGAGGCGCGACCAGCGGCGCGCCTGGCTGACTTGGTCTCCCTTGCCGGCGACTCAGAGGCTGGCGAGGAGCTCGGATGGGGCGCTGACCGTGAGCTTCTCGCGAACTCGCGAAAGTTTGGGTTCAGCAGGACGTGTCGCCGGATCGGCGCGTTCTAGAGGTTATTTCTTCGCAACGCACGATAACCGGCGTTATGTCAAGTTGAAGGAAGTCGCCCCCGACACGGCCGACGGAAGACGCTGCCCCCCGCGCCCGTCTTCAAGACATGAACGACGTCGCAGGATTCCTGCTCTTTCTCGCCATCGCGGCGGTCGCAATCGTGCCGGCCATCTGGTGGTCGCGCGGCGGCGGCGTCCGTTGGGACCTGAGCAAGCGCAGCCCGCTCGCGCGGACGTAGCGCGCCCCTTCGAGCCGGGTCCGAAA
>Ga0075425_100006109_pt1 | contig 12589 bp, 10 predicted proteins | sample SoiMethybrSBSTD4_FD_75300 | JGI IMG/M metagenome (GOLD analysis project Ga0075425, IMG submission 75300) | Bulk soil microbial communities from a Populus tree surrounding site in Tennessee, USA - Soil MetaG P. TD hybrid SBSTD4 | ecosystem: Environmental > Terrestrial > Soil > Tree plantation...
CCAGAGCACAGTGATGAGGCTCACGAAGTGAGGTGAGGGCGGGCACTAAGCCTGTGGAAGGGCGCCGGCGTTTTCCTGGCGAACTGGCGACGGCCGCGGATGCGGCTGGTACACGCAGTTGGGCTCTTCCGCGAACATGTTGCCCCTGACCGCGTAGGCGCGGGCGCGCGAGCCTCCGCAGACCTCGCGGAACTCGCAAATACCGCACTTGCCCTGCAGATTAGCGCTGTCGCGCAGGGCGACGAACAGCGGCGAGTGGCGGTAGAGCTCGGGGAGCGAATGCTTGCGAACGTTGCCGGCGGATACCGGCAGAAAGCCGCTGGGAAATACTTCGCCCAGGTGGGAAATGAAGACGAAACCCTTGCCGTCGTTGATGCCGCGCGGGGCGCGTCCAATGCCGTCGGCGCTGGTGGCCCCGAAGACCTTAGCCATGGCGGCGGCTTGGCCGCTGCGCCGGGCTTCCGTTCGCTTCTGCAGCAGGAAGCGGCGGTAATGCTGCGCCTCGGTGCTCTTGATATCGAACTTCACGCGCCGCGAGGTCTCATACAGCTTTTCGAAAACCTGCTCGAATTCTTCCGCCGAAATCAGGTCAATGCTCTGGCCGCGCCCGGTGGGCACGAGGAAGAAGACGCTCCATAGCACAATGTCCAGCGTTTCCAGGAGAGCGATGACGTCATCCAGTTGGCCGAGGTTGTGGCGGGTGATGGTGGTGTTGATCTGCGCCGGCAGGCCGATCTCGTGAGCCCAGCGTACGGCTCGCAGCGTCCAGTCATAAGAACCGGGCACGCGGCGAAAGGCGTCGTGAATTTCGGCGGTGGGGCCGTCAAGGCTGATGGCCAGGCGGGCCAGGCCGCAATCGCGCAAGCGTACCAGGGCTTCCCGGGTGAGCAGGGGCGTGGCGCTGGGAGTCAGCGAAGTGCGCACGCCACAGGCGGTGGCATATTCCACCAGTTCGTAAATGTCGGGACGCTTCAGAGGATCGCCCCCGGTGAGTACGAAGACGGGGGCACGCATCGCGGCCACCTCCGCGATCAGCTTCTTGGACTCATCCGTGCTGAGTTCCAGGGGATGGCGCCGTGATTGGGCGCTGGCGCGGCAATGAACGCAAGCCAGGTCGCACGCTTGGGTGACTTCCCAGATGACGATGAACGGGGTCTGGTCGAAATCCATCGCGGTCACGCGCTCGCTCCAGCCGGAGGTTCCAGCCAGGCCAGAGTCGCATACTTGTCACAGTGAGGATGTGACCCAAGTCACAAGGTGAGGTGCCTCACGCGAGCCTGTGATAAAGGTCACAGCCAGCATGTACATGCGCGCCCACAATAGCCGCAGGCTGGAGGACGGCCTGCCGCCGTCCGCGCTCCCGCGCCACCTTCCAGCGACGGAGGCTTAGATGGCGGAAGATGATCGCGACCTGCTGGAAGTATTGAAGTTTGAACTCAGCTTCCTGGAACACGGCGGCTACGGCCGCTCCGTGCGCACGCCGTGGAAGCCGACCTCGGTGTTTCAGGATTCGCTCACCTGCCTGAATTTCGGCGAGCCGGAGCGGGTGCATCCCTGCGACGAGTGCTTGCTGTACGCCTTCGTTCCGGAACATTCCCGAAATGAAACTGTGCCCTGCCACCATATACCGATAAATCAAAAAGGCGCTACCCTGGCTTCTCTGGATGAGGGTTACAATCAGATTGAACTGGAAGAATCCGTCAAGACCTGGCTGCGTAACACGATCCAGCGGCTGGAAAAGGAACGGGCCCAGGTTCTGAGCCCAGCCCAACGCCGCGCCTGATCCGTGCCGGACCGTTGTTCTTGCGGCTGCCGTTACCGCAACTTTTTACCTGCCCCGGCTATGCCGGGGGAGCAACATTTCCGGGAGCCCGGCAAATGCTCGCTAAATGCGCGAATCCTACGTGTTCCACACCATTCCGCTATCTGCACGAAGGCAAATTGTTCCGGCTCGATTTGGGCGCCGGCCCGCCCTCGCGAGATACGCGAATTCCTCGCCAGCTGCAATATTTCTGGCTGTGCGACCGCTGCGCCCGCACCATGACGCTGGAAATGTGCGCGGGCAAGGTGCTGGCGCGGCCGCTATCAAGGACCACGGCTCCTCCTGCCCTGTCCTCGGCGGCCTGATGGGCGAACGGAACCAGGAACACCAGCCTGCGCTATGCTGCGCACAGGAGGCTGCCGGGTGAAACGAGACTTCGCCTCCTTGACCGCGCAGGAAGCGCTGCACGTCGCCATCTTCATTGAAGAGCGCAACGCGGAAATCTACCATCAGTTTGCGGAATTGTTTGCCGGCTTCCGCGACGACGAGTCGCTGGAAATTGCCAGCACCTTCTGGGATATGGCGGCGGAAGAGCGCCGCCACGGCACCGCCTTGCAGCAGCGCTACTTTGAGCGCTACGGCACGCGGCCGTGCGCCATCACCGATGATGATGTGCGCGATTTTATCGAGGTGCCGCAACTCAACAGCGGCGACATTTTCGCCATCAGCCGGGCCAGCGGCGGGCGCTCCCCGCGCGAACTGGCACTGGAAATTGCTGTCACCGCCGAGCAGAATGCCGTCCGCTATTACACCCGGCTGGCCGAGCTGACAGAAGACGCCGAGTTACGCGAACTCTACCGCGAGTTCTCCAGCTTTGAGCGGGAGCACACTGATTTCCTGGAGAAGAAGATTGCGGAGGCGCGGCGCACCGCCGGCGGCGGGCCGAGCCGGGCGTGAGATGGCTCCGGTTCTCCGACCTGCAGCTATGAGTCGTTCATCGCCTTGCTGAGATGAGGCGAGCTGCGCTCGCCCGGACAGGCGAGGGCGCCTGTCCCCACGTATTTATCTTCCAAATATTTATTTTCCGGGCAGCGGGCTGGCCACCGCATCGCGCACGCGCTCGCCGAAACCGGCGGTCAGCGACCACGGGCTGGGCTGGCGCACCACGTGCAGATGCCCGCGCTTTTGCAAGACTTCATAGTCGCTGCTGCCATCATCGCGACGGTAGAAGCGCAGACTAACCACGGCTTCTCCCACCCGCAAATTATGCAGCGTGATTTCCGGCAACCACGCGGGAAGATGCGGATCGAGCAGCAGGGCGTGCAGCGGCGCGTAAGGATAAAGACCGATCATCGCCTGCACGTGCAGCAGCGCCGCCGAAGCTGACCAGGCCTGCGGCCAGTTGGCCCTGGGATACATGCCTGGAAAAGGATGCTCGGGCTGGCGCTGGTGGCCGGCAAAACATTCCGGCAGGCGGAAGTAGTCGAACAGAGAGGCCGCCTCAAACTGCGCCTCGCACAGCTTGAACATCAGCTCATGCAGGCCGTAGCGGGCAAAGGCCAGCGCAAACACCGCATTCTCCACCGGCCACACTGTGCCGCGGTGGTAGGCGTAAGGATTGTAGGCGGGGTGCTTCGCCGAGAGGGTGCGGATTCCCCAGCCGCTGAACATATCCGGCGCCATGAGGCGGGCCGCGACTCGCTCTACGTGGTCAATTTCCACGATGCCGCTGGCCAGGGCGTGCCCCGGGTCGGAAGCAATGGACCTGATCTGGCGCTTGCGGGAGTCGAGGCCCATGGCGATGTAGCCTTCGTTCTCCATCCAGAACGCCTCGTTGAAGCGCTTCTTCAGCTCGCTGGCCTCATCGAAGAGGCGCGCCGCCAGCTCTTTCTGGTCCAGCCACCACAGCACCTCCGACAGATGGAGCTTGGAAACGTAGGTGAAGGACTGCATTTCGCAGGTGCCCAGCGGGGCGCGCACTTGCGAGCCGTCTTCATAGACGATGGCGTCGCCGGAATCTTTCCAGCCCTGATTTTTTTCGCCCTGCTGGGAACGCGTTTTGTATTCGTAAAAGCCGTCGCCATCCAGGTCGCCGTAAGTGTCGGCCCACTTCAATCCTCGGAGCGCGGGTTCGATGAGCGGGCGGACGAGCTCCTGGTTGCCGGTCCAGTGCCACAGGCCGGCCACGACTACGGGATAGTAGATGGCGCCGGTGACGCCGCCGTAGTAGCAGCCGTGGGGATTGAAATTGAGCGTGGCCAGCGGATTGGTGTGAACTTCGTGCACAATGCGGCCGGGCTGCTCGTCGCGCCAGTCGTCCATCTTGGCCGCTTGGGTCCTCGCCAGCTCGAGCAGAGTGCCCCCAGTCATCTCCAGGCCCAGCAGTTCGGCCTCCCAGGAAGCGGCGAGTGAATCCCGCCCGAACAGGGCCACATACTCGGGCAGGCCGCCGGCGGGCACCCAGCCACGCGCGTTGTCCAGGTCGTAAAGGCGGAGCGCGGCCAGGTCGCGCTTGGACTGTTCCAGCGCGCCTACTACCACCGGGGCCAGAGTGCCGCTGCCCACGCTGCTGAATGAGGTGGCATGCTGCAGAAAGTCGCCGCGCTTGCGGTCCCACTCGTTGGCGCCGGAGAAGTAGCAGGAGTGGTCGAGCTTCTTCCACTTGCCTTCGATGTGCGGCACCCAGTCGAGGCAGGCGTGCCAGGCGCCGTGCGGCGGCAGGTCCACGACGAAGGCGATGCGCTTGCGCTGGAATTGCGGGCGCGAGCCGGCGCGTGCAATGGTGAGCCGAATGCCGCGGTGCATGCGGGCCACGCCTCTCTCGTACTGGTGATGGTAGGCGTGCTGCACGCGGTAGTCGTATTCCAGTTCCGCCTGATTGTTGCCTAGCTGTTTCCAGCGGCGCGTCAGCTTTCCGCGCTGCTTGCGCCGGCCGCCGGCTTCGTGAGGATCGGCAAAATCGCTGTCCACCTCCAGTTCGAGCCGGATGGAAGTGTGCATCTGTGTAAAGTTGGTGACGTCCACGTCTTCGTGCATGCCCGCGCCCACGTAGCGAGTGAGGCGCAGCTCCACGGTCTGCTGCGCCGGGTCTTTCTCGTCCAGGCCGGTATCTTTTATGTTGGGCGGCGAGGCGATGTAGTAGCCCATCCAGGTGTGCTGCTGCATGTTGGAATTGCCTGCCCGGCGCGGCGGCTGGCCATTGATGAGCCACCGATAGCGCGAGAGCATGCGCGTCTGGTACACCCAGAGGCCGTGCTCGGGGTGCTCAAACACGAAGCCGTCGGTGCTGGTGGCCAGCACGGTGCGGCCCTGGCTCACATACACAGTGGTGTCGCGCGGGCGCAGCCGCACCTGCCAGTTGCTGGGCGGGTGCTTGATGCCGTACTGGCCGTTGCGGCCGTTGCCGGGCACTTTCTGGGCGCGTCCCGGGCTAGGCTGCGCCGAGTTTTGCTTCCGCGATGGCATTTGAGTTCAGGTGTTTGGAAATCAGGCGCTTAAGTTCGAGCGCATTGCGAGCCGCATAACCCGCCTGGTCGTTGTCGAAATAAATGTAGATGGCGCGCAGCTTCTTCTGCTCCTCAATCCACTTCGCCCACTGACGCAGCGTGGCGCCGGTATAGCAGCCCTGGTACTTGCCGCCGGGACCGTGCAGGCGCACATAGGCGAAGTCGGCGGTGACTTCCAGGGGCGAAGTGAAACAGTCCAGCTCAAAGATGCAGTAAGCGGCGTTGTGGCGGCGCAGCGTGGCGTAGACGACTTCCGTGTTCCAGCTGGGCTCGCGGAATTCAAAGGCGTACCGGTGGCGGCGAGGCAGGGCCTGCAGAAATGCCTCCAGGCGCTCCACATTCACTCGCCAGCGCGGCGGCAGCTGAAAGAGGATGGGGCCCAGCTTTTCCTGCAGCGCCTCGGCGCGAGGCAGGAAGTTCTGCAGCGCGTTTTCCGGCTCCTTGAGCTTCTTGTTGTGAGTCAGGAAGCGGCTGGCTTTCACCGCGAAGCAGAAGCCTGGAGGCGTTGCCTGGCGCCAGGTGTCGAAGGTCGGCACACTGGGCAGTTTGTAGAAGCTGTTATTGAGCTCCACCGTATCGAAGTGGGCAAAATAAAATTGGAGCATTTTCGCGGCCGGGAGCTTCTCGGGATAGAAAGGCCCGCGCCAGTGGTTGTAGTGCCAGCCGGAAGTGCCAATGTGGACTCGGGCCATATCACAACTCCAGCAGAGCGCGCCGGACCAACTCTGCGGTCATGCCGTACACGACGTGTTCGCCCAGAGAGTTAAGATGCATAAGCACGGAATAATCGTGGGGCTTGGCGCTCAGGCCCAGCCAGGGCATGGCGAATTCGTCGCCCAGCAGCCAGAACACGATGCCGAAAGCGGCGCCGGAGCCGGCGCGCAGCGGGGGATAAGTCGCGCCGGCCACAGCGTAGCCGGCTGCAACCAGTCCGCCTACAACGTAGTGTACGGCGGCAGCGCCCCGGAGTTTCTCCTCGAGCGACAGGTTGCGTTTGAGCAGCAGCCTTGCCGCGAGCTCCGCCGCGCCACCGGAGGAGTCCCACTCCTGCGAGCTGTATGGAGTGCCCGGGGGCGCCGAAGATGGGCCGCCCAGCTTGCGCCAAACCGTGCTGAAACCACGCATGGCCCAAGCCCCAGCCACGCCTCCGGCAAATCCCGCCAGCAGCAATTTTCCGCAATGCGTTCGCCGCAAACCCGCTCCTGTCGCGCCAAATGCTCCTATATACAGCGATGAAGCTTTCGGCCCCCGCAGTTGTACTTGTGAGCCAGCACTCATGGTCAGCGAGGAATAAGAGCGTTTCGGGAACTGGGTACCAGGTACTGGGTACTCGGAACTCCTTCTACATGGCAACCAGAGCGCTCGCGCCACCGCTCCAATGAGCAGCGGAGTCCAGCGAACAGCAAAACAGCAGGACCACGCCGGGAGGATTTTATGGCGCGGAGAAATCGTTTCTGGAGGGGTTTTGCCGCCGGAGTGGCGGCAGGCGCGGGTGGCACCGTGGGCGTTCTTCTGGGACTCAACTATGTGGGACGCGCCGGGCACCGCCGGGTGGTGCGCCTGGAAAAAAGTATCCAGATCGCGGCCCCGGTGGAAGATGTCTTCCGCGCCTGGCTGGATATGGAGCGGCTGCCGCAATTCACCGACGTGATCGAGCAGGTTCGCCGCGACGGCGATCGCTCCCATTGGACGGTGAACATTGATGGGCGGCAGTTCCAGTGGGACGCCGAAATTGAGCAGTTCATCCTCAACCAGGCGATTGGCTGGAAATCAACTGCCGGCGCGAAAAACAGCGGGCGCATAACCTTCTCGCCCCTGGGCACCGACACCATGGTGCACGTCACCATGAACTACGCCCCGCCGATCAGCCTGCTCACCCCGTTTGTGACTTCTTTCTCCATGCGCCTGGACGAACTGATTGAAAAGGTGCTGCGCGACGTGAAAGCGGCGCTGGAAGCCCAGGCAGAAATATCGCGGCCGAAGCCGGTTGAGGCGACGGGGACCTACGGTTCTGGCGAACCGGGTGGGACGCAGCACACCCGCTTCGGAGGCCCGCCCAATCCGGTGGAGTTCACGCGCCCGCCCGAGGCGAAATCGTAGGGCTCTTCTTTCTAATCCTTTGACTTGGCGGGCGCGCTTACATCCTGAGGAAAGGATTTGAACACCACGTCGCGCGACTTGGTTTCGTCTTTATGATTCGAGTCGCTGGAGTGCTGGGTAAGCGTGCCCTTGAGCACGTAATAGCCTTCGTCGTTAACGGTTTTGCCCGGACCGCGTCCGGCTGTGCCCTGGAACTCAAACCAGACGCCGTGCACCGTCTCGGTGGCAAACTTCAGGTTCTGCCCGTCAATTGAGCCCTGCTTGATGAACTGGTCCAGGAAGGCGCCGCGGTCGCTTTCCAGATCGCCGTAGCGGGAAATGAAACCGCTCAGCTTGCCCTGCTCCTCCACCGTGATCTGCACGAATTTGCCCTCGCGCAAAAAGGTGTACATGCCGGAGTAATCGGCGGCGGATGTGGAGTTTGCCGCGCTTTGAGCATCCCGGGCTTGGCCCTGCTGGGAGCCGGTTTGGGCTCCCGCGCCGCTTGCCGCCAGGCCCATAAAAAACAGGGGAACACAAATAAGTACAAAAAATCTGCGCATAGGATGCTCTCATTAAATCATCAAAGGGCGGCGCTGAAAACATTACTCTTACGGGGAACGTCCCTGCCCTGGCCCGCCCGCGGCAGCGCGACAATTCCCGTTTGGCGTAAGGCTGTGGAATAAAAGCGGCTATAATCTGTCCGCGCCCCTTGGATGAAGTTATGTCCCAGCCGTCCGGCCAGCCGAATTCGCCAAGGTGCAGTACCGGTGGACCTCCGCCGCGGTTACATTTCCAAGTCCGGCTGGAACCTCGCCTTCCCGCCTTATTCGGCAATCTGAAGGCGCTTTTCGAACGGCCACCTCAGGATTTCTGGCTCGACACCGCCCCCTTCTGGCCGGACGTTTTCGTGGAAAGGGGTGTGCCTTGGCGCAGCCTGGTGGAATCAGCCCTGAGCCACGGCCTGATGATTGCAGCCGTTTGGGGTTTGTCGCACGCCTGGCTGATTCATCCGCGAATAAAGCTGCGGCCCGTATTCGAGCGTAGCCAGATTGTTTACTACACCACCTCTGAGTATTTGCCGCCGATCAAGGCGCCGGCCCCGCGCGCCCGGGTGGCGCATAAAGCTGATCCGGCCTATGCGCCGCAGGAGATCATCTCGGTGCCGCCGGAAGCGGACAATCGCTCGCAAACCATAGTGACTCCTCCTGACGTGAAGCTGGCGCAGGAGATGCATTTGCCCAACCTGGTGGCGTGGACCCCGAACCCCGGTCCTGTGCCTGTGCCGGGGTCTCTGAATTCCAAGCTCACCCTGCCGCCTATGACCACGCCGGTCATTCCGCCCCCGCCGGAAGTAGCGCGTGCTGCCAACCGCAACGCGCCGTTGCCGCAACCCACCGCCATTGCGCCGCCGCCTGATGTTGCGCAGATGAACGCGCGCGCGGCCACGCCGCTGCCCAAAGCCTCCGTGATTTCGCCGCCACCCGACGTAGCTGACGCCGCCAACCGTGCCGGACCCGCGGTGCCGCAGCCCAGGGCCGTAGCTCCGGCTCCGGAAACCGCCTCCGCGCTCTCCAGCCTGCACGCTCTCAGCGCCCCGGAGCCCGCGGTGGTGCCGCCCCCGGCGCGAACCGCGCTGGTCACACATCCTCTGGGAGCGATGAACGTTGCCGACCTGCAGCCCGGAGTAGCCGCTCCCAAGCTGCCGCTTCCTGCCCAGCAAACAGCAGCGGCCGGAGGAGGTGGTGCAACTAAGCATCCTGCAATTGCTGCCGGCGCTGCTGGCGCGGGACCTCGTGGCGCTGTTGGAGGGGCAACCGGTGGCGCAGTGGCGCAGGCTGTAGCGGCCCCCGACAGTCACACTGTTCCTTTCGGCCGCCCCGTGGGTCAGATGGTTGCGCTGGGAGTTGCGCCCAGCGCGGTCAGCGGGCCCATCGAGGTTCCGGAGGGTAACCGGCGCGGCACGTTCGCCGCGGGACCTTCGGGCCATGTAGGCGCCTCTGGCGCGCCTGCGGCGAATAGTGGCGGCACCGCCGAAGCCGGCACCGGCAGCGCCAATCCAAGCCGCGACAAATTGGCCGGCATCAGCATTGCGCCCGGCCCCTCGCAACCGGCCAACAGCGGAGTTCCGGTGGTGGCGGCTACACCCGCGCGCAGTCTTTGGGCCATGGCCAGCATTCCTGCCGGCTTGCGCAACCTGCCGCCCCGCGCGCCCAGTTCGCTGCCCGCCGCGCCTTCCGAAATTGACCGCCAGGTGTTCGGCAATAAGAAGTTTTATTCGGTCACCCTGAACATGCCCAACCTGAATTCGCGCAGTGGCAGCTGGGTGATACGTTTTGCCGAACTGAACAATGACGCTAAGCAGGGCGAATTGACCGCGCCGGTGGTAGTGGAAAAGGTGGACCCGGCCTATCCCGGCATCCTGATGCACGAGCATGTGACGGGCACGGTCACGCTCTACGCGGTAATTGCCGCCGACGGCAGCGTGGGCGACGTTCGCATCCTGCGCGGCGTGGATGAGCACCTGGATGCCGCCGCCCGCGACGCCCTGCGCCACTGCCACTTCCGCCCCGCGACCAAGAATGGGTTGGCGGTGGCGCTGGAAGCGGTCATCCGCATTCCATTTGAAGTGCACCGCATTCCTTACTGAACCTGCGCTGCCCTTGCAATTCGACGGGACGGGTGGCCCACTCAAGCCCGGTTTTGGCTTGAGTGGGAATATTGAGAAATAATCGAATCGACGGGTGGCCCACTCAAGCCCGCTTTTGGCTTGAGTGGGGATTCAGAGACTCAGCCCATATGCCAAGGGGCAGCAAAGAAGCTTCACTTTCCCACACAACGAAAATCGCGTTGTGTGGGCCACCCCCTGAAAATGCATAGGACGGGACGGGTGGCCCACTCAAGCCCGCTTTTGGCTTGAGTGGGAATGTTGAGAAATAATCGAATCGATCTCCGACGGGATCAGCTAAGAAGCTTCACATTTTCCCACACAACGAAAACCGCGTTGTGTGGGCCAACCCCTGAAAATGCATAGGTTCTTCGTTCGCGCTCCCCCTCGCAGGCTCGGCTCGCGCTCTCTCAGAATGACAATGTTTGTTTTTGAGCCCGGATTGCTGAGAGGGCTCGGCAAGCTAACTTCCCGACCCCGCCTTCGCCGCCTGGCTCTGTTCCAGAAAACGATACACGCCGGCGTTGGTGCAGACTTCATAGTAAAGGTCATCGCTCCAGCCCACGGGCGAGAAGTCGCGGGCGCTGAGGCGCGCGGCGCGGGCCTCACGCACCACCACGGTGTGGAACAGGCCGCCTTCCAGCGGCACCAGGCCGCTGTGCAGCCGCATCTGCTCGCTCTCCCAGATGGTGGGCATGGCCACGTCCTGCGCCTGCAGCGAAATTTCCTGCTGCAGCTTGTGGAACGCCGCCGAGTTCAACTGAATGCCGCTGACGTTGTAAACCAGGGGCGCATCTTCGAAATCGTTGCCGTTGCCCTCGCGCTGCAGCTGGAAACGGTAAACGTTGAAGGGCCCGCCCAGGGGCAGCAGCCGCCGCGCCTGCTTGCTGCAGGAGGAGAGGCGGTCGCTCTCATTAAGCGCCTCGGAAATCATGATGCGCGCGCTGCCGTCCATCAGGTACATGGGCGGCGAAGGCTGGTAGGTGATGCCTACGCCCAGTTCCAGGCCGGGCAGGCCCGCCTTCTGCGACTCTTCGTTATAGGCGCGCACGATGTCCACCATTTCCTTGGCCAGCACGCAGGCGCGGCTCACGGCAAAGCCGCGCTCGCCTTCGTATTCCAGCAAGGCCAGAATGATGGCGTCGCCTTCGATGAACACTTTGCCGGCGCCGTACTTGGGCAGGAGCTTGTTCACCGGATCGTAGAAATTCAGGCTGAAGTAGGAAGCCGGGTTCAGGCCGCGCTCGCCCAGGGCGCGGGTCATGCGGGTGGAGTCGCGCACGTCAGCCTTGATGATGACGTGGTGCACGATTTTTTCCTCGCTGGGCTTCTGCTCGTCGCGCAGCAGGAACTCGTAGAGCAGCCGGTTGAGCTGGGAAAGCTCGCGCAGCTTCTCGTTGCCGATCACGTTCACGCTATCCAGCGCGGAGTTGAGCGCTTCCAGGCGCCTGAGGTCGCGGTGGTAGCGCATGAAGTCGCTGAGAAAGCGCCCGGCGATGCGGGACTTGTCCCCTCTCTTCATTTCTCCCACCCGCCGGATGGCGCCCTGCAGGCTGGCGCCGGAAAGGCGAGGATGTTCGGCGATGAGCGCCTCCACGCGGCTCCGTTCCTTTTTCGAAATGAGCGCGTTCTTGAGCTGCTGGGCGTTGATGGCGGGCGAATATTCGCTGAGCAGCGGCACCACCTCGTAGGAGGCGACCACGTAGTCCATCACCTTCTGGTCTTCCAGCAGGTCCTGCCAGCTATCGAGCAACGCTCTCTGCGCTTTGCCTCGGGAAGAGGAGTCGTCGGGCGCGCCGCCGGCGACCAGTTCCTGCGCGTTCTCCGGCGCATTGAGCAGGCCGTCGAGCACGCGGTCGGCGTCGGAGGCCTGGTCCAGCACGTCCAGCGACACCAGGAATGCGCCCGCCAGCTCGCGCATGGTGGGAAAGCGGTCCGGGTCATGCTCGTAGTTGCCCAGCATGACGTAGTGCTCGGCGTTCAGGTAATCGTCGCGGCCGTCCTCGGTAAAAGTCAGGCGGTTGAGAAACAGCTCATAGCTGCCGCCGGCGGCCTCGCCGAACAGAGACTGGCGCATGCGCACCAGGGTCTGCTTTTCAATTTCGCGAAGTGTCTCAAATATTTCCTGGCCGGCGCGGCGCAGCACCGTTTTCTTGGAAACCTGCAGGGCATAAACCCGGTCACGAATCTGCGTGGCGCGCTCGGAACGCATGCCCTCGCAGTTCCTCAGCAGGGTGCGGCACCTTTCCACCACCACGGCAAACTGCGCCGTCAGCTCGGAGCGCAGGAACTTCACTGCCGCCAGGCGGGCCAGCAGGTCCACCGCAATGTTGTCCTGCTGCTTGGCGGCCTTGAGCGCTTCCACCAGCAAATCGGAGAGCAGGCGCTTGAACTCCGCCGGCGTGCCGCGCGGGCCGGGCGCCGGCCCCGGCCGTTCTTCCCGCGAGCGCAACAGCAGGTTGCTGCGCGGCTCTACCGGGCGCGGCGTTTCCACGATGAGGTCGGCAACATTGCCGTTGCGGGCGATCAGGCCGCAAATGCAGGCGCGGGCTTCGTCGCAAAGGCGCGGGCTCA
>Ga0075425_100006110_pt1 | contig 12589 bp, 9 predicted proteins | sample SoiMethybrSBSTD4_FD_75300 | JGI IMG/M metagenome (GOLD analysis project Ga0075425, IMG submission 75300) | Bulk soil microbial communities from a Populus tree surrounding site in Tennessee, USA - Soil MetaG P. TD hybrid SBSTD4 | ecosystem: Environmental > Terrestrial > Soil > Tree plantation...
TATCTGATGCGCGCCGTGCGATCGTGTCCGTTGCACGCGAAGGCGTGGCTGCGCCTCGCGCAAACCTTTTTCCCATGAAGATCCTCACGATGTGCGACACGCCTCCGGATCCGAACGCCGGCGCCGCGGGGACGGAAGTGCGGACGATCGAGGCGCTGCGCGCGCTGGGGCACGAAGTCGACTCGATTTGGCGCGATCAGCTCGGACGTCGCGTGCAGCACGGCAACTTGCATCTGCTGCTCGAGCTGCCGCGCGCCTACGAACGAGCGATGGTCGATGCGTTTCGAACGAAGTCGTACGACGTCGTTCACGTGAATCAGCCGCACGGTTTTCGGGCCGCGCGAACGCTGCATCGCATCGCGCCGCGATCGGTCTTCATTCATCGTTCGCACGGCTTCGAGCCGAACGTGGAGGAGACGCTCGCGAAATGGCGGGAGAAGGATGCGCGCTCGCCGTTGCGGCGAACGGCGAGCACGATCATCGCGCCGCTTCTCGATCGACATTCGCGAGCGATCGCGCGCTTCGCCGACGGCCACATCGTTTCTTCGTCGTCCGATGCGGATTACCTGAACGAACGTCTGTCCGTACCGCGGGAGAAGATCGCCGTCATCGGCCAGGCGGCGCCGGACGACTTTCTTCGCAGCGACGCACCGCCGATGACCGCGCAACGCTTGCAACGCGTGCTGTACGTCGGGCAGTTCGCATTCGTCAAAGCGCCGGCGATCGTGGCGCGAGCGATGAATCGGATCGCAGAGCAACGATCCGACATCGGGTTTACGTGGGTCTGCGATCGAACGCATCATGACGACGTGCGATCGCTCTTGAGCGCGTCGGCCAAAGAGAGGCTCGAGCTGCTGCCGTGGATGCCGCAGTCGGAGCTGCACGACTGCTACGACCGCTGCGGCATTTTTCTGTTTCCCTCGTTTTACGAAGGCTTCGGCAAGGCGTTCATCGAGGCGATGAGCCGCGGATTGTGCGTGATTGCGAGCGACACTGGCGGAATGCACGACACGATCACGAACGGCATCGACGGCATTCTCTGCGCGGCCGGCGACGACGCGGCAATCGCGCGCGCCGCGCTCGCACTGGCGTCGGAAGAAGCTCGCGCCGCTGCGATGAGCATCGCGGCGGCGCGCACAGCGCGCACGCACACCTGGAAGCGCGTGGCCACGGAAGCGGTCGAGTTCTACCGCTCGCGACTCGATGCATAACGAAGCGCGATCCCGCCTGGCGATCATCGCGTCGCATCCCATTCAGTATCAGGATCCGTTTTTTCGCCGGCTCGCGCGCGAAGACGACGTCGACCTCACCGTCTTCTACTGCTCGCGTCACGGCCTCGACACGTTCCTGGACGAAGACATGGCCACGACGCTGCGATGGGACGTCGATCTCCTGCATGGCTATCGCTCGCACTTTCTTCGCAACTTCGCACGCAACGTGTACGGCGGCTACACGCGCCTGATCAATCCCGGCATCGTGCCTGCGATCGTTCGCGGTCATTTCGACGCCGTCATCTTCATGCTCGGATGGGGCTCGATCTCCGCACTCCTCGGCATCGTCGCCTGCCGCCTCACGCGCACGCCGTTCTTCCTCTACGGCGACAGCAGTTTCCCGCCCGCAGAGGATTCTTTCCGCGCACGAGTTCGCGCCGGATTCATTCGCACGATCTTCGCGCTCGCGACCGGCTTCATGACCTCGGGAAAGCTCAACGCCGATTACTACGAACACTACGGCGCCGATCCGAAGACGTTCTTTCTCTTGCCGTGGGCCGTCGACAACGAGCGTTTCGCGGACGCAAGTCGAATGTCCGAGGAAGAACGCAACGAGTTGCGCGCGAGCTACGGCATCGCTCACGACGCGATCATCTTCCTCTTCTCCGCAAAGCTCGTCCCACGCAAAGATCCGATGACGCTTCTCCGGGCCTACGCGAAGATGGCAGCGCGCGATCGTTGCGTCGTCGCGTTCATGGGCGATGGCGTCTTGCGCGAGCCGCTCGAGCGTTTCGTACGCGAGCACGATCTCGACCGCGGCGTCCGATTCCTCGGCTTCGTGAATCAGCGCGACATTCCGCGGCACTACGCGATGAGCGACGTCTTCGTGCTGCCGTCGGTTTACGAGCCGCGCGGCGCCGTGATCAATGAGGCGATGGCTTGCGGCCTTCCGGTGATCGTCACCGACCGCTGCGGATCGATCGGCGACATCGTGCAGGAGAACGACAACGCGTTCATCTACCCTGCCGGTGATGCCGATGCACTCGCAGCTCTGCTCGACCGCATCGCCACCGACGACGCATTGCGCAAGCATATGAGCGAACGGTCGCGAGCGATCATCGACGACTGGACGTTCGATCGCGGCGTCCAAGGGGTGAAGTCGATGCTGCGATGGGTGAAATCTCGATGAGCACGACGATCGCGATCCCGACGTACAACCGGGGCGCCATCCTCGTCGCGACGATCGAGCGCCTTCTCGCACTCACGCCGCGCGCGTCTGAAATCGTGATCGTCGATCAAACGCTATCGCACGATGCCGCCGTCACATCGAAGCTCGAGGCATGGTCGCGCGACGGCACAATCCGCTGGATTCGTCTTACGGAGCCGTCGATTCCACACGCGATGAATGAGGCGCTCACCACCGCGACGTCGGAGCTCGTGCTGTTTCTCGATGACGACGTCGAGCCGTCGTCCGCGATCGTCGCGGAACATGAGCAGGCACACGAACCAGCGAACATATGGGCAGTCGTCGGCCAGATTCTGCAGCCGGGCGAGAAGCCGCATCATCACCTGCAACCGGAAGACGATCTCGAGTTTCACTTCAATCACGACGAAGCGCGTGACGTCGCCAACGTCATGGCCGGCAACCTCTCCGTGAAACGCGAGCGCGCGCTTTCGATCGGCGGCTTCGACGAGAACTTCGTCGGCGTGGCGTATCGCTTCGAGACCGACTTCGCAGTGCGTGCCGTCGCGGCCGGCGGACGCATTCGCTTCGAGCCGCGCGCGTCGCTTCGTCATCTCAAGCTCTCCACCGGCGGCCTGCGCGCGTTCGGCGACCATCGCACGAGCATCTCCCCCGCGCATGCGGTCGGCGATTACTACTTCGCCTTGCGGCATCGCCGCGATCGCTTCTGGCGTTACGCGGCAACGCGACTGATGAAGAACGTCGCGACGAAATATCACCTCCGGCATCCGTGGACGATTCCGACGAAGCTGATCGGCGAGACGCGGGCGATTGCGCTGGCGCGCCGGCTCGCACGCGGCGCTCCGCGTCTCATCAAGACGGCCTCCAGTGGAGGATAGGCGCCTCGCCTGTCCGTTTTCTCTCGGCAACGAGGGACAGGCGAGGGCGCCTATCCTCCACTTCCTTGGGGAATCTTTCTCGCGAGCGACGGTTGCTCTGAAAGTAGCCATGGTTCCGGTTCTCTTCCTGTCGTTCCTCGGCTTGGCGGTGACCGTTTCGCTCACCGACTGGCGGCGAGGATGGATTCTCGCGGTCGTCTGCGGCGTGCTGCAGGATCCGGCGCGCAAGATGACGCCCGGGATGCCGCTCGTGATGACGTCGAGCATCCTGATCGTGTACGCGGCGATCCTGTTCAGCGCGCAGCGAGGCTTGCAGCAAGCGCTGCGCGAATTCAACCGGCGATTCTCTGCAATCTGGTCCGCATTCACGCTGCTGTTGTTTCTGCTGATCGTCGCCGCCGTGAACGGCCTCATCAACTTCGGTCTGAGCTTGTGGCGTGTTCCGGCATTGAGTCTCCTCGTCTATCTCGCGCCGGTTCCCGCGGTGCTGGTCGGCTTTCGGTACCTGGACAAAGAAGAGCGGCTCGTGAAGTTTTTCCGCTTCTACGCCGTGCTCACGTCGGTCGCGTTGATCGGATCGCTTCTCGAATACCTCCGCGTCGAGTCACGCGCCCTCGGCATGGTCGCGCAAGTGGGCGACTACATCCGCCATCTTCCCGGCGTCCAAATTCGCATGATCTCCGGCTTCTATCGCGCGCCCGACATCATGGCGTGGCATGCGGCGACGCTGACCTCGATCGCAATCGCGATGATCATCAAGGGCGAGCTTGGCCGCCGCACGTGGCCGTGGATGGTCGCCGCGGGATGGGGCTTCTTCAACTGCATGATCTCGGGACGGCGCAAGGCGATCTACTACGTCGTCGTCTTCGCCATCGTATTTCTGTGGGGTTATGCCAAGCGTCTGCGTCCTGCGCAGATCGCCGCGTTCGCCGCCGCGGCGCTCGTGTTCGCGTTCGTCGTGCATCGCATTTCGACGAATGAGCAATCGAGCGTGTATGCGAAAGGAGCGGCGACGACGCGCCAGGAAGTCGCGCAACGACTCGAAGGAGGCGTCTTCGAAACGTTCGCGCAGTTCGGATTCATGGGTGCGGGGCTCGGCATCGCCACACAAGGCGCGCAGCACTTCCTGACTGAGGATCGCCCGATGTCGTGGCAGGAAGGCGGCTTCGGCAAGCTCGCGGTGGAGCTCGGACTTCCCGGACTCCTCGCCGCACTCTTCTTCGCGTTCGTGACGTTCCGTTCGCTGTACCGCATCATGCGACATCCGGACATTCCGTCGACCTCGCAGCTCGGACGCGTGGTGCTGTTCGGCTTGGTGATGGCGAATGTCGCGAACTTCATCGCGTCCGCGCAGACGTACTCCGATCCCGTCGTCACGCTGCTCTCCGCGTTTTTCACCGGCTGCCTGTTCGCGACCGCGACGCTCGACGAGCGCGCCGCCGAGGTTGCGGCGGTGGAAGCGCGGCCGGCGCTCGCGTCGGCTTGATGTAGGCTCGTTCGCGGTGAGGATTCTTCACGTCGTTCCGACGTACCTTCCGGCGCGGCGATACGGCGGGCCGATCTTCGCCGTTCACGGACTCTGCAAGGCGCTCGTCGCGCGCGGCCATCGCGCCGACGTGATCACGACGAACGTCGACGGCGACTCGCAATCGGACGTGCCACTGGATGTTCCGCTCAGTCTCGACGGAGTGCACGTTCGCTATTACGCGTCGCAATTCCGGCGGCTCTATTGGTCTTCGTCGCTTCACCGGGCTTTGAAAGCGTCGGTTCGGGAGTACGACGTCGTGCATCTTCATTCCGTTTTCCTCGACCCGACGCGGGCGGCCGCGCGCGCCGCCGTGGCGGCGAAGACGCCGTACGTGATCTCGCCGCGCGGAATGCTCGTGCGCGAGCTGATCGCGGAGAAGAGCACGCTGGCCAAGAAGGCGTGGATCCGGCTGATCGAGCGAAGGAACTTCGCAAACGCGACGGCGATTCACTTCACGTCGAAGCGAGAATGGGACGATGCGAAGGAGGTCGCGATCGCGCTGCCGTCGCCGTTCGTCGTGCCGAACGGCATCGATCTTTCGCCGCGTCGCGACTTCGCGCGCGACGACTCGACGATTCTGTTTCTCGGCCGCGTCAACTGGAAGAAAGGAATCGATCTGCTGATCGAATCACTCACCTCGTTGCCGGAGATGCGCCTGGTCGTCGCCGGCAACGACGAGGAGCATTACATCCCCCGGCTCTCCGAGCTCGCGGAGCGCATCGGCGTGAAGCAGCGCGTCGAGTTCCGCGGCTCGGTGAGCGGCGACGAAAAAGACAAACTCCTCGGCAGCGCGCGCGTGCTCGTGTTGCCGTCGATCTCGGAGAACTTCGGCAACGTCGTCATCGAGGCGATGGCAGCGGCGACTCCGGTGATCGTCGCCGAGGGAGTCGGCGTCGCTGAGGATGTTCGCCGCGCGCATGCGGGCCTCGTCGTCGAGCGCAAACCGCAGGCGATCGCGAACGCGATTCGCGAAGTGAGCGCGGAGATGGGCGAGCGCGGACGCACACTCGTCGAAGAGCGATTCACCTGGCCGCGCGTGGCGGAAGAGATGGAGCGGGAGTATGAGCGGCTTCGCCGATGACGTGACGCCCGTGCTCCTCACGCGCGACGAGGAGGCGAACATCGCCCGCACGCTCGGCCAGCTCGCGTGGGCCCGCGAAGTCGTCGTCGTCGACAGCCTCAGCACCGACGACACGATTGCGATTGCCGAGAGTTTTCCCAACGTGCGCGTCGTGCAGCGCGCGCTCGACGATCTCGCATCGCAGTGGATTTTCGCTGTCAATCAGGCGAAGACGCCGTGGGTGCTCACGCTCGATGCCGATTACTTCGTTCCCGACGCCTTCATCGACGAGCTGCAATCGCTCGATCGAAGTCGCGCCGGCTACATCGCCGAATTCGACTACGCGATCAATGGCAAGAAGCTGCGCGGCTCGCTCTACACGCCGCGCGCGGTTCTCCTTCGCCGCGATGCTTGCACGTTCTACATGGACGGCCACACCCAGCGCGTTCGCGTCGAGGGCGACACGGCCACGCTGCGCATGCGTTTCATTCACGACGATCGCAAGTCATTCAAGCGCTTCGTCGCGCGACAGCGCGTCTACATGCGCAACGAAGCGGAGAAGATTCGCCGCGGCGAGAATCTCAATTTCGCCGCGCGCGTGCGCAAGCTGCGCGTCGTCGCCCCGTTCGCAGTGCTCGTGCAGACGCTGATCGTGAAAGGGCTGATTCTCGATGGATTCGCGGGACTGCACTACGTGCTCGAGCGCGTCGTGGCGGAGTTCATTCTGTCGCGGGAGCTCTTTCGATCATCAGATCGCCCATGACGAGAAGATCCATCTTCGTGCGCAAAAAACAATCCAGCGCCTCGCCCGGTGTATTCACCACCGGCTCGTTCTCGTTGAACGACGTGTTGAGCACGATCGGTACGCCGGTCGCGTCGCGGAACGCCTCGATGAGGTGGTAGTAGCGCGCGTTCTGCGACTCCGTCACCGACTGCAGTCGTCCGCTGCCGTTCACGTGCGTGACCGCCGGAATCTGCGCGCGCTTCTCCTCGCGGATCTGGTAGACCTGCAGCATGAACGGAACGTCATAGTCCGTTTCGAACCATTCGCCGACCGCCTCGCGCAGCACCGACGGCGCGAACGGACGAAACGACTCGCGACGTTTGATCTTCTGATTGAGGATGTTCTTCATGTCCGCGCGCCGCGGATCGCAGACGATCGAGCGATTGCCAAGCGCGCGCGGCCCCCACTCCATCCGTCCTTGAAACCAGCCGACGACGTTTCCCTTCGCGACGTGCGCCGCCGTCCGCTTGCAGAGCTCGCGCTCGTCCGTCACGCGCTGCATCGTGCAATTCGCGGCATCGAGATCGGCGCGGCGTAGCTCGATCGCGTCATCGATGTCGTTGTCGTCGTACTCCGGCCCCCAATACGCGTGGTCCATGACGAACGCGCGCGTGTTGCCGAGGATCTCGTTCCAGACCCAGTACGCGGCACCGATCGCGCCGCCGGCATCGCCCGCTGCGGCCTGGATGTAGACGTCGCGAAACGGCGAGCGATCGAAGATCAATCCGTTCGCGACGCTGTTGTATCCGCAGCCGCCGGCCACGCAGAGCTTCGTCATCCCGGTGGCCTCGTGCAAGTTGTTGACGAGCGCGAAGAACGCTTCTTCGAACATCGCCTGCATCGACGCCGCGATGTCCTTGTGCCGCTCTTCCATCGGATCCTGCGGCGCGCGCGCGGGACCGAGCGCGTCGACGAGCGCGGGCGAATAGATCGTGCCGATCGTTGGTGAGCCGCCTTGCCACACCATGTCGAGTCCTGCGGAGTGGTGCGTGAAGTAGTCGAGATTCAATTCGAATCCGCGCGGCTTGACGCGAACGATGTCGCGCATCTTGTCCATCATCGCGGGCTTGCCGTACGGCGCGAGTCCCATGACCTTGTACTCGTCGCCGTAATGCGGGAAGCCGAGGTATTGCGTGATGGCGGTGTAGAAGATGCCGAGGGAGTGCGGGAAGCCGACTTCGCCCATGACGTCGATCGACCGGCCGCGGCCTGCGCCCCACATCGAGCTCACGAAGTCGCCGAAGCCGTCGACGGAGAGCACGGCCGCGTCTTCGAACGGGGCGACGAAGAACGCCGATCCGAGGTGCGCGCGATGGTGCTCGACGTTGTGCAGTTTCGGTTTGAGCGATGGGAGCTTGAACTCGCGCTCGATCTCGGATGCGAGGTCGCCGATCTTGGAACGATTCTCGAGGCGGCGCTTGATGGCGTTCAACGACGGATGCTGCGTGACGATGAACTTGATGCGCTGCAGCAGCCGCGCTTTCGGATCGCGGTTGACGGCGATGTGATCGACGTCGTTGAGCGAGACGCCGGCTTCATCGAGGCAATAGCGAATCGCGGCGGTCGGAAATCCCGCCCAATGCTTGACACGGCGGAAACGCTCTTCCTCGGCGGCGGCGACGAGCTTCCCATCGCGCACGATCGCGGCGGAGGCATCGGCATGGTGCGCGTTGATGCCGAGGATCAGCATAATGAACAGGCATGAGGGATGAGGTATGAGGCATGAGTGAGGCGGTTCCTCTCATGCCTCGTGCCCCATCGCCCATGCCTCGTCGGCGCGTGCGCGTGGTGTTCGTCAACCGCTACTTCCATCCCGATCATTCTGCAACAAGTCAGATGGTCTCCGACCTCGCGTTTCATCTGGCGTCGCGCGGATGGAGCGTCGGCGCGATCACGTCGCGGCAGCGCTACGACGAGCCGGGCGCGCGATTGCCGTCGCGCGAGATGATCGACGGCGTCGACATTCGCCGCGTCTGGTCGTCGACATTCGGCCGCCACTTCCTTCCCGGCCGCGTGATCGACTACGCGACGTTTTACTTCAGCGCGTTTCTCGCCATTCGCCGCGAGCGCAACGCGATCATCGTCGCGAAAACCGATCCGCCTCTGCTCTCCGTCGTCGCCGCGCTCGCGTCGCGCCGCCAGGTCAACTGGCTGCAGGATCTCTTTCCCGAAGTCGCCAACGCCCTCGGCATCCGCATCCCGAAATTCGTGAAGCGGATGCGCGACTGGTCGCTGCGTCGCGCACGAGTGAACGTCGCCATCGGAGAATTGATGGCGAAGCGCGTCGGCGGAAACGTGGTCGTGCGCCACAACTGGGCCGACGCGGCGTTGCATCCGATTGCCCGCGATCGCAATGCTCCCTTCACCGTCGCCTACTCCGGCAACCTCGGACGGGCCCACGAATTCGGCACGATGCTCGACGCCATGCATGCGATGCCCGACGTCCGCTTCGTCATCACGGGCGGCGGCGCGCAACTCGATCGCGTGCGCGCGAGCGCGCTGGCGAACGTCACCTTTCAACCGTATGCACCTCGCGAGCGACTGAGCGAGTCGCTGTCCGCCGCCGACGTTCATCTCGTCACCTTGCAGCCGCGGCTCGAAGGCTTGATCGTTCCGAGCAAGTTCTACGGCATCATCGCGGTGGCACGGCCGGTGATCTTCATCGGCGCGCCCGACGGAGAGGTCGCCAGATTGATTCAGGAGAGCGGATGCGGTTACGTGGTCGAGCCGCGCGACAGCGCGTCGCTCGTCGACCACATTCGCCATCTGGCCACGCATCGCGACGAAGCCGAAGCGATGGGGCGACGCGGCCGCGAGTTGTACGAGGCGCAGTTTTCGCCATCGAAGGCACTCCCTGATTGGGAACGCATTCTTGCGGAGGCTGCGGGTGACTGATCGCGCGCTGCGAATGTTCTTCGCGATTCTCGCGGGGGCGATGGTGTTGTCGTTGATCGCAGGCGCGACGTGGCGTCCCGAACCGAAGCGGCCCGATGACGCGAAACAGCTCGCGGAGTGGATCGACGACCACCCTTCCGATTGGAACGGCGCGGCGGAGCTCACCGAAGCGGCACTCGATTCGGAACTGCCGAAGCGATTCGAGCTGTGGACCGCGGCGCACAAGCACGCCACGTTCCTCGCGCCGCTTCGCGCGAACACGCACTCCGCGTTTATCCGCAGCGGCTTTTTTCACTGGTACGAGCTGGACGATCAACAGAAGCTCACGGTGCTCAGCGAGGCCATGCCGCTGCTGCGCGATCCGCAGAGCTTCCGCGGTTTGGCGCCGGCGATCTGGCGCCTCACACACAATTTCACGTTTCTCCGCCGCGCCGCGGGAAACGACTACACGTCGACGGCGACGCTGCGCGACATCGCGGTGACGAACGGGCTCTTCGCCGATTACCGCACGCTGCGCGACGAAACGCTGCGCGAGCGGACGACGGAGCTGATCGCAAAGATGCGCGACGACCCGACGTTCGATCCGACGACGTACGTGCCGCGGGACTGCATCACCGACGATCAACCGCTGCTGCAGGCGATGCTCGACTTCGAGCACGATCATCCGATCGACAAACATCCGGCCGACTCCGACGGTGCGGAACGGCTCATCGATTACGCCATTCGCCACGAGCTGCAGCCGCTCGACGGCATCACGTTCTTCGCGCACGACGCCACCGCCGTCACGCCGCCGTACCGCGCCCGTCTCAGCGTCGCCATCGGCGACATCAAGCGCGCCGACCTCATCGAAACCGGCGCAGGTCTGGACGAAGGGCAGCAATGGGCCGACTACTACTCCGAGCGTGCGGCGTACGAGCAGGCCCACGGCGATCGCGATGCGGCGATTGCGTATCAACATCGCGCGAACGTCAGCCGCAAGGAACGCCTCAACTGGATGGGACGATGCGGCGACGACGTGTGCACGAGCGCGCGAAAAGAATTCGTGCTCGATCAGCCGCGCGCGTCCTACGCGATCACGCTCGCCAGCGCGTCGAGCGACGAAGTTCCGCCGTACGTCGAGATTTACATCGACGAAGCGCGCGTGGGAGAAGGGCCGGTCGTGGCGGAGCAGACGTTCACGGCGCCGGGGCTTGGCGCGGGGATGCATCGAGTCGTCTTGCGCGTGGTGAATCCGTTTACGCGAAACTTGGGACAACGGAAGGTTCGGATTCTTCGCGAGACTCTGCTCTGACGCGATACGAAACCGACGCGCCGGCGATCGCCGCCAGCGTCGCCGCATTCGCGGGAATGAACGAGTTGAAGTCGAAGAGCGCGTGAGTCATGGCGATGAAGAGACTCCAGAGTCCGGCGATCTCGAAGGCGCGCCGGCGCCAGCTTCCGCTCTGACGCGGACGCCGCATCACGTTGCGCGCAAGCGCGAACGTGCCGAAGAGAAACGGCGTCATTGCGACACCGAAGCCCACGACGCCGCACGTCGCGAGGATCTCGAGATAGTCATCGTGAGCGTGTTGATAAACGCGCGCGAGATCGTCCGTTTGCACCAGCGAGACGGCGTCTTCAAACGTGCCGAGTCCCGAGCCGAATATCGGAAAGCTCTCCCAAATGCCGACTGCGCACCTGAAGCCGACGGCGCGGCCGACGAGAGTCGAGCGCTCCGCTTCCGTCATCGGCTCGAAGCGCGCGACGGTTCGTTCGTAGCCGAGGAATGCGACGAGGGAGACGACGATGCAGACGAGAACGACGATGCTGAGAAGCGTCGCCGCGGTGTTGCGCGCGCGATGACGGCGACGCCGCAGCGCGATCACTTCCGGATGCCGCTCGCGGCGGGCGACGAGAAGCGCCGTGACGCCGAAGGCGCCGACTGTGGCCGCCAATGCGCCGCGCGACTGCGCGAGCAGAATGCCGGCGACGCAGCCGAAGAACGTGAGAACGCCGATGCTGAACACGGCCAGCGACTTCTCGAACAGAAGCACGATGCGCCGACGAAACGGCATCGTCATCGTGCCGGCGTTTCGCCACGCCAGTGCGGCGATGAAGAGCGTGAACGGCACCGTCAGCGCAACGAAGTGCGCAAAATGATTCGGGTTCACATACGTGCCGGTGACGCGATTGAAAACGAGCTTGTTCACCCATCCCCAAATCGCGTATCGCCGCAGCGCCGCCTCGCGGACGCCGTAGAGAATCTCGAATAACGCGGTCGCGATGAGCACGCCGGCGAACGCGACACGGCGCGCGTTCGTCGTGATCAGCATCGCCGCCGCTTGCATCACCGCGAACAGCGCGATAAAACGGAGCACCTCGCGCCACGTCGCGTCGGGATCGATCGAGATCGGATGCAGAGTCGACGTCGAGAGTCCCGCGAGCGATGCCAGATGATCCGCCGACGTCCAGATCTCGCTCGACTTCGGCGAGAGGGCGGCGAGCATGAAGCGCGGCATCGGGACGAGCTGAAAGGCGATGACGACCAGAAACGCCACCGCTCCCGCCGTCCAGATCCGGTACGCCAGCGTGACATACGGCAGCGGCTCGTTGCGGAATCGCAGCCACGCAGCGATTGCGCACAACAACATCGGCGGCAGAATCAGCGGGAGAAACGCGGCATCGACGTTCGAGCCGAACGGCATCGGCAACCACGCGATGTAGGCGAGCAAGAGCACGAACGAAAACCGCTCCGCCGAGGTCGCCATCGCGTCATTGTAGGGGCCCGTGGTACTCTTTTTTCGAAATCCCCATGAGTTCGGAGAAGGGGGAGGGACTGTGCGCGCGATTCTCAAAGCCGTGGCTGTGGCCGCGATCCTCGCAGTATCTCCGGTCATGCTGGCCCAGCAGGAAGGACTGCGCGACCGCGATCCCGTTCTCGAAGGGGCGAAGAAAGTTGCCAGCGATCTGCAGGCCGCAACGATCCATTACGGACCGTGGTACCTGCTTTCGCGAGTGACGATCTCCGACCTCGGATACGGCCAGCAATA
>Ga0075425_100006111_pt1 | contig 12588 bp, 11 predicted proteins | sample SoiMethybrSBSTD4_FD_75300 | JGI IMG/M metagenome (GOLD analysis project Ga0075425, IMG submission 75300) | Bulk soil microbial communities from a Populus tree surrounding site in Tennessee, USA - Soil MetaG P. TD hybrid SBSTD4 | ecosystem: Environmental > Terrestrial > Soil > Tree plantation...
GGGCATGGCCGGCGGCCTCCTGATCGAGGAGGGGCGCCGCACCGATCCCGGCGCGCTCGCGGCGTCCGCGGCGGCGGAGGCCAGGGACGCCGGTGCCGACATCCGCGCGCACGTCGAGGTCAAGCGGCTGGTGCGCGGCGGGGTCGTCACCGACGCGGGCGCGATCGAGGCCCCCAAGGTGCTCCTCGCAGCCGGCGCGTGGTCGCGCGCGCTGGCCCGCATGGCCGGCCACGAGCTGCCGGTGCGGCCGGTGCGAGGGTGGATCGCGCTCGTCGCGCCGGGACCGCCGGTGCTGCGCCACGCCGTCTACGAGGCCGAGTACACCGCGCCGGAGCCGCCCGTCCCCGGAGGGCCGGTCACGCTGGCCGACCTGGCCGAGGGGACGGTCGCCGAGGCCGGGCCGCCGCCCGTGCACGCCCTCGGCATCCACCAGAACGCGGACGGCACGGTGGTGGTCGGCGCGTCGCGGTCGGCGGCGCTGCACGAGGGCGCCGAGAGCCTCGCCGGCCTGCGCGGAAACGCCCGCCGGGCCTGCGCGATGGTGCCCGGGATCGCCGACCGCGAGGTGGCCGCCACGTGGACCGGCCTGCGGCCCTTCTCGCACGACGGCCTGCCCTACATCGGCGTCCTGGACGACGGCCTCGCCGTCTGCGCCGGCCACGGCGCCGAGGGGATCCTGACCGGCGCCGGCTCGGGTCGACTGGCCGCCGAGCTCGTGCTGGGCCGCGAGCCGTACACCGACCCCGCGCCGTTCCGGCCCGACCGGTAGGTCTAGCTCCGTGCGCCTCGCCGCATGGCCTCGACGGGCGCCGGGCGGCCGGTGAGGAGCTCGAAAGCGAAGATCCCCTGGCCGACCAGCACCTCGATGCCGTCGATCACGTGGGCGCCGCGCTCCCGCGCTGCCGCGCAGAGCGGCGTCTCCGACCCGTCGCGGCGGTAGGCGAGGTCGACGACCGTCGCACCCGGCCCGAGGAGGCTCACATCGATCGGCCCTGAAAAATTGGTGCCTGGCACCAATTTTTCATCCTGGCCGAGGGGGGTGGCGTTCACGACCAGCGCCGCCGCGCGGTCGGGAGGCCAGGGAACGGCCTCGCCCAGCTCGGCCGCGGCGCCCGGCCGCCGGGCGCTCACGGCCACCCCCCAGCCGGCGGCGCGGAGCGCGGCCACCGCCGCCCGGGCTGCGCCGCCGGCGCCCAGGACGAGCGCATCGGCCGGAGGGATGTCGCCCAGCGCCCACAGCAGGCCGCGGCCGTCGGTGCTCTCGCCGTGGATCGCGCCGTCGCGGACGAGAAGCGTGTTGACGGAGCCGGCGGCGGCCGCCTCCGGGGCGAGCGTCGCGCACAGCGGGATCACGGCCTGCTTGTGCGGGATCGTGACGTTCACGCCCGCGAGGCCGGCGGCGGCCATCCCGGCCACGAAGTCCGCAAGGCCGGCCGGCGGCACGTCGACCGCCACGTACTCCCAGTCCATCCCGAGCTCGGCGTAGGCCGCCGTGTGCATCGCCGGAGAGCGCGAATGGGCGATCGGGTGCCCGATCACCCCCGCGCGCCGCGGCTCAGCCGCCATGCGCCTTGAAGTCCTCGTAGCTCGCCGTGAAGTACTGCGCGGCCTGCCCGGGGACGGCGACGTAGTAGAGGTAGTCGACCTTCGCCGGGTGGGCCGCGGCCTCGATCGAGGCCAGCCCCGGATTGCAGATCGGCGTCGGCGGCAGGCCCGCGACCTTCCGCGTGTTGTACGGCTCGATCTGGTCGATGTCGGACTGGTGGATCGTGGCCGACCACGAGCCCAGGTGGTAGAGGATCGTGGCGTCGATGCCGAGCGCCATGCCGCGGTGCAGGCGGTTGTAGATGACCGCGGCGACCTTGGCCCGGTCGCCGGGGGCGCGGGCCTCGCGCTCGATCATCGACGCGATCGTGAGCACGTCGTACGGCGTCAGGTTCTTCGACTTCGCATAGCTCATGTCAACCTTGGAGACGTTCGCCTGGAACGCGGCCAGCTGCTGGTCGACGAGCGCCGCCGCCTTCTCGCCGGGCCGGATCGTGTACGTCGCCGGGAACATGAAGCCCTCCATGTTCAGGTGGTGGCCGTAGCCCGGCGGCGGCACCGCTCGCCTCACTGCGCGCGCATAGGCCTGCTTCGAGATCCCCACGGCGGGCAGCCGCGCCTGGATGTCGGTGATCCGGAACCCCTCGGGGATCACGAGCGTCTTCGTCACCTCGACCGGCCCGCGGTCGAGCGCCCGGATCAGCGCGTCGTAGCCCGTCCCGGCGCGCATCGTGTAGGCGCCCGCCTTGAAGTCCGATCCCTCGCCCTGATCCTTGGCGTACTCGCGGAACCGGCCGCCGTCGGCGACGACGCCCTGGTCCTCGAGGATCGCGCCGATCTCGGACGCGTCGGCGCCGGGCGGGATCACAACCTGGATCGCTGCGCCGTGCGGATCGGCGGCAGGCGCCGTCGTGTCGGCCCCGAGGTCCGAGACGACCCACTGGATCCCGCGCGCGCCCGCGACGACGGCGGCCACGAGCACCGCCAGAAGGGCTAGCCGGCGAGCCGTGTCAGATACCCCTGGAGGAGGTGGGCGGCGGCGACGGCGTCCTCGCCCTCGCGGCCGCCCGAGGCGGTCGCGAGGGCCGTGGTGAACCGCTCGTCGTAGGTGTCGACCGGGACGGTGCAGCGGGCGGCGAGCTCCGCCACGAACGCCCTGGTCTCGGCCGCCTGGGCGCCCTCCTCGCCCCGCAGGGTGAGCGGCAGGCCGACGACGACGCGCTCGGGCGAGAGGCCCTCGATCGTCGTCACGAGCTCGGCCATCCCGGCCGGCCTGCGGACGTGGCGCACCACGCCGACGGGTCGCGCGAGCGTGCCGGTCTCGTCGCTCACGGCCACGCCCGTCCGGGCGCTGCCGTAGTCCACCGCCACGACCCTCACGATCGCAGGCGCTCCCGGATCGCGTCCTCGGCGGCGCGGACGGCCTCGTCGAGCTGGGCGGGGTTCGAGCCGCCCGCCCGGGCCATCGCCGGCCGTCCACCGCCCCCGCCGTCGACGATCGGCGCGATCGCGCGGATCACGTCGACCGCCGAGAGCCCGCGCTCCTGCGCGCCGCCGTCGAAGCTGGCGATGAGGTGAGCCTTCCCGCCCGCGTCTCCGCCCAGCACGACGGCCGAGGGCGAGAGCCTCGAGCGGATGCTGTCCGAGAGCTGGAGCAGCTGGTCGGCGTCCGCGTCGGCCACGACGGCGGCGACGATGCGCACGCCCGCCTCCTCGCCGGCGCTGTCGATCAGGCCGGCCACGTTGCCGTTGCCGCCTGCCGGGGCCGAGCGGGCGGCCCGCTTGACCTCGGCCTCGAGCTCCGACACGCGCTCGCGCAGCTCCTCGGCCTCGCGAGCCCGGGACTGGAGATGGGCGAGCCCGGCGCCGGCCGTCACGGCCTCGATCCGGCGGATGCCCTGCGACGAGCTGGTCTCGCGCGTCACGACGAACGGGCCGATCTCGGCCGTCGAGCGCACGTGCGTGCCGCCGCACAGCTCGCGGCTCACGTCCGGGATCTCGACGACGCGCACGTGGTCGCCGTACTTCTCGCCGAAGAGCATCATCGCCCCCAGCTCCTGCGCGTGGCCGCGCGACGTGACGAAGACGTGCAGCGAGTGGTTGGCGATGACGTGCTCGTTCACGACCCGCTCGACGTCGGCCAGCTCCTCGGCGCTGAGCGGCGCGGGATGGCGGAAGTCGAAGCGCAGCTTATCCGGGCCGACGTAGGAGCCGGCCTGGGTCACGTGGTCGCCCAGGCGACCGCGAAGGGCGGCGTGCAGGAGGTGCGTGGCGGTGTGGTTGGCCATCGTCGGCCGGCGGGCCTCGCCGTCGACCCGGGCGCGGACGCGCTCGCCCCGGTGCAGCTCGCCGCGCTCGAGGCGGACGACGATCACCTGGTCGTCGTCCACGCGCACGACATCCTCCACGGCGGCGCGGGCCGCGTCGGTCTCGATCCAGCCGGCGTCGGCGACCTGGCCGCCGCCCTTGGCGTAGAACGGCGACTCGCGCAGCTTGAGGAGCACCGTGCCGTCGCCCTGGTCGTGAAGCGCGCCGATCTGGGTCGTCGTTTCGAGCTTCTCGTAGCCCACGAACTCGGTGCGGAAGTCGGAGTCGAGCGCCGACACCTCGACCCGGCCGGTGACCGTCGCGGCCCGGGCCCGGTCGCGCTGCTCGGCCATGCGCTCGGCGAACCCGGCCTCGTCGACCCGCTTTCCGTGCTCGCGGGCGATCTCGACCGTGAGCTCGATCGGGAAGCCGTACGTGTCGTGAAGCTTGAAGGCGTCGTCGGCCGAGATCTCCTCGCCCGCACTGGCCAGGACGTCGTCGAGCAGCCTGCCGCCGGTCTCGAGCGTGCGCGAGAAGCGCTCCTCCTCGGCCTCGAGGATGGCCGACACCCTGGCCTCCTCGGCGGCGAGCTCGGGGTGCGCCTCGCGCAGGAGCTCGACGACGCGGGCATGCAGGCGCGGCAGGAAGGCGTCCTCGAGCCCGATCCGGCGGCCGTGCTGGATCGCCCGGCGGATGACCCGGCGCAGGACGTAGCCGCGGCCCTCGTTCCCCGGCTCGATGCCGTCGCTCGCGAGGAAGCTCATGGCACGGCCGTGGTCGGCCAGCACCTTGAGCGCCTTCGTCTCGGCCGCCGTGTGGCCGTAGCGGGCGCCGCTCCAGCCCTCGACCACCTCGATGATGTCGCCGAAGGCATCGGTGAGGTAGGCGCTGTCGACGCCCTGGGCGAGCATCGTCACCCGCTCGAGCCCGGCGCCCGTGTCGATGCTCGGGCGCGGCAGCGGCTCCAGCGATCCGTCGTCGAGCATGTTGTACTGCATGAAGACCAGGTTCCAGAACTCGATGAAACGGTCGCAGTCGCAGTCGGGCCCGCACTCGGCGCGGCCGCAGCCGAAGTCCTCGCCGCGGTCGTAGTGGAGCTCCGAGCACGGCCCGCACGGCCCCACCGGGCCGGCCTGCCAGAAGTTGTCGCCGCCAAGGCGCACGATCCGCTCGGGCGGCACCCCCACCTCCAGCCACAGCCCGACGGCCTCCTCGTCGGCGGGGATCTCGCCTCCGTCGCCCTGGTAGACGCTGGCCCACAGCCTTTCCGGGTCGAAGCCGAAGCCGGAGGGCGTGGTGACGAGCTCCCAGGCCTGCTCGACGGCGAAGCGCTTGAAGTAGTCGCCGATCGAGAAGTTGCCGAGCATCTCGAAGAACGTGAGGTGGTGCGCGGTGCGCCCGACCTCGTCGATGTCGACCGTGCGGAAGCACTTCTGCACGGTCATGAGGCGCGCCTGCGGCGGCTCCTCGACGCCCAGGAAGTAGCGCTTGAGCGGCTGCATGCCGGCGGTCGTGATGAGCACGCTGCGATCCCAGTCGGGCGGGACCAGCGAGCCGCTGGGCAGCTGCCTGTGGCCGCTGGCGGCGAAGTGGTCCAGGAATCGACGGCGGATCTCGTGCGAGCGCATGGCCGGCAATTCTATCCGGGCGACTCTGAACGGCTGAGGTAGCCTGTTCCGTGATGCACGGCGACGACACGCTTTCCCGGTTCGAGCGCTCGGAGAGGGGCTCCGGCGGTATCGAGCCGCTCGACAGCTACGTGCTGCTCGAGCCCGTCGACGACGAGACCGAGACGAACGCCGGCCTCATCATCCCGGCGAGCGCGGAGTCGGCCTGCAAGTCGGGCGTCGTCGTCGCGGTCGGCGACGACGTGCACGGCATCGCGCCCGGCGACAAGGTGCTCTACCCGCGCGGGTCGGGCTTCGAGATCCGCCTCTCCGGTGAGCCGAAGCGGCTCGTCGACCGCCGCGAGCTGATCGCCCGGATCGCCGACTAGCGATCTACGCGTCGACGCTGTCGGCCGACCGGTGGGCGGCGGCGACGCCCTCCTCGGCGGCCGAGCGCAGGTCGTCTGGGATCGACCCCAGGTCGTTCCACAGCCGCCGCGGCATGTCCGTGACGACGTCGGCGAGCGGCCGGTCCTCCTCGTCTGCGATCTCCTGGGCGCGGCGGTAGAGGGCGACGGCGGCCGATGCAACCACGCCGACCAGGAGCAGCCGCCTCACAGGACGCCGCCGCGGCGGTCGCGCTTGGCGCGGAAGGTCTCGAAGGCGTGCGACACGCCCTCTGTGAACCCCGCGGCGGCCTTGGCCGGCTTCTGCACGGCGTCGGAGACCGCCCGGACAGCCGAGTCGACCTTGTCGGTCGCATCGACGGCGCTGTCGGTGATGTGCCCCACCTTCTCGAGCTCGTCGTTCACGTGGTCGAGCGACACCGACACCTTGCCGAGCATCGGGACGACCTCACCCATGACGGCGTCGAGCGCGGTGTTCACGCGCTGGAGCGTGCCTGAGAACCGCAGAAGGACGACGACGAGCCCGATGGCCGTGAGGATGAGGAAGGCCGCCAGGGCGTACCGCCAGGCGTCCGACGAGGAGGCGAGCAGGCTCAGGTGGACAGCGAGCACCGCCGCATCCTATTCGATCGTTCCGGCGCCGACGACCGCATCGCCGTCGTAGAGAACGGCGGCCTGTCCCGGCGCCACTCCCTCGACGGGCTCGTCGAGGTCGAGGTCGAAGCCTCCGCCGGCGAGCGGCGTCACGGTCGCCCAGACCGCGGCCTGGCGGTAGCGCAGCTTGGCCTGGACGCGCCCGGCGGCGACGTACATGCGGCCCGGTGCCACGCGGACCGACGTGCGGGCCAGCTCCGCCCGGCTCCCCACCACGACCCGCCCGGTCGCCACCTCGGTGCGAAGGACGTACGCCGGTGCGCCGCCTCCGAGGCCGAGCCCGCGCCGCTGGCCGGGCGTGAAGCGGTGCAGCCCCGCATGGCGGCCGAGCACGTGCCCGGTCACGTCGACGATGTCCCCGGCCGGGCCCGCCCCACCCAGCCGCTCAACGAGCGCTCTGTGGTCGCCGCCGCCGGCGAAGCACACCTCCTGGCTCTCGCGCGCCGAGGCGGCCGCCAGCCCGGCGGCGTGCGCCTGGGCCCGCGTCTCGGCCTTGGTCTGGCCGCCGAGCGGGAACCAGCAGCGCTCGAGGATCTCGGCCGGCACCGACGCCAGCATGTAGGACTGATCCTTGTCAGGATCGGCGCCGCGGGCGACGAGCGCCGTCCCTGCTCGACGCTGCACCCGGGCGTAGTGGCCCGTGACGAGCCGGCCCGCTCCGAGCCGGTCGGCGACCTCGGCGATCGCCGCGAACCGGAAGGCGCCGTTACAGCGCACGCACGGGTTCGGCGTCCGCCCGCCGGCGTGGGCGGCGACGAAGTCGTCGACGACGGTGCGGCGGAAGGCGTCGCGCAGGTCGACGGCGAGGTGCGGGACGCCGAGGGCGTGGCACGTCCGCCGCGCCGCCCGCACCGCGTCGGGCGAGCAGCAGGCCCGCTCGGCGTGCGGGGCCTCCGGGTCGACCCACAGCCGCAGGGTGACCCCGACGGGCGCGACGCCCGCCTCGAGCGCCTTGGTGAGCGCGACCGCCGAGTCGACCCCGCCGCTCATCGCCACGACAACCCGCCCGGGCTCGGCGTCGAGCCGCAGCTGCGCGGCGGCCGCCGCAAGCGCGGCGTGCAGCGCGTCGGCGGCGAGCGCCGTGCAGGCCCGGGCGGCGGCCGGCGGCGCGATGCGCGCGTCCAGCTCGCCGGCGCCGATGCGGGCGCCATCGAGGACCGTGCGCCCCTCGGCGAGCCTGCAGGCCAGCTCCGCCGCGGCCGTGGCGTGCGGGCAGGCGAACGACCGGTGGCGGGCGGTGGCGATCCTCTCGTCGTCGACCACCAGGCCGATCCGCACGGCGTCGCCGCAGGCCGCGTTCCCGGCCGCCCCGTGGACCGCGCCGGGGCCGGCCTCGCCGGCCATGTCGTACGAGAGCGCCAGGTCCACGCAGGCCGCCGAGTACACGCCGGGAACGCTAGATCAGGAGAGCGTGCCGATGTAGGCGATGAGCTGGTTCACCTCGGCGTCCGTCAGGATGCTGCCCCAGTGCGGCATGCTCACGATCGGCTGCTTGCCGATCACGCTGCCCGAGATGATGATGTCGCGGATCTTGGCCGGGGTGTTGAACTCTGAGGTGAAGTCCTTGCCAGAGAGCGGCGGGATCATCGTGTCCTCGGACTGCGGGTTGGGGACGCCGCCGAGGCCGTTCGGGCCGTGGCAGTTCACGCAACCCAGGTTCGTGTAGAGGATCGATCCGGCAACGATGTCGCCCTGATCGGTCGGCACCGGGGCGGGCTGCGCGCCCGACACGGCCGGCAGGCCCGCGTGCAGGTAGGCCACAATGTCCGAGATCTGGTGCGGCGAGATGATGCCGTGCCAGACCGGCATGTAGGGCTTGTCCGGGTTCGTGGACTCACCCAGCCCGTGCTGGATGATGGTGGTCAACTGGGCGACGGTCAGCGACTTCGCGACCGTGGTCAGCGCCGGCACGTCGGGCGAGACGCCGCCCTGGCCCTGATCGCCGTGGCACTGGTCGCAGGCGAAGCGGACGAAGTCGTGCGCCCCGGCGGCGACCGCGGGGTCGGCGGGTGTCGCGGTCGACGTGGCGGGCTGCGACGAGCCGCCCGTCACGGTGACGGTGCTCGCGCTGGCGTGGTTCTCGCCGCCGTACCAGGCGGCCAGCCCGACGCCGACGATCGTCACGGCGAGGGCCGCGACGACCAGCATCACCGCCCCCATCCCAGAGTCGCCTCCGGGACGGCGCTTCCCAGGCTCGTCAGCCATGCGCGCCACAGTACTCCTTCGCGCCCTTCGCCGCCACGGGGAAATCGCTCGACCCGACTGCGGGTTTCCCGCAGGTCAGGCTGCAGGCAGCATGCCGCGCCGCAGCGTGCCGATCGTGCGCTCGAGCGCGGCGGTGAATCCGTCGACCTCGGCGGCGCTCGTCCCCGCGCCCATCGAGACGCGAAGCACGCTCCGGGCCGCTTCGGATGGCATCCCCTGGGCCAGGAGGACGTGGCTCGGCTCGGCGTCGCCGGCCGAGCACGCCGATCCGGCGGCGACCGCGTAGCCCTCGCGGTCGAGCCCGAGCACGAGGAGCTCGGCGCGGATGCCCGACACGAGGAGCAGGCTGTGGCCGGGCAGCCGCTCGGACGTGGCGCAGACGACGTCCACGCCCTCGGGCAGTGCGGCCTCGAGCCGGGTGCGCATGGCGCGGCGATGGTCGGCGGTCGCACGTGCGGCCGAGAGCGCCGCGGCGAACCCGACGCAGCCCGGGATGTTCTCGGTCCCGGACCGGTGCCCGCGCTCCTGCCCGCCGCCGAGGATGAGCGGCCGCAGGCGGGCCGGCTCGCGGGCGACGAGGCAGCCGACGCCCTTGGGCCCGTGCAGCTTGTGGGCCGAGATCGCCATCGAATCCACCCCTGAGCGGGCGAAGCTGACGGGGAGCGACGCCGCCGCCTGGACCGCGTCGCAGTGGAACGGCACGCCGCGCTCTCGGGCGATGCCGGCCAGCTCCTCGACCGGCTGCACCACGCCCGTCACATTGTTCGCCCACATGACCGCGGCCACGCGGTCGCCGGAGCGCACCGCCTCGTCGAACGCCGCGACGTCGACCACGCCGTCGCCGCCGGCGGGCACCCACGCCACCTCGAACCCCTGCCGCTCCAGCTCACGGGCCGGCTCGCGCACCGCCGGATGCTCGATCTCGCTCACCACCAGCCGGCCCAGCGGCCGCCCGCAGAACCCGAACACCGCCTGGTTGTCGGCCTCGGAGCCGCCGGAGGTGAAGACGACCTGGGCGGGCTCGCACTCCAGGAGCTCGGCGACCGTGCGGCGCGCGCCCTCGAGGGCCGCCCGCGCCTCGAGCCCGTACGCGTGCGGCTCCGAGGCGTTCCCGAACCGCTCGGAGAGGTAGGGCTCCATCGCCTCTCGGGCCTCGGGCCCGAGAGGCGATGTGGCCGCGTGGTCGAGGTACACGCTCAACTCGGACCAGGCCGGCGCCTGAGGCGGGACGGGTGGCCACTTTCAGGATGCTTCGACCGCTCTGATCTCCGCCTCGGCGCTAGAAGTGTTCGCACGACGGTAGTGAGGTGCGCGTTTCTCAATGGCGCCGGCTCCCTCACACGTTAGCGTCTTTGCCCGGTTCTGCAACCACGCGAATGCCGTATTGACGCAGCTCGGTCGCGGAGGCGGGCGTCGGCGCCCCGGTGAGCGGATCGGAACCGCCCTGGCCCTTGGGGAACGCCGTGACGTCGCGGATCGAGTCGGCGTCGGCCAGAAGCATCGCCAGCCGGTCGATCCCGAAGGCGATGCCGCCGTGCGGCGGGGCGCCCATGCGAAGCGCGCGGAGCAGGAACGAGAACTTGGCCTCAGCCTCCTCCTCGCTCATCCCGAGCATCGCGAAGATCCGGCCCTGCACCTCGGCCCGGTGGTTTCGGATCGAGCCGCCGCCGACCTCGTTGCCGTTCAGGACGAGGTCGTACTGACGCGCCCGCGCCTCGCGCGGCCGCTCCTCGAAGTCGGCCTCGTCCTCGGGCTCGGGTGCCGAGAACGGGTTGTGGCTGGCCTTCCAGCGGTGCTCGTCGGGAAGCCACTCGAACATCGGGAACTCGGTCACCCAGAGGAAGTTCCAGCCGTCCTGGATGAGCCCGAGCCGCTCGCCCAGGTGCAGGCGAAGCGGCCCCAGCACGCGCACCGCAGCCTCCTCGGCGTCGGCCACGAGCAGCACGGTGTCGCCCTCGCCCGCCCCCACGCCCGCCACGATCGCGTCGAGCTCGGCCGGCGCCAGGAACTTCGCGATGGGCGAGCGGATCTCGCCGCCCTGGAGCTGGAGCCAGGCCACGCCCTTCCCGCCCCAGGTCTTCGCGAACTCCACCAGGCCGTCGAAATCCTTGCGGGAGAACTCGAGCGCCCCGGGCACGGCGAACCCGCGCACGACCCCGCCGGAGTCGACCACGCCGCGGAACGCCTTGAACTCGGTCTCGCGCAGGGCGTCGGTGACGTCGGCGATCTCGCACCCGAAGCGGGTGTCGGGCTTGTCCGATCCATAGCGCAGCATCGCCTCGGCATGCGTGAGGCGCGGGAAGGGGGTCGGAAGCTCGATGCCCGCCACCTCGCGCCACACGGTCTGGAAGAGGCCCTCCATGAGCTCGTGCAGCTCGTCCGGCTCGACGAACCCCATCTCGAGGTCGAGCTGGGTGAACTCGGCGGTGCGGTCGGCCCGGGTCGCCTCGTCGCGGAAGCAGCGCGCGATCTGGTAGTAGCGCTCGAAGCCGGAGATGACGTAGAGCTGCTTGTAGGTCTGGGGCGACTGCGGCAGCGCGTAGAAGCGGCCCGGATGGGTCGACGTCGGCACCAGGAACTCACGCGCGCCCTCGGGCGTCGACTTGTAGAGGATCGGCGTCTCGAGCTCCCAGAAGCCCCTGTCCTCCAGGTAGCGGCGGATCGTCCGCGTGAGCGCGAACCGCACCCGGATGTTGTGGCGCATCGAGTCGCGGCGCAGGTCGAGGTAGCGATGGTGCAGCCGCAGCGTCTCGTCGACGCCGCCGTCGTCGAGCTGGAACGGCAGGACGGGCGCGGTGTTCAGGACGTCCAGGCGCTCCACGTGCACCTCGATCTCACCCGTCGCCAGACGCGGGTTCACCGTCTCGGGCGACCGGCGGCGGACGACGCCCTCGGCCTGCACGACGAACTCGGCGCGGAGCGCGTGCGCGGCTCCATGCGCCTGGGGCTGCTCCTCCGGGTTGAACACCAGCTGGAGGAGCCCGGCCTGGTCGCGCAGGTCGACGAAGACCAGGCCGCCGTGGTCGCGCCGCCGGGCGACCCAGCCGGCGACCGTGACGCGCTCGCCCTCCTGCTCGACGCGCAGGTCGCCGCCCATGTGCGTCCGGTAGCTCACCGTCGAAGCTCCTCCGCCAGCCCGTCGAGCGCCACGCGGCGCTGCTCCCCGGTAGTCATATCGCGCACCGTCGCCTGGCCGGCGGCCCACTCGTCGTCGCCCACGATGACGACGGCCGGGACGCCGCGGCGGTCGGCCAGCTCGAGCGCCCGCTTGAGACGGCGGCCGCCGTAGGCCGCGTCACAGCGGACGCCGGCTGCACGGACGTCGTCCATCAGCGCGTGCACGCGCGGCCGGGCCTCGTCGACGAGGATCGCGAACAGGGCGTCGAGCGGCCGCCGCACCGGCGGCCCGGCATCCATCTCCTCGAGCGTCAGCACGAGCCGCTCCACCCCGGCGCCGAAGCCGACGCCCGGGGTCGGGCGGCCGCCCAGCTGCTCGGCGAGGCCGTCGTAGCGGCCGCCGCCGGAGAGCGCCGACTGGGCGCCGAGCTCCGTCCACTGCCACTCCCAGGCGGTGCGGGTGTAGTAGTCGAGCCCGCGCACGAGGCCCGGGTCGACGGCATAGACGACTCCGCGGGCGTCGAGGTACGCGCGGACGTCGGCGAAGTGGGCCGCGCACTCCTCGCACAGGTTGTCGGTGATCTTGGGGGCTCCGGCCATGACGGCCCGGCAGCCCTTCTCCTTGCAGTCGAACGTCCGCAACGGATTCACGTCGCGCCGCTCGCGGCACTCGTCGCAGAGCTCGTCCGCGTGCTGGTCGAGGTAGCCGACCAGGAGCTGGAGGTACGCGGGCCGGCACTTGCCGT
>Ga0075425_100006112_pt1 | contig 12588 bp, 9 predicted proteins | sample SoiMethybrSBSTD4_FD_75300 | JGI IMG/M metagenome (GOLD analysis project Ga0075425, IMG submission 75300) | Bulk soil microbial communities from a Populus tree surrounding site in Tennessee, USA - Soil MetaG P. TD hybrid SBSTD4 | ecosystem: Environmental > Terrestrial > Soil > Tree plantation...
TTCGAGCGTTTCCGCAAGCCGATCCGGCGCGATGGGCTTCAGCAGATAGTCGAGGGCGTTGACCTGAAACGCATGAACAGCGTGTTCGTCGTACGCCGTCGTCATCACCACGGCGGGGACATGCTCCAGGCGTTCGAGAAGGTCGAAGCCGGTGCCGTCGGGCATTTGAATGTCGAGGAGCAGTAGATCGACGTGATCGTGCCGCAGCAGCGCCTCGGCCTCTTCCACATTCCGCGCTTCGCCCGCGATCGACACGTCGTCGTGCGCCTTCAACAGCCGCCGCAGTTCGGCGCGCGCGAGGCGTTCGTCGTCGACAATCGCCAGCCTCATGCCGTTGCCTGCAAGGGCTGCGCGCCTGCCGTCCGGAGCGGCACCGACACGCGCGCGACGACCGAGTCGCCGTCGGGCTCCAGCGACAGCGACGCCGCGTCGCCGTAAATCAATTGCAGCCGTTCGCGGGCGTTGCTCAGGCCGACTCCGCCGCCCGGCGGACGTGCGCCGAGCGATCCGGTGTTGACGACGCGGACCAGCAGCCGATCGCCATCGACCGCCGCGCTGACGGTCACGCTGCCGCCGCGCGTCAGGCGGCTGATGCCGTGCTTCACCGCGTTCTCGACGAGCGTGAGGATCAGCATCCTCGGGACACGCTCGACCCGCGCCGCCGGCGCCGCGTCGACGTCCGCCGTGAGCCGCTCTTCGAATCGCACGCGCTCGATCGCGAGGTAATCCTCGACGGCGCGCATCTCGTCGCCCAGCGATACCACGTCGTGGCCCTTCGATTCGAGCGTATAGCGCAGCAGCTCCGACAACCGCGTGATCATGGTCTGCGCCCGCTGCGGGTCTTCCACGACGAGCGCGCGGACGCTGTTCAGCGAGTTGAAGAGGAAATGCGGATTGAGCTGCGATTCGAGTGTGCGGAGCCGCGCCTCACGCGCGACGACCTCGAGCCTGAGCGCGCGGACTTCCAGTTCGCGGCGCCGACGCCGATCGTGCACCGTGAAGTAGAGCCAGAGCCAGGTCGAGAGTGCCATCGCCCAACCAGACGTCACGCCGAACACCGCCTGGGGGAACCAGGTCTGCCACAGGCCGTTGCGCAGCACGACGACGTTGAAGATCGCGGTCATTAGGCCCAGCGAGCCGGCGATCACGAGCACGGCGGCCGCCGTCCGCGGCAGTAAACGGACGGCGGTCATCTCGAGCCAGCCGTTGCGGATCATCCACGCGCGCAGCGCGTGCGTCGCAAGCGGCGACACGATCAGCAGGAAGAGCACGACCGACACGATGGACTTCCAGCGCCATCCGCCCTCGTAGTAGGCGGCGATCGTCAGGACATACAGCGTGTAGAGCCCCCAGCCCCCGAACTGGCAGAGCCAGTACGCGCGCTCCGGCTTGCCCGCGTCCATCGCGCGCCATTATCGCGTGAAGCCGCGCTCGCCGGTGACGGCGGCGGGGTCCGCGATGAACCGGTCGACGCGCTCGAGAAACCAGGCCGGATCGTCGAACATGACGAAGTGCCGCGCCGATTCGCTGAGCGCGAAGTGCAGCCGCGGCACCGTCGCATATTGCTGTCTGAAGTTCTCGACGACGGCATCGCGCGTGATCGCCATGCCGGTCTGCTGCATCTGGTCCCGAATTCCCGCCCACGTGCCGAGGACGAGCACCGGCGATGCGACGCGCGGCAACGACGACCGGAGGTCGCCCGAGTACAGCTCGAGCATCGCGTCGTAGACCGTCTTCGGATCGGACTTCAGTCCCCATTCGGTGATCGTGTCGAGATCTGATGGGCCGGCGACCATGTACTTGGTCGCCTGGTGCGAGCGCACGAACGCGTCGTACTGCTCGCGGGTGATCCCCGCGAAGGCTGCGCGCATGCCGTCGATCATCGGCTTCGCGGCGGCAGCGGTGTCGACGTGGAACATCACGCTCGCGTAGAACGGCAGGCTGTCGACGATGACGACCGGCCCGACGAGGTCGGGACGGCTGGCCGCCAGATCGAGCGCGACGTTACCGCCCAGGCTGTGTCCGATGACGATTGGCTTTTCGAGCCCATTCTTCTCGATGTACTCGACGAGCTGATCGCGCACGGTCGTGAGCAGCGGCCGTCCCTCGATCGGCGGCACGCCCGCGAAGCCGGCGAGCGTCACCGTGTGTGTCGTGAACCGGTCCTTGTAGTGCGCGACCGTGCCGGTCCACGTCTCGCCGGACGACGACAGGCCGGGAATCAGAATCATGGGGCGACCGTGTCCAGCGACCGCGACGCGGAACGCGGTCGGCTGAAACGCCGCGAGCGCAGCGGTGAGGACGGTCGTCAGAGCGGTTGCGATGCGCATGTCGAGCCTCCTGCCCGGCACGATAGCGAGGCGCTGTCGCGGTGTCCGTGGAATTGTGACGAACGGTCGTGCCGGATGACGACCGGTTAAGATCGCGGTTCTGGTGCGCCGGCTCGCCGTTCACGGTCTCTTCATCGTCACGCTGCTCGCCGTCGTGGCGTGGCTGGCGCCGGTCCCCCGCAACACTGACAGCGAGTGGTACCGGATCCTCGGCCGCGAGATCGTCATTCCGAATTGCGGCGGCATACACTGCACGCGCGTCCTCGTGGCTGCCGTCCTCGAGCACCTGCCCGGCCCGTCAGACGTGAAGTGGAAGGCGTACGCCGTCATCGCGAACGCGATTGCGGGAATTGCGGTCGCGCGGTTGTGCCTCTTACTGGAAGTCTCGGCGCCTGCCGCGATTGCCGCGGCTTGGATCTCGGCGTTCGGCTTCGGGTCGCTGTACACGCTGTACGACTACTACACGTCCGATCCGTTGATGTACTTGCTCGGACCGCTTGTCGCGATCGCCGTGTGGCAGAAACGGATCGCCCGCGCGGGCGTGTTCAGCGCCATCGGGGTTTTCGCAAAGGAGTTCGCGGCGGCGCCGCTGTGGATTTTCACCTTCGCGGCCGCGCTGGAGCGACGATGGGATACAGCCCGGCGGCTGTGTCAAGCCGCCGCGGCCGTCACGCTCGTCTGGCTGACGATGCAGTTCGCCGTACGAACGTGGCTCAATTACACGTATCACGAGAGCACGTCGGCGGATTTACTGCACGGCGCCTATCTCGCCGTCTGGCTACAGGGTGTCCATACGGCCGGCGCCGTGAAGTACCTGTTCACCACGTTCAGCGCCCTCTGGCTGCTGCTGCCGGTCGGCATGGCGTTCAGCCGCCGCAATCGCGATCTCGTGCTGGCGTCGATTCCCGCGGCGGCGGCGTTCGTCTACGTGCAGCAGCCCGAGCGCGCGCTGTGGAATTTCCACTTCATCGTGATCCCGATCGCGATGCAGGTGCTGCAGCAGTTGCCACGCGCGGCGATTGTGGCGTTCGCCGTCGCCTTCGCGGTGCTGAACATGCGCCTCGGCGCGCAGCTGGAGCTTCAGATGGCCGGGCGTGCCGGCCTTGCCGTCTCGCTCGCGATCGCCGCCGCCGCCGTCTGGACGGCCCTTCGTTCCTCTGCTTCAAGAAGGAGCGCGAGGCTTTAGCCGAGCGGTCGTCGATCGTGGCCTCACGCGTTATGCTCTGAACGTGTTTGCGGCCGCACTGCTGTTGCCGCCGCGCACGTCAATGCCATCTGCTGCGACGACGGACACGCGATCCTCTATGTCGGCATTCAGGAACGCGATGCGCCGACGCTCACGTTCCGTGCCGCGTCGATCTGCTGCGCCGGATCGCGCGTGAATCGCGCGACGCGGGGCACCGCGCGCTGGCAGCGCAGGTGCTCGGCTACACCCATCGATCTCCTCGAGTCGCCAATCTGGACGGATCGAAACAAAGCGTCGTTCGCGATCGAGGAGCTCGACCACCCGCGATCCCGCGCTGCTGACGCTACTGCGCGAGCGCGCGCTGGCGCCGCTCGTCGAGATGGCGCGGTGGAAGAGCGCGGGGCATGCGGGCGCGGGCTTTTTCACGCTCGGCCGTATCGCCGGCGTCGACGACGAGGCGATTGAAGCAGCGTGGAAACGCGGCGACCGGGAGACTATCATTCAGGCCGCTGAGAAAGGACGCTAGCCCATGACCGTCTCTCGCCGCCGCTTTCTCTCCTGGGCCGCCTCGGTGTCGGCGCTCACGGTCGCCGGCCGGCGCGGCCTTCGCGCCGTGCCGCTGCCAGCGGTCGATATTGCCGCGTTCCAGCCCTCGCTGCTGCCCTCGCAGCAAGCCGTCTGGGAGCAGCAGTGGTGGATGGCGAAACTCGGACCCAAGTACACGGGCAACGCCGCACACACCACGTTCGTGGAATTCATTGCGAAGGAGCTGCAGACGGCGGGGCTCGATGTCGAGCGGCTGCACTACACGTTTCCCCGCTGGGAGGCGAGACGGTGGGAATTGACCGTCGCGCCGGCCGGCGGGGCGCCGGTCAAGGCGCCGGTGACGTCCTATTTCCCGTACTCGGGGCAGACGCCGGCATCCGGCGTCACCGGCGACCTCACGTTTGCCGGCTCCAACCCGAAGTTCGCGCTCGACGGACTATCGGGGAAAGTCGCACTCGTCGACTTCGCGACGAACGTGCGCGACTGGTCGCGGGTGTACAAGACGTGGGGTCTCAACCCGCCCGGCGAAACGTTTCCGGCGTCGCTCCGGCCGGCACGCGGCGCCGTCAACAATCTCACGGAATTTCAGAAGGCGGGCGCGGTCGCGGTGATCCTGGCGTGGACCGACGTCTCCGACGCGAACGCCGCTGATCAGTACACGCCGTTCTCGCGGCCGCCGCAGGGAATCCCGGGCCTCTACGTCGGGCGCGACACCGGCGCGCGGTTGAAGGCGCTCGCCGCGAGCGGCGCAAAGGCCACGGTCGTTCTCGAGGCGCAGACGTTTCCCGACACACCCACGGACACGCTGATCGCCACGCTGCCCGGCACTTCCTCGGACGAAATCGTCATCGTCAACACGCACACCGATGGTCCAAACGCCACGGAAGAGAACGGCGCCCTGGGGATCATCGCGCTCGCGAAATACTTCTCGAAGCTTCCGAAGAGCGCGCGGAAGCGGACGCTCGTGTTTCCGCTGACGTCGGGGCATTTCGCCAGCCCATGGGTGCCGTCGATCCGCGGCGTCATGGAGAAGCGTCCCGAGCTCATCAAGAAGGCGGTCGCAGCCGTCACGGTCGAGCATCTCGGCTGTCTCGAGTGGATGGACGACGCGGCGGGCCGCTATCGTGCGACCGGCAAGAACGAGTGGAGCGTGGCGATTACGCCCGACGCGAGCATGGGCGCGATCATGGTCGACGCGCTGAAGGGCAGCCGCGACCGCGCGGCAGCGGTCAATCCCGCGAACGGCGGCTGGCTCGGCGAAGGCGGCGGCCTTTCGCGCGCGGGCATTCCCACGATCGGCTACATCCCCCAGCCCAACTATCTGCTCGCCGGACCGGCCGACGGCTGCATCGACAAGCTCAGCCCGGAGCTGCTGCACAGTCAGATCGCGGTCTTCGCGAAAGTCCTGCACGCAATCGATGCGGCGAGCGCTGCTGACCTGAAAGGCGATCGCACTCGCTGACGTGCAGTTGAGGTTCGGAATCACGCGATCGCAGCGCCAACGCATAGATACAATGCGATCGTCGGATGTCGATCCTCCCGCCGGACGCCGCGCTGCGCCTCGCCGCGATCGTCGAGTCGTCGGACGACGCGATCGTCAGCAAGAATCTCGACGGCATCATCACCTCGTGGAACGCCGGCGCCGAACGTCTGTTCGGCTACACGGGCGCTGAAGCGATCGGGAAGTCGATCCGCATGATCATTCCGCCTGATCGGCAGGCGGAGGAAGATCACGTGCTGGCGACGATCCGGCGCGGCGATCGCGTCGAGCATTTCGACACCATCCGCGTGCACAAGGACGGCGGGCGCGTCGACGTCTCGCTGACGATCTCGCCGATCCACGACGCGACCGGGACGGTGATCGGCGCGTCGAAAATCGCGCGCAACATCTCCGAGCGCAAACGCATCGACGCCGAGATCCGCGAGCTCCACGAACGGCTCCTGGGACTGGCGGTCGCGTCGGCGTCCATTCTCGGATCGCCGAACGTCGACGCGGTCGTGTCGGCCACCATCGACGTCGCGCGCGACGTCTTCAAATCCGACGCATACGCGCTCTGGCGCGTCGAGCCTGGCGGCGAGTGGCGCATCGTGCGCGCCTTCGGGATCTCCGAAGCCTTCACCGCGCGCGTGGTCCGCACCCAGCCGGCCCACGGCGCCCCGCCGCTCGTGCCCTTCACCGATCCCCTGATCTGCCCGAACGTCGAGGAGGAGGCGCTCCTCGGCGACCTGCGCGCCGCATACCGCGACGAGGGCATCACGTCGATGATCGTGTTTCCGCTGGTGATCCGAGGAGAGCGCTCCGGCACGCTCGTCTTCTACGAGCGCCGGCGCCGGACATACCGCGAAGTCGACGTGCGCGTCGGCGGCGCGCTGGCGAACCTCGCCGCAGCGGCGCTGACCACCGCCGAGTTGTATCAGGAGCAGCGGCGCGCCCGCGAAGCCGCCGATCACGCACGGCAGCAGGCGGCCTTCCTGGCGGAGGCCGGGGCAGCGCTGAGCGGGTCGCTCGACTACGAAACCACCCTCAGGGCGGTGGCGCGGCTGGCGGTGCCGACGATCGCGGACTGGTGCGCCGTCGACATCGTCAGCGAGCACGGGAAACTCCAGCGCGTCGCCGTGGCCCATGTCGATCCCGAGAAAGTCGAGCTCGCGCGCTCGCTCGAAAACAAGTATCCCGCCGACCCGAACGCGCCCGGGGGCGTGCACGAGGTGATTCGGACCGGCCAGCCGGTGTTCATGTCGCGGATTCCACCGGATCTCGTCGGCGCCGCCGTGCGAGACGACGAGCACTGGCGCATCCTGACGGCGCTGCAGCTGACGTCGTACATGTGCGTGCCGCTCGTCGGCCGCGGCAAGCCGTTCGGCGCCATCACGTTCGTGAGCGCCGAGTCCGGCCGCGAGTACACAGAGACCGATGTCCGGTTTGCGCGCGACCTGGCGGCGCGCGCGTCGATGGCCGTGGAAAACGCGCGGTCGTACGTCCGCGCGAATGAAGCGAGCCGGTTGAAAGACGAGTTTCTCGCGACGCTGTCCCACGAGTTGCGGACGCCGCTCAATGCCGTTCTCGGCTACTCGCGCATGCTGCGGTTCGGCACGCTGGCGCACGAGAAGACGCACTCGGCGCTCGAAGTCGTCGAGCGGAACGCGACGTCGCTCAAGCAGATCATCGAAGACGTGCTCGACGTGTCCCGCATCGTGGCCGGCCGCCTGCGGCTGCACGTCGAGCCGGTCGACCTGCCGACGATGCTCAATGAAGCGCGTGCGACGGTGATGCCGGCGGCGGACGCGAAGGGGGTCCGCGTCGACGCGGTGATCGACCCGATCACCACTCCGGTCTCGGGCGATCCCGATCGGCTGCAGCAGGTCGTCTGGAATCTGCTGTCGAACGCCATCAAGTTCACGCCCCGCGGCGGTCGTGTGCAGCTGCAGCTCTCGCGCGTCAACTCACACGTCGAAATCGCGGTCAGCGACACCGGTCGCGGCATCACGCAGGACTTCCTGCCGTTCGTGTTCGACCGCTTCCGCCAGGCCGACGCCAGCTTTTCGCGCGAGCAGGGCGGCCTCGGCCTCGGGCTCGCGATCGCGAAGCAGCTGACCGAATTGCACGGCGGCACGATCGCCGCCGCCAGCGAAGGCCCGGGCCACGGATCGACCTTTACCGTCTCGCTGCCGCTCACCGCGGTCCACCCGCGGGCCAACGCCGGCTCGCGGGAGCAGCCCCATGCCGATCGGCACGCGCCAACGATCGAGACGGTTCCGCGGCTCGACGGGCTGCGCGTCCTCGCCGTCGACGACGAGCTCGACTCGCTGAACCTGCTACGCAGCGTGCTCGAAGCGGCCGGCGCGATCGTGACGACGTCGACGTCCGGCGTCGACGCGCTGGAGAAGATTCGGGAGCAGCGGGTGGATGTGCTGGTATCGGACATCGGGATGCCGGGCATGGACGGCCTGGAATTCATCCGCGCCGTCCGGCAGCTCGACGAACCGCGGCGCAGCATGCCGGCCGCCGCGCTGACAGCGTACGCGCGATCGCAGGACCGCATCACGGCGCTCGCCAGCGGCTACCAGATGCACCTGGTCAAGCCGATCGATCCGCTGGAGCTCGTCGTCGCCGTGTCGACGCTCGCCCCGAAACGCCTGAGCGCTTGACGGCTCGTCCGCCGGGAGGCCGAGGCCACGTACACGCGTCTCTTCAGTGCGTCAGACCGTACATCACCGTGTTCACGCCGATCGCGTAGCCGTTGGGCGAGAACTTCTCGAAGTACTCGTGGTTCTCGCCTTCGCGCTCCCACGTGTCGGGGATGTCGGTGTTGTGCGCCATGATCACCATCAGGCGCCCTTTTTCGTCGGCGATGCCGCGATAGTTCGGATGCGGGCTGTCGGGTCCACGTTCGGAGACGTTGCCGCCGTTGCGATACCAGAATTGGATCGACGACACCTGCTCGATGTACTTCACGTCGTAGAGCGTGTGCATGATCGGATGATCGAGCGGGACGTCGAAGATCGGGTACTGGCTCGGCGGCAGCACGCGTCCAATCTCCTCGGTCCACTGGTCCCACGCCGCCGTGCCCCAGAAATCGTCGACCGTGACGAAGCCGCCTTTGAGGAGATAGTTGCGCAGGCCGAGCACTTCTTCGTCGGTGAACTGCGCGGTACCCGCATCCTCCAGGTAGATCATGGGACAGCGCGTGAGCAGCGGATCGTCCAGGCGCACGACCACGTAGTCCGGTTGTCCGTCGGGATTGAGCTTGATGCGCACGAACGTCAGTTCCGCGAGCCGCACGGAAAAATTGTTGTCGGCGCCGGGGTAATCGGTGTTCCAGCCGGATCCCCCGGCTTCGGGCCGATTGCTTTGGTAGTACCCGCGGCAGAAGTTGAACTCGCCGTCGAAGTCCGACGGCTTCGCCCACTTCGGCGGCTCGCGATAGAAGCGTCCGCCGCCGACCCAGATGCGCGGCCGCCAGTCGGGATCCTGGCTCTGGCCGCGCTGCGCGAACGCGACAGCGCTCGCGGCCGCGACGACCGCGACGATCACGAAGAAGCGCGCTCTCGTCGTCGACCTCCGCGCTCATCATAGCGCCGCGAGGCGAAGCGCGAAGCCCGGCCTTCCACGAAATTTGTGATTTTTTTACGGACGCGCCACGTAGCCCGCGCGCGTCCTCACCGTGAGCGGCTCACCGGCGCGCGCTTCCACGCGAATGCGCCGGTACGAGCCGTCGAGCGTCGGATTGGTCGGCGCGTAGCCGATGGTGTACTGGTTCCGAATCCGGCGGGCGAGATCGCCGACGACGGCGTCAACGTCGTCGATGGCGGCCGGATAGAACGCCGCGCCGCCGCTCTGTTCCGTCAGCCGATCGAGCTCGTGTCGTCCTTCAGGCGCGACCGCGTCGGACCCGAAGAGACCGATCGCGTAGACGACGGTCTGGCTGTGCCGGGTGAGCTCGTCGAGCTGGCGCCACGTGGTCGTGCTCGCGTTGTCGCGGCCGTCCGTCACGATGAGCAGGACGCGGCGATCGCGCGAGGCGTGTTCGCGCAGGTAGGTGTCGGCCATCGCCACCGCATCGCGCATTGCTGTTCCGCCAATCGAGTCGACCCGTGCGATCCGCGCCGCCAGGACGCCGGCGTCGCTGGTAAACGGCACATCGATGCGAGGCGCGTCGGCGAAGTTGAGCACGAAGACTTCGTCGAGCGGATTCGATGCGCGCACGAACGCGAGCGCCGCGGCCTCGACGCGCCGGCGCAGCGTCCGCATGCTGCCGCTGTTGTCGATGAGCAGACCGAGCGACACGGGCACGTCGTCGCGCCGGAACAGCGTGATCGCCTGCCGCTTGCCGTTCTCGAAAACGGTGAACGCCCGCTGATCGAGATCCGTTACGTCGGAGCCGCGCTCGTTCTTCACCGTGGCCTGCAGCACGACCAGCCGGCTCTCCGCGCGGAAAACGCCTGGAGCCTGCGCGGCCGCGGTGACGGCGATCGACGTGAGCATCGCCGGCAAGGCGGCGATGGACCAGCCGGTCATGGGTCGCTCGACGGACCGGGCGCCAGCCGTACCTGAATCGGCGTGTCGGCCTGGAAGCGGACATCCTGCCCACGGCCGAGGATGTTGCTGTAGACCGTGCGCGCGGCGCCGACCGCGGCGAACGCGAGGCCGAGCGGCCGCGACACCTGGCTCAGCCCGACACCGAGCATGCCGAATCCGATGAAGCCGCCAAGGCCGCGCCCGAGCGGATGGCCGCGCTCGACCGACGCCGACGTCGTCCGCGCGCCGGCCCCGTTCGCGCCGCGCTCGAAGCCGCGCCCCTCGCCTTGATCGGCGGACGCGCGCAGCGCGAGCAGCGCCAGCGCCGGGGCCACGAACCGCGTTTTTGAATTCGTGATCCCCGCGCCGCCTTCCTCGTCGAGCGCTAGCCGGTCGTCGCCGCTGGCGTCGATGGCGTGCAGCGACGCGAGCAGCGGAGCGGACTCCTGATCCGGCGGTTCGACGCGCTCGAAGAGAAACCGGAGTTGTCCGTTCCGATGAAAGCGTCGCGCCGGCCGCGCGAACGTCACTTCGCCGGTCAGCTTTGTGCCCTCTGGAAAAATCAGACGCCCGTCGTCGGCGAACACCGGTTCGGTCACGACGGCCTCGAGCGGCGCGCCGCGCTCTGCCTTGGACGAGTCGAGCGTCGTCGCCAGTCGCGCGTGGAGCACCGAGGACGACGCCGGCGTCGTGCCCTCGGGCGCGGCCGGGTGCGGTGGGACCGTACCGAACGTCAGCGGGGCCCGAAGCTCGGCGTCGAACACGGTGCCTTTTCGCAGGAACTGCGGATGGTACGGCAAATGGTCGACGGCCCAGACTTTCAGGCGCTCGAGCCTGCCCGGCTCTTTCACGGCCGCGATCGCGTCGGTTGCTTTCTGCTTCGTCGAGGAAACGGCGTCCGCGGCGGTCTCCCTGGCTTTCTGTTTCGCGCGCGCGACAACGCCGTCTTTTTTCTGAACGTCTTCCGCCGCGTCGCGGGCGACCTGCCGTTTCACGCGCGCTACGCTGTTGGTGACGACCGTCTCGATGGGCATCCGTTCGCCCGGCCGGTCGATCGAATCGAACTCGAGCACGATCGTCCGATGCGGTGACACATCGCCTGACATCCACGCTCGCGCGCGGCTCCACTTGCCCGGATTGTCGAGCCGGGCCACGTGGCCGACAACGCGGGCGCCGGCGGGCAGGACGACGCGGTCGTATGCGTACACGGGTTCGAGGAGCGTGCCTTCAACGGTTTGTCCGACGCGGCGGACCGTCGATGTGTCCGCGAGCACGACGCGCAGCGGGCGCCCTTTGGGGACGACAAGCGCGATGTCTGTCGTCGTTTGAGCGGAGAGCGGGGCGGCGCAGGCGAGAATCACCGTTGCCACAAGCGCGCACGATCGTTCGCGCGGAGACGCCACCGCCGCACTGTAGCACTCGCGCGCCGGAATTCACCTCAACGGTTCCTTTACGTTCGAAAGATGAAAGCAAAATGACAAGAAATCTCTATACACTCTGGCCGGTGAGGGAGAGTCCTATGCACAGAGTTCTGACGGTGCTCGCGTGTGTGTCGGTCGCCGCAGTCGTTGCCGGATCGGCGCAGCAGCCGTCGGGGGGACCGTACAAAGTTCTGAAGCGCGCGCGTGTCGGCGGTGAAGGCGGCTGGGACTACATCTACGCGGACGTCGCCGGACGGCGCCTGTACATCCCGCGTCGCGGCGTCCCGAATTCGACGCCCGAGGTGAAGTCGCGCCTCACCGTCTTCAATCTCGACACGCTCGACCCGGTCGGCGAGATCGAAGGCGTCGGCGGCAACGGCGCCGCTGTCGACCCGAAGTCGGGCCACGGCTTCACGAGCAGCAAGCCTGTCTCGATGTTCGACACGAAGACGATGAAGTTGATCAAAACCATCGACGTCGGCGCCATCGTGCCCGACGGCATCGTCTTCGACGCGTTCAACGATCGCGTCTACGTGTTCAGCCATCCGACGAAAGACGCGACGGTCATTGATGCCAAGGAAGGAACGATCCTCGGCACGATCGATCTCGGCGGCGTCCCGGAGCAGGGCGTCCCCGACGGCAAGGGCATGCTCTACGTCGTCATGCAGGATCCGCAGGGCAGCGTCACCGCGGTCGACGTGAAAACGATGAAAGCTACGGCGCACTATCCGTTCGGCGACATCGGCCGGTGCAACGGGCTCGCGCTCGACGGCAAGAACGGCGTGCTGTTCGCGGCGTGCGCGGCGTCGGGGAATCCGCCGGCCACCCCGCCTGAGCCGAAGATGGTGGTGTTGAGCGCGAAAGACGGCAAGATCCTCGCGACGCTCCCGCTCGCGGGCGGCTCCGACGGCGCCGCCTTCAATCCGGACACGATGGAAGCGTTCAGCACGCACGGCAACGGCACGTTGACGATCGTCAAGGAGAAGAGCCCGACGAGCTTCGAAGTCGAGCAGAACCTGGAGACGATGAACGGCGCGCGCACCATCACGTTCGACAGCAAGACGCAGCGCATCCTCACGATGAGCG
>Ga0075425_100006114_pt1 | contig 12585 bp, 9 predicted proteins | sample SoiMethybrSBSTD4_FD_75300 | JGI IMG/M metagenome (GOLD analysis project Ga0075425, IMG submission 75300) | Bulk soil microbial communities from a Populus tree surrounding site in Tennessee, USA - Soil MetaG P. TD hybrid SBSTD4 | ecosystem: Environmental > Terrestrial > Soil > Tree plantation...
GCAAAAGCTTCTCTTGCCGAGGTCAACCTCGCGCTGGCGGAAAGCGAGCAAAAGCTAACGCTCGACCAAGGCCTTCCCGGCCGTCCGTGGTTCAAGCATTTTGTGGACGCGCCCGGCCAATACACCGGCTACGAAGCCAAAACTCTTCCGGCGGTCCGCGAACCCATCGAACAAAAACAGTGGAAGGACGTTGACGCGCAAATCGTCGTCACGGCGCATGTGCTCGAAGCCGAAGCCGCGCATATTCTTTCCGTCGCGCAAAAGCTTGACGTTGCGGTCGGAAAATAGTCCGCCGAGAACGAGGCCAGTATTCCGCTCTACAATCTCGCCATCGTCGGTTTCGGCAACGTTGGCCGTGCGCTGCTTCGCCTCCTGATCGCCAAGGAGACCGAGCTGCGGCGCCGCTACGACGTTCGCTGGCGCCTGACCGGCATAGCCACGCGCCGTGCCGGCTGGGTTGCCGATGCCGACGGCCTCAATCCGCTGGCCCTGCTCAACGGCTACTGGCCGCAGCGCGCTCATTTGGAAGTTTTGCCCAACGTTACCGACTGGCTCGACCGTTCCCGCGCCGACGTTTTCTTCGAAACCAGTTCGCTCGATCCGCAAAGCGGCCAGCCCGCCACCGATCATCTGCGTGCTGCGTTGCAGCACGGCGCCCACGCTATCTCCGCCAACAAGGGGCCCATCGTTCATGCTTATGCGGAGCTGCTGGCGCTCGCCCGCGAACGTGGCAAAAGCTTTCTCTGTGAATCTACGGTGATGGACGGTGTGCCAATTTTTTCTTTATTTCCTGCCGGCCTTCCCGCCGTGGAATTACGCGGTTTTTCCGGCGTCCTCAACTCCACCACCAACGTGGTCTTAACCGAAGTCGAGAAGGGTTTGTCGTTCGAAGAAGCGATCCGCCGGGCGCAAGCGCTTGGTGTCGCTGAAACCGATCCTTCCGACGATCTCGACGGCTGGGACGCCGCCGTGAAAGTCGTCGCACTCACTACCGTGCTGATGGGAATTCCGGTCAAACTCGATCAAGTCCAGCGCACCGGCCTGCGCGAACTCAGCGCCGAAAAAATTCGCAGCGTGCGCGCCGCCGGCATGCGCTACAAACTTGTCTGCCGTGCCGAACGCCGCGGCACTGGCGTCGAATGCGTGATCCGCCCCGAACTTCTTCTTGCCACCGACCCGCTCGCCAATCTCGAAGGCACCAGCTCCGCGGTCCGCTTCGACCTCGACGTCTTCAGCTTCTCCATCGTGGAACACAAACCCGGCATCGAAGCGACCGCCTATGGCCTCCTGGCCGACTTCCTCCGCGCCGTCCACCCCGTCTGAGGCACAACCTCGTCATTCCTGAGGCCAATGAAAAGCCGAAGGATCTCAGCGCCTGCCTACCCTCGGCTTTTGAGCGCGGGGCTCTCTTTTATTTCCGGAATCTCTCGGCATACTCCGGCGTGGCAATCGCCGGATCACATCGCTCATCCCGCACCGGCTCATCCGCCACCAGCCGCAACGGCACAATACCCGCCCACACCTTCAGCGCGTAATCGTCGGCATCATCTTCCACTCTTCCGACGCGTACCTTCGCGGACACTTCGTCCAACGGCAACCGTAGAATGCTCGTCGCCTTCAATTCCTTGTCATTCGGCTGTCGTGCATCGTTCCATCTCCCTGGCAAAATCCTTTCCGTAAACGCCCGCAGCGCCTCCAGCTTTTCGCTAGGTTCATCCACAATCACTGCACTGCCCAGCGCCACCACGGACCGGTAATTCATCGAATGGTTGAAAACCGACCGTGCCAGCACTAGCCCATCCGCCAGCGTCACCGTCACGCACACATTCCATCCCGCTCCCACTCCACGCAGCATCCTGCTCGCCGCCGACCCGTGAAAATAAATCGCATCCCCAACCCGCGCGTACATCGTCGGAATGACATACGTTTGCCCATCGGCCGCAAATCCCACGTGGCACACCAATCCGTCATCCAGAATGCTGTAAATCACTTCGCGGTCGTATACCGCACGCTGCGGCTCGCGCACAATCCGCGTCCGCTCCGACTTCGCTAGATGGTCTGGCATGGCTCTCCTGTAGCGCCGGCTTCTCGGCCTCATCTCGGGCTATTTGCGAGATGAATCCTGCCTGGCGCTTTTTCCAATTCCAATTCTCTGTGCGAAAATACTTTCGCATCTTTTGCTTGCAATTAGCTACGCCCTGAATCAGCGTTGTCAGTTAACGCGAGTTTGTCCTCCTGAGTGCCGCGGAGCGGCACGAAGGATCTCAGCGTCAGCCGTCACTCGTGAGGAAAAATGGGAGCGCCAGCTCAACACGAAGTAATTTCCAAGTCCTTCGACATCGCCTGGGTCCGCGAACAATTTCCCTCGCTCCAGCTCCAAGTCAATGGCCAGCCCGCCGCCTTCCTCGATGGCCCCGCCGGAACACAAGTCCCGCGCCAGGTCATGGACGCCGTCCGGAAATATTTCCTCGAAGCCAACGCCAACACCTACGGCGCTTTCCTCACCAGCCGCCGCACCAACGAGATTATCTCCGGCGCCCGCGCCGCTATGGCTGATCTCTTCAACTGCGCCGCCGATGAAGTCGTCTTCGGCCAGAACATGACCACCATCACCCTTGGCCTCTCCCGCGCCATCAGCCGCGGACTGAAACCCGGCGACGAAATTCTGCTCACCACGCTCGATCACGACGCCAATTTCTCTCCCTGGAAAGCACTCGAGGAAAAAGGCGTCGTCATCCGTAAGGTGACCATTCGCGAATCCGATTGCACGCTCGATCTTGACGACCTCAAAAGCAAGCTCAACTCCAAGACCAGACTCGTCGCTGTCGGCTACGCTTCGAATGCCGTCGGCTCCATCAATCCCGTCGCCGAAATCACAAAACTCGCGCACGCCGTCGGCGCCATGATTTTCATTGACGCTGTCCACTACGCTCCCCACGGCCCCATCGACGTCCAGGCCCTGGACTGCGATTTCCTGGTCTGCTCGCCCTACAAATTTTTCGGCCCGCACATGGGTGCACTCTACGGAAAAAAGCAGCTCCTCGAAAAGTTCCAGCCCTACAAAGTCCGCCCCGCCGCCGACACCGTTCCTGAATGCTGGGAAACCGGCACCCAGGTCCAGGAGCTCATCGCCGGAATTCACGCCGCCGTCGAATACCTCGCCGAACTCGGCCGCCGCTGCGATTCTTCCTCCACCAACCGCCGCTCTGCGCTCCTGGCTGCCTACCGTTCCACCGTAGCCTACGAACGCACGCTCGTCGCCCAACTGATCGAAGGTCTTCTGGCCATTCCCGGCTTGCGCTTTTTCGGCATCTCTGATGCAAAACGTTTTGAAGAGCGTTGCTCCACGGTTTCCTTCCGCCTGGCCAAGGGAACCCCCACCGAAGTCGCCACGTTTCTCGGCGACCGCGGAATCTTCACCTGGGACGGCAACTTCTACGCCCTCAACCTCACCGAACGCCTGGGGGTAGAACAACTTGGCGGCGTCCTCCGCGTAGGCCTTGTCCACTACAACACCGCGACCGAAGTCGACCGCCTCCTCGTCGCCCTCCGCGAATTTTCCTTGTAGCTACCGCTTTCTGAGGCCGGCCTTTCTTCAAAATCTGAAAACTGCAATGCTATCCTGATCTGCTATGACCAAACGACCGAAACCCATAGTATTGACCGTGCTCGACGGCTGGGGCTACCGCGCCGAAACTAACGGCAATGCCGTCGCCCTTGCGCGCAAGCCCACATACGATTATCTCATTCAGAATTTCGCCAACACGCTGATTGCAACTTCCGGTCCCGCGGTCGGCCTTCCCGACGGCCAGATGGGCAATAGCGAAGTCGGCCACATGAATATCGGCGCCGGCCGCGTCGTCCGCATGGACATCACCAAAATCGACGTGTTGGTCGCCAACAAGTCGCTCGGCGAAGTCCCGCTATTCCAGCAAGCGATGGGGCGCGGCCGCCTGCGTCAGCTTCATTTCCTCGGCTTGCTCAGCGACGGCGGCGTTCATTCCCACATCCAGCATCTTTTCGCGCTGCTCGACTTCGCCAAACAGCACAAAGTCGAAAACGTTTTCGTCCACTGCTTCATGGACGGCCGCGATACTCCTCCGCACAGCGGGCGCGATTTTATCCAGCAACTCCAGCAAAAAATGCGCGAACTCGGCGTCGGCAAAATCGCCACCGTGGTCGGCCGCTACTACGCTATGGACCGCGACAACCGCTGGGAGCGCATTCAGCTCGCGTACAACGCGCTTGTGCATGGCCAAGCGCTGCACCAGAACATCAGCCCGGTAGCCGCACTCGAGGAAAGTTACCAGCGCGGCGTTACCGACGAATTTGTCGAGCCGGTCGTGATTACGCAAGAAGTGCGGCATGGCCAGTCCGCCGTGCCCGTTGGCACAATTCGAGACGATGACGCGGTCATCTTTTTTAATTTCCGCGCCGACCGTGCTCGCCAGATGACCTACGCGCTGGCTGCGCCCGACTTTGACAAGTTTGCCGATCCCCAGCGCCGGAAAAATCTTTTCTACGTCGCCATGACGCAGTACGACAAAAACTGGCTCTGGCTGCAGTCCGTCATCAAGCCCGACAAACTCGAACACATCCTGGCGCAAGTCTTCGCCGATCTGAATTACAAAAACTTGCGTACGGCCGAAACCGAAAAATACGCGCACGTAACTTATTTTTTCAACGGTGGCGTCGAAAAACCCTTCACCGGCGAAGAGCGCATTCTCGTTCCGTCTCCAAAAGTCGCCACCTACGATCTGAAACCCGAAATGTCCGCCGAAGGCATCACTGACACCGTCGTGAAAGCCATCGAAAAAGGCGAATTCGACGCCATCATCATGAACTACGCCAACGCCGACATGGTTGGCCACTCCGGCAAACTCGAAGCCGCCATCAAGGCCGTGGAAGCCGTGGACGCCGGCCTGGCAAAGATTTTCCAGACTCTGAAACCGCGCGGCGGTGCCTGGATCATCACCGCCGATCACGGCAACGCCGAAACCATGATCGATCCGTTCACCGGTGGCCCGCACACCTACCACACCACCAATCCGGTTCCGTTCGTCCTGGTCACCGAAAACGAAAAACTAAAATTAAAATCCGGCGGCGCGCTCCGTGACATCGCCCCCACACTGCTCGGCCTCCTCGGCCAGCGCTGCCCCGCCGAAATGACCGGCACCGACCTGCGAATTGTGGCAAAGTAGGGGGCCACCGAGGTGCTCAGGACCAGATTCCGCCTCGAATCCGGGGAACGCCGGCCGGACATGGTGGAAGCACCGTTACAACTTGCGGATGACTCTTCCCAAGCCTGAAAACACCAAGCTGGTGGTTTGCGTCAAGCATCCGTTCAGCGAATGGTGCGCCAAGCCCATGCTGGCCGCGGCCATTCGCGAGCGCTGGCGACGCATGCGCGTCGTGCATTTGCCCAACTACGACACCCTGCCGCAGGAACTTCCCGATACGCACATCTTCGTTGGTGCATCACTCCGCGCCGAGCAGCTCGCGCATGCGAAAAGTCTCCAGTGGATTCACTCCACCGCGGCGGGAGTTTCGCAACTCATGTATCCGGAGCTGCGCAATTCCGGCGTGACGGTGACCAATCCCAGCGGGATTTTCTCCGTGCCCATAGCGGAACATACAATGGGAATGGTTCTTGCTCTCGCACGCAACTTTCCCGACTCCGTGCGTTTTCAGGATGCGGCAAAGTGGTCGCAGCAGGATTTGTGGGACAAGCCGCCGGGGCATCTCACGGAAGTTAATGGTAGCGTTCTGCTGATTGTCGGCTACGGCTCCATCGGCCGAGAACTAGCGAAACGCGCGCAAGCATTCGGCGTGCGCGTGTGGGGCGTCACCCGTTCCGGCAAGGGCCAGGCCGCGCATGCGGAAAAGATTCTGCCAGCCGCAAAACTCGACGAAGCTTTGCCGGACGCCGATTACGTGGTCATCGCAGCGCCCGAGACTGCGGAAACCAAGCATCTGATCGGCGCGGAGCAGATCGCCCGAATGAAACGCGGTGCGCGCCTGATCAATATTGCGCGTGGCTCGTTGCTTGACGAAGCCGCTCTGATTGGCGCTCTAGGAAGCGGTCAACTGGGCGGCGCGGCAGTTGACGTGACGACAACCGAGCCGCTGCCGGCGGATTCGCCATTATGGAAAGCGCCGAATTTATTCATCACGCCGCATACTAGTGGAGTCAGCGACCACTTGTGGCAGCGCCAGACGGACTTGCTGGTGCGTCTGCTCGATGAGTGGTTCGCCGGAAAAGAATTGTCGAACCGCGTCGACTTGTCGCGTGGCTACTGACAGCTCCTGCCGCCGCAAGGCTACCGGATAAACCCGCGGCTACACGCACTAGTCTACGGAGCCTTGTGGCGCGCTGTAGCCTTCGCGAGCGTACACCTGGTATTTCTGCTTTTTGCCCTTCTGGTCGGTGACGGTGAGCGGCGAACCGTCCGGAGCGACCAGATCAATCTTGACCTTGCGGAATTTTCCGTCGCGTACGCGATTGGTCGGGCTATAGCTCAGACTGTATTGATTCCGCAAGTGCGCAGCAACGTCCTGAAAAATCCCGGGAATTTCGCCGGTGAACTGCGGAAACCAAGCGACTCCTCCGGTCAGTTTGGCGAAAGTTTTCATTTCGTTTTCGTCCTGCAGCAAGTCAATGTCGCTGGCCATGGGGTAACGCATATCGCGCATGTTCTGAATGGATTTGCTCATGCCGACGATGTAAACCGGCACATCCGATTGGCGCAGAGCTTTCATGGTCTGGTCGTAAGTGTGTTTTGAAAAGGTGTCGCGGCCGGTGGCAATCAATAGAATGCATTTCTTGCCTTTGACGTCCTTCAGGCGTTCCGTGGTGTCGAGAAGCGCATCGAAAACGTTGGACTCGCTGAAGCCGGGAAAGTACAGGTGATAGACTGCCTGGCGGACTTCGTCCTTGTTCTGCGTGAAGTCCACCTCCATTTTCGGATTCATATCGAACGTAACCAGAGCCACCCAGTCGTCTTTCTTCAGATTCGGGAACAATGCTTCGGTCCAATACTTCGCGACATACGAAAAATAGCCGCCGTAGCGTGCGCTGAATTCCATCAACACGACCATAGTGATCGGGGCGTCGGTAGGGCCGAAGTTGGTGATGGTCTGCGGAACACCGTCTTCAAAGAGCCGGAAATTTTCACGCTTGAGGCCGCTCAGGATGTCGCCATGCTGCGTGGTCGCAACCACATCCATGGTGACGACGGGAACCTCGACGGCGATAGACAAGCCCCCTTCCTGAGGCTTGGGTTGCTGTTGCTGATTCTGCCCAGGAGGCGGAGTCTGCTGCGGTTGCCCTCCCGGCGCCGGCCCGGTCGGCGCCTGTGCGAGAGCAAGAAAAATTCCCAACGCTGAAAATGTTGCGGCAAAAACCAGACCACGCAGCGCGTGCGCGAGCATTTGTTTCATCCTCATCTCCCAAAACCGGCTGGTGCGGCTCGCCAGGGGCCGACCGTGGAACTTAGGAACGCGCCCTGATTGCGTGAACCAGGCGCTTCCCAGTGGCATGTTAGTATGAAGCAGAATTGAAGCAAAACGTTTGCTAAGTGGCCGCGCAGAACAGAAAACGTGGCCCGACCGGGAGAAGACAAGGTGCGAAGGATGCGGGTTGCAAGGAAAGGTGTGTTTGGCGGGCGTTTTGTCACGATTGTGCCGGCCATTTTCGCGACGGTCGCAATCAGTGTGCTTGGCCACGCAGCGTTCGGCCAGGTGCCCGGCATCGGACAGCCAGTCGTACCGCAAACCAGCGCCGGCCCGGGCGACACTTCCGGGCTGGCGCGCGAAGCGACAACCTGGCTCGCCGAGCTGATCAAGATCAACACTACCAATCCGCCGGGAAATGAAGAAGCAGCGGCGAAATATATTGCAGGAATTTTGCAAAAAGAAGGAATTGGGTCGGAGCTGCTGCCGCTGGCGCCGGGCCGCAGTGCGCTGGTGGCGCGGCTGAACGCGTCGGCCTTCGCTGATCCATCGAAAGCGCTGCTGCTGGTGGCGCACATGGATGTGGTGGGCGTGGAGCGCGCGAAATGGACGGTGGATCCTTTCGGCGCGGTGCCCAAGGACGGTTACATCTACGGCCGTGGCGCGATCGACGACAAAGGAATGCTGGCCGCGAACCTGGCGGCGTTCGTTTATTTGAAGCGAACCAACGCGCGGATGAACCGCGACGTAATTTTTCTGGCCACCGATGACGAAGAAGGTTTCGGAGACGCGAGCGTCAAAACGCTGATCGCAAAATACTGGGACAAGATCGCGGCAAAGTACTCGATCAACGAAGGTGGCAACGTCTTCGTGAAGAACGGCAAAGTGCAATACGTGGCGGTGCAAGCCAGTGAAAAAGTTTCTATGAATGTGACCGTGACCGCGAAGGGGTCTTCCGGCCACGCTTCGATTCCTCTGAAAGACAATGCAGTCACGCACTTGGCCGCGGCGGTAGAGAAAATCGGAAATTACACCGCTCCCGTCCGCTTCACCACAATCGTGCGCCGTTACTTTGAAGGGATTGCTCCCCTCGAAGACGGCGAAATCGCGAAGTGGATCCGTTCGCTGGACACACCCGACCGGGGGGAGCACGCGGCTAGAGTCATCGCAGACGCCAAGCCACTGTGGAACGCCATGCTGCGCGATACCATTTCGCCTACCATGCTGAATGCCGGCGTGCGCGCCAACGTGATTCCGGCGGAAGCGCGCGCGACATTGAATGTTCGACTGCTGCCGGGGAATACGATCACGGCATTGTTGAGCGAGCTGAATAAATTGGTGAACGATCCGCAGGTGAAGCTGGAAGTGCAGCCGGATGCCGGCCTGGCGGCGCCGGACTCTTCGCTAGAATCGGATTTTTATCAAGCGATCGTGAAAGCGTCGGCGGAGGAATTCGGCGGGACGCCCGTGCTGCCGTTCCAGTCCACCTGGGCGACGGATTCGGCGCAACTTCGCTTGCACAATGTGCAAGCATACGGGCTGGTGCCGTTTCCCTTGACCGAACAGGATTTGCAGGGAATGCACGCACAGGATGAGCGGATTCCGGCGGCGGGATTTGCAAAAGGCGTGAGCCTGATGGTGCGACTGGTGAGCGAGTTTGCTGCTTCGCGCTAAACCGAACGCAAGATCTTGATGAGTTTTCGGCACTCTAAAATCGTTTGTACAATCGGGCCGGCGAGCTGCGAGCCACGCATCCTCAAAAAGCTGCTCGAAGCGGGAATGGATGTAGCGCGGCTGAATTTTTCGCACGGGACACACGCCGAACATTTCGCCACCATGCAGACACTACGTAGCGCCGCGCAGAAACTTCGAAAAACAATTGCAATTCTGGCGGACCTGCAGGGGCCGAAAATCCGTACTGGAGCTTTGGCCAGCGGAATACCGGTTCCACTGCGTTCCGGACAGAAGTTCACGATCACCACGGCAAAAATATTGGGAGATTCGACGCGGGTGAACACCACGTTTTTGCCGCTGCCGAAGGAAGTTCGTCGCGGCGACCGGATCTTGCTTTCGGACGGATTGATCGAACTGCGCGTGGAGAATGTGCGTGGGCGGGAAGTGAACTGCCGCGTGGTGAATGGCGGTGCGCTTGGCGAGCACAAGGGCATCAACTTGCCGGGAATCAGGCTGCGCGTGCCGGCGCTGACGCCGAAAGACAAGGCGGATTTGAAGTTTGCGCTGGCGCACGGGGTGGATTACATCGCAGTGAGCTTTGTGCGGCGACCGGAAGATGTACTGCTGGCGAAGAGCTTGATTCGCCGAGCGGGAAAAGACACGCCAGTGATCGCGAAACTGGAAAAGCCGGAAGCGATCGAAAACCTGGCAGAGATTCTGCGCGTTTCGGACGGAGTGATGGTGGCACGCGGGGACCTGGGCGTGGAGATGAGTCCGGAGCGCGTGCCGGTGGTGCAGAAAACCATCATTGCGCGAGCGCGGGAATTTCGCCGGCCGGTGATTACCGCGACGCAGATGCTGGAGTCCATGACGGAAAATCCGCGGCCGACGCGCGCGGAGGCTTCCGACGTGGCCAATGCCATTTTTGACGGTTCGGACGCGGTAATGCTTTCTTCGGAAACAGCCAGCGGAAACTATCCGGTCGAAGCGACCAGCATGATGGCGCGGATTATCTGCGAAGCGGAAGAGAGCATGGCGGAGTTCGCGCGGCCGGCCACACAAGAAAAATTGAAAGTGGCGGAAACGGTTGCGGAACTGGTATGCCACGCTTCGCGCGAGCTGCACATGCGCTGGATTGTGGTGTTCACGCACAGTGGATTCACGGCGCGGCTGATTTCGCGATACCGGCCGCTGGTACCGATCGCAGCGTTTTCTCCGGAAGGGGTGACACGGCGGCGAATGGCGCTGATCTGGGGAGTTGCGCCGCTGGCGATACCGGATTTGCGCAAGGTCGACCAACTGGCGGAAATTTCCGAAAAGCGGCTGCTGGAAGAAAAGCTGGTGCGAAAAGGCGACGTGATCGCCGTAGTGGCGGGAACCCCGATGGGTGTTCGCGGCACAACCAACTTCATGAAATTCCATGTAATCGGCGGAACAGCGTAGCGACCGGATAGCTCCCCGTGTTTTTTCTTCAAATATTTCATTCTAAATAGCTTAGGGCGAGCGCTTTTTGCGAGTATTGGCTTTAAAGCGGTTTCGTCAGGGCGAGTTATCTCTGGCGGTGAGGGCGCGGCTTGGAGCGTCTAAGGGAGGGGGCACACGACGGTAAAGAGCGAGAGAAGAGATTTTGGTTGAGGGCCGAAGGGACGGTAAATGGAAGGGATTGGAGAGTTGTTGTCGGGCGCTCGTGGCGCCGGGTTCGAGTCAGGCCGAAAGTTGCAAAAGCGGGAGCAGAGCTTCCGCACTCCAGGAAAAAGGGAAAGCTAGTTCACCCAGCGGTCGGGGCGGGACGGGGGTTCGCTTTTGTGCTTGTTGATATAGACCTCAAATTTTTTTTTATTGCGCTCGAACTTCCAGTCAGAGACTTCGTTGCGGATGCGGTAGAGATAGGAGTCGCGGCGGAGATAGAGGTAGCCGATGACCATGCCGCCGAGGTGGCAGATGTGAGAGACCTTGTCATCGCCAAGGCCGAAAGTGCCGAGGAAAGTGATGGCGGCCATTATGGCGACGATCCACTTCATTTTGATAGCGACCGGGATGGGAAATAGATAGGCCCGGCGGTCCGGGAAGAGAACGGCGCAAGCGATCAGAATGCCGAAGATGGCGCCGGAGGCGCCGATGGTGGGAATGTCGTACGCGGACTTTCCCCAAAGCATCGGGACGGTGCGGACGATTACATTGAGGACGCCGGCACCTACGCCGGTGAGAAAGTAGTAGCGCAGAAAGCGATTGCGGCCCCAGACGAGTTCAAGTTCGCGGCCAAATGACCACAGCATGAACATATTGACGACGATGTGCCAGATACTGTTGACGTCATGGAGAAAAAGATAGGTGAAGGGCTGCCAGATGCGGAGGCCGGGAATCACGCCGCTGGGGACAAGTCCAAACCAAAGATCGAACCGGTATTCAGACTGCGCGTTGCGGAGGTAGTAGATAAAGACTTGCAGAAGGAAGACGGCGCAGTTGGCGATGAGCAGCAGCTTCACGCCGGGAGTGATGAAGAACTCCCAGTTCACCCGGTGGTAGCGGACGTTGGTGGAGCGGGAAGCCATGTTGATGCCAGTTTACGAGCGTAGAGAGGGAGAAGTAAAGAAGCGCGGCTAGAGGCGTAAGCAATCGTTGGCAATCACAATCGAATCACATGATGACGACGCGCGCCTGCGGAGCATCGAACAAGAGCCCTGCCCGACTGCGAACGAGGGGGAGTAACCGGATGTCGGCTCGCAAGCCTGAAGACTGGCCCAGCCTATTCGTAGAGAACGTGAATAAGGGTGATCTCGAAGCGGTGATCGCATTGTATGAGCCCGGGGCGGCCTTTGAGCCGGCGTCTGGGAAGCCCTCGTTGGCCGCGAGCGTGTTCGCCGGGTCTTGGACGATCTTATCGGTAAGGCCCCGCGATTCGAGAGCAAAGTGCAGCGGAGTGTGATCGTCGGTGACATCGCCCTGCTTTATTCAAACTTCAAGGCCACGTTGCGAGGCCCAAAGGACAAAACGACAGAGGTCGAGTCCAGAGCCATCGAAATACTGAGACGGCAGGCCGACGGCTCCTGGAAACTGATCGTCGGAGATCCTAACGGGCGCAAATAGAACGCCTCAGGCCCGCGCCGCTTGGCGAAACCAGGCAAATGACGCAGTGCCGGCCGGGCGCTCTAGTCGAGTTTTTTGCGGGCGAAGTGGAAAAGGGAGGCGGACAGCAGCACGAACATGATCACGGCAAACGTGTTGCTGTTGGCGAGGTTGGGCCAGTATTTGGGGCCGATGGAGAAGAGATCGGGACGCCAGGGCAGGCGCATGACGGAGACCGTCCAGCCGGGAACGCGGTGGGCGATTTCGGGATCCTGAAACAAATTGATGATGATGCCGAGGAGGCCAAAGACGCCTCCGGCGGCTATTAAGCCGGAAGAGTAGAGGGCGCCGGGGCTAGCTTCGCTTTCATCTTTCTTTTTGGTGGTCGCTTCA
>Ga0075425_100006115_pt1 | contig 12585 bp, 7 predicted proteins | sample SoiMethybrSBSTD4_FD_75300 | JGI IMG/M metagenome (GOLD analysis project Ga0075425, IMG submission 75300) | Bulk soil microbial communities from a Populus tree surrounding site in Tennessee, USA - Soil MetaG P. TD hybrid SBSTD4 | ecosystem: Environmental > Terrestrial > Soil > Tree plantation...
CAGGGCACGCCGATGTCGCAGGTCCGCGATGCCGCCGAGCAGTTCCTGCCCGGCGAACTCGAAGGCATCGTCTTCATCCGCCGCAGTGCCGCATGGCCCTGGTACCGCAGCCCGTCCGCGGTGACCGCCACGTCGATGACGACGGCGGCGGGAGTGGACGCGTGGGCAGGAGCGACGGGCGCCGGAGCGACGGGCTCCGGTGCGACCCCCACGTACGGCGGCGCGGAGCACGCGGCCGCGTCGGCCGCCGAGATCCGGCTCGAGCAGATCGAACAGGAGTCTACGGTCGCGCGCGTCGAAGCCCGGTACGAGTAACGCGCCGGGCGGCGTTGCGGAGCGCAGGGAAAACGGGATTCGCGCGTGCGTCGAGGTACCAACGCGCCGTCTTCACGCGCAAGGCGAGCGGTCCGTTACCCGGGTAGACGCCGACGCGGGGGATCGACAGCGGGCCGCGCGGCTCGCGACGGTCGGGGAGCGTGAACCCATGGGTGAAGCCCGCACGCGCCGCCGCGCGACGAACAACGTCATTGTGTTTGCCGCCGGGATAGGCAAGGAGCGGCACGGGGCGCCGAAGGACGTCTTCGAGCACGTCGCGGCTCGCGCGCAGGTCGCGTTCGCATTCGGCTTCGGACAGCGTGGTCAGATCGTGATGAGAGAACGAGTGCGAGCCGAACGAAACTCCCGCGTCCGCCATCTCACGGACCTGATCTGCCGACAGGGTTCCCGTCGCCGGTGTGTCGACGCCGGCCCAGTCGATCGCCCGGCCCGCCGGGGTGAGCGTCTCCGCGACCAGGAAGATCGTCGAAGGCAATCGGCGAGCGCGCAGGATCGGAAAGGCGTGCCCGTAGCACCCTGCATACCCATCGTCGAAGGTGATCGCCGCCGCGCCCGCCGGGAGGCGGCCGGCGCGGTCCAGCGCAGAGACCGCGTCTTCCAGCGGAAGGACCCGCGTGTGGGACGCGATCCACTCGCACTGCGCGTCGAACTCGGCCGGCGACACGGCAAGCGGCGATCGCCAGCCGGGATCGACCGAGTGGTAGCAGTAGATCGTCATCGCGTGCCGCCGCCGGCCCGGGGGAGCTCGTGAAGCGGATCGTCTGGGCGCTCGTCGTGGTAGCCGCCCTCGCCGCGGCGGCGTGTGGACACGATGCGCAACCGCGAGCGGTATGGCGGCCGTACTTCCAGCCGTTCGCACCGAATTCGCCGTTGCGGACACCGCTGCCGCAGAACGTGCGCATCCATCGCCATTCGCAGGAGATGATCGCCGACCTGTACGGGCATTGCCGCCAGCCGCGGCTCGGCGCCTGCAAGTTTCCGCGCCTGGCCGGTGCCACGGGGCCGGGCGAGTCCTTCAGCGACTTCGGTGCGCCCATCTACCTGGCGGCGGCGGCCGACAAGGCGCGGATCGTCACCTGCACGCGCTTCCCCTGCGGCGTCGAGGGCACGAGGGGTGAGGACACCCGGGTGTTGTTCGGCGTGCCGATCCCCGGCGCGGCGCGTCCCGACCCGTCCTCCGATGCGCACATGGTTGTGTACGACCCCACGAAGAAGCTTTCCTGGGAGATGTTCGGCGCGCAGTACTCGCTCGGGACGGGCCACTGGAAGACACAAGGCGGCATCCGCTGGAACCTCGGCGGCCCCGGCTACGACGCGATCGGGGAGCCCGGCACGGCGGTCGGTGCCGGCGTGCCACTGTTCGGGACGCTGCTCACGCCCGAAGACGTGCGTCGCGCACTTCACGATGGCACGGGCGTCGTTCCGCACGTGCTTTCCGGCGGCTACGACTCGCCGCGAACGAAGTGCTTCATCGGCCCGCTGGCCAAGGCGACCGACGGCGATGACGGCAGGATGTGGGCGATCCCCGAGGGGGCGATCCTCCAGCTCGATCCGACGATCGACGTCGATCACCTCGGTCTGAGTCCGGCGGGGCGCGTCATCGCCCGGACGCTGCAGCAATACGGGCTGGTTATCCGCGACGACGCCGGCGCGTTCACGATCGACGTGGAGAACGTCTCCGCCGAAGCCACCGTCTATCCGGGACGCGCGCACCTGTGGGACACGCTCGGCGTGCACAAAGACTCCTTGCAGGTCCTGCAGGGGAATCTCTTCCGCGTCGTTGCCTGGAGTCCCTCGCAGGCTCACGGCTCGAACTGTTTGTAGAGCCCGTCGATCGAGCGAAGCGTCGCCGAGCCGTCGAAGCGCTCCTCGGCGCGGCGGCGACCGGCTTTCCCCATCTGGCGGCGGCGCTCGGGATCGACGGCGAGCTCGCGCAGTGCTTGGGCGAGTGCCGCGGGGTCGTTCGGCGGCACCAGCAACCCGGTGACTCCGTCCTCTACCAAGCGGGGGATGTCGCCCACGTTCGTCGCGACGACCGGCAAACCGGCCGCCATCGCCTCGAGGATCGACAGCGGCATGGCCTCGAACCATGACGGCAGGCAGAAGATGTCGGCATCGTGGTACAGCGCGGGCATCATCTCGTGGGGGAGCGCGCCGAGGTAGCGCGCCGTCGGACTATCGATGCGGCGGACGTCATCCTCCGCGCGGGAGCCTTCGTCCGGCGTGCCGCCGGCGATCAGCAGCTCGTGATCGACGCCGCCGCTCGCGAGCGCCGCGCACGCGCGCAGCAGATCGCCGAGCCCTTTGCGAGGCGTGAGCAATCCCGCGAACAAGATCCGCGGGACGCGATCGGTCTCGGGCGCCGGTGAGAACGCGCGCAGGTCCACCCAGTTGTCGAGCACCGTGACTTTCCCGCGGCCAACGGTCGCCGCGAGCGCGTCGGCGCTCGGGTTCGACATCGTGACGATCCGGTTCGCCCCGGCGAGCAGCGCGCGCGCATACGTTCGCCGGGCCGGCGTGGTGAGCCAGCGCTCCACCCATCCGCTATGGACGTGGAGGATCACCGGCTTCCCGCGCGCTCGCGCGGCGTCGGCGAGGAGGCCCGCGCGCATCAGCGTGACGGCGGGAACCAAAGCGGTGTGGATGTGGACCACGTCGGCGCCCGCGGATCCACGCCACACGGCTCGCGCGTCGGCGAGCGTCCGGGCGACGTTGGACGCCGTGAAGCGTCCCGCCTGCGGCGTGACGTCCTTCGTCAGGTTGAGGAAGCGGAGGTCATGCGCCTGCGCGAGCGGTCCCGAGAGCAGCGAGCCGATGAAAGCGGAGATCCCGCCTCGGTCCGGCGGGCCCTTGCCGACGAGGAGGACCCGGCTCACGCCGTCCGGCGGTCGGCGGGAGCCGCCACCGCCTCGGACCGGGAGGCCTCCGCGGAGAACGCGACGCGGATGACGCCCGAAACCAAGCCGATCCCTTGGGCGACGCCCCGGAGATAGAGAAGGACGGGGCTGGCGAGGCCCACGGCCCGATCCTTGCGGTACGCCTTGGCCGTGAACGGAACCGTCGAGGCGGCGAATGCTCCCGCCAGCGCCGCGGCCGCGATACCGGCGGCGGGCGCGAACGGCGTCGCAGCGGCCAGGATCGGGATCGCCGGCGCCGCCAGCGCCTGGACCTTCATCAACTGCGGCGTGTGCGAGTCCGAGATCGCCTTGCCGGGATTGCGGCGCACCGCCAGCACGCGCCACGACGCGAACCGCGCTTTCTTGCGGAGGTAGGCGCCGAGCCGGTCGGGATGCCGGTGGTACACGATCGCCTGCGGACGGAAGACCATCAACGCACCGGCGCTCGCCATGCGGTACGAAAGATCGACGTCCTCGGCCGAGGGCAGGTCGAACGCGGCCGAGTAGCCGCCGGACGCGACGAACGCGTCGCGCCGGAACGCGGCCGAGTACGTGTCGACGAAGTCGATGTGCTCGCGCGAAGCCATGCGGTCGTACTTGTCTTCGTATTCGAGCTGAACGAAGCGCGCTGTGAGCGCGGTCTGTCGCGTGCGGTACGCGCCCTTCACCGCGGTCACCGACGGATCGGCGAACGGCGCGAGCATCTCGGCGAGCCATCCGGGGGACGCTTCGCAGTCGGAGTCGATGAACACCACGACGTCGCCGGTCGCTTGTGCAGCGCCCCGGTTGCGCGCGACCGCCGGTCCCGCGTTGGCCTGACGAAGCACGCGCACTGCGTCGTAAGACTCGGCTATCTCGGGCGTGCGGTCGGCGGAGCCGTCGTCGACGACGATGACCTCAACGGCGACGTCCGCCTCTTGGTTGATGATCGAACCGAGCGCGAGACCGATGGTCGCCTCGGCGTTGTAAGCCGGCATGACGATCGACACAAGCCGCACGTTCCGCTCCTTCGGCGTGTCGGGAAGAGACTACGCATCGTAGCCGTCGGCAGACGGCGCAAATCTCATACGAGGGGATGAAACGGCCTACGTCAACTGCTACCTACGCTGGGAATCAGCGCCGGCCGACCGGGTCGACCGGAGCGCCACCTATCGTCTGGTCGCCCGACTTGTGGCCACTCAAGGTGGTCGGCCGGACCGTCGATATCGCCCCCTGGAGAGGGCGGCGCATGCCCGGCCGAGGTTCGCACGCGGACCGCGATCGGAGTGACGGCGTCGCCGTGGCTGCCGGCACTGGGGGTCCGGATGAGTCCTCGCGCCTCGATTCGACGCGTGTCGCTGAAACGCGTCGCGCAGATCTGCTTCACCTTCGCACTCGTTGCCACCACGATCGGCGCCGTCGTGCGCGCATCTGCAGGCAACGTGTACTTCGTATCTCCGTCAGGCTCGGACTCCGGGTCGGGATCGCTGTCGCAACCGTTCCACACCATCTCCCGCGGCATGTCACGGCTCCGGCCCGGCGACACGCTGTTCGTTCGCGGCGGCGTATATATCGAGCGCGCAACGCCGAAGATCACCTCGGGTCATTCGGACGCGGGGATCCTCGTCGCTGCGTACAACGCCGAGAAGCCCGTGCTGCAAGGCTCGCTCTCGCTCTCCTCGCCGTCGTACTGGACCGTACGCGGACTGAGCGTCGTCGCCGGCGCGGTGAACAAGCCCGGTAAGCCGCTCGTTCGCTTGCGGGGCGGAACACACTGGACCTTCGCCGATGCCGAGGTCGCGTACGGCATCACCACGGCGGGTGTGCTCGTGGACGGATCGCCGTCCGATTTCACCCTGCACGGCTTGTACGTGCACGGCATGCTCCCGGCGGGCGGCGGGACTGCCGATCTCGTTCGCATCGAATCCGGATCCCACGGCACGGTGGAGCGGTCGGTGCTGGCCGGGAGCCCGGCCGGGGCGGGCGTCCGCGTCGGATCCGCCGGGTCGAACGCCTCCGTCGGCACGATCACGCTTCGCTACAACACGCTGTACGGCAACTGGGGCCCGGCGAACCTGGTCTTCGGCGGTACCGCGAGCGCCAGCCGCGTCGAGCGCAACATCATGGTCTCGACCGGGACCCCGGGCAGCGTTGCGGGCGCGGGGCTGACCGGGACACAGGACGTCGTATCCGACAACCTCGCATGGATGACCACCCACGTCGTCCAGCCGGGAGTCGCCGGGCTGACGGACGCGGGGAACAACCGCGTCGTCGACCCCCGCTTCCTGGCCCCCGCGAACAGCGACTTCCACACCCTGCTGGACCTCGCGAAGGATTACGGCGCGTACGCGATCACGGTGACGCCGTCGCCCTCGCCTTCACCCGTGACGACCGTGCTTCCGACGGTGTCGCCGACGCCGACGATCACCCCGAAACCAACCCTTCCACCGCCGCCACCGCCGCCGACCGTTAGTCCGACGCCGACGCCACCGCCGCCGGTGACGGTCCTGACGGGGCGCCTGTACTCGTCTACGTCGTTCTGGAACACCGAGATCGGGTCGAGCCCGTCGATCGACCCGGACTCCTCGGCGATGGTCTCCGGCGCCCTGGCCGCGTACGCGTCGAACGCCAACTTCGCCAACACCGACTCGTGGGGCGTGCCGATCGTGTACGCGGACTCGAGCGACAAGCTCTACAACGTCGCCTGCACGAAGTACGACTGCGGCACCTCGATCTCGTTCCGCATCCCGAGCGGCGCGAAGCCGACGACGGGCTCCGATCATCACCTGGTTGTCGTGGACGGTAGCAAGGAGCTCGACATGTGGGAGGCCGTCTACGACTCGTCGAACGACTCGTGGTCGGCGGGATCGCGCTACGTCACGGACGCGTACGGTTGGGGCGCGATGTGCTCGCTCGGCCAGCACTGCAACGGCTCCGTCGCGGCCGGGTTCGCCGCCTTCGGCGGGATCCCCCGTCCGGAGGAGTTCTCCGGCAACCTCATCCCACACGCCCTGACGATCACGACGCCTCTGACCAAGAGCGGGTTCATCGCCTGCCCCGCGACACACACCGACGGCAAGAGCAGCTCGTCGGGCGCGATCCCCGAGGGCGCGCGGGTTCAGCTGGACCCGTCGTTCGACGTTGCGGCGCAGTCGTGGCCCCAATGGAAGAAAGTCATCGCACGCACGCTGCAGGTGTACGGGGCCTACGTTTCCGACACCGGAGGCACCCTCGCGATCCGAGGAGAGGCTGATCTCAACCGCTCCGGAGCGTGGTCGTCCGCCGGGGTACCCGAGGGAGCAAGCATCTCCGACCTGCCCTGGGCGAAGATGCGGGTTCTCACGATCAAAGCCTGCTGAGCAGCACTTTCGACCGCCCGGTCACGCTGAGCGAGGGGTGACCGGGCGGTCGCTTTTCCTACGGTCGGTCAAATGACGTAGGGGGATTCACATGGGATGCTCTGGTGGCCGATCGCCGCCGACACCTACTCTCGGTGGGTACCCAGACGTAACCGGGGGATTAGCGCCATAGGTTCGACCCAACGCCAACTACGAGGCGCCAGCCGCGCCTTGTCCGTCGTCGTCTCGCTCACGGTTGCGGCAACGATCGCGGTCGGCGCCGTTCCGGCGCACGCCGCTACGCAGGTCGGTTTCAAGGACCACTCCTACGCCGGATTCAGCGCCGAGGCCTCGGGCGGCGCGATCACGGGACAGAAGCCGGAATCCAAGCTCTGGTACGACAACGGGTCGTGGTGGGCGGCCATGCTCAGCCCGGCGGCGAACGGTGCGCACACGATCTGGCGTCTCGGGTCGAGCGCGTGGCAAGACACGGGCGTCGTGATCGACACGCGAGCGTACACCAAAGAGGACACGCTCTCGTTCGGCACGCGGCTCTACATCCTGTCGCGCACCGATGGAAGCGGGTCGAACCAGCTGCGCCGGTTCACCTACTCGAACGGCGCCTACTCGCTCGACTCCGGGTTCCCGGTGAACGTTCCCGGAGCCGGCAAGGAAACGGCCGTCTTGGCGCGCGACTCACAGAACAAGCTCTGGATCACGTACACGTCGAACAACCAGGTGACGGTCGTCCATTCGCTCGCGTCGGACACGAGCTGGGGAAGCGCGTTCGTCATTCCCGGCACCTCGAACCTGTCGTCCGACGACATCTCCAGCGTCATCGCTTTCGACGACGGATCGGGCCCTGCGATCGGCGTGTTCTGGTCGAACCAGGCTACGCAGACGGATTACTTCGGGGTCCATCGCGACGGAGATCCCGACACCACCTGGACGGTCGAGACCGCCCTGGCGGGTCCGAAGTTCGCCGACGATCACATGAACCTCAAGACCTTCGAAGGCAAGGTCTACGCGGTCGTGAAAACGAGCCAGACCGGATCGAACTACCCGTTGATCCGGCTGCTCGTTCGCTCGACGAGCGGGTCGTGGTCGAACAACCCGGTCGCGCTGGTCAGGGAAGGAAACACCCGTCCGATCACGATGCTCCAGATCGACCCGGCGCAACGACTCATCTACGTCTTCATGACGCAGGGCGAAGGGACCGCGGCGCGCGGCATCCTCTACAAGAAGTCACCTATCGACGGCGGGATCGGTTTCGGTTCGGCGGTTACGTTCATCCAGGGCCCGAACTCCGAGGTCATCAACGACGCAACCTCGATGAAGGGCAACGCTGACGCGAGCACCGGGATCGTCGTTGTGGCGAGTGACGGGAACAACTACTGGTGGAACCAGATCGGCGGCGGAGCGCCGCAGAACGCCCCACCGGTGGCGTCGGCCGGATCGGCTTCGACGAACGAGGACACGCCGGTGACGGTCACGCTGGCCGGCTCCGACCAAGAGACCTGCAACCTGACGTTCTCGATCGTCACCCAGCCCGCGCACGGCACGCTGGGGTCCCAGTCGGCGCAGAACTGCGTCTCCGGAACCCCGAACACCGACACGTCGAGGGTGACGTTCACGCCGGCGGCCAACTACAACGGTTCCGACTCCTTCACGTTCAAAGTGAACGACGGTCAGGTCGACTCCGCGGTCGCGACCGTGTCCTTGACCGTGAACGCCGTGAACGACGTGCCGACCGCCACGGCGGGGAGCGCATCGACCCCGCACGACACCCCGGTCACCGTGACGGTCAACGGCACCGACGTCGAGACCTGCGAACTCACCTTCTCGGTCGTGACGGCACCGGCCCACGGAACGGCGGGCGCTCCGGGCGGGGTTGCGTGCGTGCCGGGCACACCCAACAGCGACAGCGCGACGATCTTGTACACGCCGACGCCCGGTTATTCGGGCCCGGACTCATTCACGTTCAAGACGAACGACGGCACCACAGATTCCCCGGCAGCCACCGTTTCCCTGACGGTGACGCCGCCGGTAAACACGGTGCCCACCGCCAACGCGACGTCGGCGTCGACGGCGCAGGACACGCCCGTCACCATCACCGTGAGCGGAACCGACCCCGAGACGTGCGAGCTGTCGTTCACGGTCGTCAACAACCCCAACCACGGCTCGGCAGGGACGCCGGGCGCGGTCGCGTGCGTTCCGGGCTCCCCGAACAGTGATAGCGCGACGATCCTGTACACGCCGAACTCGGGTTACACGGGCTCCGACTCGTTCACGTTCCGGGTCAACGACGGAACGGCGAATTCAGCACAGGCGACGGTGAGCATCACCGTCGTCGCCGGCACCGTACCGACGGCCACCGGCGGGTCGGCGACGACCGATGAGGACACGTCGGCGACGGTGACGGTAGGCGGCACCGATCCCGAGACGTGCGAGCTGACCTTCACCATCGTGACGGCGCCGGTGCACGGCACGGCAGGGACGCCCGGTGCGGTCGCGTGCGTGCCGGGTTCGCCGAACAGCGACAGCGCGACGATCCTGTACACGCCTGCGACCAACTACAACGGATCCGACTCCTTCACCTACAAGGTGAACGACGGCACCGCGGACTCGACTCCCGCGACGGTGATCTTGACCGTCAACGCCGTCAACGATCCGCCGGTGGCCACGGGCGGGTCGTCGACGACGACGGCGAACACTCCGGTGACCGTCACGCTGCGCGGCTCCGACGTCGACAACTGCGATCTCACGTTCAGCGTCGTCGACGCGCCTGCGCACGGGTCGGTTGGCACGCCGACGGACGTGGCGTGCGCGCCGGGAACCCCCAACACCGACACAGCGAGGATCGTCTATTTGCCGGCGACGGACTACACCGGTTCGGACTCATTCACCTTCAAGGTCAGCGACGGGACCGCGGACTCGACCACCGTGACGGTTTCGCTCACCGTCACGCCGGCCAACACCGCGCCGACGGCCAACGCCGGGAGCGCTTCGACCGCCCAGGGGACTCCGGTCACGGTCACGTTGTCGGGGTCGGACGCCGAAACCTGCCAGCTCGCGTTCAGCGTCGTCGCCCCGGCCTCGCACGGGACGCTGGGCTCGCCCACGGCGCTGGCTTGCGTAGCCGGCTCGCCCAACACCGACCAAGCGCAGATCTTGTACACGCCGACGGCCGGCTATTCCGGGCCCGACTCGTTCACGTTCAAGGTCAACGACGGCTCGCTGGATTCCACCGCGGCGACGGTGTCGATAACCGTCACCGCGGCTCCACCGACGATCGCGTACCGCACGGGTTCGTCGGCGGTGAACGTGACCGCTACCTCGCTCGTCATCCCGGCGCCGGCCGGACAGGTCGTCGGTGACGTGATGCTAGCGGTGGTCAGCGCCCGCGGGAATCCGAACTTCGTCGCGCCGGCCGGGTGGACCCTGATCCGGCTCGACATCAGCGGCTTCACGATGCGACAAGGCATCTGGTACAAGGTCGTCACTGCCTCCGAGCCGGCGTCGTACACATGGACGTGGTCCGGCGCACAAGCGGCAGCCGGTGGCATCGCCGAGTACGGCGGGGTCAGCACGACGAACCCAGTGGACGCTCACTCCGGCCTGGTCAGCGCCAACGCGACGACCAAGAACATCGTGGCGCCCTCGGTGACGACGACGGTCGCCGGCGACATGATCGTCGGCTTCTTCGGCGACGCGCAGAACACCTCGATAACGCCGCCGGCGGGGATGACCGAGCGGTTCGACGTGGTGTCCAATGCGGGAACCTACCCCGACAACATCGAGGTCTCCGACTCGACGCAACCGACGGCAGGTGCAACCGGTGACCGTACGGCAACGACACCGATCAACGCCTGGAACATCGGCCAGCTCGTGGCTTTGAGGCCAAGTGGCTCCTAGGGCGACGCCGGAGTCTTCGGTCGCTTTCGAGCCCGAAGCTGCCGCCGATCTTCCACGGATCCATCCTTTCCTCGCGCGCACGCTTGCGGTGATGGACGGCGCCGGCGCCGAGTGGGCGCTGTTGCGGGGGGAGGACGCACTCGCGGATCCCTCGGGCGACGTCGATATCCTGATCCGGCCGAAAGACCTGCCGGCCGTCCGAGAAAGCCTCGGTGACGCTGGTTTCGTCGAGGAGCGCTCCTGGGGATCGAACGGGCACCGACCCTTCCTGGGATACGACCGTTCCACCGATCGCTGGCTCAAGCTCGACCTGGTGACCAGGCTGACGTTCGGGCCGGCCGCGACGATCGACGTCGAAGCCGCGCCGGTGTTGGCCCGCCGCGTCGGGTTCGGCGACGTGAGGGTGCTCGACCCGCGGGACGCCTTCTGGGCGCTGCTGCTGCATGCGCTGCTCGACAAGGGAAGCATCGCTCCGAAGTACCGGGAGCCGTTGCGCGCCGGCGCGGCGGAGGCGTTGCGCGGCGGCTCTCCCGGGCCGGTCGGTGCGGCGCTCCAGTCCGCGCATGCCGGGCTCGACCTGGGTGTGATCGTCACGGCGGCAGACAACGGCAGATGGGCGGAGCTGGAACGGCTCGCCGGTTCCCTGCGGCCGGCGGGCGTCGGAGCGCGGGTAGCGTCCGCCTATCGGAGCGCGGTGCGGCGGGCCGGATGGCGGCTCGGCCTGGTCAAAGGCGGAGCGGTCGGCGTCGCGCTGCTCGGCCCCGACGGCGCGGGCAAGTCGACGCTGTCCGGGGCGATCGCCGGCGCGTTCCCGGTGCCGGTCCGCAGCATCTACATGGGCCTGTACAAGAAGCAGCTACGGCTTCCGCCCGGCGTGGGCTTGGCAGCCAGGACGGCGCTGCAGCGCCTCCGCTACACGCAAGGCCTCTACCACCGGGCACGCGGACGGGTGGTCGTGTTCGATCGGTATACGCACGACGCGCTGGTGCAGCAGCATGCGCGGCCCGGCCTGAAGACGAAGATCCACCGGTTCCTGCTCGCACACGCGGCGCCGGATCCCGACCTGCTCATCGTGCTGGACCTCCCCGGCCAAGACCTGTTCGCGCGCAAGGGTGAGCGCGAGCCGGCCACGCTGGAGGCGATGCGCACCGGATACCGGGCGCTCGCGCAGCGTCCGGGCGCGGCACTCGTGGACGCCGGCGGTGACTTCGAGGCCGAGCGGCGCGAGACCATCGACCTGATCTGGAACTCGCTCGCCCGGCGGCAGCGCCGGCGCGCTCATTCCCGAAGCTGATCGTCATGGACGTCATCGAACGGCCCTCTTCAACTACCCGGAAGAGGCCGCCCGACGCGACCACGGGTTTGATCCGCGGCTCCAACCTGCTGCTCTTCGGACGGGGGTTGTCCGTCGCCGTCGGGATGGTGGTCCAGATCATCATCGTCCGCTACCTGTCGAAGGAAGACTTCGGCGCGTTCGCCTACGCCCTCTCGCTCGTGTCTCTCGCGGAGACGATCTCCACGTTCGGGCTCGACCGCGCGGTGACGCGGTTCTTGCCGATCTACGAGGAGCACGAAGAGCACGCCAAGATGTTCGGCACGCTCGTGCTGGTGCTCAGCAGCGTGCTCGGGCTCGGGCTCGCGATGATCCTCGCTGGAGCCGGCGCTCACGCGATCTTCGGCGACAAGATCATCGGCGATCATCGCGCGTACACGCTGCTCGCGATCTTGATCGTGCTGGGGCCGGTTCAAGCGCTCGACAACGTCGCGATGGGCATGTTCGCCGTGTTCTCTCGGCCCGGCGCGATCTTCTTCCGCAAGCACATCCTCGAGCCGGCGCTGCAGCTGCTCGTGATCATCCTGCTGGTGATGCGGCACAGCCCCGTTGGGTTCCTCGCGACCGGCTACATGCTCGCCGGCGTCGCCGGGATGCTCGTGTACGCCTGGATGCTGTACCGGATGCTGTCCGACCGTGGTGCTTTCAAGCGGTTCCGGACGTCCGGGTTGTCGATCCCGTTCCGCGAGGTATTCGGGTTCACGCTGCCGTTGCTCAGCTCCGACCTGCTCTACGGCGTCATGGGCACCACGGACGCGATCCTGCTGGAGCATTTCAGGGGGACTCT
>Ga0075425_100006119_pt1 | contig 12583 bp, 10 predicted proteins | sample SoiMethybrSBSTD4_FD_75300 | JGI IMG/M metagenome (GOLD analysis project Ga0075425, IMG submission 75300) | Bulk soil microbial communities from a Populus tree surrounding site in Tennessee, USA - Soil MetaG P. TD hybrid SBSTD4 | ecosystem: Environmental > Terrestrial > Soil > Tree plantation...
CCGCCGGCACAGGCAGCTCAACGGCCAGATCCTCCACCGTGAGCACGCGCTCGTTCATGCCGATCTCGTGGCCGCCAAATCGACTGCAGATCGAGCGCTCTCCTCCGCGGCTGCGGGCTGAAACCGCGCCAGATATCGGGCGAGATGCGGGACACGGCCGGGAGAAGAGCCTGCTCTGCCGCGGCAACCGCCCGGCCGCCACCTGGCCAGGGCCATGCCAGCAGGGGGCAGCGGCGCCCCCGCACCGGGACTGTGCGGCCTCAATGCAGCACCGGGCCCTTGAGAAAACTGCGCCGGTCGCCTGAGCGCACCCGCAGCTCGAAGGTCTTGCCCTCGCGATTGACGAGCAGCGGTACCTCCACGCCCGCCTGGCCCAGTGCCCACACGCGCCGGAAGAGGCCAGCCAGATCATTCACCGAGCTGCCGCCCACGCGCAGCACAATGTCGCCGGCGCGCAGATCGGCCCGCTCCGCGGGCCCGCGACTCGCGAGCCCCAGAATGGCAACGTTGCTGCCGACCTCCGTGGCATAGATACCAAGCCAGGGTCGCGGCGGCCGGTTGGCGCGCCCAATCGTGAGCAGGTCGCCAAAGATGGGCTTCAACAAATCGATCGGCACGACCATGTTGACGTCCTCCAGACGGCGCTGCGCGGCCGCCTGCTGGATCTGCAGGGAGCCGACCCCAATCAGGTCGCCGGCGGGGCCGATCACGGCCGTCCCACCCCAGTTGGGATGGGCGGGCGCGGTGAAGATCGCTTCGTCGAGCACGTACTCCCAATAGCCGGCGAACTCCTGTTTGGCGATGATGCGCGCGGCAACCGAGCGCTGGCGTCCTCCAACACCGCCTACGACCACGCGTTCCCCGATCTCTGTGCTCTTGGAGCTGCCGAGCGGTAAGCTCGGCAGGTCGAGGCGCGCCAGCGCCTGCACCAAGCCGAAGCCCGTCTCCTGATCATAGCCCAGCACGTGGCCCGGCACAGCCGAACCTGAACCGTGGCTGATCCATACCGTCTCAGCCTCGGTGATGAGATAGCCAATGGTGAGCACGAGGCCCTCGCCGCCGCGAATGAGCACCCCATGGCCCGCCCGTTCGGTGCCCAGGGTCTCAGCAGTGAAGGCATCGGCAGGCACCATCGATTTTATGCCGACCACGGAGGCCAGCGCATGATCGAGGTCGTAGGAGTAGTCGTCCGGCTTCGGTTGCACAGCGCCCAACCTTTCAGGCTGCGAACACAAGGGTGCACACCAAGCTTAGCGCGGTATAGGGAGAGCTGCGAGCCCGTTCCTGCGGGGGGTAAGCCGGGAAAGCCACCGGCTGTCTGCGGGCGCGAGAGCCGGAAGGGTGCAACCGGCCCCCATCCAACGCACCGAGGTGGCATGTCGGGGCCGTCGGAGGCAAAGCGATTTTGCGCGCCATCCAATCCGTGTGGCGCTGCTTGCGCCTTCTCGCCCGTGTTCACCCCGCTCGCGGCTTTTGCCCTTGGGGACCGGCCTGCCTTGCGCGGGCGCGCGATGCGCTCGCGCCCCCCGTATCGCTCACTCCTTGTGCGCGTTTCACACTTGAATTCTTCTGTTGCGGCAATCTTCTGTTGCGGGGCCAGAGCCGATGCCCCGATGCGCGCCAATGGCTATCCTACAGCCATCGCCTGTGCGCGGCTTGCGTGACGATGCCCGTGAAGCGTCGCCGCAGGACCACGCGGCGAGGTGGCATTCAGTCCCTCAATTCGCGCACGAACGTCGCAAATTCCTCCACCTTCATCCGTTCCGGTGTGAAGGTGTTCACTTTCTCATGGCGATCGGGATAGCCCAACGCCATGCCGCACACCACCGTCTGCGCGTGCGGAATGCCCAGCCGACGCTGCAGGAGGTCGTGGAAGCTGAGCCAGGCGGCCTGCGGGCAGGTCTCTAGTCCGAACTGCCGCGCCGCCACCATGATGGCCTCCAGAAACATCCCGTAATCGAGCCAGGAACCCCGCTCCAGGTCCCGGTCGATGGAGAAGATCAATCCGACCGGCGCATCGAAGAAGGCGTAGTTGCGCGCGTGCTGAGCGTGCATCTTGTCCTTATCCGCGCGGCCGATGCCGAGCGTGCCGTAGAGACCCCAACCGCAAGCGCGCCGCCGCGCAAGGTAGGGCTCGCGCCATCTCACCGGATAGTAGTCGTACTCGCGAACGCTCACCTCGTTGCGGTCATAGCGCGCCACTGCCTCGCGTACGATCTCGTCGCGCGTCCCGCCTTGCAGCACCCACACATGCCATGGCTGCACGTTGCTGCCCGACGGCGCGCGGCCGGCGATGGCGAGGATGCGCTCGATGAGCTCACGCGGCACAGGCTTGGGCAGAAAGGCGCGGATGCTGCGGCGGCCGGCGACGGCCTCCTCGACGGTCATCATGCGGGGATCCTGCAGAGCAAGTCGCAGACACTGGGGCGGGGACCATGGCACGGCCCCGTTGCGGGGGTCAATTGCGGCGCGAACCTTACGGCTATGCAGCAGCGCCCGACGGTGCTCCCGCTGCGGGGGTGCGTATCGCCGTGCGGCCAGGCAACAGATCCTTGGCGAAATTGACGGTGCTGCGTCGACCGATGCCAGACCGGCTGCGGGCCAACCACTTCTCCGTCTCGCTGCGGCCCGCGGTATACAAGTAGGTGAGAAGTTCGAGCTCCGGTTTCGCCTTGCTCTCCGGCGCTAGGGCGCTGGTAAAACGGCCAGCATCAATCATATGGAAGCGTTGACGGGCAAGGCGTGCATCGGCGGCATTCGCCAGGCCTGACCAAGGGCGATGATGCGCGCGCACGGTCTCGATGACCTGGATGTCACGGAGCATCGGCTGGTTGAAGGTGATCTGGTTGATGCGGGCGCTAATCTCGCGTGCGCTCATGGGTACGCCAGGGCGATCGATGGAGTTGAGCTTGACGATCAGCGTGTCGCCAATCGGACTCTCGCGTCCGAGCGTCACGAGGTCGGGATTGGCGGAGAAGCCCCCATCCCAATAGGCGTGCCCGTCGATGCAAACCGCGTGATGGATGGTCGGCAAACAGGCTGAGGCCAAGACGCAGAGCACGCTCATTTCGCGTCGGCGGAAGAGCCGCGGCAGCCCGGTTGCCACGTCCGTGGCAGCAATCAGCAGCTCCGGACCCGGCGTCGTGCGCAGCAGCGCAAAATCGATGTGTGCCTCGAGCAGTTTGCGGAAGGGATCAAAACCCAGCGGATTGAAATCGTAAGGCGAGAACAGGCTCGCCACTTGAGCGAGGGCGTTCGACTTGGAAATGCCAGCAAACCAGGGATTGTTGCGCAACAGATCGGGCACTCCGGCCTTGGCCACGGCTTCCCAGACGGCCCTGAGCTTGGCCTGCGCGGCTGCACGTCCGCCCTCGGCGAGGCCGGCTGCGAGTGCCACGGCATTGACGGCACCGGCGCTCGTGCCGCTGAGCCAACCGGGCTCGATCGTCTCATCCTCAAGCAGCCGATCAAGCACGCCCCAAGTGAAAGCGCCGTGCGCACCGCCGCCTTCGAGGGCCAGATTGAGCCGCAGTCTTCGTCGCAAAGAGACCAAGGAAGAAACGCCCCAATCGCTGCTGCCACAGACGCCTGGCCGACATCGCGGCCGCATCATGGCAGCACGTCGGCCACGAGCACAACGGGTATGCCGCCAATTCGCGTCAATTGCGCGGCGATGCCGTAGACGGCTTCGAGGTGCTCGCGCGTCAGCACTTCCTCAGCTGCACCGGCGGCCACGCCGCGTCCTGCCTGCATCAATACGAGCCTGTGACAGAAGCGCGCGGCAAGCGACAGATCGTGCAACGCGACAACCACGGTGCGGCCCGCCGAAGCGAGCGCGGTGAGGTGGCCGAAAAGGCCCAATTGATGGGATGGATCGAGCCCCGCCACCGGCTCGTCGGCGAGTAGCGCGGCGGGCTCCTGCGCTAGGGCGCGAGCGATGAGCACGCGCGTGCGCTCTCCACCTGACATCTCCGACACCGGCCGCGCGGCCAAGTGGCTTATGTCCATGGCAGTCAGTGCTGCGTCAATGGCGCGCGTGTCGGCGGGGCTTTCGCCGGCCCCCATCGGCTGATGCGGAAGGCGCCCCAGGGCCACGACGGCGCGCGCGCTTAGCGCCCAATGCGTAATGCGCTCCTGCGGCAGGTAGGCCAGCGCGCGGGCTCGCGCTCTCGGCAGCCAACCGCCCAACGCGCGTCCCGCGAGGGAAACGGCGCCAGCGGAGGGGGCCACGAGCCCTGCTAGCGCCTTCAGCAGCGTCGTCTTACCCGCACCGTTGGGGCCGATTACAGCCGTCATCTCGCCGGCGCGCGCCACGAAGTCGAGGCCGCGCAGCACCTCGCGGCGCCCCAGACGAACGTGCAGGCCGTGCGCCTCAATTCTCACGGGGCGATCTCCGCCCGCGTCTTGAGCACCAGCCAGACGAAGAACGGCGCACCGATGAGCGCCGTGAGCACGCCGATCCTGAGCTCCACCCACGGTTGGACGACGCGCAGCGCCACATCGGCGACGAGCAGCATGCTGGCGCCGCCGAACAGGCTCGCCGGCAGCAGCAGTCCGGGTCGGTGTTGGACGAGACGTCGCAGCATGTGCGGTACGATCAGGCCGACGAAGCCGATGATTCCCGTAACCGCCGTCGCCGCCCCGACACTGAGTGCGGTGCCGGCGATCACGGCGAGCCGGGTGCGACTGAGATCGATGCCAAGGCTGGTGGCCGCATCCTCGCCCAATGTTAGAGCATCGAGCGCACGGGCCAGCGTCAGGAGGAGCCCGCAGCCCAGCAGCATGAGCGGCGCGCTGATCCACAGTTGCGTGAGGCTCCGGTCCGCAAGTGAGCCCATCATCCAGAACACCATCTCCACCGAGGCGAACGGGTTCTGCGACAGGTTGAGCGCGAGCGAAATGAGCGCCGTGGCGATGCTGGAGACGGCGAGACCAGCGAGGATCAAGGTCACCGGCCCGCCGTGGGCCCCCGCCAACGCCACGACGGCCAACATGGCGATCGCGGCGCCCGCAAGCCCGCCGATCGGCAACGCCAGCGCCAACAGGTGCGACAGCCCCAGCTGGATCGCCAGCACCGCGCCCAAGGCCGCCCCACCCGAGATGCCGACCAAACTGGGCTCCGCCAGCGGGTTGCGCAGATATCCTTGCAGCGCCGCACCCGCGAGCCCAAGCGTGCCCCCCACCAAGGCTCCCAACAGCGCGCGCGGCAGACGGATCTCGTTGAAGATCAGCGCACGGGCCTCCCCCGTTGCGTCGATGCCAAGGCCGCTCGGGCCCACGAACAAGGACAGCATGAAGGCCAAGGCCGCCATCGCCGCCAATAGGGCGATGCGATATCTGGGTGCGAGACCCAGATGGCCAGGGAAATCTCTCATTGGCCGCGACCCTCGATGCGGACCCGCGCCAGCCGCTCGATGGCATCAGCCATGTGCGGCGTGCCGCACAGCCAAAGGCGCCACGGCAGCTCGAGCGAAGCACCACGCTCACGCAGTCGGCGAATGATGGGATGGCGCAGGTTGTCGGCGAGCGCGGTGCGGTACTCATCCTCGTGGCTGGCCAGGATCAACAGGTCCGGCGGCTGGCTGATCAGCGATTCAAGCGGCACCTGGCCCCCGCGCGACAACCGGTATGCCGCGGACATGTTGCGCCAGCCCGCTGCCGTGAGGATGGCGTCGGCCAGACTGCCCGGCCCCGAAACGCTGCCCCCGACCTGATAGATCAGGGCGGTGGGTGGGGGGCTCGTCGGCGGCGCCAGCGCAGACAGGCGCCGATCGAGCTCGCCGATCAACGCCTCGCCTTTGGCAGCCTCCCCCACGGCGCCGGCCACGGCGCGGACGGAGGCGCGCACGCCATCGAGGTCCTGGGGAAGCGGCACCACCACCACATGGCGGCCCAAGCGGCGCAGTAGATCGACGGTAGTTGCGACGCCGAACGGCCCTGCCAGGACCAGGTCAGGATTGTAGCGCAGGACGTCCTCGGCATTGCCGTGCGTGACGGGGAGGCCGCGAGCCTTCTCGGGAATGGCCGACACGGCCGGATCGGCGGCAAGGTGCGTCACGGCGGCGATGCGATCTCGTTGCGCCAGCTCGACGAGCAGCTGGTCAGTGCATAGGTCGAGCGACACGATGCGGGTGGGCGACGGCGCGGCCTCGCCGGCAAAGGCGCACGCCTGCCCAAACGCGGCGATCGCCGCGCCCATCGCCAGGCCTCGTCTTGAGACGCTACGCACGATCACCCATCCTCACTTTGCGGCTTCGCCCAAGCCCCACCGAAGCCGTTCGGTCGCCCGAGACAACCAAGCCGGCCAGGGCGGTGATAACGCCCTCGATAACCCAACACGTCTTGATAGCTGGCATCGCACAGATTATCCACGCGTGCGAACGCCTCGGCTGCACCCCTGAGGAGGCAGACGCACCGGCCGACAGCATTGCCCAGGCGACGAACGCGCGCGAATGGGGTCGTTGCGAAGGCTCCGATGGGGATGCCTGTCGGTGAGGGCTGCCGGAATTTTCCCGACCGCCCGTGCATACTATTGTGAGAGGTCGGCGCCATCGGCCCTGAACATCAGGAGCATCATGAGGACCACCCCATCGCCGGCGATTGCTCTCTCGCTGCTGGCGTGCGACCCCGCCGCGGCCCGCACGGCCCGCAGGGAGGGCCGGCACCCGGCGAGGCGGTGTGATACGCGCCATAGCGAAAGCGGCGTCAGGTCTGGGGGTGGCCGCCAGGAAGCTGCCAATGCCGTCTAATTGGCCGATGGGTCCGTGGGTAAGGCCGGTACGGCTCGGGTGCGGCCTCCTTCTCTTTGCCTATCTACTCACACACTTCGCCAACCATGCCTGCGGCCTTGTTTCGCTCCACGCAATGGAAGAGGTAAGGCTTTGGTTCCTTGCATTGTGGCGCAATCCCTTAGGCGAAACCGCACTCCTTGGCGCCCTCATCGCGCACTGGTTACTCGGCCTGTGGCTGATCTACCGCCGTCGCACGCTTCGCATGCCAGTGTGGGAAGCTACCCAGATCATCCTGGGACTGACAGTTCCGCCACTTCTTGCCTATCACGTTGTCGGTACGCGGGTGGCCAACGCGATGTACGGCTCGGAGGATCTCTATACGCGCGTGATCCTGGGCGTCTGGGTGCAAAATCCGGCGGTCGGAGTTCTTCAGGCGGGGCTTCTCACGGCAGCGTGGACCCATGGGTGCATGGGGCTTCACTATTGGTTGCGCTTGCGCGCGTGGTACGGCCGCGTCTTCCCCGCCGTGTTTGCGTTCTTCGTGCTAATGCCCGTGCTCGCAGGGCTGGGAATCGCGGAGGCGACGCGTGAGGTAGCCGCGCTGGCGCGCCAACCGGACTTCGTCCCACGCCTCTTGACTGAGACACGCGCGCCCTCAACGGCGCAGACGGCCACGCTCGCACAGCTCCGCGATGGATTGGTGACGATGGCTTGGGTGCTGCTTGCAGTGACGCTTGTCGCACGCATCGTCCGCGAGCAGTTGTCCTGGCGCCACTTGACGATCCGGATCCGCTATCCCGACGGCCACGAGGTGCCAATTCCCGTCGGCTGGACGGTGCTCGAAGCAAGTCGCTCAGCCCTGATCCCGCACCTGTCGGTGTGCGGTGGACGCGGGCGCTGCTCGACGTGCCGCATCCGGGTCGTCGGCGACTTAGCGCTCACACCGCCCGCTCCGCAGGAACTTGCCGTGCTGCAGCGCATCGGCGCTGGGCCCGACGTTCGTTTGGCCTGCCAACTGCGACCGAGCCGCGATCTCGCAGTTACGCCGCTGCTCTCGGCGATCAGGTCCGTTGCCACGGAGCGAGCGCCACGCGATGCCCACGGCGGGCGCGAGCGCCAGGTCGCCGTGTTATTTGCCGACGTGCGCGGCTTCACAAAGATCGCCGAAAACAAGCTGCCCTACGACGTCGTATTTCTCCTCAACCGCTACTTCGAAGCGGTAGGCAGCGCCGTCGCCGAGGCAGGTGGTATTGCAAATCAGTTCACTGGCGACGGCGTGATGGCACTGTTTGGCGTGAGCACGAACATTGAGACCGCTTGCCGGCAGGCACTCCTTGCCTCTAGCGTGATGATCCGCAGGGTCGAAGAACTCAGCCGCGAACTCAAGGATGAGTTGCCAACTCCCCTGCGCATTGGCATTGGTATTCACGCGGGGGCCGCGGTTGTTGGCGAAATAGGCTACGGTGACACGCATTACCTCACGGCCGTCGGCGACACCGTCAACACTGCGAGCCGCCTCGAAGCGCTGACCAAGCAATACGCCTGCGATCTCGTCATCTCGGCGTTGGTGAGCGAGCGGGCGGGTTTAGGTCATATTGATTTTCCCCATCACGATATTACGGTGCGCAACCGCGAAGCGCCCCTAAAAGTGGTGATCATCGATGAGGTGCGGCGTCTGGCAGACCATCTGGCGGTCGCAGGGACCACCGGTTGATGGGCTGCCACACAATTCGGGTTTCATGCGCGTCGGGAAGCGCGGGTTGCACGACTGCGCCCGACGCCGCGAGGTCCCTCTTCATGCTCCGGCCTCGATCTGCAATGCGGCAGGCACCATCAGGGGCAAGCATCCGCCGAGGGACGCGGCGGTCGACAGAGGATCGGCCGCGTCGCAAACTTTGCCCTTGCCATGCCAGCAGAGCGGCGGCTAAGGCCACCCGTGGGTGAGCCAAGATCGATGCCGGCGACAAACCGGCGCCCCCTTTTGGTCACGAGCTTGCGAGATTCACACCTTCCATAGCATCCACGTTTGCGTTGTAGCCCCAGCCACGGCATCGTTTCCCGGCACGACTTGCCCCGCCAAGAGCCGCCCGAACGGAACCACCCATGACGGATGTGACGTTGACGCAAGTGGCTTTGTTCCTCGCGGCGGCGGTGGTCGCGGCGCCGTTGGCGAAGCTACTGCGCATTGGCAACGTGTTGGGCTATCTGCTGGTCGGCGTGCTGATCGGGCCGTTCGGCCTAAGTTTCGTCTATTCCGTATATGAGGTGAGCTCGGTCCTGCACTTTGCCCAGTTCGGCGTGATCCTGCTGTTGTTTTTGATCGGCCTCGAATTGCGTCCAAAGCGATTGTGGGCCATGCGCGCTGCCATCTTCGGCCTGGGCGGCGCGCAGGTGGTCCTCACGACCCTCCTGCTCGCGATCGTCGCCATGGGGTTCGGCCTTTCCCCCCCTGCCGCGCTGTTTGCAGGCCTGGCATTGTCGCTCTCCTCCACGGCCTTCGCCCTCCAGCTCCTGGAGGAGAAGGGCGAGCTCGCCTTGCGGCATGGTCGGCTTGCATTCGCCGTCCTGCTTTTTCAGGATCTTGCTGCCATTCCGCTCATCGCCGTGACGCCGCTGTTTGCCGTCACCCAGCGCGGCTCGACGCCGCCGATGCAGTTCACTGCCGCTCTGGAGGCTATCGCGGTCATCGTCGCGGTGGTCGTCGTCGGGCGCTATCTGCTCGACGGAGTGATCCGCCTCGTCGCGCGCACACGCGTGAAGGAGGCCATGACCGCGTGCGCGCTGCTTACCGTCGTCGGCGTAACGCTGGTGATGGAGCGAGCGGGACTGTCGGCTTCCCTCGGCGCCTTCATCGCCGGAGTGCTCTTGGCGGACTCCGACTATCGTCACGAAATCGAGGCTGATATTGCCCCGTTCGAGGGGCTGCTGCTCGGTCTTTTCTTCACGGCCATTGGCATGTCGCTCAACTTGGCCCTGATCGTCGAGCAGCCGCATCTGGTAATCGCCATCGTGGCGGGGTTGCTGGCCCTCAAGGCCGGTGTGCTCTATGTGCTGGCGCGGCGGGTGGGACTGGCTGCGCAGCCGTCGCGGCGCCTGGCGCTGGCGATCGCGCAGGGCGGCGAATTTGCATTCGTGCTGTTCACGGCGGGCCTCGCTTCGGGGGTGCTCGAGAAGCCGGTAGCGGACTTGCTGTCCGTCGCGGTGACGCTGTCAATGGCGGCAACGCCGCTGCTGCTGTTGCTGGACGAGCTCTTTTTGCCCAAGCCAGTGATGGTGCGCGCCTTCGACGAGCTGCCGCAAAAGGACGGCCATGTGGTCATCGCTGGCTTCGGTCGCGTCGGCCAGATCGTCGCCCGCATCTTGGCCGCCAAGCGCATCCCCTTTACGGCGCTCGATGCCGATCCAGAGCAGGTAGATGTGGTGCGCAAGTTCGGCGCGCACACCTTCTATGGCGACGCCAGCCGGCCGGAGATCCTGGACGCCGCCCAGACCGGAAAGGCCCGCGCCTTCGTCCTGGCGATCGACGATGTGGACGCCTCACTCAGGACCGCGCGGATGGTGCGCCAACGCTATCCGCACGTGCCGATCTATGCTCGCGCGCGCGACCGCCGGCACACCCACCAACTCATGGACCTGGGCGTCAAGATCATCCGACGCGAAACATTCCTTTCCTCGCTCGATCTGACACGGGAGATCCTGCGAGGCCTGGGCCTCACCGAACGCGACGTGCGTTTCGCGGTCGAGACCTTCATGGTCATGGATCGCAAGAGGCTCTATGAGGACTACAAGCACTATACGGATCTGGAGAAACTACAGGCGCGCGCCCGCAGCCATACCCAGGAGCTTGAGGAGCTCTTCGCCCAGGACGCGGCCGAGCAGGCCAAGGCGGCCCGCGAGAAGGCTGCATCGTAGAGCAAACTCAGCGCTTGCCCGTTTCGCGGAAACCGAAGCCGGTCGTGCCGCCCTGTACGCTTGCGGGCGGCATCGCTCCGGTCGGCGCCGCCTCCTTGACCGCGGGTACATCCCGCTCGATGTCGACGACCTCGCCATTGCCGCAGGCGCGCTGCGGTTGCAGCTCGGCGCCGAGCCCCATGCGCTCCCCGGCGGGAGAGGGATGGGAGAATAACTTGCGCCAGCGTGCGACAATGCCGTCGGCCTGCTGGCGCGTCCCCTGCGAGGCACCGCAGAAGATGTTCTGATAGATGTCCTCGATCCAGATGCGCTCGTGCTTGGGCGCGTTCTCCACGGCCATGCGGATGAGCGCGAGCGCGCGGCGCTCGTCCTTCTTCACAAAGCGCCCGCGCCAATAAAGATCGGCGAGGTAGGCCTGGGCGCCTGGATAGCCCTCCTCGGTGAGCACCGACAGATAGTGCATACCCCGCTTCACGTCCTCCAGCGTGCCCAGCCCGCCCAGGTAAACTTTGGCGAGCTCAAACTGAGCATCCTTGTCGCCAAAGAAGGTGGCGGCGTGACGCAGGTAGTCGACGGCGCGCTCAGGGTCGGGCCGGAGGCCGATCTCCGTCACGCCATCTCGCAAGTAGCCGGCCAGTGCGGTCAGCGCCTTGGCGACGAAGGGTGCGCGCTGGCCATCGTCGGGATCCACGTCGGCATTGCCGTCCGCGAACTGCTGGAAAAGGACGTAGGCCTTGGCGTGATCCGTGAACGCGCTGTCGTTGTCGGAGTAGATGCGCGCCAGATAGAATTCCGCGAAGAATTTGTTGAGCTCCGCGCCCTTGGCCGCGGCTTCCTCAAGTGCAGGGATCGCGATCTCGTAGTAGCCGGCCTTGTAGGCACCGAGCCCCTGCTCGAACGCCACCTGTGGAGACGCATACTTGACCGCTCCTTCGCCGGCGCACACAGCACCAGCGGCCGCGATCAACACTGCCGCAAGGACCCCGCTAAATATCCGCATAGCCCACTACTTCCGCTCTGCTGCTGGCGTGCGCGACCGCGCGGACCGCGCCGACCTGGTCGGCCCAATTCCGCAGGGTGCCGCTTTCATAGGAATTGGCCTGGGGATAGGCCTCGGGACAGGCCTGGGGATAGGCCTCGGGATTGGCCACCGAGGCGTTGCGCCGCATGCCAAACCCGGCTTCCATCAGTTGTAGATCGCGCGTGCCTTGTTCGGCATCGCTCGCGATGACGTCGCGCTCGCGAATGCGAAACTGCAGTCGGGTCATGCCCACGACCTCACCGATGACGCCTTCCGGCGCCCGTGATCCCTGCAGCCCCACAACGCTACCCGTGGCTGATATGGGATCCGCAACTGGGTCGACAACCTCTTGATCTCTATTGGACTTCACGTTTTCGAGAGTCCGTGCGGGCGTCGTGTCACTGACCGGCAACCAAGCCGTGTTGCGATCGCCCCCGTCGCCGACCGCGCGTCCGACGTGCGCTTTGCCGCCGGGGCGGGGCGTGACGTCACCCGTGGTGAGGGACTGGCGCGGCGCGCCGTCGGCGACGAGACCATCCCGCTTGGCCAGCTGCGCCGGCCGCATCGGCGCGATGTTGCCGGTGACGTCCTCGTTCCAGCTCGACCTCACGCGCGCAACGGGCCCAAGGATGTGCTCTGCGCTGAGACCGAAGGCGTCATCGTGCGGCCGCCACGGCGCGCGGGACGGGCCCTCAGTCACGTGGTGGCTGTGAAGCTTGGACTTGTCGAACGCCCTCGCGCCCATGCGTCTCGTTCCTTGGCGACCCTTAGCCCTTGCTGATGTTTGCAAGCAAACACCACCCCGCGGCAGCTGAACCCCCAGCCGCCTGCAAGACCTTCCCTCGCCGGATCGCCTCTTGCCCATGCCCCGCAGGTGCCTCCGCAGCGGGCAAAGACTGCGGGGAGAGATCGCGCGTCG
>Ga0075425_100006121_pt1 | contig 12582 bp, 4 predicted proteins | sample SoiMethybrSBSTD4_FD_75300 | JGI IMG/M metagenome (GOLD analysis project Ga0075425, IMG submission 75300) | Bulk soil microbial communities from a Populus tree surrounding site in Tennessee, USA - Soil MetaG P. TD hybrid SBSTD4 | ecosystem: Environmental > Terrestrial > Soil > Tree plantation...
CGATCCGGCTCTTCGCCGCCGGGCTCTCAGGAGCCTCGAGCTGGCTGCGCTCGAACGACGCGAGCGCCTCCTCCAGCCGCCCCGCGCGATGGTAGAGGTCGCCCATCGCCACCCACAAGAGCGGGTTGTGCGGGTCGGCCTTGATGTACGACTCGTGCTTCTCGATCGAAGACTGAAGCGATGTATCCATGGCCAAAGCTTACTTTTTCCGTACTCGAACAGCCAGTTATCCGGAAAATAAGATAACTGTTTAGGGGGCGGCGGCGGATCAGCGCCGCCGGCGCGCTGCGTGGCGGGCGGCGAGCTCGAGGAGGCTGCCGCCCTTGAACGACTGCTGCGACGAAAGAATGCGCCCGAGAGCGGCACCGCGCGCCGCGTCGTCGCCCGGATCGAGCAGCGCCTTCGCGATCTGGCCCGACAGCGACTCCGGGTCGAGCTCCAACGCCCTGCCCGCGCGCCGTTGCGCCCGATTCCCAGCCCCGCGCAACAGATCGATCAGTGCGAGCGCGCCTTGCGTCTCGCCGGAACCCGCGTCGAGCTCGCCCGCCTTCTCGAACGCGGCCTCGGCGCCGTCGAAGTCCTGCCGCATGATGCGCACCCAACCCAGGGCAAGCCACGTTCCTGCGTGATGCGGCATGTGCTCCAGCGCGCGCCCAAGCGCCTCCTCCGCCGCGATAGGATCGCCGCCGAAGAATTCCGCCAGCCCCTTCCCGCTCCACGCACGCCCGCTCTTCGGATTGAGCTCCAGCGCTCGCCCGAGCAGCTCCCGCGCTCGCTTCACATCCTCATCGCCCAGCGCGAGATACCCCGCAGTGAAGTACGCCTCCGGCGTCTTGCGCGGCAGCGCCATTGCCTTGTCGGCCCACGCCCGCGCCTTCGTGATGTCGTCGGCGTCGAAGTACAAAATCGCGAGCTGCCCACTCACCTCGGCATCCTCGGGATGCGTGTCCGCGTACGTCTCCGCAACTCGGATCGCCTCGTCCATCTCGCCAAGATGATGGTGCGCGCGCACGAGCATCATCGCCGCCTGCGGCACCTCGCCTATCGCCGCCGCGAGATGCTCCTTCGCTTCCGCGTAGCGCCCGACGTGCATGAGCGCGTAGCCGAGGTTGTAACGCAGCGCGGGTACGGTCTGTACGCCCTGCACCAGCCCCTCGAGAATCTCGATCGCGCCTTCAAATTCGTTGAGCGCAAGCCGCGCGTTGGCGAGGCGCGCCTTGAAATGCTGGTCTTCCGGCTTGAGCGCCAGCCCGCGCTCGATCAGCTTTTGCGCCTCGTCCACTCGCCCCGCCTCGAGCGCCAGGTCCGCGCACTGCGCGAGCAGGCGCGGGTTCTCCGGATCGGCGCTCAGGAATCCGAGATGGCGCTCGAGGGCAGCGGAACGGCTTTCGGGCTCTTTCGCGGGCATGCCGGGCCACGATACCCATGCCGCGACTCCGTGCCAAGGCCTAAACAATACGCGCGACCCGCGGATAAATTCGTCCCCTGGATGGAGCAATGAACGGTCTGGACGACGATGAGCTGCTGGCGCTCGCGCGCCGGGATGCCGAGAACGGCCGCCTGGAGGAAGCGCCCTAACTTCTCGCGCCGCGGAAGTGGAAAAGCTAACGGTTCGTCACCTGGACGAGGAAATCCTCTAGCGCCTTGATCGGCGTGCGGTCCTCATAGAGGCTGGCACGCGAGACCTCGATCCGCGTGCGGACTTCGTGGCGATAACCCGCGTCGCCCGCAAGCTTTGCCGCCAGGACGACATATTCGTCCTCCGAGGCGGCGACCAGATCGGGCAGACCCATCCTCTTCAGGATCCCGCCGGCAAGCCGGCCCCGCATGAACTTTCCCTCGCTCGCGACGACGGGCAGGCCGCACTCCACCGCCTGCATGGCGGTGTTGAAGCCGGAAAAACCGACCGTATCCAGGAAGACATCGGCGCGTCTCATCAGGCCATGGAAGTGCGGCCGGCTCTGCCACGGAACGAAGACGACATGGCGGGCGAAGTCGAGGCCAGCGCGTTCGAACGCCCGCCCAAGCCTTGACTTGAGTTTTTCGGACAGGAGCGGATTCGTGTAGTGGAAAAAGACGAACTGGCATGATCCCAATGCCCGGGCGATTCGCGTAATTGTCCGATCGTATTGCGGCAGATACTTGAAGGGAGTGCCGCAGCAAAGCAGCAACGGAGCATCCCCCCTTACTCCGAGAGCGCCGAGGTCCGGCGGGGAGGCGTTTACGGAATCAGGCCGGTAGAAGCAGCCGAGATTAGGCAGCGCGATCAGCTGCTCGGTGTAGTTGGCGGCTGCGTCGCGCGGCTCCAGGCCCTCCGCCGAGACGAAATAGTCGATGCTCGGCAATCCGGTGGTCTCGGGATGGCCCCAGGATGCGAACTGGACCGGAGCCAGTCTCAGGCTTGCGAGCTGGGTCGTGAGCGGATCCATGCCCACTTCCGGGTAGGCCAGCACGTCCAGCTCGTGCTCGAGCATGGACCCCATCCACCCGGCGAGGTTGTGCGGAGCCTGCTCGAAATGCGACACAAGCGAGCGGGCGAGCTCGGTCTCGTGGTCGCTGTATAGATTCAGGCAGAACAGCCGGATGTCGAACCGGTTTGGGTCGAGCTGCCGCACCCAGCCCTTGATCAGCGCTTCCCACACCGCATGGGCCTTGATGTGGGCCGACACGATGCCGAGCCTGATCCGCTCGCCGCGCGCCGACCTGGACGGCCGAACGCCCGTCTTTCCCCGCCGTGGCTGCATCAAGGCCGTGCAGAGCTCGCCGTACTTGGCGAGCAGCGGCCGGTTGTTTTCCTCCTGGTACGCCAGATAGAAGGGTGTCTGGAGCAGCACACCGGCGGGATCGGCGGGCGGATTCGCGCGAAGAAAGGTATCGAGCTTGTCCAGCTCATGGGAGAAGGCAGCTCTGCGGCGCGCGAGATCTTCTTCTTGGTCGTAGATCGCGGGCAGCTGTGCCATGGTCAGCATCCAGCGGGCGCTCGCATCATCGGGCTTGAGCGAAGCGGCCCGGGACAGGCTTGCAAGACCTTCCTCTGTTCGATCCATCTTCAACAGGCAGCAGCCGAGGTTGTAGTGCGACCAGGGCAGCCCGGGTGCGAGCTTGACGATTTCACGATGGGCCTGCTCCGCCTCCTCGAGGCGCCCGAGATGCTGCAGCACGTTCGCAAGATTGATCTTCGTTTCGACCGAATCCGGCTGCTGCGCGGTCCCGTCGCTGTAGACCTGCACCGCGTCCTCCAGGCGCCCGCGGTCTTTCAGCAGATTTCCAAGGTTGTGGTACGCCTCGATATAGCGCGGCTCGAGGGACAGGGCAGCGCGAAAGCTGCGCTCCGCATCCTCGTGGCGGCCGAGCCGCACCAGCGCGGCTCCGAGATTATTCAGCGCCTCGACGTAACTTGGCTTCAGGGCGAGGGCTCGCCGAAAGCTTTGCTCGGCTTCGGCCGGCTTGCCCAGGTCCATCAGAACGTTCCCGAGGTTGTAGTGGGCGTCCGGAGCTTCAGGCTTAAGGGCGATGGCGCGGCGGTAAGCGCGCTCCGCCTCCTTCGGCTGGGCAAGATTCCTCAGCGTCGCACCGAGATTGTTGTGCGCTTCGGCGTAGTCTGGCTTGATGGCCAGCGCCCGGCTGAAGCAGCGCTTGGCGTCCTGGTGGCGTCCCAACGCGCCATAGGCCATGCCGAGATTGTTCAGCGAGAACGGCTGCGGGCGCGCCACGCGGTGAGCCCGCTCGATCAAATCGACCGCGTCTTCGTGCCTGCCGACCTGGTGCGCGAGTAATCCCAGGAAGTGAAGCGCGTCCGGATTCTTTGGATCCTCTCTGAGAATATCGTTGTAGATCGTTTCCGCGTCCGCGAGCCTGCCTTCCCGGTGATGCTTCAAGGCGAATTCGAGCATGGGCCCCGGCGGCTGGCGCGATTCCATGAAGGACGAATGATAGCCGGGCCACAGCGCATATTCTTAAAGGGATCCAGCCGAATCACTGCACACACAGCCATTTCTTTTCTTTGAGGAAACTCGGCTTGTGGTGGTTGCCACCCTGGCTGCGCGTTCAGACGCTCAGATAGATTCCTATGCGGTTACGCGCAAAGCAGCACCGCCACGGACGCTGAGTTTCTCCGGTTTTCTTTCCTCGCTGAGCGATTAGCGGATGAAGCTCATGATCGGGCCTTCAAACCCTCCAAGCGCGAGCCTCGCAGTCGCGAGCCTCGCCTTGAAGTGCGGATCATCGGGCTTGAGCGCCAGCCCTCGCTCGATCAGCTCGCGCGCCTCCTCGGCCCGGCCGGCCTCAAGCGCTAGGTCCGCGCGCTGCGCGAGCAAGTGCGTGTTCTCCGGATCGGCTGCGAGGAATCCGAGGTGCCGCGCGAGCGCGCTGGAGGAGCGTTCGGCTTCTTTTGCCGGCATGCCAGGCCACGATACCGGATCGCCGATCCGGATGCCAACCTAAACTTCGGGCGCAAGATGCGGAAAACCTGTGCATGCAGTCCAGACCCGTGCCCGCGTCGAACGCGAGCGTGTCGAACGCCCCCGCGCCGTCCTTGCTCAAGTACTTGCCGAGCGCCGCGTCGAAGGTGTAGACCGACTCCCTCCCGTCGGCGTCCGTACGCGTCACCGTGCTTTCCGCGTGTTCACCGCACGACCTTGCGCGCCGATGACCGCGAGGGAAGTGTTCGTCAGCTCGAGGGACGCACCCGTGACGATCGCCGCCATGCCACTGACTCGGCAGCGTTTCCGGGGGCGATGCGAAACCGCTTCGAAAACAAGAGGGGGCTCTGCTAGGGGACTCAGGATCGATGGAGGTCTTACAACTTCAGCAGACTCGCCCGAGGCTCCGACGCCTGCGTTGCCGACCTGGCCGTTCGGACCGAGGACTGCTAAGAGCTGTTGTTCAGCCCGAGGGACGAGCCGGTGACGATCGCGGTCATGCGTTCCTCTCCTGTTATTTGTGCTTGGGAGGACTTATCCGCCAAGCGGGAGGCGGGTTTAGGGGCGGGCGTGAAACGGGTGTAGCCGATCGGGACGCAGGAGGCCCGATCGGCTACGACGCCGTCTGTGGGCGGCGCAGGCCACCGGCGCTCAGCTGCGCCGACGCGCCGCTTGACGAGAAGCCAGCTCGACCAGGCTTCCGCCCTTGAACGATTGCTGAGACGCAAGAATCGCGCAAATTCCGGCGGCACGGTCTGCGCCCGCCTGCGCGGTCCCGAGGGAGTGCGAGGATCAGCACTATTGCAACGACCAACGTCTCATATCCATGCTCAATTTCCATTAGAAGCCCTTGGCTCCCCTGCGTCCGCGGTGGCCCTTTTGTGGGTCCCGATTCCCATGCCCTCGAAAAGCTCTCCCGGCGAACTCGTTAACGGTTGAACGGAAAATCTCCAGAGACCGAACCGTTCGTCGTCGAGACCCGCCTTCGCGATCTCCTCCTTCAGCGTCGACGCAGTCTGTTGAACCGCTTTCCGACAGACCGCGAAATACGCGCACCAACTGATGCGCGCGTAAATCCCATCGTCGAGGGACCGAAGGATCTTGACCCCGCTTGCGACTATCTGGTCGGCCTCGTCGCCCGCGATCTTGCGTTTGTGCAGCCATTCCGGAGGAATAAGCAGAACAACCGCCGACCAGGTCCCAGGGGAGAGCTGCGAAACCATTCCCAGGAACTCGGCGCGCGGCGTCTCCGTCATCATCGCGATCCTTGCGGCTTGAAGGTCATCCTCGGCCAGTCCTTGGGAAGCTCGTAAAGCCCTAAGGTTCCGCTATTCGCCTTACCTGCCCCGTTCCCCACTTGCATGATGGCCTCGCTTAGCCTGCCTCCGGTGTCCTGCTCGACCTGCCCATCATACCGGACGTCGATGTCGCTGCGATGCCAGTCCTTGTCCCCGACCTCCCTGTCGGGCTGATCAATGAAACGGCCTTCACCCCTAGCACGGCTGCCGGAGACCTCGAGCGTCGTGTTGAATCGATCCGCAATATCCTGGAGGTGCTGCGCCTCCTCTGGTGTCAGCCTTCCCGGACCGACTTTCTCAACTTCCTTGTTGATGATGATGCTCTGCGGCGTGTTCACGGGTTCGGCCGGCGTGCCGAGAATGAAATCTTTGATGTTTTTCACCCCGTCACTGAGGAAACCCTCGATCTGCTGGCTCAGCGACGGCTTCGGATCCGCCGGCGTGATGAGCAGGTTGTCCTCGGGCCGTCGCGGCGTGGCCGGGTATCCCGGTGTTTGCATCAGCCCGGCCGTGCCGGCGTCTATCATTGTCTTGCCCGTCAGGACCTGGACGGGCGCCGGCGGAACCTGCGCGATCTGCGTCAAGCCATTTAGGTTGTAATCGCCGCCTTCAGGTGATGGAGAGGCAGAAATTGAAGAAGCGCTATCGGGATCATCAATAGACTGTGGTGTCAACGCAGCTATGGCGCGATTCAGTCCTTGCTCACGCATGGCATCGTCGCGCCATGCGTATGCCCGGTCTCCCGATATGCCGCTCGGTCCAAGCTCCGCTTCCCCTTTAAAGGTCTGTTGGATTTGTGGGCTCAATGCCGTTCGCGCGTTGTAGTTGAGGTCATCTGCCAACGACCCGCCAATCGCATCACCCGCAATCGCGTAATAGTCCATCTCTTGGCGAGCTCCGGTAAACCGCTGTGCCTGCTGGCCGACCACGCCGCTCGCAAGACGTGAACTGAAGCCCCCCATCCAAGCGCCGGCGCTGGCGCCCCAGATGCCACCGACGGCGCTACCAACGAAGTCACCGACCGCAGCCCCGACCACTTCGCCGGCCACAGAAGACATTGCCGAGGCAGCGACGCCGCGCCAGTCGAACTTCTGCTGCAGTCCGAGCGCCATGCTTACGCCTTGCGTAGCGGCGCCGCTGGCGGCTACGGTGGTCGCCGTACGCGCCCACTCCGGCAAACTGGAGAGCGGACCTGTGCTCGCCCCGAGGAATGAGCCCAGGCCTGCGCCGATGCCGCTCGTAATCGCGCTGGTCGCCACGGCCTTGAAGGAGAAATCGTCCTGGATGCCCGCCATGATGGAGAACGTCTGGCTCGCCATGCTGCCGACGGCACCCGCCACAGCAAAGGCAGCCCCTTTCGCAAGGGCGGCTGCGAGCGGAGCTGAGCTGACACCGAACGTGGTTGCCATCATGTTCGTGAGCGGACCGATCAGCTCCGGCGCGACGATCGAGATGACGACGATCGCGATGATCGCCGCGATCATCGACAGGAAGCCGTGCTTCTTCTTCTTGCCGCTCGACAGCGGCACCGCGGGGGGCGCGTCCGGAAGGCTTGGGCTCGTGTCGCCGATAATTTCGCCGGCGTTGTAGACCCGGAAGGTCTCGCTCGTGTTGTGGATGTTGGTGACCTTGTTCGGGATGTTGAGCGTCTGTCCCGCGACAAGGTTGGTGCTGCCGCTCAGTCCGTTCGCGTCGGCGAGGATGTACCAGAGGTCGCCATCGCCCCATACGGCGAGTGCGATCGAGCGGAGCGTGTCTCCCGTACGCACGGTGTAGAGCGACGGAGCGGTTCCGGGGTAGCTCGGGCCGATCGGCTCGAAGTTCTGGTCGAAGTCGGCCGACGAGACCGGTTTCCAGTTTTTGTAGGCATCCTTGCGCGAAACGTTGCGGTCGCGCGCAAGCTCCTCGGCATAGGAAACCTTGAGCGGTCCGTCGTTACCGACGTCGCCGATGCGCTTGCCGTCGAAGTAGTAGAACTCGTGGTGCTTGTCGATGGTGCCCGCATTGGTCACCACGCCTTGCGCGTTCGCGGAGCCGCCGGAGATCTCGTCGCGCACGAGGATGAGGCCCTCTGCGTCGGTGACGAAGCGGATTGCCCGGCCGGCCATCACGTCGTCGACCTGCTTCAGGTTTCCGTTGACGTCGTACTCGAAATGCGAAAAGCCGCTCAGCCAGTTGTGCACCTGCGGGTTGAAAGGCTGCGCGGTGATGTCGAGCTCTTTCCCGCTGTCCCACCAATCGTAGTTGTAGTAGCTGTTGATGATCGTGTTGGCAAGATTCGGGTTGGTGCTCACCTGGGTCAGGGTCGTCACGGCAAGCGGGCCCGCGTTGTTGTTCGTACCGGGTGCGTCAAGATAATCGTAGGTGGTGCTCGTCGAGACTTGCCCGCCGATGGCGCCGTTGTACTCAGTCTGGCCGGTGACCTTGCTGTCCGCGTCGTACGAGCTCGTGCGGCCAAAGCTTGCGGCGCCCGCAGCGTTGTACTCCTGGTACTTCACTACGTTGCCGACGATGTCGTTGAAACGACGGGCGCGTAAGACACCATTGATGCTCGTGTCTTCGAGGTAGCCGTCGGCTGTATACGTGTAATCCTCGCGATGCCCGTCGGAGCCGTAGACAGCCGCCGTGCGCTCGGACGCACGGTTGTAGAAAATCTCCGCCCCGGTGCTACCCTTCCCTACGGAGACCGTCGTGTCCGTTGCCGAGGCGCCGCGCGCTCCGGTGCCGGAGAGCTGACCCATCGTCACGACAAAGCGGTCCATCGTGTCGTAGGCGTACCAGTAGTCCTGCACTTGTGGACTGCCGTCGACGCCGTCGTGGTAGTAGCTCCATACCCGGCGGCGGTTGCTGTTCGCGTCGTACTCGTAGCGGATCTCGGCCTTCGGATCGAGCACGCTCTTGACGCGGTTCAACTCGTCGTAAGTCACCTGTGCTTCCTGGTAGTACTCACGATTGCCGCCGCCCAAGTCGAGCGAATAGGCCTCGAGCGTACGGTTGCCTTCGACGTCGTACTCGTACTTCGTGAGCGCCCCGGTGGCCCGGTCGTCGATGCTCTTGAGATATCCGTTGGCGTAATAGTTGTAGAGGATGTTCTGCCCGCTGGTGCTCGTCTGAGCGATGAGCCATCCCGCCTTGTTGTAGCTGTAGGTGAACTGGTGGCCGCCGAGGTCCTGGTGCCAGGTGGTGTGGCCGAAAACATCCTGCTTGTCCAGCAGCGTGCGCCCGGTACCGTCGGTCGTGGTCTTGAGCCAGCCGCCGACCTGGACAGCCCCGGCACCGAGGATTGCCGCGTCGTAGCTATAGCTGTAGGTGGTGATGTCGCCGCTGAAGCTCGTGTCCTGGACTACTTTGCCGAGGCTGTCGTAGTAGGTTTTCTCGACGGAACCTTGTGCGTTGGTCCGGGTGATGCGATTGCTCGCCTGGTCGTACCCGAAGCTGTCCAACGCCGACACGGCCGAGGCGGTCTCGTTGCCGGGCGTGTTGGCACCGCGCGCCGGCCGTATCATCCGCGTGAGTCGCCCGAGCTTGTCGTACTCCTCTTTCGTAACGCGCCCGAGCTCGTCGGTAAGCGTTCGCGCGTCGCTGAAGATGTCGTAGGCGGTGAGCTTGGCGCCGCCATCGGCATGGAACTCGGTTAGGGTCTGCGCCTCGCCGCCGCCGACTCCCGTTCCGGCGACAAGCTGCAGCGAGTTGACGTTTCCATTTGCATCCGTGGTGGTCACCAACCGGCCGGCGAGATCGTACGCATAACGCGTCGTGGGCCGCCCGCGCTGGACGAAGCCGTTCGCCAGCGTGATGTCGGTTTCGGGGGCTTGCTTCTGGACCAGAAGCCCGAGGCGGTTATAGGCAAGATTCGTGACCCGACCGAGGCCGTCGGTCTCCTGCGTGACCTCGCCAAAGGCGTCATAGCCCTGCGTGCGATGGATGCTCCAGTCCGGGATGGAAGTGCCCACGACCACCCACTTGAGCGCCGTCGGAGCGCTCGTCGCACCGAGCGTTAGCGTTCCGTCGACATGCACGACGTTGCCGTCGGCGCTGCGCACGGGAGCGTTCAGGCTGTCGAAAAGTTCGTAGAAGTAGTCCAGGGTGACGGTGCCCAGCGGCCCAGCATCCCACGTGAAGGGCTGGCTGGTGTCGGCACGGGTAAGCGTGACCGCGGTGAAGGCGCCGGTGGATCCGGCGTTGCGATAGCTCAGGACAAGCTTGGTGGCGTTGGTCTGCGGCGGGCTGAAACTGACGATCGACGGCAGACTATCGTTCAGGTGGGTGAGCATCGTCGGACTCGCCCCGAGCTGCAGTGTGCCATGCGCCTTGTTCACGAGCGCATTGGCGCCGTCGTACGTCTCGTACTGGTACTCGTACCCGTAATTTGCGAGGCGATTGACGAGACCTGTTGCGTCCCAGTCGAATGCGCCGGTACCGACCTTGGTGAGCCAGACTATGGTGTACGCGCCGGTGCTCCCGCTCGTGCGGTATGAGAACTTCATGGTCGCGGCGGATCCCGGCTGGCTCATGAAATGCACGATGTCCGGGAGGTCCTGATACGCCGTCAATGGAGTCACCGAGCCAGCATTGCCGACCGTGAAGTTGCCCAGCGCCCTGTTCACCTGCACGCCGGATGCGTTCTTCGCCTCGACCCAGTACTCATAGTTGCCCGTCAGGCCCGTCGGAGTGAAGACAAACCAGCCCGGCATACCGGCGATGTACTGTGGCACGGCCGCCGGAGCGCTCCACGGCTCCGTGCTGCCGACATGGCGGTAGCGGATGGTCAGCGTCTGCGCGCTGGAGCCCTGCTCGAGGATGTGCAGCTTGCCGTCCGACGCCATGAACGCACGCCCGGCGCCGCCGATCTGCTGCGCAGTTTGCGAGAAGGAAGGCGCCGAGTCCGACAGCACCATCGTGCCGGACTCGGAATTCGTGACGGTGCCGGCCGCGTCCATGGTCGTGTAGCGGAACTCGTAGCTGCCATACGCCCAGCTGTTCCAGTCGAACGCGAACCAGCCTTGCGCCACGGAGCCGTTGATAACTTTCTGCGGCACGGACGTGATAGTCCAGGCTCCGGTGCTGCCGGTGGGCCGGGTTTGAAGGATCAGCCGGGTCGCCGGACCCTGCGGACTGCCCGGCTGGCCGCGGAAATCAACTTCTCTGCCTGTTCCGGCGGCGCCGCTGTTCCAGCTCGCCGCCGTTATCGTGGTCTGATTATCAAAAGCACCTGACGGTGGTGTACTGCCGGAATAGGCGCCGAGAAAAATTTCTCCGTAATCCGTCTGCTTATAGATAGCGTAGGAATAGGCTCGACCCGAGAAACCTCCCGCATACGGGCCGTAATACGCGCCAAAGTACGCTACGCCGTAGTTGCCAGACTCGGTGTCGTAGATCTCCGACGCAATGTAAGGCGTCGCGCCATTGGTCGACCACTCGGCGAACGTATACGAGGGGTTGCGAACGTCGTACGTGGTGGAGAACGAAGCGGAGTATCCGGCTAGGTTGGATTCCCAGAAATCGTTAAGTGCTTCGGTCCCGCCCTCGGAAAAGACGTTCGGTGGTCCCCCGCCCTGGGCAGGCACGCCGGCCAGCGAGAACTGGATGCGTACGTTCCCCGTGCCGAGCGCGCTCGTGTCCGGCAGGTTCAGGCTGAACGTATGCAAGGGGTTCGTGTATTGCCGCCCGGGGAGAGGGGGTCCGCCTTCCGAACCGCCTCCGCCCCAGGAGTACCCGCCTTCCGTGAAACGCAAGGTCAGCGAGGCGGACACCGATCCCGGCGTCAGAACGCCGGCGCTGCCGACGGCGACCGGGTCGACCTTGGGTTTCGTCCCGGCCGGAAGCAAGGCCCCCACAGATGCGGAGCCGGCAGTGAAGTTGACACCGGCGGTTTGGGTGATGAACTGCTCGATTGCGGCCTGCTCATGGGAGCTGCTCATCTTCGGCTGGAAGGTGCCGATGAGCTTGTTGCGCGCGTCGTACTGGCTGATGGTGAGGAACTTCTGGTCCCCAGAAAGCGCCATCACCCCGTCGAGCGTGAGAGCCGAGAAGTCCGGCCCCGCCGATTGGATCGTGAGCGTGGAGTTGCCGTTCGCGTCGTAGAGATAGACCTTGTACGTGCCGTCGCCCGAATTGTCCTTCCACACGCGGCCGAGCTTGTCGTACGCGGCAACCTCCTGCCACGCCCCGCCGGCGCCGCCGCCATTGGTGCGCTTCCCCGTGATTTCGCCGTAGACGTTGTACTGCGTCTCGTCGACCTGGTTCGTACCGAGGTCCTTGTGCAGGGTCTCGTGTCCGAGGAGGTCGTAGCTGTAGTTGACACGGTCGGTCACCGAAACGTTGTCGGCGTTGGTGCGAACGCGAGAGCGGCTGGCGATGTTGCCGCCGAGGTCGTAGGCGTAGTTCACGGTCGCGCCCGCCGGGTCAGTCTGCCCGATCAGCCGCGCGCCAAAGCCGTAGTCGTATTGGTAGGTAGTGATGCGGTCGTCTGTCTCGGTCGTGCCGTCCTTGCCGCGGTCAATCTCGCGCTTGACCTGGTTCAGGCCGTCGTACTCGTAGTCGGTGGTTGGCCTTACAAGTGCGCCTTCGAAGTCGGTGAACTGCGCGCCCTGCTCCTTGGTCTTGCGTCCGGCGACGTCGTAGCCGATATCGCTCACCGCCCCGGTCGCGTCGATCTGCTGCGTGATCTGACCCAGGCCGTTGTAGTGGATCTGGGTGCGCGAGGTGGCGGTTCCGGGCGTCGGCATGCCCGTCCCCGAGACCGTGGCGTACTCGACGCTGAGGACCCGGCGCTCGATCACGCGGTTCATGCGGTCGTAGTCGATTTCGCTGACGCGGTCCGGATCGGCGGCGGGGTCAGGATTGACAGTGTCGACGTTCGC
>Ga0075425_100006122_pt1 | contig 12581 bp, 15 predicted proteins | sample SoiMethybrSBSTD4_FD_75300 | JGI IMG/M metagenome (GOLD analysis project Ga0075425, IMG submission 75300) | Bulk soil microbial communities from a Populus tree surrounding site in Tennessee, USA - Soil MetaG P. TD hybrid SBSTD4 | ecosystem: Environmental > Terrestrial > Soil > Tree plantation...
TCACGCGCGGTGTCGGCCTCTTGATACCCCATCACGAGCGGAACGATCGGAACGTTCGGCGCGAGCCGCATCAGAAACGGCAGCTGCATCTCGAGCGAGTGTTCGCGCGCGTGCGCAACAGCGTGCTCGCGCACGACCGGCGCACCGGTGAGGAGCGCCGACGCGCACGTCTCCTCGATCGCCGCGACGCCGAACGGCGTGTCGAATCCACCCGACGGATACACGGCCACGCCGTCGAAGCCGACGAAGTGCGACGGCCCGACCAGCACGGCGACATCGAACGTGCGGCCGCGCAGCAGCCGATACGCGTGAGCGGCGACAGGCCCCGAGTACATCAGCCCGGCATGCGGCGCGACCAGCGCGACCAGATCGCCGTCGAGGTCGCGGGTCGTGGTCGCGAGGTGGCGGTCGACGGCGCCCGCCAGTGCAGCGGCCGACCCGGGATACCACGTCCCCGCGACAGCGGCGCGACGAATGGGGCTCATCTCGGAGGTACATTGTAGAATCTCGCATGCGTCCGGGATTTACGCGCGAGCAGGTTGCGGCGATCGCCGCGCTCGCCAACCTGGAGCTCGACGAATCGGAGCTCGATCTCTTCGCGCGCCAGCTCGGCGACATCCTCGCCTACGCCGATGAAGTGCAGCGGGCCGACACAGCCGGCGTTCCGCCGACGGCGTCGGTGGTGACCCGCCATGTCTCGGACCGGCCGGATGTGGTGGTTCGGTGCCTCGATCGCGACGCGGCGCTCGCCAACGCGCCGGATGCCGCGCTCGACGCCGGCCTGTTCAGGGTGCCGCGAGTGATTGGATGATGCCTGACGGCCACACCGTTCGCGGCGTGCGCGACGCCGTCCGCTCGCGCGCCCGCTCCGCCACCGAGCTCTGCCGCGAGGCGCTCGCCGCCGCTGAACGACTCAATCCGCAGCTGAACGCGTTCCTGACGCTGGCATCCGACGCCGCGCTCGCACGCGCCGCGGCGATCGATCGCGACCTCGCAAGCTGGCAGGATGCGCCGCTCCTGGGCGTTCCCGTGGCGCTCAAGGACAATCTGTCCACCTGCGGCATCCGCACGACCGCATCGTCGAAGATCCTCGAGAACTTCGTCCCGCCCTACAGCGCGACGGTCGTCGAGCGCCTCGAGCGCGCGGGCGCCGTGGTCATCGCGAAGACGAACTGCGACGAGTTCGCGATGGGATCGTCGAACGAGAACTCGGCGTTCGATCCGGTTCGCAACCCCTGGTCGCTCGACCGCATCCCCGGCGGATCGAGCGGCGGCTCCGCCGCGTCGGTCGCGGCGCGAATTACGCCGCTGGCGCTCGGATCCGACACGGGCGGCTCGATTCGTCAGCCAGCTGCGCTATGCGGCGTGGTGGGGCTGAAGCCGACATACGGTCGCGTGTCGCGCTACGGTCTCCTTGCCTTCGCGTCGTCTCTCGATCAGATCGGACCGTTGACGACGACGGTCTATGACGCGGCGGCGACGCTGAACGTGATTGCCGGACGCGATCCGGCTGATGCGACGAGCGCACCGCAGGCAGTCGACGACTATACGCGGGCGCTCACGGGCGACGTGCGAGGTTTGCGAATCGGCGTCCCGCGGCGGCTCGTGGAGGGCGAGGGCGTCGATTCTGAGGTGATGCGCGCGTGCCTCGACGCGCTCGATGCGCTTGGTGCGCGCGGCGCGACGCTCGTCGACGTGGAACTGCCGCATGCGAAGTACGCGATCCCCGTCTACTACCTCGTCGCGACGGCGGAAGCGAGCTCGAACCTCGCGCGCTACGACGGCGTGCGGTACGGATTCCGCGCCGACAGCAAAGACCTGCGCACGATGTACGCGCGGACGCGTGATCTGGGATTCGGCGCGGAGGTGAAACGTCGGATCATGCTCGGCACGTATGTCCTCAGCGCCGGGTACTACGACGCGTACTACCTCAAGGCGCAACAGGTCCGCACGTTGATTCTTCGCGATTACGAGGACGCGCTCGGCGGCGCGGACGCCGTCGACGCGATTGCAATGCCGACCAGCCCGACCGCAGCGTTCAGGCTCGGCGAGCGCGCCTCCGATCCGCTCCAGATGTATCTGGCCGATGTGTTCACCGTGAGCGCGAACCTCGCCGGACTGCCCGCCATCAGCGTGCCGTGCGGGTTCACCGGCAGCGGGCTGCCGATCGGATTGCAGCTCACGGGACGCCGCTTCGACGAAGCGACGATTCTCCGGATCGCCGACGCCTACGAACGCGACACCGCATGGTCGACGAAGCAGCCGCCGATCGCGTAGCGCCGGCGGACTGGACTGCGCTCGATGACGACAAGCTGCTCGACGTCCGCATGTGCGATCTCCATCTCGCGATCGAAGGAACGGAGATCGAGGAGCGCATCGCGCAGATCAATTCAGAGATGGACGCGCGAGGGTTGTCGTTTCGGCCGTACTACTGGCTGTCCGACGAATGGTTCACGCCCGACGATGTGCCCGGCATCGCGATTCCGTTCTACCTCGCGCATCCACGGCTCGCGAAGCTCGAGCTCGCGCAGATGCTCGAAGTCGAAGGCGGCGACCGCGACGTATGTCTCCGGATCCTGCGGCACGAAGTCGGCCACGCGATCGACAACGCCTATCGATTGCGTCGGCGTCCGACACGGCGGCGTTTGTTCGGCAATCCCGGGCAGGAATATCCCGAGTACTACACGCCGAAGCCGTACAGCAAGAGCTTCGTCCAGCACCTCGATCACTGGTACGCGCAGAGCCACCCGGACGAAGACTTCGCCGAGACATTCGCCGTCTGGCTCGATCCGCAGTCGATGTGGGCGTCGCGCTATGCGGGATGGCCGGCGCAGCGGAAACTGGAATACATGGACTCATTGATGCGCGAGCTCGCGCGGAAGCGGCCGACGATCAGATCGCAGCGGAAGGTCGACCCGCTGCCGCGTCTCAAGAAGACGCTGCGCGAGCACTATCGAACCAAGCGCGAGCACTACGGCCTCGACCACCCGGACTTCTACGACAGCGATCTCCGCAACCTGTTCTCCGACTCGCCGCAGTACGCCAAAAACCCGTCTGCTGCACGATTCGTGCGGAAGATCCGAAAAGAAGTCCGGAGCACCGTGGCCAGCTTCACCGACAGCTACCAGTACACGATCGATCAGCTGCTCGAGAAGATCATCGAGCGCTGCCGCGAGCTGAACCTCCGGCTGATGGAGCCGGAGGACGCCACGAAGGTTGATTTCATGGTCTTCCTGACCGTCCAGACGATGAACTATCTGCACAGCGGACGGCATCGCGTGGCGCTCTAGCGATGCGGGTGCTCGCGCTCGTCCATCGTCATCTGATGCCGCCCGCGAAGGTCGAAGAGGGCACGGACATCACGGCGGCGCCGTGGCGGACGGAGTACGACGTCATCACGACGCTCAACGCGATGGGTCACGAGGTCCAGCCGCTCGGCGTGCACGACGATCTCGGAGAGATCCGGCGTCTCGCCGACGAGTGGAAGCCGCACATCGCGTTCAATCTCCTCGAGGGATTCGACGACATCACGATCTTCGATCAGAACGTCGTCTCGCATCTCGAGCTGCTGAAGCTGTCCTACACCGGCTGTAATCCGAGAGGGCTGCTGCTGGCGCGCGACAAGTCGCTGTCGAAAAAGCTCCTCGCGTACCACCGGATTCCGGTTCCGGAGTTCGAGGTCTTCCGCGCAGGCCGTCCGATCCACCGGCCGAAGCGTCTGAACTTTCCGCTGATCGTGAAGTCGCTGACGCAGGAGGCGTCGATCGGCATCTCGCAGGCGTCGGTCGTCGAGAGCGACGAGAAGCTGCGCGAGCGCGTGACGTTCATCCACGAGAGCATCGGAACCGCAGCGATCGCCGAGCAGTACATCGACGGGCGCGAGCTGTACGTCGGCATCATCGGGAATCAGAATCTTCAGGCGCTCCCGGTCTGGGAGCTGTTCTTCACCAACATGCCGGAGGGCGCGAAGCTGATCGCGACGGATCGCGTGAAGTGGAGCGTGAAGTATCAGAACAAGTACGGCATCGACAGCGGTCCGGCAAAGGATCTTCCCGATCCCGTGTGCGACAAGATTCAGCACCTCTGCAAGCGCGCGTATCGCGCGCTCGAATTGAGCGGCTACGCGCGCATCGATTTGCGGCTGGACGCGTGCGGCAACGCGTGGGTGCTCGAAGCCAATCCGAATCCGCAGATTGCGAAGGGCGAGGATTTCGCGGCGTCAGCCGAGAAGGTGGGAATCGCCTACGAAGGCGTGCTGCAGCGGATTATCAACCTCGGACTGCGATGGCAGCCTGAGAGCGTCGCGTAAGGAACCACACACACAGGCCGACGACGGCGAACGGCAGCAGCGGACCGATCATCGCGAGACCCAGTGCGAACAGCGTGGCGACGATCGCCATGATCGTTACGATGAGAACGAACGGCATGACGAGCAGGCCGATCGCGAGTTTGAACACGAATCGCAGCAGCAGGAACGGCAGGAACAGCAGCCCGAAGAGCAGCGCGAACGGCAACGCAAGGATTCCGAACAGGATTCCAAACGCGAGCCGGAACGGCAGCATGAGCAGATGGAACATCGGCAGCCCCCTGGTCTCTATCAGGATTTACGTGCCGCTGCCTGCGCGAGTTCCCATGGCTTGAGCTGATCGACCGGCCCCCGCGGCGCATCGGGCGGCAGATAGTGCATCGGCTGATGTGTCAGCCGCTCGTCCAGGCTCTTGATGACCGGCGCGTTCCCGCCGGCGGTTCGCTTCAGCTTCGTGAAGCCGACCAGGACGCAGAAGCCGATGAAGAGGGCGAGCACGAACAGCGCGCTGAACGTCAGCCCCTTTATCGCGCCGATCGCGAGCGTCAAGACCTCGCTGACGCTCACCTACTCCTCGGCTTTCGGCGATTTGTTGTCGGGCACGTTGTAGAACACCAGACCACGCCGCACTTCCTCCATCGCGACGCGCTCGGCTTTCTTCGGCAGATGCTCGGCGTCATCGATGCGCACGCGCGCGCCGCGCCGCAGCTGCTTCGCGCGCAACGCGGCGACGTCGACGAAGAGGAATCGGCTCTCAATGGGCGGCAGCGGCTCGGCCGGAACGATCGGCGCGTCCGGCTGCGGCGGTTGCTGTTCGGTCACCGGGGTCGTGTCGTCCATGGGCAGCAGTAGAGACTAGCACGGCGGACGGGCAGGAGGGGCAGACGGGCTGGAAGGGCGGGAGGAGCTGGAGAGGCAGGAGGACCGCTCCTGCCTGCCCTGCCTTTCCTGGCTGCCCTGCCTTTCCTGCCCGTCCTGCCCGTCACGCGTGCGCGACCTCCGGCTCGCGGACGCCTTCGGCGACGCCCAGGATTTCTTCTTCGCGCAGAATCAGATATTCCTCGCCCTCCAGCTTGATCTCGGTTCCCGAATACTTGCCGATGAGCACGTAGTCGCCAGACTTCACGTCGAGCGGAAACACTTCGCCTTTGTCGTTGATGCGGCCCCTGCCGACGGCGACGACTTTGGCGGTCTGCGGTTTTTCCTTGGCGGTGTCGGGAATGATGATCCCGCCGACGCGCTGTTCCCCCTCTTCGAGACGCTTGACGAGAACGCGATCGCGCAATGGACGTACGTTCATGCTGATGCCCTCCTGTAAACGCACATTGTGGATCAGGAAGCGGGCAGGAGGGCAGAGCGGGCGGGACGGGCTGGAGAGCAAAGAGGGCAAGACAAGCGGGACAGGCGGGACGCGCACGACAGTCGGAGAAAAATTGCTGTCCGGACCGACCCGTCCAGCCCTCCTGCCCGTCCTGCCCCTCCCCTTTCTATCGTTACGCGGCGACGTCGACCTTGATCGACCGCGGCTTGGCTTCCTCGCGAAGAGGGAGCTTGATCGTGAGGACGCCGTTCTTGTACTCGGCCGAAACCCGGTTCGGGTCGACGGTCTGCGGCAGCGAGAACGAGCGGCTGAACGAGCCGTAACGCCGTTCCATGTGATGGTACTGTTCGTCTTTCACGTCGCCGACGGCCTTCTTTTCACCTGTGATCGTCAGCACGAAGTTCTCGATGGTGATGTCGATGTCTTCGCGCGCCATGTCCGGCAGCTCGGCCTTCAGCACGAGCTCGTGATCGCTGCTCTGGAAAATGTCGACCGGCGGCATCCACGTGTTTGGCGCGGAGAACCCGAAGTCGCGGAACGGATCCCAACGAACGATAGTCATGATTTCCTCCTTGCGCTCAGCTGCTGCTGTCAGCCCTCAGCTGGCAGCTCAATGCTGACAGCTGAGAGCGCTGTTTGCGTTACTTCGTCTCGGCGTACTCCGCGTCGACGACTTCACCCTCTTTCACGTTCGAATCCTGCGAACCGTGCGGCTCCGCCTGCGCACCCTGCGAGCCTTGTGCGGCCTTGTAGAGGTGTTCGGCGATCGCGTGCGATGCACGCTGCAGTTCGTCGGTCGCCTTCCGGATCGCATCCGGATCGTCGGTTTGGGCGGCGCGGCGCGCTTCCGCAATCGCCGCATCGACCTTCGAGAGCTCGCCGACCGGGAGTTTCTCGCGGCTCTCGTTCACCGTCTTCTCGACTTGATAGGCGAGCGAATCGGCCTGGTTGCGCGCGTCGATGAGATCGCGCCGCTTCTGGTCCTCGGCGGCGTGGCTCTGCGCGTCCTTCACCATGCGATCGACGTCCGCCTTCGAGAGTCCGGTCGAACCGCTGATGGTGATCTTCTGCTCCTTGCCCGTCGCCATGTCCTTCGCCGTCACGTTGACGATGCCGTTCGCGTCGATGTCGAACGCGACCTCGATCTGCGGCAGCCCTCGCGGCGCCGGCGGCAGGCCGGTCAGGTGGAAGCGGCCGAGCGTGCGGTTGTCGCGCGCCAGCGGACGCTCGCCCTGCAGGACGTGTACTTCGACGCTCGTCTGGTTGTCGGCCGCCGTCGAGAAGAGTTCGCTCTTCCGCGACGGAATCGTGGTGTTCCGCGCGATGAGCGTCGTCATGACGCCGCCCAGCGTTTCGATGCCGAGCGACAACGGCGTGACGTCCAGCAGCAGCATGTCCTTGACGTCGCCGGTGAGCACGCCGCCCTGGACGGCTGCGCCGACTGCGACGACTTCGTCAGGGTTGACGCCCTTGTGCGGCTCCTTGCCGAAGAACTCGCGCACCAGCTGCTGCACCTTCGGCATGCGAGTCGAGCCGCCGACCAGCACGACCTCGTCGATCTTCCTGGGATCGACGCCCGCGTCGGCCAGCGCCTGCTTCACCGGTCCCATCGTCCGCTGCAGCAGATCGTCGACGAGCTGTTCGAGCTTCGCGCGCGTCAGCTTGAGCTGCAGGTGCTTCGGACCGCTCTGATCCGCCGTGATGAACGGCAGGTTGATTTCGGTTTCCATCGCCGTCGAGAGCTCGATCTTGGCTTTCTCCGCGGCTTCCTTCAGACGCTGGAGCGCCATGCGATCCTTCGACAGGTCGATCCCTTCGCTCTTCTTGAATTCGGCCGTCAGCCAGTCGATGACGCGATCGTCGAGATCGTCGCCGCCGAGATGCGTGTCGCCGTTGGTCGCCTTGACTTCGACGACGCCTTCGCCGACTTCGAGCACGGAGATGTCGAACGTGCCGCCGCCGAAGTCGTACACGGCGATGGTTTCGTCCTTCTTCTTGTCGAGCCCGTAGGCGAGCGCGGCTGCGGTCGGTTCGTTGATGATGCGCTGGACGTTGAGCCCGGCGATCTTGCCGGCGTCCTTGGTGGCCTGGCGCTGCGAGTCGTTGAAGTACGCCGGCACGGTGATGACCGCGTCGGTGACTTTCTCGCCGAGATAATCCTCAGCGGCCTGCTTCAGCTTCTGCAGGATCATCGCGGAAATTTCAGGCGGCGAGTACCGCTTGCCGCGCGCTTCGACCCACGCGTCGCCGTTGTCCGAGCGGACGACGCGATACGGCACACGGCTGGCTTCGCTCGTGACTTCGTCGAACTTCCGGCCCATGAACCGCTTGATTGAGAAGATGGTGTTCTCGGGATTGGTGACGGCCTGACGCTTCGCGACCTGCCCGACGAGCCGCTCGCTGTCTTTGGCGAGCGCCACGACGGATGGCGTGATGCGCGACCCTTCCTGATTGACGATGATGGTCGGCTGACCACCCTCCATCACAGCGACGACGGAGTTCGTGGTGCCGAGATCGATCCCGATCACTTTGCCTGGCATTAGTTGATGACCTCGTTTCCTCTAAAGTAGCGCCAGTATACGCCGCGCATGAGTGTATGTCAATCAGTTAATCTTAGTGTATCTAACTAATATTTGTAGTAGAGCTTATCTCCAAGTCGAGCTGAGACTTATCGTCTTTGTCTGCAGATGGGGTGGCCGCTCTGCGGCGGCTGTGCGATTATTTCGGGATGCGTCAGCGTATCCACGCTGTGGCGGTCCCCTCCGACATCGGCGAATTCGCCGACGAGGTGCGCCGCGTGTTCTTCGAGCTCGGACGCGTGTTCGACGCCGATTCGCTCGCCAGCGAGTGCGCGCCGGCGATTGATGTCTACGAGACCGACGACACGCTGGAAATCGCGGTCGATCTCCCGGGCGTCAGTCCCGAGGCCATTCGTCTCGTCACGAAGGGCGATGCGATCCTGGTCGCCGGCGAGAAGTCGCCCCGCCGCGTGCGCGGCGAGTCGAGCTTCCACCTCGTCGAACGCGAATACGGACGGTTCGCACGCGTCGTGCGGCTCGCCCGCCCCTGCGACACGTCGAAAGCCCGCGCGCGGCTTGCGGAAGGCGAGCTGCGGATATCGGTACCGAAGATCGCCGATCGCCGCGGCAAAGCGATCACGATCGAGGTAGCGGCGCCCGCGAAGACCTGATTGATGCGAATCCTGTTCATCGGGGACATCGTCGGGCGGCCCGGACGCGATCTGGTCCGCATCGGGCTGTCGGCGCTCGTCGAATACCACCAGGCGGATCTCGTCGTCGCCAACGGCGAGAACGCGGCCGCCGGATTCGGCATCACGCGTGAGATCGGCGATCAGCTGCTCGACTGGGGCGTGGACGTCATCACGTCGGGCAATCACATCTGGGACAAGAAAGAGGCGCTCGACTACATCGGCGCGGAGCCGCGGCTGCTGCGTCCGGCGAACTACCCTGCCGGCGTTCCCGGCAACGGCAGCTACCTCGCGCGCACCAAGAGCGGCATCAGCGTCGGGGTGATCAACGTGATGGGGCGCGTGTTCATGCTGAACATCGACGATCCGTTCACGGTGGTGCTGCGCGAAATCGAAGCGCTCAAGCCGCGCGCGCGCGTCATCTTCGTCGATTTCCACGCCGAGGCGACGTCGGAGAAGATCGCGATGGGGTGGCATCTCGACGGTAAAGTAACGGCGGTGGTCGGCACGCACACGCACGTGCAGACGGCGGACGAGCGCATCCTGCCGACGGGGACCGCGTACATCACCGACGTCGGGATGACCGGCCCGCACGACTCCATCATCGGCGTGGAGATCGAACCGGTGATCGCGCGCTTCCTGAACGCGCTGCCGGCGCGATTCGAGACCGCCACCGGCAACCCGCGGCTGAACGGCGTCGTCATCGACGTCGATGAACAGTCGGGCCGCGCCACCGACATCGAACGTCTCAGCTACAGTCTCGACGAACTCCGGGATCTTTCCAGTGTCGGATCTGTTCGATCTACCGTTTGAAGAGGAAGAGGACGAAGACGTAGTCGACAGTCCACAGTTGACAGTCGACACCCCACGGTCGACAGTCGACGGACAGTCGACAGTCGACAGTGGACCTTCGCGTCGCCGCATCCTCTCGGTCACCGAACTGACGATCCAGCTTCGCGATCTGCTCGAGACGCAGTTCTTCGAAGTGTGGGTCGAAGGCGAGCTGTCGAACTGCCGCGTCTGGAATACCGGTCATCTGTACTTCACGCTGAAGGACCAGAGCTCGCAGCTGCGCGGCCTGATGTTCAGGTCCGCGCTCCGCTATCTCAAGTTCAAGCCGACCGACGGCACGCGCGTCGTCGCGCGCGGAAAGATCTCCGTCTACGAGCCGAAAGGCGAATACCAGCTCGTATGCGAGCACCTCGAACCGCAGGGGCTCGGGGCGCTGCAGCTCGCGTTCGATCAGCTGAAGAAGCGGCTGCAGGCGGAGGGATTGTTCGACACGGCGCGCAAGCGTCCGCTGCCGGCGCTGCCGCGCAAGATCGGCATCGTCACGTCGCTCGAAGGCGCGGCCATCCGCGACATGATCAAGGTCCTGCGGCGGCGATACGCGAACGCGCATCTCGTCATCTGTCCGGCACGCGTGCAGGGCGCGGAGGCGGCGCCGGACATCGCGCGCGCGCTCAGGCAGATCGGCCGCGTCAGCGGCGTCGACGTCGTCATCGTCGGACGCGGCGGCGGATCCATCGAGGATCTCTGGGCATTCAATGAAGAAATGGTTGCACGCGCGATCAGCCGCGTGCCCGTGCCTGTCATCTCCGCGGTTGGACACGAGACCGATGTGACCATTGCCGATTTCGCGGCGGACGTGCGCGCGCCGACGCCGTCGGCCGCCGCGGAGATCGTCGTCGCCGCGAAGAACGAGTTCTGCAACCGCATCGATCGGCTGCACGGCCGGCTGCACGCTGCGGCGCGGGGACGCGTGCAAAGCCTCAGTCGCCGCGCGCACGCCGTCAGTGGACGGCCGGCGTTCGCCGGCTTTCCCGGCCGGCTCGCGATGCGGGGCCGTCACACCGCCGAGTTGACGCACGCGCTCGCTCGTGTCGTCCGCGCGACGTTCGCAGGCCGCGCGCGGCGACTGCAGCAACTGGAGCGGCATCTCGCAACGTTCGACGCCGGCCGGCGGCTCGAGAGCATCCGCACGCGCCTCGTCTCTTCCGACGGCCGTCTCGGTTCGGCAGTACGACGCGCGCATTATCGCGCGGAGGCGCAGCTCGGCAACATCGCCGGACGACTCGATACACTCAGTCCGCTCGCCGTTCTCGGGCGCGGTTATTCGGTCGCGTGGAACGCCGACAAGACGCGCGTGCTGCGCGACGCATCGGGCGTCTCGGTTGGCGACACGGTTCGTGTGACGTTGAGCCGCGGCGAGTTGGGGTGTGAGGTGACTGGACGTACACTGGCGGAAAACACAAAGGACACAAAGGGCGCAGAGGGCGCAGACGACACGGAGTAGATCTCAGAACAGACAGGGTTGCGTGGACACTTCCATCAAAGACTTTGAAGCGGCGATCGGCGAGCTCGAATCGATCGTCAAGAAGCTCGAAGAAGGCGATCTGCCGCTCGAGCAGTCGCTCGCGTTGTACGAGCGCGGTGTACAGCTCTCGCGCTTCTGTCATGCGCGCCTCGAGGAAGCCGAGCGGCGCATCGAGATCCTCAACGAGCGCGGCGAGCTGAAGCGCGCGCCGGCCTCGCTCGTGGACGAGTCCGACCGCGCCTGATTCCGTGAGCCCAGAGCAGCTGGCCGATTTTCTCAATCGCACCCGCGCGCGGGTGGACGAGGCGCTCGACCGCTACCTTCCGCGCGAGCCCGGGTGTCCTGGAATCGTCGCCGATGCGATGCGCTACAGCGTGTTCGCCGGCGGCAAGCGCCTGCGTCCCGTGCTGACGCTCGCGGCGGCCGACGCCGTTTCGCGCAGAAACACCGCGGACGCGACGCGCGCTCGGGCCGACGTGTTCGAGCTCGCGCTGCCGGCGGCGTGCGCCATCGAGCTCATTCACACCTACTCGCTCATCCACGACGATCTTCCGGCGATGGACGACGACACGCTGCGGCGCGGACGGCCGACGCTGCACGTGATCTACGGCGACGGAATCGCGATTCTCGCGGGCGACGGCCTGCACGCCGAAGCGTTTGCGCTCCTCGCGCGCGAGCCCCACACCGACGATCCCGACATCAGCGCGCGGAAGCTCCGCGTCATCCGCACGATTGGTGAAGCGGCCGGACCTGCCGGCATGGTGGGCGGCCAGGCCATTGATCTGCAGGCGGCCGGTCAGGTGCCGGGACATCCGGTGATCCTCGACGCCGCGGGACTGCGCGCGATGCACGCGCGGAAGACCGGCGCGCTCATCCGCGCGTGCGGCATCAGCGGCGTGGTGATGGCGGGCGCATCCGACGATGTCGTTGCGGCAATCGATCGATACGGCACCGAGCTCGGACTCGCGTTTCAGATCGTCGACGACATCCTCGACGTCGAGAGCAGCGCGGCCGAAATGGGCAAGGCCGTCGGCAAGGACGCCGCGCTGGGCAAGCCGACGTATCCCGCGCTCTTCGGCGTCGAGGCTGCACGCAGGATGGCGCACGAGTGCATCGACCGCGCCCGCGCCACGCTCGTCGACGCGCGGTTGACGGACGGCTGGCTCGACGCGATCGCGAATTGGGTGGTGGCGCGGAGGAACTAACCATTACATTGCGGATTGAGGATTGCGGATTGCGGATTGATTGAAGATCTACGATTGCCGGATTGCGGATCGATTGAAGATCTGAGCGACAAATCCGCATTTGCCGATCAATCGAAAATCTACCCCGATAAATCCGCATTTGCGCATGGCCGCTCAATCGAAAATCTGCGATAAATCCGCATTTGCGCATTTGCCGATCAATCGAAAATCTGACGATAAATCCG
>Ga0075425_100006123_pt1 | contig 12581 bp, 14 predicted proteins | sample SoiMethybrSBSTD4_FD_75300 | JGI IMG/M metagenome (GOLD analysis project Ga0075425, IMG submission 75300) | Bulk soil microbial communities from a Populus tree surrounding site in Tennessee, USA - Soil MetaG P. TD hybrid SBSTD4 | ecosystem: Environmental > Terrestrial > Soil > Tree plantation...
TCCTTCGCGCTATCGGGAAAGAGCTGTACGTCGATCTCGGCATAGGGGCCCGCGGTGCCTTTCAAGACCGCTCCGGTGAGATAGGGGTGGAAGCGCTCGAGCGCACGCATCACGTCCAGGGCGACACGCCGCAACTGCTCGATCAGGCGGGCATGCTCGTCAGGGTGGTAGAGCGCGCGGTAGGCACGCAGCTCGGCCTCGATTTCGTCGTTGCGGGGTAGCGCCTGCGTGTCGAGCGCGCCGAGCTGGCGCGCGGCCTTGCGCTTGGCGAGCGCGAAATCGTCGACGCCGTCCTCCGCCATGATGCGCGCGGCAGCGGCGGCAATGCGCGTTCGCATGGCAGTCTGGCGATTGCTTTTGCGGGCCATGGCTGCCGTCCAATCATAGGTCATCCACTAAAATCGCGGCTCCCTGCCATGGCCAAACACCTGCACATCCTCGGTATTTGCGGCACTTTTATGGGCGGCATCGCCGCGATCGCCAGCGCCGCCGGGTACCGCGTCACCGGCTGCGACGCAAACGTCTATCCGCCGATGAGCGAGCAGCTCGCCGCGCTCGGCATCGAGCTGATTGAAGGCTTCGGGGAAGATCAGGTTGCGCTGCGCCCCGACCTCTGGGTCATCGGCAACGTGGTGACGCGGGGTAACTCGCTCATGGAGGCGATCCTCGACCGGGGCGAGCGCTACGTCTCAGGTCCCCAGTGGCTGGCAGAGCATGTGCTGGCCGGCCGGCATGTGCTCGCGGTGGCCGGCACACACGGCAAGACCACCGTTTCGGCCATGCTCGCCTGGATCCTGGAGTGCGCCGGCCGTTCTCCGGGGTTCCTGATTGGCGGCATTCCACTCGATTTCCCGGTCTCGGCGCGCCATACCGGCAGCCAGCTTTTCGTCATCGAGGCGGATGAGTACGACACCGCCTTCTTCGACAAGCGCTCAAAGTTCGTACATTACAGCGCTCGCACCGCAATATTGAACAACTTAGAGTTCGATCATGCAGACATCTTCGACGATCTTGCCGCGATCGAGCGCCAATTCCACCATTTCGTGCGAACAGTGCCGCGTAGCGGGTTGCTCATCGTGAATGGTACCGACGAGGCTCTGAAGCGAGTGCTCGTTAAAGGAGCTTGGACGCCGGTCGAGCGCTTCGGCGTGCCGGCCGGGTGGGAGGCGGCGGCAGAACCCGCGGCCGATGGAAGCTTCGAGGTATGCCTGGACGGCGAACCGCAAGGCCGCCTCAAGTGGCGAATGCTTGGCGCATACAACCGCATGAACGCGCTCGCCGCCATCGCCGCCGCGAGGCATGTCGGCGTGCCGCCGGCACAGGCGATGGAGGCGCTGGCGCGCTTTTCGGGTGTGCGGCGCCGGCTGCAACTGCGGGGGCAGTCCGCCGGCGTCACCGTTTACGATGACTTCGCGCATCATCCGACCGCCATCCAGGTCACGCTGCAAGGACTGCGCGAACGAGTAGGGCAGGGCCGGATTCTCGCGGTGCTGGAGCCCCGTTCAAACACCATGAAGCGCGGTGTCATGAAAGATGCGCTTCCCAACAGCCTTGCGCTCGCTGATCGCGTTTACGTCTATAACGCGGGGCTCGGGTGGGACGCCGCCAGCGTCTTCGCGCCGCTTGGCAGCCGCGCGCGATGCCTGGAGGACCTCGATGCGCTGATTCGGGCGGTTGCGGCCGATGCACGGCCGGGCGATAGCGTGCTGATCATGTCGAATGGCGGCTTCGGCGGCATTCAGTCGAAGCTGCTCGAGCGGCTGAAGAACGCCGCGGCAGCTTGATCGTCTACCTGCACGGTTTTAATTCCTCGCCGCAATCGCACAAGGCGCAGCTCCTGCAGCGATATATGGCCGAACGCGGCCTGGGCCAGCAATTCGTCTGTCCGGCGCTGCCGCTTGCGCCGCGCGAGGCGGTGCGGCTGATACAGCGCGTGGTTGGCGAGGAATCGCCTTGCTACGTCGGCTCCTCGCTGGGCGGCTTTTACGCGACTTACCTGGTAGAGACGCAAGGCGGCAAGGCCGTGCTCCTCAATCCGGCGATCGAGCCGCACATCGGACTCAGCGCCTACCTCGGGCCGCAAAGGAACCTCTATACGGGCGAGCCCTACGAGCTCACGCACGCGCACCTCGCGCAATGGCACGAGCTCTACGTCCCGAGCGTTACCGCTGAGCGCTATCTGCTGCTCGTCGAGACGGGCGACGAAGTGCTGGATTACCGGCGCGCCGTAGAACGCTATGCCGGCGCGGCGCAGCTCGTGATCGAGGGCGGCGATCACAGCCTGCGCAGCTTTCCCGAGCACCTGCCGAAAATCCTGCGCTACGCAGGGTATTGACGTGCATCTGCTGTACGAAGAGGAGGGGGAGCTGAAGGTCGGCACCGTGCTCGGTCAGGCGCCGGCCTCCTTCCAGGTCGAGAGCCCCCATGGCCGGCGGAGCAAGGTAAAGGCCGGCAACGTGCTGCTCAATTTCGAGCAGCCGGCGCCCGGCGAGCTGCTGACGCTCGCCGAGCGCTTTGCCGAGACGCTCGACCTGCAGTTCCTCTGGGAATGCTCTAGCGGCCGCGAGGTCGACTTCCGCAGCCTCGCGCGCGATTACGTAGGGCGCGAGCCGAACGCCGTCGAGGCAACCGGCATCCTGGTCAAGCTCCACGGTGCCCCGATGTACTTCTACCGACGCGGCAAGGGGACCTTCCAGGCCGCGCCCGCGGAGACGCTCAAGCTCGCGCTTGCGGGCCTGGAGAAGAAGCAGCGCATCCAGGCGCAGGTTGCGGCCTGGGCGCAGGAGCTCGCGCAGTTCAAATGCCCGCCGCAGATCGCCGCGCTCAAGGAAGAGCTGCTTTACGCCCCGGATCGCAACAAGCCCGAGACGCGAGCTTTCGAGCAAGCTTGCCGCGAGGCCGGGTTGAGCGGCGCGCGCCTGTTCGAGCGCTGCGGCCTCCTCGCGGATACGCACGACTATCACCTGAAGCGCTTCCTTCACGAGTTCTTTCCCCGCGGCGCTGCCTTCGAGCCGCATCCGCTGCCGGCACCGCCGGAGGATCTGCCGTTAGCACCGGGCGCAGCGTTCAGCCTCGATGAGCTTGGCACCACGGAGATCGACGACGCCTTTTCAGTGAGCAGCCTGCCGGGCGGCGAAATGCGCATCGGCGTGCATATCGCGGCGCCCGGGCTCGGCATCGCGCCGGGCTCGCCGCTCGACGCGCTGGCGCGCGAACGGCTGTCGACGGCTTACATGCCAGGGCGCAAATACACCATGCTCCCCGAGGACGTCATCGCGCGCTTCTCGCTCGATCACGGCGCCGCGCAGCCTGCGCTGTCGCTTTACTTTGAGGTCTCGGCGGAGGGACTGCCCAAGGCCGTGCACAGCCGGCTGGAGCGTATCCCGATCGCTGCCAACCTGCGTCACGCGCAGTACGACACGCTTAACGATGCGTTCGAGGAAGGGCGCGCTGCCGGTCTCCCCTACGAAGCCGAGCTGCGAGCGCTTTGGCGCGTGGCGCTCGCGCTGGAAAAGCGACGGGGGCGGCCGAGCGCCGGACTGGCGCCGCTCGACTTCAACTTCTTCATCGAGGGGGAACGCGTGCGCATCGTGCCGCGCAAGCGCGGCGCGCCGCTCGACAAGCTTGTCGCCGAGCTCATGATCCTCGTGAACTCGAGCTGGGGGGAGCTGCTGGCCGAGCGCGACATTGCCGCCATCTACCGCGTGCAGTCGACCGGCAAGGTGCGGCTGTCGGTTCACCCGGAGCCGCACGAGGGCCTGGGCCTGCGCTGCTATGCGTGGATGAGCTCGCCGCTGCGCCGCTATGTGGACCTGGTGAATCAGTGGCAGCTCATCGCCGCGCTGCAAGGACGGCGGCCGCCCTACACGCGCAGCTCCGAAGCGTTGCTCTCGGCGATGCGCGCCTTCGAGCTTACGGCCGCGCGTTACGACGAGCACCAGCGGGCGATGGAGACTTACTGGAGTCTGCGCTGGCTGCTGCAGGAGAGCGTGCGTGACATCGAGGCTGCGGTACTGCGCGAGAATCTGGTCCGGCTGGAGGGCCTGCCGCTCTTCGTGCGCGTGCCCTCATTGCCCGAAACTGCCGCGCCAGGGGCGCGCGTGCGGCTGGCGGTGCGCGAGGTGAATCTCCTCGAACGCACGGTCGATTGCGTCTATCGTGAAACATTGCCCGGTGCCGCGCTTGCGGAAGCGGAGCCAGGCGAAAAAGCCTAAACTATGAAGGGCTTGTCCAACTGAAATAACAAGGCACATGAGATTGTTGTGGATCCCGGCCGGCAACGATCGGGTGCTCGCGATGGCGCTCGGCACCTCGATCGTGCTGCATGCCGTGGTCCTCGGCGTGCATTTCAAATTACCCGAGCCGCCGAGCGCCGAGCCTGGCGAGCAGCGCCTCGAGGTCGTTCTGGTCAACGCCAGGACGCGTGAGCGGCCGGCGCGGGCTGAAGTGCTGGCACAAGCGAACCTTGATCGCGGCGGCACGGTGGACGAGCCGCGTCGCGCACGCTCGCCGTTGCCGGTGACCAATCCGCGAGAGCCCGGGCGGGACCTTGCCGCCGCCGAGCGCCGAGTGCGCGAGCTGGAGGCGCGCCAGCAGGAGTTGCTGGCGCTGGCGCAAGCGCGCGATAGCGTCGCGGCGCAGCCGCCGCCGCACGCGGCGCCGGCAGAGCAGCTCGCGCCGCAACCCAGCGGCCGGGACCTCGCCGACCTGGCGCTGGCCGCGATGCGTTTGCAGGCGCAGATCGACAAGCAGATCGACGACTACCAGAAGCGCCCGCGCAAGAAATTCATCGGTGCCAATGCCACGGAATACCGCTTTGCCCAGTACGAGGAGGACTGGCGCGCCAAAGTCGAGCGGGTAGGGACGCTGAACTACCCGGCGGAGGCGCGCGGCAAGCTCTATGGCAACCTGCGGCTCACGGTCACGATCCGCGCCGACGGCAGCGTCGACTCGATCGAGCTCGACCGTTCCTCCGGACTGAAGGTGCTCGATGCCGCGGCATTCAAGATCGTGCGCATGGCGGGCCCCTATGCCGCTTTTCCGGCCGCCATCCGGCAGGACACGGATCTCCTCGTCATCACGCGCACCTGGTTTTTCGGCCAAGGCGACAAGCTCTGGACCGAGTGAGCGGCGTGCGGTGACCAAGCGTGCGGGGTAGGAGCCGGGGCGTGCTTGGCGCGCTCCTCACCGCATGGAAGGCGTTCAGCTACACGCTGAGCGGGCTGGCCCTCGCGTTCCTGGTCGCGCAGCTCTGGTTCTACGGCCACATCGTGTACTGGAGGCGCTTCCCGCCGGAATCCACCGCCTTCATGCAGCGCAGCCTGGAGGCGCTCCAGGCCAAGGACCCGCGCGCCCACCTGCGGCACCAATGGGTGCCCTATGAGCGCATCTCGCTGCACCTGAAGCGCGCCGTCGTGGCGGCCGAGGATGCTCGCTTCCTCGACCACGAAGGCTTCGACTGGGAGATGATCCAGAAGGCGATCTCGCGCAACGAGGAGCGCGGCCGCATCGTTGCCGGCGCCTCGACCATCAGCCAGCAGCTCGCGAAGAACCTGTTCCTTTCGGGCGAGCGCTCGTGGCTGCGCAAAGGCGAGGAGGCGCTCATCACCTGGATGCTGGAGGACGCGCTGTCGAAGCGCCGCATTTTCGAGCTCTATCTCAACTACGCGGAGTGGGGCGAGGGCGTCTTCGGCGCGGAGGCGGCGGCGCGCTACCACTTCGGCGTGCCGGCGACCGCGCTCACTGCCGAGCAGGCGGCCTGGCTTGCCGTCATCCTGCCGACACCGCGCCGCTACGAGCGCGGCCGCCTGACGCCTTACCTCGCCGGGCGCGTGTCCACCATCCTTGCCCGCATGGGAGACGTGCAGATCCCCTGATACGCTTCGCGCATGGCCGAAGCGCTTGCGCGACTCGAAGTCGACGACCTGCAGCAGAGCCTGCGTGAAATCCAGGCACTGCTCGCCAAGCCCGAGCGCAACGCCGAGCTGCGCGCGCGGCTCGATGCGCTGCACCCGGCCGACATCGCCTACCTGCTCGAGGCACTGCCGCTCGAAGAGCGGCTCGCGGTGTGGAACCTCGTCAAGGCCGATCGCGACGGCGAGATCCTGCTCGAGGTGTCCGAGGCGGTGCGCGAGTCGCTCATCGCCAGCATGGACTCCGCCGAGCTGGTCGCCGCCGCCGAAACGCTCGAGGCCGACGAGCTCGCCGACATTGCCGCCGACCTGCCGCCGGCGGTCATGGAGGACGTGGTCCAGGCGCTTCCCGCCGAGGAGCGCGAGCGGCTGCGCGCCGCGCTGTCGTACCCCGAGGGTTCGGTCGGTTCGCTGATGGATTTCGGCCACGTGGCGGTGCGCGAGGACGTGACCCTCGAGGCGGTGACGCGATTTCTGCGGCGCCTCGATGAGCTGCCCGACCACACCGACCAGCTGTTCGTCGTCGACCGCGTGCAGCGCCTGAAGGGGACGCTGCCGCTCGCGCGCCTCATCGTGTCGGATCTGCACCTCGGGGTGCCGGGCGTCATGGTGCGCGCCGGCATGAAGTTCTATGCCCAGGACTCCGCCGAAGACGCGGCCAGCGCCTTCGAGCGCTACGACCTCGTGTCCGCGCCGGTGGTCGACGCCAGCGACACCCTCATCGGCCGGCTGACGGTGAACGCGGTCGTCGACTACATCCGGCGGCGCAATGCCGAATCGCGCCTCGCCGAAGCCGGCCTGCGCGAGGAAGAGGATGTTTTCGCCCCGGTGCTCGAAAGCTTCAAGAACCGCTGGGCCTGGCTGGCGATCAATCTCGTCACTGCGTTCATCGCCTCGCGCGTGATCGGCCTGTTCGAGGGTTCGATCGAGCGCCTGGTTGCGCTGGCGACGCTGATGCCGATCGTCGCCGGGGTCGGCGGCAACTCCGGCAACCAGACCATCACCATGATCGTGCGCGCGCTCGCGCTCGGGCAGATTCAGGGCGGCTACTGGAGAGCGCTCCTCAGGAAGGAGATCGGGCTCGCGCTGCTGAACGGTGTCATCTGGGGCAGCCTGCTCGGCGCCGTCGCCTACGCCCTTTATGGCAACGTGGCGCTCGGCGGCGTCATGGCGCTCGCCATGCTGCTCACGCTGGTGCTTGCCGCCACCATGGGCGTCGCCATTCCCTGGCTGCGCTCGCGCTTCGGCCGCGACCCGGCGGTCGGCTCTTCCGTGCTGATCACCGCTTGCACCGACTCCGGCGGCTTTTTCATTTTTCTCGGCCTGGCGACGCTGCTCCTGGTCTGAACGCGGCGCGCGCCGCCGCCAGCGTCGCGTCGATTTCCGCCTCGCCGTGCGCTGCGGAGACGAACCCCGCTTCGTACGCCGAGGGCGCCAGGTAAATGCCGGCATCGAGCATCGCGTGGAAGAACCGATTGAAGCGCTCGCGGTCGCACTGCATTACCTCGGCATAACTGCGCGGAGCTGTGGCGCGGAAATAGACGCCGAACATGCTGCCGATCGACTGCGCGGAGAACGCAACGTTCGCCTTGTGCGCCTCGGCGGTGAGCCCCTCGACCAGCGTGCGCGTGGTCGCTTCGATGCGCTCGAGCAGCCGCGGCTGCGCGACGAGCTGCAGTGTGGCGAGGCCCGCTGCGACGGCGAGCGGATTGCCCGACAGCGTTCCCGCCTGGTACACCGGGCCGAGCGGCGCGAGCTGTTCCATGATGTCGCGCCGGCCGCCGAGCGCCGCGAGCGGCAGACCGCCGCCGATCACCTTGCCGAGCGTCGTGAGATCCGGACGTATGCCATAGCGCGCCTGCGCGCCGCCGAGCGCGACGCGAAAACCGCTCATCACCTCGTCGAAGATCAGCACTGCGCCATGTTGCGTGCACTGCTCGCGCAGCGCTTCCAGGAAGCCCGGCGCGGGGACGACGAGGTTCATGTTGCCGGCCACCGGCTCGACGATGACGCCGGCAATCTGCGCCCCTTGGCGCTGGAACGCGCTGCGCAGCGCGTCCGCATCGTTGTAGGGGAGGACCAGCGTGTGGGCCGCCGTCTCGGCGGGCACGCCGGCCGAGCTCGGGTGGCCGAACGTCAGTGCGCCGGAGCCCGCCTTCACCAGCAGCGCATCGGCGTGTCCGTGATAGCAGCCTTCGAACTTCACGATCAGGTTGCGGCCGGTGAAGCCGCGCGCGAGGCGGATCGCGGTCATGGTCGCCTCGGTGCCGGAGGAGAGCAGGCGCACTCGCTCGATCGACGGCACGAGCTCGCAGAGGCGCTCCGCAAGCAGCGTCTCCTCGGCGGTGGGCGCGCCATAGGAAAGCGCGCGCGCCGCGGCCGCCTCGACCGCCGCTACGACGCTCGGGTGCGTATGCCCGAGAAGCATCGGCCCCCATGAGCCGACGTAGTCGATGTAGCGCCGGCCCTCCGCGTCCCAGAGATGCGCACCGGCCGCGCGCTGGAAAAAGCGCGGCGTGCCGCCGACGGCTCGAAAAGCACGCACCGGCGAGTTCACGCCGCCGGGAATGACGCGCTGCGCGCGCTGGTAGAGCGTTTCATTGTTCATGCGAACAGCTTGCCATAGGCGCGCGCTCGTGCGCGGACGTCGGGCGCGTCGAACAGGTCGGAGACGACCGCGAGCAGATCCGCACCGGCGGCGATCAGCTGCGGCGCGTTCTCGAGCGTGATGCCGCCGATGGCGGCGAGCGGCACGCCGAGCGCCTTGGCTTCGCCAAACAGGCTGAGCGGTGCGCGCACCGCCTTGGGCTTGGTAGGCGAGGCGAACACGCTGCCGAAAGCGATGTAATCCGCGCCGGCCTGCACCGCAGCGCGCGCGCGCTCGAGCTGGTTGTAGCACGACGCGCCGAGGAGGCGGGCGCCGAGGCGCTCGCGCGCCGCCCGCAGGTCGCCGTCGTCGCTGCCGAGGTGCGCGCCGGCGGCGTCGAGCGCCAGCGCGAGCTCCACATCGTCGTTGATGATTACCGGCACGCCATAGTCGTGCGCCATGCGCACGATGGTGGCGGCCTGTGCGTGGTCGCGCGCCTTGCTGCGGTATTGGAGCAGCGCGATGCCGCCTTCGAGCGCAAGGCGCACCTTGCGCTCGAGATCGCCTGCTTCCGCTGTAATTGCGTAGAGCCCGCGCAGCTTCATCGTCCGCAGAGGCGATTCGGCAGCAGTTGCCCACGGCCTGCCGCGAAGCCGGCCGCGAGCGCCTGCCAGGTGAAGCGTTGCGCTTCGCCGACCGCCTGCGCGGGCTCGAGACCGCGCGCCAGATACGCCGCGATCGCCGAGGCGAGCGTGCAGCCCGAGCCGTGGTATTCGTGCGGCAGCCGCGGCCAGCGGTCCTCGCGCACCACGCCGCTTTCGTCATAGAGCGTGTTCACCACCTCGGCGCCCGCTAGGTGCGTGCCGGTGATGAGCACGTATTCGCAGCCGTGATCGGCGAGCGCGCGCGCACAGGCCGCCAGATCGCGCTCGCCGCCGAGCCGGCGCGCCTCGAGGCTGTTCGGTGTCAGCACCGTGGTGCGCGGCAGGATGGATTCGCGCAGCGCTTCGATCGCGTCTTCATCGGCCAGGCGATCGCCGCGTCCGCTCGCGAGCACCGGGTCGACGACGAACGGCGCCTCGGCATGCGCCGCGACGATCTCGCTCACGGCGCGCACGTTCGCCGCCGTGCCGAGCACGCCCGCCTTGAACGCCGCTACCGCGATATCGTCGAGCAGGCAGCGCGCCTGCTCCGCGATCCATGCGGCCTCGATCGGCAACACGCGCGCGACGCCGCTCGTGTCCTGCGCCGTGAGCGCGGTCACGACCGAGAGCGGATGGCAGCCGAGCGCGGCGAGCGTCAGCAGGTCCGCCTGCAGGCCCGCGCCGGACGTCGGATCGGATGCAGCGAAGGTCAGAACCATCGGCGGCGGCGGCGGCGCGGACGTCGGCATGAGTTAATATCCGACCCCTTCTATGACCGAAAATCAAGTCGCATACAAGACGTGGATGTGCCTCATCTGCGGCTTTGTCTACGATGAAGCCGCGGGGCTGCCGGACGAAGGCCTCGCGCCGGGCACGCGCTGGGACGACGTGCCGATGAACTGGACCTGCCCGGAATGCGGCGCGCGCAAGGAAGACTTCGAAATGGTGGAGATCTGATGCGGTAAAATGCGCTGCGCGGCGCATGTCCTCGATCAACCTGACGCATCACTTCTTGATCGCCATGCCGAACATGGCCGATCCGTACTTCTCGAGGACCCTCACTTACATCTGCGAGCACAACGACCAGGGCGCGCTCGGCCTGGTGGTGAATCGGCCGATCGACATGACGCTCGCGGCGCTGTTCGAGCGGCTCTCGCTGCAGCTCGCCGACCGCGCGCTTTCCGATGCGCCGATCTACTACGGCGGCCCGGTGCAGACCGATCGCGGCTTCGTGCTGCATGCGCCGGTCGGCAACTGGCAAGCGACGCTTGCGGTGCGCCAGGTGATCGGCCTCACCACCTCGAAGGACATCCTGGAAGCCGTCGGCCGCGGCGAGGGGCCCAAGCGCATGCTGGTGACGCTCGGCTACGCCGGCTGGTCGCCCGGGCAGCTCGAGCAGGAAATCTCGCAGAACGCCTGGCTCACCGTGGAGGCGAAGGACGCCATCCTGTTCGACATCCCGGCGGAGGAACGGCTGGCGAAGGCGATGGAGCTTCTCGGCCTCGACTACGCGAGGCTGCAGGACGAAGCGGGACATGCCTGAGGCGCTCGAGCGCCACGCGCGAGCCACAAATTCCCGCACGGTCCTCGCCTTCGATTTCGGTCTCAAGCGCATTGGGGTAGCAGTAGGAGAGCCGGAGCTCGGCACGGCGCACCCGCTCGCGCCGATCGCCGCGCCGGGGTTCGACTCGATTTCCAAACTGATCAGCGAGTGGCGTCCCGCGCAGCTGGTGATCGGCTTGCCGCTCGCCGCCAATGGCGAGCATCCGCTGGCGAAGCGCGTCGAGCGCTTCGCGCGCCAGCTCGAAGGCCGGTTTCACCTTCCCGTGGCGCGCGTCGACGAGCGTTTCAGCTCGGTGGAAGCGCAGAGCCGCCTGCGCGGCGTCAAGCGCAAGCGCGTCGACTCGGTCGCCGCGCAGCTCCTGCTCGAGCAATACTTCCATGAAGCTGCCTGACGCCGAGAAGCTCTGCGAGCAGCTCGCCGCCGAGCTGCGCCCGCGCCTTACGCCGAAGAGCGCGATGATCGGCCTTTATACCGGCGGCGCCTGGCTCGCCGAGCGGCTGCACGCGCTGCTCGCCCTGAAGGAGCCGCTCGGCCTGATGGACATCGCGTTCTATCGCGACGATTACCACGAACAGGGGCTGCACCACGATCCGAAGCGCACCAAGATCCCGTTCGACGTGAACGGACGCGAGCTGCTGCTGGTCGACGATGTGCTCTATACCGGGCGCACGGTACGCGCGGCGATGAACGAGCTGTTCGACTACGGGCGGCCGGCGAGCATCGCGCTGGTCGTGCTGGCCGATCGCGGCGGCCGCGAGCTGCCGATCTGCGCGCAGTACTGCGGTGCGCGCGTTGACGTGCCGGCCGGCATGCGCCTTCGCCTCAAGCGCGAAGCCAACGGCACGCTGGCGCTCGCGCTGGAGCCGAGCCGTGCAGCGTAATCCGCAGCTCAACAGCAAGGGCGAGCTGCAGCATCTCCTTTCCATCGACGGCCTGCCGCGCGAGATCCTGATCCAGATCCTCGATACCGCGGAATCGTTCGTCGGCGTCACCGAGCGCGAGGTGAAGAAGGTGCCGCTGCTGCGCGGCAAGAGCGTCTTCAACCTGTTTTTCGAACCTTCAACGCGCACGCGCACGACTTTCGAGATCGCCGCCAAGCGGCTGTCCGCGGACGTCATCAACCTGAACATCGCGCTCTCGTCGCAGACCAAGGGTGAATCGCTCCTCGACACCGTCGCGAACCTCTCGGCCATGCAGGCCGACATCTTCGTCGTGCGGCACGCGTCCTCCGGGGCGCCGTTCCTGATCGCGCGCCACGTGAAGCCGCATGAGCACGTGGTCAACGCCGGCGACGGTCGCCACGCGCATCCGACGCAAGGGTTGCTCGACCTCTACACCATCCGGCACTACAAGAAGGACTTCTCGCGCCTGACGGTCGCCATCATCGGCGACCTGCTGCATTCGCGCGTCGCGCGTTCGCTGATCCACGGGCTCACCACCCTCGGCGCGCCGGAGGTGCGCGTCATCGCGCCGCAGACGCTGCTGCCGAGCGGCGTCGAGGCGCTCGGCGTGAAAGTGTTCCACGACATGCGGGCGGGGCTGCGCGACTGCGACGTGGTGGTGATGCTCAGGCTGCAGAACGAGCGCATGAAAGGCGCGCTGCTGCCCTCCGCGCAGGAATACTTCAAGAGCTACGGCCTGACGGCCGAGAAGCTCGCGCTCGCGCGCTCGGACGCGATCGTCATGCATCCGGGGCCGATGAACCGCGGCGTCGAGATCGACTCCTCGGTCGCCGACGGTCCGCACTCGGTGATCCTGCCGCAGGTCACCTTCGGCATCGCGGTGCGCATGGCCGTCATGAGCATCGTCGCGGGGTAGGCCATGCGGCTCGCGATCAGGAATGCGCGCATCATCGACCCGGCGAGCGGGCGCGA
>Ga0075425_100006124_pt1 | contig 12580 bp, 6 predicted proteins | sample SoiMethybrSBSTD4_FD_75300 | JGI IMG/M metagenome (GOLD analysis project Ga0075425, IMG submission 75300) | Bulk soil microbial communities from a Populus tree surrounding site in Tennessee, USA - Soil MetaG P. TD hybrid SBSTD4 | ecosystem: Environmental > Terrestrial > Soil > Tree plantation...
TCGCCAGAGTCTTCCGTCGAGAGATTGGACGATTCGTGGCGCCGCCCAGCGACATATCGCCGCCGGTTCGATCGTTCCGCGAGCGCCTCACCGCCCGGTTCAGGTGGTGGCAGGTCTTCCGCCCAGGCCTGCTGCGTCTTACGTTGTCGTGTGTGCTCGGCCTGGTGGCGATCGCACTACTACCAGTCGTCATGACACAGGCGCAGGTGACGACCGAGCAGGAAACGATCTCGCTGGTGGAGATTCCCTCTGGCTCCTTCGTCATGGGCAGCGATAAGAACGCTGACGCGGCCGCCGAGAGCAACGAGCAGCCGCAGCATCTGCTTTTCGTCCCGACGTTCTTCATCGCCAGCACCCCGATGACCGTCGCGCAGTACAGCGTGTGCGTGAGCGAGGGCGCGTGCCGACCGGGTGATCGGCGCGCGCTCGAAGGTCCGGTGAACTGGCCCGTGCGTTACGTCTCATGGGGCGAAGCGCTCGAGTACTGTCGTTGGCTCGAGAGCGGACTGAAGACCTGGACGGGAACTCCCGATCTGATTGCGGGTGTTCTCGCCGGACGACTGGGTGACCGTCCGTGGCATGTGACGCTGCCCAGTGAGCCGGAATGGGAGAAGGCGGCGCGCGGATCCGATGCGCGCATTTACCCGTGGGGGAGTGACGTGTCAGCGGTTCGCGTAAGCCGTCAGCAGGCGTCGCCAGCCGGCACTCCATATCCCGTGGGCCGCAATCAATCCGAAGCGAGCCCTTACGGGGTGCTCGACATGAGTGGCAACATCGCGGAGTGGACGAGAAGCCGGGATGGGTCGTATCCCTATTCGTCAGCAGACGGCCGCGAGAATCTCGACGATGCGGGGGGGAGTCAAGGTACCCGCGTGATTCGCAGTGGCTCCTCTGATTCCTCTGCGACGGCCAATGGTGAGGTCCGCATCGCTCGGCGACGAGCGAGCGCCCAGACGCGGCGGGACGCAGCCATTGGTTTTCGCGTGGCGATCTCTCCACTCGAACCGGTCAATCCATCCCCGCCTGACCTGAGGTTGGCGCGCAACGAGCCGGCGGCTCCGATCGCGCCGGCCCCGCGAGCCACGGCGCCACCCAAGAAGGACGACTCGCCCCGGAAGGGCACGGCTTCATCCCTGCCGGCGCAGCAAACTGGCCAATCAACGGCGATCCCTGGCCCGACCGGAAATCCGAAGGCGACCGTTCCACCGACGCAGTCGCAACCTGCCTACGCATCGGTGCTCGCGGTCCTGGAGAGACTCGAGGCAGCGTATGCGCGCCTCGACGTGAACGAGGTGGCGCGCATCTGGCCCTCACGCGCGGGTCAGTTCAGGAATCAAAGGTCGGCGCTGAACGGCATGAGCCTCGACGTTGTCCAGTCACAGATCACGATCAACGGGGACACCGCCACCGTGCGCTGTGAGCTGCGTTGGAAGTACGACTGGAAGCGCTCCAATCCGGCGGGTGAGTCCTCGACGGCCAATGCCGAACTGACATTGCGGCGGACGCCCGATGGATCGTGGGTCATCATCCGTCCGTAGGACGGACGTCATCCGTCCGTAGGACGGACATCATCCGTCCGTAGGACGGACATCATCCGCCCGTAGGCGGACGACGGCGACCCCTCTCTGCCCGTTAAGCGTCCCTTCTATGGCTGTGTTTGACAGCTCTTCCGCGCCCGCGTATATGTCGCGTTCGCTGTTCGGCCATTACACCAGCGTGCGTTAATCACCACGAACGTCCACCGATCTCTACGGCTAGGAGTGTGCGCCATGGTCTTCGATAAAGTTCACGAGAGCGAATGGTTCGAGGTTCCTCCTGCCGTTGGCGGACCAAAACTGTATGAAGCCCGGGATGAACTGCGTAAGAAGAATCTGCACGACACCGAAGAGCCTCCGCTCGCGAAGGCGACGACGTCGGCACCGGCGGAGGCCGTGACCGGCCGCACGGTCGATGGGTCGTATAACGATCTGTCGTGCCCGTTCATGGGAAGGACCGGCGCTCGCTTCGGGCGCAATACGCCGCTCCAGGACACGTTCCCTGACACCGACAATCTCATGAACCCGAGTCCGCGGACGGTCAGCGTCGAGCTGTTCACGCGGACCACCTTCCAGCCGGTACCGTTCCTCAACGTTCTTGCTGCCGCCTGGATTCAGTTCGAGGTGCACGACTGGTTCGTGCATCAGAAAGGATCGTGGGACAAGACGCACGAGGTCCCGCTCGCGGCAGGTGACAACTGGCACGAAAGCTCGATGCGCATTCCGATCACGCCAGCTGATTCGCACAGGCTTGCCGGGTCGAAGCGCCCGCCTGCGTACATCAACGACAACTCACATTGGTGGGATGGATCGCAGGTCTACGGCTCGGATGCGGCGGCGCAGAAAAACATCCGCACCGGGCAGGATGGGAAGATCAGAGTGGGTGCCGATGGGCGATTGTCGATCGATCCCATCACTGGCCTCGAGATAACGGGCATGACGGACAACGGCTGGGTAGGGCTCAGCCTGCTGCATGGCCTCTTCGCCCTCGAGCACAACGCGGTATGCGATCGGCTCAAGCAGCGCAATCCGAGCTGGGGCGACGAAAGACTGTTCCAACAGGCGCGTCTCGTCGTGTCTGCCCTCATCGCCAAGATTCACACCGTCGAGTGGTCGACGTCGATTCTGCCGAGACCGCTCGTGTCCACCGGACTGCGTGCCAACTGGTACGGGTTGCTGCGCGATGCGCAGAATGTGTTGACCGGGCTCCAGGACAACGACCTGCTGGCCGGCATTCCCGGGTCGGCGACGGAGCATCACACCGCGCCCTACTCGCTGACCGAGGAGTTCGTCTCGGTGTACCGCATGCATCCGCTGATGCCTGATGACTTCGTGCTCCACTCGGCCTCCACCGGAGCCGAGTTGGGCCGCTACGAGCTCCCGCAGATGTCAGGTCAGCGAGGCCGTCAGATCGTCAGACGGTTCGAGCTCCCCGATCTCTTCTATTCGCTGGGCATCGCGCATCCTGGTGCGATCAGGCTGCACAACTACCCGCGACATCTCCAGAATCTCGTCAAGGACAGCGGTGAACGCTTCGACATGGCGACGGTCGACATCATGCGCGACCGCGAACGTGGTGTCCCGCGCTACAACGCGTTCCGCCGCATGGTCCACAAGCAGCCGTACGACACGATCGAAGAGATGACCGACAACCCGCAGTGGGCCCAGGAGATCAAGCACGTTTACAACAACGACATCGAGAAGGTCGATTTGATGGTCGGGTTGATGGCCGAGACGCTGCCAGAGGGGATGGGCTTCAGTGATACGGCGTTCCGCATCTTCCTGCTAATGGCGTCTCGTCGTCTCAAGAGCGATCGGTTCCTCTCGAAGGATTATCGTCCCGAGGTGTACACGAAAGAGGGGATCGACTGGGTCGAGGAAAACTCGATGATCGACGTGCTGAAGCGGCATTTCCCGCAGCTCGGTCCGGCGCTCAAGGACAAGGAGAGCGCGTTCCATCCCTGGAACGCCGTGAAGGCCTAGCACGGCGCGCGGCGGCACCTCGTGGTCACTGACCTACGAGGTGCTGCCGATCTTTTTCGTTTTCGTTGCAGACTCCTTCGATCACGTCGGTGTCTGGAGTCAGGGTCTGCGTGAAACGGATCGAGAAGGGCTTGGTGTAGGCGCCGGGATCCTCGAAGGTCATCTGCACGTCGATGTGGCCGAAGTCACGACGCGTGAAGCGCTCGGTGATACGCAACGCTTCGGTGTGCGGATGACCGAACGCGTCGAGCCATGTCCGGTCGTTGAAGCCGCGGGTATCGACGACCAGAGTGTCACCCTCCCAGTTGCCGACCGAATACCCAAGCCACGCGGGGTTCTCGAGGACGTGCTTGCGTCCGTCGAGATAGATCATGCGCTGCGGGTTGACGCCTTCATACAGGATGACCAGCAGGTTCGGCAGGTGAATGAATCGCCGTGGGAACGGCAACAGATCGCCCATCGACACTCCGGCGGGGAGACAGTGCGACGTGGGGTTGTCCTTGCCCAGGCTCTTCGCGCGCTCCAGGAACACCGGCAGCATCTCCTTTTTGATCGGAACGTCCTCATTCTTGTAGTCGGCAAAGACGTTCAGAAAGTACTTCGGGAAGACGCGTGGATCATCACCGGGAACGGCGAGATCGCTGATCCCCGGAAACAGGCGATCGATCTCACCTGGCGGTGAGCCGTCGGTTGTCCATACCCCCGAGAAATCCGGCTTGCCATCGGAGCCGCGCGGGGCGCGGGCAGTCAGGTTCGGCTTGCCGTCCTTGGTCCTGGGGATTCCCGCAGCAGGATATTTCAGCCACTGTGCGTGTGCTGTCGCGACTGCTGTCACACACAGCAGCGCGATCGCCGCCTTGCGAAGAAGCATGAGTCCTCCGCAAAGCAGCGTATCCAGCAGAGATATCAAACGCAACGGCAAAGTCGGGTGCCCGCGGCGGGTGCCCTTGCCCCGGACGAGACTCACGGTGCATAGTCTCCATGCGAGAACGACACTAGTCCCTGGTGCTTCGTGCTTGGGTCTTGGTCCGTCCTGGGTCCTGCGTCCGTGGTCCACAACGCACAAGGACAAGCGGACCGAGGACGGACCCAGAACAAGGGCCCAAGAACCAAGGACGGATCGTCTTCTCGCCGAGGAGATCGATCATGAGAAAGCCATTGTTGCTATCGATGGTCACCGTGGCGCTTGCGCTGGCAGTCTATGCCGTTCAGGCGCAGAACACGCCTGCTCAGAATGCCCCCGCGCAGAATCCGCCGCCGGGCCCGCCTCAGGGACAGCAGCCTGCGCGCGGACGCGGCGGCGCCGATCCTTACGTCAACAATGCGGCCCCCGGGACGCTGACGTTCCCGCTTGCCGCTCCTGCCGGCAAGGACAGCAATGCCCGGATGGTCGCGCCCCAAGGGGCCGTCAATCAGGGTGCGTTCGACCCGGCGACATGGAAGTACGGCAGCGCGTTTGATGCGCCGCCCGGTTCGAAGATCTGGAATCCCGCCAGGTTGAAGTTGATGCAGGGCGGCAAGGTCACCGGTGGCACGCTCTTCAGCGCCACTGACCCGGCCACCTACTGCGCGATGGCCAACGCCGGCTACGACTTCATCTGGACCGAGATGCAGCACGATCAGCGCGACTGGGAGAACGTCGCGCGCATGTGGCGCACCTGCCCGACCGCGAAAGCCGTGCCAGGTGTGCGAGTGGCCTACACCGATGAGCGTGAAATCCAACACGCGCTCGACGCGGGCGCCCTGGTCGTCGTCGTGCCGACGGTCGATACGGTGGCGGAGGCGATCGAGGCGCGCAACTGGACCTACTTCCCGCCACTCGGCCGGCGCAGCAACGGTGGCGGTCAGGCCTTCGACGGTGGGATGTGGGGCAGCGTGCCCGGCGGCTATCGCAACACCATCAACGACAACATCGTCCTCATCCTGATGATCGAAACGCTCGAAGGTCTGAAGAACGCCGACGAGATCGCGAAGGTGCCTGGTGTCTCGGCGCTGTTTGCGGCAAGCGGCGACCTCGGCAACTTCTCCGGGTTCAGGCAGGGCACGCCCGACTACGAGCGCGCCATCAACATCGTCCACGACGCGACGCTCCGGGCGAGCATCCGTTTGTGTGGCCCGATTGCGTGGCGCGATCGTCCCGACTTCACCTGCTTCCAGGCCGGGAGTGAGACCGCGGCGATCGCGCGTGGCGTGGCCGCGGAGCTTGGACCGCTGGCGAATACCCAGGGCCAGCCCGACGTGGGTCCGTTTGTTGCGAAGAACTAGCGAGGAGTTGCGCAACAGCATAGTCGCCGTCCGGGACTCCGTCGTCACGACGGCGACGTGACAGGCCACGCCTTCACGTGCGGCTATCATGAGTAGCAGACGTGAAGGTGATGGAGCGCCGCATCGTTCGGCACGTGTTCGTCGTCTGTGTTTTGACCATGACGTGGGCATGCGCTTCGCGAACGAGTCCACCGGCGGTGTCCGTACCTGAGCCCGCAACCCAGGCGCCCGAGTCGCCACCTGCGCCGGCGCCCAATCCAGAGCCGCCACCACCTGCGTTGCCGGCGCCGGCCCCGCGCCAGGAGGTCGTTGCGCCGCAATGCGGGGTGATCTCCGAGGCGGGCGCGCCGATCGCGACAGTTGCGCTCAACGATCGAGTCAACGCGGCGAATGCGCCGCGTCCGACAAACGACAGCGAGCGGCTGCTGTTCCGTCAGATCTACGAGACGCTGGTTCGAGTTGACTGTGAGGGCCGCGTCGTTCCATCACTGGCATCATCGTGGCGGCTGAGCATCGACGGGCATACCTGGATCGTGGCTCTTCGGGAAGGCGCGCGTTTCTCGGATGGTACCCCGGTGACCGCGAGAGAGGTGCGTGCCTCGTGGAGTCGGGACGGTACGGGTGGCGAATTGCAACCCCACGTCAATCGTCTCGTGCGGTCGCTCATCTCCATCGACGACCAGACGCTTGCAATTACGTTGCGAAGCCGGCGCGTCGATGTGCCGCTTGCGCTGGCACACACCGATCTGGCGATTGCGAAGCCGGTTCCCGGATCGCTATGGCCTGCGGGCACGCATGGCGCACAGATTACGGGCAATCGGGAAACGCTGGTGGTGACGACGGCGGACGATGTGCCTTCGGTTCGGTTCCTGGCAGGTCCAGGTGATCCCCGTGATTTCCTCGACAAAGGCGTCGATCTGTTAGTGACGCGAGATGCCGCGGCGCTCAACTATGCGGCGACACTCGGCCAGTTCCAGTCCGTACCACTGGCGTGGCAGCGCACGTATGTGCTGCTGACTTCGGGGCGGACGCGCGCCTCGTCCACCGTGTCCGAGGAGGCGAGGCAGGCGCTTGCCGTTGATGCGGTTCGCGGTGACGCGCGCGGGGCGATGGGTCCGTTCTGGTGGCAGATGGCGCCGGACTGCGAGATCCCGTTTCCTCAGCCGCGTGATCAATCTGCGCCCGCGAGCGGTCGCATCGTATATGAGGCCACTGACAGCGCGGCGCGCGATCTCGCCGAGCGGTTCGTGGGCCTGGCCAATTCTTCCGGCGCAGGCGCGAGCGCCGCCTTCGAAACGCTTTTCCCGGATCGCGCTCGCCGGGCGAATCACCGCGCAGCCGGGTTGGCGGGTGAGGCATTGGCATTGGCACGCCGGCGTGGGACGGACGCTGGCTATGTCGTGGCGATCGACACACGCTCGCTCGAACCCTGCCACGACGTTCAACTGATGATCGAGGGAGCGCCGTGGGTCGATCCTGAGACGGTCGTTCCGCTTGTGGAGACACGGCTGCACGCGATCGTGCGACGCGGGCGGTCCGGAGTGGATGCGGCCTGGGACGGCGGATTGCTTATCACAGGACTGAATGGTTCGAGATAAGCGATGACCCTGCGCACCCGCCTGCTCCTCGCCTTTGCTGCCGTAGTCCTGATCCCGATCGCGTTACTGGCGTTCGGCCTCCGACAGGAAATGAGCCGCCGCCTCGCGAACGAGTATCAGCTTCGCGTTGACACCGTCGTCGAAGTGATCCGCGAGGATCTCAATCGTGAGAGCGCCGCGATCACTGATCGACTCGCCTCGCTCGAGAATGCTCTGCTCAACGACAATCGGTTCCGGTCGGCGGCTGTTGCAGGAATCGAGTCGGAACGCGAGTACCTGCTGGACTACGCCGGCACGGCGATGCGCCTCACGGGTCTCTCGATGCTGCAGATTCAGGATGGCGAGGGGCGCATCATCAGTTCCGGTCATTTCAGGAACGAGCATGGACGGCTGGATGCAGACCTGCCATCGGCGCTGGCGAGCGCTCCAGTCGCCCTTGTCGCGGCACGCGCGCCCGATCGTGAGTTTCTCGCGCTCGCGCGCGCCCGATCGTTCACCATTGCCGACCGCCGCTTCTCCCTTATTGGCGGCGTCACGGTGGACGAAGCCTTTCTTGCCCGATTGGCGCGCGATCGCGAGATCGTTGTGTCTTTGATTTATCCGGGCGGTGAGTTGTCCACGGTCCGGCTCAAGCCGGGCGCTACGTCTGAGGTCCGGCTCAAGCCGGACACTACGTACCCCGCCGCCGTTGGCGAGCTTCAGGTGCCGCTGATTCGAACCGAATCCGACGCGCCTCTCCAGGTCGTCGAGGCACGGCTGCAGTTGACGCAACCGCTTACTCCACTCAGGGCGCTGCTTCGCAGCGCCGACTCGTGGTTCCTCTTCACAGCCGCAGGAACAGGAGTCACGGCGTTGCTCCTGACCGTGTGGGTGTCGTCGCGAATCAGCCGGCCGCTGGCCGATCTTGCGGAGAAGACCGCGGTCCTCGACCTCGACCGGCTCGACGTTCAGTTCGATGGCGGCAGCGATGAAGTTGGCACATTGTCCCGGCTGCTTGGCGATCTTGCTGGCCGGCTGCGGACGAGCACCGCGCGGGTGCGTGAAGCGGAGCGTCGCGCCACGGTCGGCGACCTCGCCCGGCAAATCAACCACGACATCAAAAACGGGCTGATTCCGCTGCGTAACGTCATGCGCCACCTGGCGCAGGTCGAACGAGACGACCCGTCAGCCTTCCAATCGGTGTTCGCCGAACGCCGCCAGACGATCGACTCCAGCATCGCCTATCTCGAGACACTGGCGACCAGCTATCAGCGGCTCTCTCAGCCGCTCGATCGCCGTGAATGCGACCTGAACGCGCTGGTGACCGACGTGGTCCGTGCAGCACGAGGACACGAGCACATCGAGTTCAACACCGATTTGACCGCGCCTCTCCCGCGCGTCGTCGGGGACCCGATCGCATTCCGGCGTATCCTCGAGAACCTGACCGCGAACGCCGTCGACAGCCTGCAGTCGAAGCCGGGTCGCATCACGATTTCCACGCAGGTGGTCGCGCGAAACAACGAGCCGCCCACGATCCGCGTCACGGTTGCCGACAGCGGCCGTGGGATGACTCGCGAGGAAGCGGGCAAGATCTTCAACGATTTCTACACCACGAAGGAGGGCGGCACCGGGCTGGGGCTTTCCATCGTGCGCAGACTGGTGATGGATCTCCACGGCACTGTGGGTGTCGAGAGCGAGCCGGGCAAGGGGACTCGCGTCACGGTCGAAATGCCAGCCGGCAGTGTGACGCGCACATGACGACGCACGTTCTGGTGGTCGACGATGTTCCGGCAATGGCGGAGCAATATGCCTACGATCTGAAACGCGTCGGCAAGTACAACACCATCGTCGCCGCGGGTGGTGAACAGGCACTCGACATCCTCGCGCGCGACCCGGTCGACTGTCTCGTCCTCGATCTCGAGATGCCGGGGATCGATGGTTTCGAGGTCCTGCGTCGGCTGCAGCAGCGCAGCATCGATACACCCGTCATCGTGTATACCGGCACTGGTAGCTACGATCGCTGCGTCCAGGCGGTGCGGCTCGGCGCGTATGGCTTCGTCGACAAGGCGGAGCCGATCGAGCGCGTGGTCCAGGAAATCGAAAACGCGGTTTCCCGAGGCCGCATGGTCAGGGAACTACGATCGCTGCAGTCCCGTTTGGACGCTGAGACGTCACTGGTGGGGACCAGCCCGGCGATGCGATCGCTCCGTGACGCGATCGCGCGTGTCGCGCCGATTCCGAGCAGCGTCCTGATCGCGGGGGAGAGCGGGACCGGGAAAGAGCTGGTCGCGCGCGAGCTGCATCGACTTGGGCCGGGAGAAAAGACACCGCTCGTTGCCGTCAACAGCGCGGCGCTGCCCGAGCAACTCGTCGAGAGCGAGCTCTTCGGCCATGAACGCGGGGCGTTCACCGGCGCCGATCGCCTGCGCCGCGGCGCATTCGAGAATGCAGGGAATGGAACGCTGTTTCTCGACGAAGTGGGTGAGCTGCCGCTGGCGGCGCAGGCCAAGCTGTTGCGCGTCCTCGAGGATCGGAAGGTGATGCGCGTGGGCGGCGACCGTGCTTTCGCGATCGCGGCGCGTGTGGTTGCGGCGACCAACCGGGATCTCGAGCGCGAAGTGGAGGCTGGACGCTTCCGGCAGGATCTTTACTATCGCCTCAACGTACACACGTTGCGCGTCCCGCCCTTGCGCGAGCGGCTCGCCGATGTACCTGCTCTCGTCGAGCACCTGCTTCGTACGATTGCGGCGCACCTGCGCGTCCGGCCCAAGGCGATCGCGCCGGACGCCGTCGCGCTGCTCACGTCGTACAACTGGCAGAAGAACAACGTCCGCGAGCTGCGAAACTGTCTCGAGCGGATGATGATTGCGTCGGATGCCGCCGCCATTGGTGTATCAGAAGTGCCGCCCGAGATTCGAGGAGACGACCGCGAGGACGCGCCCGATCCGTCGGCCCCGGCCGGGACCCTCAAGGCGCTCAAGGCGCAGGCCGAACGGCAGATCGTGCTCGCCGCGCTCGAAACGCACGAGTGGCACATCACGCGGACGGCTGATGCGCTCGGCCTCGCCGATCATTCCAGCCTGCTCAAGATCATGCGCCGCCACGGCCTGAAGCGTTAAATGGGGTCGGGGGTCATTTGATCAGGACAGTCAGCCAATGCTGCGGATGCTCTGTCCTCTTTAAATGACTCCCGACCCCATTTAATCGATGCTCAGGAAGTGAACCATTCCAGATTCGTCTCCGACGGCCAGCCGTCTGCCATCGTCGGCAACAGCGATGACGGTGAGTTGATGGTCGAACGAGACACTGCTCATGCGAGAGAGCGCTTGGAGATCTGACGCGACGACGGTATCCCCATAAATCGAGTACGCCACCTGCGTATCCGGAGCGATCGCCACTTGATCGAGCCCGCTATCGGCTCCTTCGAGCATTCCCGCGTGCGTGAGATCACTCAGCTGCCAGACGCGGAGACGGTTATCACGACCGGCCGTGACGAGCCGCTGCAGGCTCGGGTTGATGACGATATCCAGGACCTGACGTTCATGCGCTACGAACGTGTGCACGGTCGTGTGCGCTTCGAGGTCCCACACTTTGATCCAGCCCGTGCGCGATCCGAGGACCGCATGTCCAGGCAGTCCCATCGCGATAGCCACGACGATGAAGTCGTCGAAGCGTTCCTTGAGAACGCGGCCCGTCGAGACGTCCCAGCAGAGCACGCCGGTATCGTCACCGAGGATGACATACCGGCCGTCTGGTGAAATCGCCAGCTCCGCGTCGCGACTGATCGCGCTCGGCGTGACGTCATGAACGACCTGTTGCCCGAGCTCGAGGAGCAATGGATCCGAGGTGTGCGTCGTCACCGCGCGCACGTTGTCCTCCGACGCGAGGCCACGAATGCACTTGCCGACGGCGAGATCCCAGACTCGGACCGTCCGGTCGCGTGCCAATGACGCGGCATGCGAACCACTCGTCGACACCGCCATTCTGAGTACGGCGTCCGAATGGCCGGCGAGCCGGTGCACGATCTGGCCACTCTCCAGGTCCCAGATGCGCAACGTCGAATCACGAGAGGCCGTAACGGCTCGTCGACCGTCTTGCGTCACCTCGAGGCCCGTGACCACCCCCGACATGCGTGTGACAGGCGACATCCGCGCCGCGCTCGACTGGTGAATCAGCGTTCCCAGGATCGTTCCGCCATCGACGTCCCACACCGACATCGCCCTGAACATCGAGGCACTGACCGCGCGTCGTCCGTTCGTCGAGATGGCGAGCATCGAAACGGGCCCACCCGGCGGTTCTGTGCGGGATGCGGCGAGCTTCCGCCCCATGTTCCAGTGACGGACCGTCTTGTCGCTGGAGCCGGAAATGATTCGTGCGTTGCCGGGGGCGATCACGACAGCACGAACGAAGCTGGCGTGGCCTTCCAGCACCGCGAGCGCGGTGCCGGTCTTCATGTCCCAGGTACGAAGCGTACTGTCCTGCGCACCGGTTACCGCAATTCGCCCGTCGAGCGTGATCGCCACGCAATTGATCTGTCCCTGGTGCCCTTCGAACGTTCGAAGCATCTCTCCGTTGGCTGCGTCGAACAAACGGAGCGTTCGATCGGACGAACCCGTAAGGATGTACCCCCCGTCGGCGCTGATGGCCACCGCGCGCACCAGACTGTCATGTCCACGGCATGTGGCGACGACCCGTTTCTCGGCGACATCTAGGACGATGACTGTCTCGTCGCCAGGCGAGAAGACGATACGTGCGTTGTCGGGTAACCAGGCGATGGCACGCATCTGGTGCGAGTGGCCAGTGAACAGCTGCCTGGTGCGTCCCTCCGGCAGCTCCCAGACGCGAACCGTTCGGTCCTCGGAGATCGACGCAATCGTGTGACCGTCTTGCGACAAGGCGACGCCTTGCACGGCGCCCCAATGCGCCCTGAGCACTCGATCGACGCGCCCGTCCTGGAGGTCCCACACTCGAATCGTGCGGTCCTCTGAGCCCGATACGGCGCGCGTGCCGTCGGCGGTCATCGCGACGGACAGGATCGCTGCCGAATGACCCGTCAGCGTCTTCACCGTACGGCCAGCGTCAATATCCCAGACGCGAAGACTCCAGTCAGCGGAGGCGGAGATCAACGTTCTTCCGTCACCTGAGACGGCGAGTGCCTCGACGGCGTGCGTGTGTCCCTTGAGAATGCCGTTCAGCGCCCCGCCGGCGTGTGTCAACGAT
>Ga0075425_100006125_pt1 | contig 12580 bp, 11 predicted proteins | sample SoiMethybrSBSTD4_FD_75300 | JGI IMG/M metagenome (GOLD analysis project Ga0075425, IMG submission 75300) | Bulk soil microbial communities from a Populus tree surrounding site in Tennessee, USA - Soil MetaG P. TD hybrid SBSTD4 | ecosystem: Environmental > Terrestrial > Soil > Tree plantation...
GACCACAATCCCGGAAACCTTCATGTTGTGAATTCTAATCATATGGCCTTCTCAGAGCCACTCTTCATCCTCGTCGTCGCCAGTCTTAAGGCCGGACCAGAACTTCTCGAGGAGCGCGCCGATCCCGCCGCCGATAAGAAACCACTGAAGACTGCCGACAACGTAACTAATGCCGAGCGTCAGGGCCAGCAATCCCGGCGGATTGACCTCGGCGCGCGCCATTGCCGAAAACACAAGAAGGATGATAACCATCGCCGCAGTATCGAAGACCCTCAGCAATCTCGTGAATTCCGAATTGTTGAAAAGGTACGGCCCGAATGGCGCGCCGGCCGCGTCGAACCACGAGAAGGCAAGAAAGCCTGTGAGGAGGAGGATGTGCGAAATGGCCGATGCGATTGCAATGCGCCTCCAATACACACGCTCATTGATCCGGAAGACATTGAACCAGGTGAGCAGGTGGTACACACCGAATACAAACAGCGGCGCAAGCAGGAAGGATGCGGCGCTCAACATCGTCTTATTCGATGATTGCTTCGGCTTCTATTTCGATTAGCATGTCCGGCGAGATCAGGCGCGGCACTTCCACCATGGTCGTTGCAGGCCTGATTTCGCCGAACAGTTCGCCGTGAGCTCTTCCAACCTTTTCCCAGTTGTCGGCGATGTTGACCACGTACATCCGGGTGCGTACAACGTGCTCCAGCGACGCTCCGGCTCGCCTCAGGGCAACTTCGATATTGCGCAGAGTCTGCATCGTCTGCGCGTGCGCATCACCGACACCAACGAGTTCCCCGTTAGCACCGGTTGCCGTCGTTCCGGACACGTGCACCACGTTGCCAACCTTTACCGCACGGGAATAACCGATGATCGGCTCCCACTTCGTACCTGTCGCAATGTTCTCCCTTGCCATGATTGATCTCCGTCCTACTGCGCAACAACCCACTGAGGATCTTTGAAGATTTCCGCAAGCCGCTCCTTGTCGTGCGCATTCGGCAACACTTCCTCAAGGTGCCGTGCGTACACATCCGGCGATAGCAGTTCGTCATGAATGCTGTAGGTCTGCCCGGCGTACTCGCCAATGGACCGATGAAATTTGAGTCCGGGCAACATCAATTTCGGCTGATCTTCAGGAATGAGCCTGTTCAGCTGTTCAATAAGCCGCCGCACTTCATTAAGGTAGTGATCACGGGACAGCTCGTTCAACCGATCACGATCGGCAGCGATACTGGTCGAGCCTTCATCGTACCGCCCTTTCAGCCCCCAGACATAAAACCACGACGCGGAGTTGGAGTTATCGACCCCAAACAAATCGAGCGCGACTGAATACCACTTATTGATGTGCTTTTGGATAAGGTCGATCGGAACCTTACCGGCTTTCAGAACGCGCGTCAGCCCCGAATGACCCGTGAGGAGATGGTACGCCTCCTCCTGCAACATCGGTTTCATGCTGGCGGCGAGCGGCCTGAAACCCGAGTGGCTCAACATGACAAGTTGAAACTTGCCGTCCCGGTCCACGAGTTCGGTGTAGCAGTAGAAGTCGAGCCAGTCCTGGACCGTCTGATTGAAGGCGCCGAGCAGTCGGTTGTCGTTGAATGCGCGCCGCTCGAGCAACTTCTGTGCTTCGAGCTTCCCAGATGCGCCGAAGAACTTCACCAGCAAGTAACTCATCTGGACGCCGTGACGCATCTCCTCCCTCATGATTCTCACAGCGGATTGGAGGTCGTGCTCGGAAGGAGCTGTCTTCAAAAGATCGCGCTGCTGCTCGACCGATGCGAATTCGGTGTCGCCCTGAAAGGTGATCAGGTGAAGGAGTGAATCACGAACACGCTGATCCGGAATCTGCAAAACCGTTTCCCACTTCGGGCGCCCGGCATAGTCGCCGAACTCAATGACGTCCGAATTCACGGCACCAAACTTCGCTTCGAAGTTGTAATCCCCGAACTGCGAGGGATCGAGACCGATATCCTTCTGCCACGACTTGAAATAATCGGTCCAGTCGTCGAACGTTGAAATCCTGGCCATTTTATTAACGTCGGGCCCACCGTCCGGATTGTTTCGGTACACCGCTTCGCGGCCTTCTTACCGCCGGCCGGTCCCCCCACGTCCTCCTATTAACGTCGGGCCCACCGTCCGGATTGTTTCAGTACACCGCTTCGCGGCCTTCTTACCGCCGGCCGGTCCCCCCACGTCCTCCTATTTTCCTCTGAACTTCGCGACTCGCTTGTCTTTGTAGGCGCTCAGTCCTTCTGCCGCATCCGCACTCGCAAAGGCTTGCGCCAGCAACTCGCGCTCGAATGCCAGGCCTTCCCACTGGCTGCCTTGCATTCCGCTCTGGATCGCACGTTTGATCAGGCCCACCGCCTTGCTCGGTTTGTTCGGCGCGACAAACTGCCGGGCATAATCTAACACCTGGTCAAAGAAGTCCTCGCCTTCGAACAGCTCCGTGATGAGGCCAAACTCGAGCGCCTCTTCGAATGCGATCATGCGGCCCGTTGCGGCCAGGTCCATGGCACGAGCCTTTCCGACGAGACGCGGAAGCCTTTGCGTACCTCCCATGCCTGGAATCACCCCCAGGTTAACTTCGGCCAATCCTGTGCGCCCGGCATTCTTCTTCGCGATGCGGATGTCGCATGCCATCGCGATCTCGAGTCCACCACCCACGCAGTGCCCGTTGATTGCGGCAAGGACCAGTTTCGGCGTGTTCTCCAGACGCGCCAGCGTCTCGTGGCCGTAAAGCGCGAACTGGTTCCGAAATTCGGTAGATTCCTTCGAGAGCATGTTGATGTCGGCTCCGGCGCTGAAGAATTTGTCACCGGCACCACGCAGGACGAAGACGTGAACGTTTTCATCAAACCGCGCCTTCACGATCGCCTCATCCAGTTGCCTCAGCATATCGAGCGTGTATGCGTTCGCCGGCGGGTTGTTTAATTCGATGATGGCTACACCATCCTGGATCCTGAATTCAATCAGCGCCATATGTCCCCTTTAGCCCGCGTTTTTGTCCCCCCGCGCAATAACCACCGACTTCGTTTCCATGTAGTAATCGAGCGCTTCGGATCCGTGCTCTTTGCCGAGGCCACTCTGTTTCACGCCGCCAAACGGCAACTCGTCGAAAATGATCTGTGGCGAATTGATCCAGGTGTAACCGGCCTCGAGCCGCGAAGCCGCTTCGTGCGCGCGGTCGAGATCGCGAGTCCATATCGACGATCCGAGACCATAGATCGAGTCATTCGCCTTTTGGATCGCTTCCTCGAGATCTCGCACTCGCATCACCGGCAGGGCCGGCCCAAAGACTTCCTCCCGGACGGCTCTCGATTCTTCATCAACATCGACCATGACGGTTGGCATGAAGAAATTCCCGTTTGCCGTACCGTCGCCTGAGGGGCGTACCCCGCCAACAACCACACGCGCGCCTCTTTCAACCGCATCACGGACCTGCTGCTCCACCTCATCGCGCTGGGCTGCGGTATGTAACGGTCCAACCATGACACCCTGATCCAGGCCATTGCCGACGCGAAGTTTCTGGACCTTCGCCGCCAGTTTCGACACGAACTCGTCATGGATCGCATCGAAAAGATAGAGGCGTTTGATTGCCAGACACGCCTGTCCGCAATTGAAGAAGCGGCCGACAGAAGCTGCGCTCACGGCCTCATCGATATCGGCATCGTCACAGACGATCATCGGATCGCTGCCCCCGAGCTCCAGGGTCACGCGCTTAATGGTCTGAGCGGCAACTTCCATGACGTGCCTGCCCGTTGATGTAGCGCCGGTGAAACCGATCTTGCGCACCCGTGGTTCGCGAACGAGAGCTTCTCCGACAACCCCAGCGGGCCCCGACACAATATTCAGCACGCCGGGCGGCAAGCCGGCCTGATTGAGTATGTCGACGACCTCAATATCCGTAAGCGGCGTCGTACCGGCAGGCTTCACCACCACCGTGTTTCCGGTAATCAGCGCCGGACCGATCTTGTTGCCGAGAAGAGAAACGGGAAAGTTCCACGGCACGATAGATGCGCACACGCCGATCGGTAGCTTGATAATCATTGCCGAACGCCGGTCATCGAGGTCCGCAACGTATCCGCCCCGTATGGTTTTGGCGAGGCCTGCGTAATGTTCAATCGTGTGCACGAATCGACGAATCTCGAGCGTCGCTTCACGAAGCGGCTTGCCTTGCTCCAGCGTCAGGAGCTTCACGAGATCCTTTTCTCGCTCCTGCAGCCTCTCGCACCCGTTCAGAAGAATTTCCGCTCGCTTCGACGGCGGAACGCGCGACCAGCTCTTGAACGCGGATTCGGCAGCATCTATCGCACGATGGACATCTCGTTCAGTACCGACGGCAACCCGATCCACAACTTCGCCGTTGGCGGGATTGCGGATTTCCGTAGTCGCTCGCTCCGCTCCGTCGCATTTTTCTCCAGCAATAATCAGTTTGGCCATAAGTTATGGTGTCGCCACAACGACGCCCTTCGTCTCGAGGTAATACTCGAGAGCCTCAGGACCGTGTTCCCTTCCAATGCCGCTCAATTTGACACCGCCGAAAGGCATTTCGTCATATCCGATGTGGAGCGAATTGATCCACACGTTGCCGGCTTGCAATCGTTCGGCCGCGCGGCGCGCTTTGCCGAGATCCTTGGTCCAGACAGAGGACCCGAGACCATATTGGGAACTGTTCGCTTTGTCGATGCCCTCGTCCAGATCTTTCACCTTGAAGACGGGTAGAACCGGTCCAAACGTTTCCTCGGTCACAACACGGGAGTCGTGTGGCGCATCAACAAGAACGGTCGGCAGATAGAAAAAGCCTTTCTCGAATTCCGCGCCGTCGGGACGCTTGCCGCCACTCAGAACCTTGGCTCCGCGTTTCACCGCGTCGGCGACCTGGGATTCGATCTCCTCGCGCTGAACTTTTGTGTGCATCGGCCCGAGGCGGGTGTTCTTGTCCATGCCGTTGCCTATCGTAAGCCTCTGAACTTTTCCCACGAGCTTCTCCACAAACTGGTCATACACGCTTTCGACAACATAGAGCCGTTTCACTGCAAGGCACGCCTGACCGCAGTTGTAGAAACGGCCGACCGACGCGCCGGTCAATGCCTTATCGATGTCGGCGTCTTCGCACACGATCATGGGATCGGAACCGCCAAGTTCAAGCGTGACGCGCTTCATCTGAGCTCCCGCAACCTCCATGACGTGCTTGCCGGTCTTGCTCTCTCCAGTAAACGCCACACGGCCGACTTTGGGATTGCGCAGTATCTCTTCACCGACGACGCTGCCGGGTCCGGTCACCAGATTAAGAACTCCTTTGGGAAAGCCTGCCTGGTTCAGCAACTCGATGATTCGAGCACTCGTCAGGGGCGTCGTCGAAGCCGGCTTCACGACCACGGTGCACCCGGTCGCGAGCGCAGGTCCAACCTTTGTACCCATGAGCGTGATCGGAAAATTCCACGGAACGATCGCTCCGGCAACGCCGACTGGCTGCTTCAGAACCATGCCGTACATTTTGTTGTCGGGAAGAGGGACGTACGAACCGCGCATCTTCGAGGCTAGGCCGGCATAGAAGCTCATACCATGCAGAAAGTGTTCAATCTCGCGTTGGGAATCACCGAGGGGCTTGCCCTGCTCCCTCGTAAGCGTAACCGCGAGATCCTGCAGCTCCGTCTTCACGGACTCAATGCCTTTAAGGATCAACTGGGCGCGCGATTCTGCGGAAGATTCCGACCACGCCGGAAACGCTGCAAAGGCCGCGTCGATTGCAGCCCGAGCGTCTTTCTCGTTGCCTTTGGGAGCCGAGTCGACAACCTCTCCGTTGGCTGGGTTGATGACATCGTACGTCTGTCCCGAGCTGGAACCAGTGGATTCGCCGGCGATGAACAGTTTCGCCATATTTGGCCTCCTTTAGGTAATTTATTGCCGCTACTTCATCGAGTCAATATGCACTATACTGCATATCGATGCCTGACAATCTGCTGTTGTCACAAATAGGCCGTCGGGTTAAGGACCGTCGCACGAGCATGGGGTGGACACTCAAGGATATCGCCAAGCGATCCGGGGTGTCGACGCGTTTCCTTTCGGACGTCGAGGCCGGCAAGGGCAACATCTCTGTGGTCCGCCTCGCGAATGTCGCCCGCGCGCTGGACGTTGAGCTGACTTCGCTGATGCCCTCCGACGAAAAGCAGGCCACGACTGTAACGCTTGTCGGGTTGCGTGGGGCCGGAAAGTCGACGATCGGCAAAGCCTTGGCGAAGCACCTGGATGTCCCTTTCGTGGAACTCGATGCGCTAATCGAAAAAGAATCGAACCTGTCGCTGGCCGAGCTGTTTTCGCTCCATGGGGAGGGCTACTACAGGCGGCTGGCATACGACGTCGTCCTGAAGCTTTTTGCTCGTGACGAGCCAATGGTTCTGTCGACGGGCGGATCGATCGTCACCGATCCTGAGACCTGGCATCTTCTCAAGCGGCGCTCGCACACCGTGTGGCTCAAAGCAAAACCCGAAGATCACTGGAAGCGGGTGCTCGGACAGGGAGACACACGACCAATGGCCAATCGCACATCGGCAATGACTGAACTTCGATCGATATTGTCGCTGCGTTCGCCGCTGTACTCGGAGGCGGCCCAAACTATCGACACGAGCTCCGCACGGGTATCGGCTGCGGTCAAGGCCATCGCTTCTGCACTGGAGGCGAGAAAAGCGATGCGTGGTGATTAAGAAGAATTAATCCCGGCATAACAATCCTTTCACATTCGATAACGTTAAATAAGTGGATAAGGAGCCGCATGACGGAATCCACCATAACGTTGCTGCCAGGAACCGTGATCGATGAAGTGGATTCCTATCCCGCTCGCAGGTTCGGAATCGATCCCATCCATCGTGGCGTACTCATCGTCAGCGCACGGCCGGGCAGCGCCGTTGCGACCGCAGGGCTTCGATCCGGCGATGTTGTTGAAGAAATAAACGGGAAGAAAATTGCCAGTGTCTTCGACTTCAAACATCAGCTGGAAATGTCGACGCAACCATTACGGCTTCTTGTGAACCGGTCTGGTGTTTCCCTCGTGAAAGTCCTTCCCAGAAAATGATCCCGCCTCAATCCTTCCATCCAGTAGGAATGTAGCCGCGGATTACACAGATTGCGCGGATTTAATCTGTGTAATCCGCGTCATCCGCGGCTATCAGCACCCCTCAGAATCCTTTTATCGATCCTCAGGGCTATCTGAACGAGATGGACAACTACTACAAGATCTTCCAGGCCCGAATGGAAGAACAGCAGAAAGCCGCACAGGCAGCGAAATAGGGGCGGCCCGCCATTGAACTTTTCGGTTTGTTTCCCGGGCTGAGTTCAGGTAAGTTCTGTGTTGTCTCAACCAAATCTCCGAGTACCGCTTATCAGATCGCTATGCGAATGTTTTTAACAGGGTTGATGCTGTTCTCGTTATGTGCTTTCGCCTATCCGCAAAGCGACCCAGAAAATGGCATTATCGTGTTCTACGGACATGGCACCGGCCGGTCTCGTGTACCCCTAGTCGTCTATTCTGAGAAACAGAAGCTCGGCGAGATCACACAGGATCACCCGGTGCGTGTTGTTGTTTCACCAGGCGTTTACTATTTTGCTCTTAGCTCGAACGAACCGCGTGAGAAGCAACTCTCGGTTTCAATAAAAAGTGGGCAAACAATTTATCTCCGCGTGGCAACCGACGGCTTTTTTTATGGCAACGAGGCTGAAGCACGGGGCGATCCGGCCGGTGCCTCTGCGGCGGATGAACCCCGGACGATTGGAACGACATCTGCAGCCAACACGAAAGATGTGGCTGCGAGCGGCACGATTTTCTTTTACCGTTCGAATGAGTCGCGCGATTCAAATCAAGGTGTAACGATTTACGGACTATTCGTCGCCGGAAGCCGACGCCTGGCTACTCTTCAAAAGGGTGAATACTTCGCTATAAAGGTCACTCCCGGCCTCCGGGCGTTCAGCTGGACTGTTGCCCCGGCCCGCGGCCAGCAAGTTCTGATGAACGTCTCTCCTGGCGAGAATGTCTACAACGAGGTTCGTTCCGACAGCATCCTGCCCACAAGCGAAACAAGGGCCACCGGTATTATCGAAGCACTTCGTCCGGTTGATGCGGCGCGCGTATTTGATGGTTCGGTCGTGGTCGCGGCAACGAACGCTCGTGCTGCGCATCCCCCCGCTCGGACGGTGACACCGTCAAGAGCGCCCGTGGCAACTTCAAAGGATTCGAGGGTCCGCGAGAGTGAGACCACAGTGCGCGGGAGTGACACTGTACTCAGTCCACAGAGCGATACCGCCAAAAGTATTGAAGTGCTCATGAATATTGAGCAGGATGAAAGTGACATAGCTCTTGAGGCAATTTTGTCGTCATCCGAGACGGCCGACGTAAACCAATTGCTGGACGATTCCGTAGAAAGCCGTGCCGAACGAATAGTGCAGCTCAAGACCTACCTTGGGGAGAAGCAATTAGCTACGATCATTCGCGAGATCGTAAATAACCTCGAGGCTAGAAATGAGTTCATGCGTGCCTACAAAAGCTATTTGCAGAATTTGGATTTACTCTTTCAGTTCGACCAGGCAGCGCCTGACGTCATTTTTGATTCCTATGAAAACGAGTGCAGGAACAGTGTTGGTTCAGCCCGAGGAACCTCAGCCTTAATCAACTGTGAGGCGGATCGGGCAAAAGCAGAACTCGCGGCACGTGAAGCCAGAGTAGCTGCGGCGAAAAAGCAGGCTGCAGCCGCGTGGTCGTCAGTCGTGTCTGATGAAACAGGGCTTACGCGAAAGTTGGAACAGAGTGGTCTGGGGCGCGTTTCATTGGGAAAATATAGTAAGGACATTTTGGATCTAATCAAGTGATGTTCTGAGGCGCCCACGTTTGGTTTTCCTCAAAATCTCCAGGTCATAATTGCGGTTTCAACTCCCGTCCGCAAATATGAAAATACTCTTCAGGTTCTGTGCTCTTCTCGTCATCCTGACGTTGTGTTTTCTTTCTCCTACCACTTCGGCGACATCCGGCCGACAAGTTTTGGTCGTTTATCCAGTCAACGGTCCTGATCTTGATAAGGACGGCGTTAACGATTCGAAACAAATTGCCGACTACTACGTTCTGAAACGCGCAATACCGTCAAGTAACGTCCTTGGTGTGACGATTTCAGTGATCGGGATCGGCTATTACTACGCGGGGGAATACGCGAAGTTCTATGGTGATCTGGTCGCACCGATTAAGGCTCGGCTGGCAAAGCTAGGCCCGGAAAACATCGACGTAATCCTGCTCGTAGGCGCCATTCCTTTTGAAACTCGTAATTCCGTTGAAGCACCGGTTTCCGTCGACAACGCTTTGATGATGGTCGGCTATCTGAGTCCCAATAAGAACAATATTGCAGTCCAAAATAACCCGTATTTCGAATCGACACCTTCATTCGGCAGTGACCTGGGTCATTTCAATCACACTCAATATAAGCTCCTCGGAACGAATGACGTGTATATGGTTTCGCGACTGCGAAACATGGATCAGATCGATCAAGCTCTTTATGCGGACAAGTATCTGTTTCCATACGAAGGGTATTACAACGGCAACGTGTATGTGGATAGTGAGTACGGTCAGGGTGGCAGCGGGAACGTTCCTCGCTATACCGACGAGTACCTTTTGTCGCAGCCAAACGCCCACAGCGGAAATTTCGCTCGAAGCGAAGCGGAAGCGGACATGAACATCGCTTTTGCGGAACACTATGTTCGTCAATCCGGTTTCCCTTTGAAATGGGAAAACACTACAAATGCTCTGGTGATCGGACGTCCGGGAGCCCAATTCAGCGATGGAAGTAGCGCCTTAACGGCGCCCCGGGCCCTGTTTTATGTGGGATGGTACAACTACGGGAACTACAACGATGTTTGGGACTGGCTACCGGGGTCCGTCGCCTGCGATTTGAATAGCGGTCCGACGTTTGGCACGCAAGCGCTCAATCATGGCGCATCCGGAGCGTCTTATGTTATCGGTGAGCCCTATCGAACAGGACACCAACGTCCGGACGTCCTGTTGTATTACCTCCTGAATGGATACAGCTTCGCTGAGGCTTCCACTCTCGCCACGCCGACGGTGGGCTGGATGGCGGTCAACGAAGGTGATCCGCTCTACACGCCAAACGCACCAGTGTTGGTAACGCCAACTCCTGATTTTCCCAAGACGATGGTTAAGGATAGTTCACCTCCAGTACTGAGCGCCGGTTATCCGGCCATCGCCGCCGGACCTGAAGCCAATGATCGAGTCATCCAACTTTTGATCAGCGATCGAACTCAGCCCGAAGTCGCCATTGCTCAGGTGGATTACGGTATGGAATCCAAGTATGGAACTACCGCATCTTCAGGGCCCGGATATAAACGGCGTCTTGCAGTTACTCTGAAAAGCCTGCAGAAAAACGCGCTGTACCACTATCGCGTCACGCTCACCGATCCGTCGGGGAACGTCACGGTGACGAACGACTTTACGCTCAACACCTCCCGCCGGCCTAATCGTTAAGCGTATAGCGCGCTGATTCAAGTGCGGCCGGCCGCCTCTCGTTCACGGAGTCGGAACCGCTGAACTTTGCCCGTCGCGGTTTTTGGTAACTCGTCGAGGAATTCCAGGTCGCGCGGATATTTATACGGTGCGAGTCTCGCCTTGACGAACTGTTGCAGTTCGGCCGCAAGAGCGCCGTTTGCCTGTACCGCTTCTTTCAACACGACAAAAGCCTTGGTTCGTGTCAGCCCATCGCCATCGGTCACGCCGATGACTGCTGCTTCGAGGACAGCTTCGTGTTGAATGAGGGTGGCTTCAACCTCGAACGGAGAAACGTACTGGCCGCTGACTTTCAGCATGTCGTCGCTGCGGCCCGCGTACACATAGTAACCATCGCTGTCGCGGCGATATTTGTCTCCGGTCCGAGTCCATGCACCTTGAAACGACTCGCGCGATCGGTCGCGGTCGGCCCAATACATGAGCGCGGCCGAAGGGCCACGAACGAATAATTCGCCGATCTCATCCGCCTCTGTAATAATGCGACCGCCTTCATCCCGGATCTCGATGTCGTAGCCTTCGACCGGCTTGCCGGTTGTTCCATAGCGAACGTCTCCCGGACGAGTGGACATGAACATATGCAGCATCTCGGTCGAACCTATTCCGTCGATCACGTCGCAGCCAAATCGAGCATTGAACCGCTCGCCGATTTCGCGAGGCAGTGCTTCACCGGCCGAGACGCACAGTCGCAGGGCGACATCGCTTGTCCGCGGGAGGTCGGCTGATGCCAGCATGCCCGCATAGCCGGTCGGGACGCCAAAATACAAGGTTGTTTTCTTTTCGATCCAGCGTCTGAAGACGGCGGCCGGCGTCGGCCGTTCTGCCATCAATACGGCTGTGGCCCCAACGCTCAAGGGGAAAGTGAGCGCGTTACCGAGTCCATAAGCGAAGAACAGTTTCGCAGCTGAGAAACAAACGTCGTGCTCCGTCACACCGACGATTGGCTTTCCGTACAGCTCCGCAGTCCAATACAGATTCGCCTGGGTATGCACAACGGCTTTTGGACGTCCCGTCGAACCTGACGAATACAGCCAGAAACCGATCTCATCAGCTGCGGTCATCGCAGGAGCCTCTAAGGGACGCTGCTCACCGACAAACCGCGCAAAGTCCAGCACGTTTGGTCCCACCGCCTCGTTCGCGCGGGAAACGACCACCGCACCCACTTCATGTGAACTCTTCGCCAGTGCCGCCTCCAGTTTCGGTATTAACTCCGCAGAGACGAAAACGGCCTGCGCTCGTGAATGCGCGAGAATGTATGCGTAATCGTCGGGCGTGAGCAGCGTGTTGACAGGAACCGGCACAGCACCCGCATACAACGACCCAAGGAATGCGACCGGCCAGTCGGTGGAGTCTAGTAACAGCAACAGAACCCGCTCTTCGCGGCGTATGTCGAGTTGACGCAAAGCGGCAGCGAACCGACGGACGGCCAGGGCAAGTTCGCCGTAGCTCAGTTCGCTGTGATCGTCGATATATGCGATTTTGCTTTTTCGCGCGGCATTCAGTTCGATGACGTGTTCAGCAAAGTTGAACTGTTTCGGAGGAGCCGCAACGATTCCAGCCGGTCTCATGCGTCTCCTTTTACATCGGGCTGCGGATTTCCTCAAGCGGATGTTGCCGTAGCGTATAGTGACGCCATGATCTCCAGACGATCCATGCTGCTATCAACAGCCTCGGACGCTACCGCGAAGCCGCTTTTGATATGATGGCGAATCCAACCACAACGGGGTGCTTTTATGACGATGATGAAGAGTACACGGCGTGCCTTTCTGGCGACGGTCACGGCTGCGGGCCTGGGCAAAATGACCACCGCTCAAGTTGTGCCGCAACGCGATTCGATCGTACGCACGGACTTTTCAAAGCTTCCGCCTTACGGTAACGGGACACTTCCAGCCGGCATCCGTTCCCGCCACATCGCCAACGTAAACGGCATGACCGTCCACATTTTGGAGGCCGGCTTCGAAATGGCCGGTCGGCCAGCGGTTCTGTTGTTGCATGGCTTCCCGGAGCTTGCCTACAGCTGGCGCAAGGTGATGC
>Ga0075425_100006127_pt1 | contig 12578 bp, 12 predicted proteins | sample SoiMethybrSBSTD4_FD_75300 | JGI IMG/M metagenome (GOLD analysis project Ga0075425, IMG submission 75300) | Bulk soil microbial communities from a Populus tree surrounding site in Tennessee, USA - Soil MetaG P. TD hybrid SBSTD4 | ecosystem: Environmental > Terrestrial > Soil > Tree plantation...
CTGCATCCGGCGGACCCGCGACTCGTCCGCCTCGGAGTACAACCGGAAGCCGCCCGCTGAGCGCACCGGCCGTAGGAGACCATAACGGCTCTCCCACGCCCGCAGCACGTGGTCGCTCACGCCGAGGCGCCGACTTAGCTCACCGATGCGCAGCACCGGCGCGCCGCCGGGAGTGTCCATGCCAACACTCTACAGTACTTCGACAGAAATTTGACAAGGCTGGCCGCGAAAAGCTACCGTCATACCTAGACAAACCCTAGACGAAAGTTGACATGATGGGCTCCCCCGCCAACGGCCCGGCGGCCGCCACCGGCCCCGCTCCCCAGGAGCACGGCACAGCCGCGGATGCACGGCGGCCGTCGGTTGCCGTGATCGGCGCCGGGGTCTCCGGGCTCACCGCGGCCTACCTGCTCTCCCGCACCCACGACGTCACCCTTTTCGAGGCGGAGGACCGGCTCGGTGGCCACGCGCACACCCATGACGTCACCGACTCCGATGGCCGGCGGCACGCCGTCGACAGCGGGTTCATCGTCCACAACGACATGACCTACCCCTGGCTGCGCAAGCTCTTCGGCGAGCTAGACGTGCAGGTGCGCCCCACCGAGATGAGCATGAGCGTCCGCTGCGAAGGGTGCGGGCTGGAGTATGCCGGCGGCCGCGGGCTGCGCGGCATATTCGCCCAGCCACGCCGCCTCATCGAACCCCGATTTCTCTGGATGCTGTGGCAGGTCAAGCGGTTCCACCGGCGCGCCTTGGCCTTCCTGCACACCACAGACGAGCACAACCTCACGACCTACGGCGAGTTCGTGGAGCGGGAGGGGTTCAGCGGCTACTTCATCGCCCACTACGCCGTTCCGGTCGTCTCGTGCGTGTGGTCCGCCGGGCGGGAGACGGCGCTGGCCTACCCGGCCCGCTACCTCTTCCGGTTCCTCGACCACCACGGCATGCTCCGGGTCGGCGGCTCGCCCCAGTGGTACAGCGTCACCGGCGGGTCACGAATCTACGTCGAGCGGCTCGCCGGGCTGCTCACGGACGTGCGCGCGGCCCATGCCGTCACCGACGTCACCCGCAACGAGGGGGGCGTCGAGATCCGGGACGTCACCGGGCAGGTCACCCCCGTGGACCGCGTCGTCATCGCGACCCACGCCGACCAGGCCCTCGGCCTGCTCACCGACCCCAGCGACGCGGAGATCACCACCCTCAAGCAATTCGCCTACTCGCGCAACGTCACCGTGCTGCACACCGACCGCTCCGTCCTGCCGGACGCCGCGCAGGCCCGGGCCAGCTGGAACTACCGGATGACGTCCTGCCACCGGCCCGGCCAGCCCGCCGTGGTGAGCTACTGGATGAACCGGCTCCAGGGACACCGATCGCCGCAGGCCTTCCTCGTCACGCTCAACGACCGTGAGCGTCTCGACCCGGGCTCCGTTGCCGCAGTCATGCACTATGAGCACCCGATCTACACGCCCGAGGCGGTCCGGGCGCAGTCACGGCTGAGCAGCCTGGCCACCGATCGCACGGTGTATGCCGGGGCCTACCACGGCTGGGGCTTCCACGAAGACGGCTGCCGCTCCGGCATGGAGGCGGCACGGCACTTCGGAGTGACCTGGTGAGCACGACCTCGCTTCTCACGCCGGCGTCCGCGCCCGCGCGCCCGCAGCTGCCCCCGCTGCCAGCCCTGGTCGTCGGCCAGGTCACTCACCGGCGCCCCGGACCGGTCCGGCACGCCTTCCGGCACCGGGTCTACCAGTGGCTGGTCGACCTGGACTCGCTTCCGCGCCAGCCCTGGCACCTCAGGGCGTTCGCGCACTTCAGCAGCGCTGACCACCTCGGTGATCCCGGCCTGCCGATCAAGCGCAACATCGAGAACTACCTGGCGCGGGGCGGCATCCAGCTCGGTGACGGGGGACGGGTGCTCATGCTGGCCAACGCCCGGGTCCTGGGCCACGTGTTCGACCCACTGTCGGTCTTCTGGTGCTATGACAGCAGCGCGCGGCTCGTGTGTGTCGTCGCGGAGGTCCACAACACCTACGGCGAGCGGCACGCCTACCTCCTGCGACTGGACGAGGCCGGGGTCGCAGTGACGGGCAAGGACTTCCACGTCTCCCCGTTCTTCGACGTCAGCGGCACCTACGAACTGCGGTTCACCCTGAGGCCAGACCTTGTCGCCACGACCGTGACGCTGCGCCGCGAGGGCGCCGTCGCGTTCTCAGCGACCTTCCGGGGCCGGCCCGAACCCGCGACGGCTTCCGCTCTGGCCGGCCGGCTCATCCGCCAGCCCCTGATGACCCAGCGGGTCTCGACCCTGATCCGGGTGCACGGCATCTGGCTGTGGCTTCGTGGCCTGCCCGTCCGCGCTCACCCACACCACATCCGGCAGGAAGGGGTCTGACCATGACCGTCTCCAGCTCCATCAGGTGGCCCACCGCCGCCGCCACACCACGGGCGCCGCTCAGAGCCACCATCGCGCGGGTGATCTTCGAGCATGCTGTCCGGCACGTCCCTGTCCGCGTGACCTACCCCGATGGCCGGGTGCTCGGAGCAGGGTCGCCGGCATCGCCCGAGTTCGCGGTCGTTCGCCCTGCGGCGTTCTTCGCCCGGCTGGGCCGCGACGCGAAGATCGGGTTCGGCGAGGCCTATATGACCGGGGACTGGCGGGCCGGTTCCGGCACCGACCTGGCCGACCTGCTGACACCCTTCGCCTCACGGCTGACCACCCTGATTCCCCCGGCCCTGCAGCGGCTGCGTGTATTCGTGGACAGGCGCGTCCCCTATGACCACGAGAACACTCCCGACGGCTCGCGAACCAACACCGCCGCCCACTACGACCTCAGCAACGACCTCTTCGCCGCCTTCCTGGACCGGACGATGACCTACTCCTGCGCCTGGTTCGACAACAGCGAACCGATCGCGGCGGCCACCCGGCTGGAGGAGGCACAGCTGCGCAAGATCGACGGCGTCCTCGACCTCGCCGACGTCCAGGCCGGCACCCACATGCTGGAGATCGGAACGGGGTGGGGGTCGCTTGCCATCCGCGCCGCGCAACGAGGTGCCCACGTCACCACGATCACCCTCTCCCACGAGCAGATGCGGCTGGCCCGGGAGCGGATAGAAGCCGCCGGCGTCTCCGGGCTTGCCGAAGTCCGGGTGCAGGACTACCGCGAGGTCGAAGGCCAGTACGACGCCATCGTCAGCGTCGAGATGATCGAGGCCGTCGGGGAGGCCTACTGGCCCACCTACTTCGCCACCCTCGACCGGCTCCTCGCTCCCGGCGGCAGGGCCGCCATCCAGACAATCACCATGGCCCACCAGCGTTTCCTCGCCACCCGGCGCAGCTTCAGCTGGATCCAGAAGTACATCTTCCCCGGCGGCATCATCCCGTCTCTGCAGGCGGTCGATGATACCCTCGCGGCGCACACCACCCTGCGGGTCACCCAACGGCGTGAGCTCCGGGCGCACTACGCCCGGACCCTGCGCCTGTGGCGGGAACGCTTCGCCGGCCAGTGGCCCCACATCCACGCCCAGGGCTTCGACGAGACCTTCCGCCGCATGTGGGAGCTCTACCTCGCCTACAGCGAGGCCGGCTTCCGCAGCGGCTACCTCGGCGTCAGCCAGCTCCAGCTGACCCGGGGGCCGGCATGAAACTCAATGGCAAGATCGCCTGGGTCATCGGCGCATCAAGCGGAATCGGCGCCGCCGTGGCACGCGAACTCGTCTGCCGTGGCGCCACCGTCGCGGTCTCTGCCCGCCGCAAGGAGCAGCTCCAAGACGTTGCTGGCAGGGACATGCTCGTCCTCCCCGCCGACGTCACCGACGCCGCCTCCGTATCGGTCGCCGCCGCACGAGTCCGGCAGGAGCTGGGCCCGATCGATCTCACGGTGCTGTCGGCCGGCTACTGGAAGCAGATGGACCCGGCGGCCTGGGACATCGAGGTCTTCGACCAGCACCTCCGGGTCAACCTCTCTGGGATGAGCAACGCCATCGCGGCCGTGCTGCCCGGCATGCTGCGGCGACACCACGGCGTCATCGCCGGGATCGCGTCCGTGGCCGGATACCGCGGGCTGGCCGGCTCTGAAGCCTACGGCGCGACAAAGGCGGCACAGATCAACCTGCTCGAGTCCCTGCGCGTCCACATCGCCCGGACCGGGGTGCACGTGACCACGATCTGCCCCGGTTTCGTGCGGACCGACCTCACGGCCGGCAACCCCTTCCCCATGCCCTTCATCATCGATGCCGACCAGGCCGCACGATCCATCTGCGACGGCCTCGAGCGCGAGCTTACCGAGATCGTCTTCCCCACCCCGATGGCCCTGCTGATGAAGACGGCGCGCCTCGTCCCCGCCCGTGCCTGGACGGCCCTGTGGGCTCGCACCTCCATCGCCGGACCCGCCACCCCCGACCACCTCACCCATGACCAGGAAGAATCTAAGAACACCATGAGATTGCAGAAGACCGTCATCGTCGACAAGCCGCTGGACGCGGTATTCGACTACCTCTCCGACTTCACCACAACCACCGAGTGGGACCCGGGCACCGTGGCCACCGTGAACCACCACGGCGACGGAGGGGCCGGCACCACCTACCTCAATACCTCCACCTTCCTCGGCCGGAAGACCCAGCTGGCCTACATCGTGGGTGAGTTCATCCCCGGTAAGCGCATCCGGCTTCGCGGCGAGAACAAGACCGTCATCGCCGTCGACACCATGACCTTCCGCAGCATCGATCCCGGCACCGAGGTGACCTACACAGCCGAGTTCACCTTCAAAGGCCCATCCCGTCTCCTCGCCCCACTGCTCAGGCCCGCCTTCGAGCGGCTCGGCAAACAAGCGCAGGCCGGCATGCGCAAAGCGCTAGACCAACTCTGACCAGCTCCGTCCAGCCGCACACGAGCCAACGCCGAGCCCAGTCGGCTTGATGACGATGCGTACCTGTCCGCCGGGCACGCCAGAATGTCCGATATGGGCGCTACATCTGACCCAGGGCCGAACGTGTGCAGCGTACAGAACGGCGGCTCGGCGCGCGTTCTCCCCCGGCCTTCTCCATCACCCAGCGTGATGTCGTCCCATCGGCGGAGCCCGATGCCGACCGCAATCCGTCATCGCAGTAGCGGCGGCGGATGGTCTTCCAGGGCGCCAGCCGACCGTTGCAATGTCTGCGGCGCAGCCAGTGGATGACCAGCCGCCAGACGACTTTCCGCAGGTAGGAGAAGGTCCTGCTGGATACGCCGGGCCGGAAGTAGGCGCACCAGCCCCTCAGCACCGGTTGAGCTGGTGGATCAGGGCTGCCAGCAGGCGGTTCCTGCTCATCCGGCAGATCATCTTCACCTTGGTGGTGATGGCCAGCAGGGCCTTCTTCGCCGGGTAGGTGTAGACGTACTTCTTGCCGGTCCCTCGCTTGCGGTGGCGCTGGATGCGCCACTCCAGGAAGTCGAGGCCCTCGTCGATGTGGTGATCAGGGTCTTTTCCTGCGATAGGCGTAGGCCCATCGTGGCCAAGACCTCCGCGATCTGGTCCCGCAGCTCCACCGCGTCGGCGTGGGTGCCGTGCACCATCAGGCACCAGTCGTCGGCGTAACGGGTCAGCTTGAAGTTCGGCTGCCCGTGACGTCGGCGCTTGGCCCGCCCGACCGGGGGAGTCGCTGGCCCGCCGGTGCCCGGGCGATGAACTCGTCCAGCACCCCCAGAGCCACGTTGCTGGACAACGGGGACAGGATCGATCCGCTAGCCATCCCTCTTGCTCTGGTTGCAGTGTTGATTGAAGATAGGCTTTGGCAGCCGCCCCGCCGCAGTGCTTTATGGACTTCCCTATTGACCCGGGCCACCACAAGGAGGCAATCGCAATGGCCGAACGCATCGCTGGCGAGATGACCCGTGTGGACGTCAGGATCGAGGTATACGATCTCCACTTCGAGGAGGCTGACGAGCAACTCGAGGAGTACCGACGAGATCCCTCCGGCTTCATGCGTCGCTTTCTTGAGCAGCAAGGGCACTCGGTGAACCGGATTCAATTCATCCGAAGAGAAGAGTACCCTTACCGAAGTCAGCAGGAAAAAGCTGGCGACAGCAGTCCGATCGAGCAGCGGATGCCCGACCGCAACTACCATATCGTCTACCCCGACAATGAGGCCTCCGGCTGGATCTGCTGCTGCGCCTGAACCGGAAAGCACAGTCCATACCAGCAGGGGTAAGCACTGAAGGCAGTGCATCGCAAAGCACTGCCGCATCCATATAGATGCGGCAGTGAGCTTATGCCAAGAGCGTCTGGACGATCTGCTGTTGGTATGTAAACGCGAGTTCTGCCTTGCCAGCGTCAAGCTTGCCAGCAATCTCCTGGCGCTCGGCGAGGATGTCGGCCATTCGACCCAGCCTCTCTTGCCGTCCTCTTCACAGCAGGCCACCAACCGGGTTCAGGTTGTTGAATTGGGTTATGCGGACGGCGGACTGCCGGCGTCGTGCTCTGCTTCCCTTAACGGCATCTTTGGTCTTGGCAGCGGGTGCCGGGTTAGGGTCACCGGGTCAGGGAGTCTCGCGACGTCCGGAATCTTGGCCGACACCGGGATGTCGGCACTGCCGGGGTCAGGCGGCGGGGGAACGTCGAATCGTTCGAGCCTACGGGCTTCCACATCGCCGCGCCGTGCGGCGATGCGATAGCTGAAGGGGACATTGGCCCGCCCGTTCCCCTGCTCGCGGACCTCGAACGCCTCGCGGCTCCTTGAGCTGACGTATAGACCGGCGCAGTCAGCCTCCGGCGTGACGAATACGTGGAAGTCGTCCACGGTGAGTAGGGCCGCGAACTCCGGGTCCAAGCGCACGGTAGCGGAACCATCGATCAGCTCGGCACGGCCGAAATCCTCCAGCCAGCTCTCCGGGCTCTCCACCGCGTAGGTCAGGCGGTGAGTCCCGTCCGGGTGGGCCACGGCGGCGGACTTAGAGCCCGTCACCACCACGTTGCCGAGGACGAAAACCGGGCCCACAAAGAACCCGGCGAGACCGGTCGCAGTGCTGCCGAGAACGCCGACACCACCGGACGAAACGCCCGCTACCCCAGTTGTGGAAGGTATGAAACCCGGCGGTCCGGTGGCGTTGGCGCTGCCGAACACCGCGGTGCCGCTGGTCGAAGCGGTGCTCGCGACAACCCCGTCGCGCCTGGTGGAGGTGGCGACCAGGGCCGTGCCGCCGCTCGAGATGGCCACAACCCCCTGTCCTTCGTTCGACTGGCCGCGCACGCCCACCCCGCCCGAACTGCTCACCCCCTGAACGCCGGTGCCATCCACGGAGGTGCCATCAATTCCATTGCCGCTGGCAGAGATGCCCCTGACGCCGTCGCCACTTTGCGACCTACCCCACACGCCGCTGCCGCTCGCAGCATCGCCCAACACACCGATCCCAGCCTGTGACACCCCGCGCACACCCGTGGTGGGAGATGTGCCGGCGACGCCGGCCTGGTTCTCGGCGATGCCCAGCACACCGTGACTATCTGTCGATATCCCCCGCACGCCATCGCCTGGGCCAGACATCCCGTAAACGCCGACCTGATCGGAGAAGCCGCCGACACCCGCGCCGCCTACCGACTCCCCATATACCCCGTAACCTTGTCCGGCTGCGCCCGATACGCCTGCCGACAGCGCATTCCCGTGCGATAGCCCCGCGACCCCAACAGTATTTTGCGAGTAGCCAGAGACCCCGGCGTTGTTAGCCGCGGATCCGCTCACTCCGGCGCCGTCGACGGACCTTCCCGACACGGCGTCGCCATCCTGTGACGTCCCGTAGACACCCATACCGCTCTGCGAGGAACCGAACATGCCCGTCCCAGTGCCAGACACGCCCCGGCAGCCGATCCCTGGCGCGGACTCCCCCCATACCCCGGCGCCAGCGCCACCAGAGTCTACGCCGCGCACCCCAGCCGCGCCTTGGCCAGAGCTTGGGCCCGTGGTGGCCTGGGTGGTTCCCGCAACACCGTCACCGCCGGCGGAGACTCCCGCAACCCCGGCGCCGGCGTCCGAGACCCCGGCGAGCCCCTCGCCGGTGTTCGACACTCCGCGCACCCCGGCTCCAGAATCCGAGGCGCCCTGCACGCCGGATCCACCCGCTGTCGCGGTACCTGAGATCCCGCCGCCGTTCAGATTCGCCACGGTGAATGCCAAGACCTGCCCGCTGCCGTTACGTCTGAGGCGGGTTTGCGCGCTTGAGGTGTTCACCCCACCGATCACCAGATGCTGCCCATCGGCCATGTGACGCCCCCTTCGACACGCGCTGACTGCCTGTGGTCGCGCTGGGAGAATCTGATCCCCAGCAACACAATGTGGTCGTTCCCGTCCCGCTGCATGACACACCGGGGCGGCCGCCGGTGACACTCCGGGAGGCAAAGCGTGCCTGGGCGGCCGACATGCCTGCTGAATTGGTATTGAGCACTCCAGTGCCCACCGTTCACGTCAACGTCCAAGCTGGCTGAGTCGGCCGCAGGTTCCACCCCACCGATGCGGGAGGACGCCCCAGCCTAGCCTCTGGCCTGGGTTCCGTGGCTGATGTAGCGCGATAGCCCGCGAATCCGGGGACTGACGTGCGGAAACGCACTCTGGCCTGGATCGTGGGCGTGTATCTAGGCGTGGGTGTTCGCGCTGGTCAGGGAGTTTCGGTGGTGAGTTGGTAGATCCGCGGGGGCGGTTCGATCCTGAGCTGGGCGAGGATGTCGCGCTGGGCCCTTGGTGAGCTCGGTGCGCTAGCGGAAGGTCCCGGCGGGGCCGGTGAAGGTGCGCCCAGGGCGATCCGGTCCAGCTCGCGGCGCAGGCTGGGCCAGGTGCCCTGGTAGGTCGTCTCGGTGATGCGGATCAGGAGCAGGGCGAGCCAGCACAAGATGACGTGGGCGCGGATCCGCTGCTCCTAGCGGTGATAGACCGGGTGCGGGTCGATGACCTGCTTCATGTCCCGCCAGCCGCGCTCGACTTCCAGGAGCTGCTTGTAACCGAGGGCGATGTCCTCGGCGAGCAGCCGCGGGTCGGAGGTGCGCAGCAGGTACTTGCCGTCCAGGTTCTCCTCCGCCTTGATCGCCTTCGTCGACGCGGAGCAGCCCGCCGGGCGTGGTCCGCGGGTAGCGGTTCAGGCCGGGCTTGGTGGAGATCACCCCGCGCAGCTCAGCCCGCTTGGTGGCGGTCAGCTTGCCGGTGCCGGCGATGAGGTCTTCGAGCTGGGCGAGCATGCGGGCGCGGATGCCAGCGTCGCGTTCGGCGCCTTCGGGGGTTGTGGCAGATCACGAACCGCTCGGGACTCGCAGATGCGAACCTCTTTGACCCGCAGGTTCGCGGCAACCTCCTGGTGGCGGCCCTGCCGCGACAAAGCCGCTTGCGCCTCTGCGGAGCCGGAGCGAAGTCTCTCCCCGATGATGTAGTGGTGGTCGCCCTTGCGCAGGTAGCGGCGGTTCTTAGCTGAGGCGAACCCCGCGGTCGGCGACCCAGACGATCTTGGCCAGGGTCCAGTCCCGCATGTCGTGCTTGACCTGGCGGATCAGCGCCGAGTCGGCGGTGTCCCCGGGCCAGCACCAGATGCGGACCGGGATGCCGTCGCGGGTGACGGCCAAGCCAATCACGATCTGGGGCAGGTCGTCTCGGTGGTCCTTGGACTTGCCGAACGCCCGGAACCCGGCCAGTTTCCCGCCGTCCCCGCCCCTGGCGCCGTCATCCCCGGCTGCCTGGTCCCCGTCCCCGCCGCCAGGGACGGGGATGCCGTGCTTGTCCCACCAGACCGGCTCGTCCTGACCATCGGTCTCGAAATAGGTGGAGGTGGTGTCGAAGAACAGCAGGTCCACCTCAAGGTTCAGCAGGTTCGCGACCTGGGAAAAGACCTCGCGCTCCAGATCGTCCTTAACCTCCAAGAGCCAGTCCATGGCCCGGTAGCAGGCGTCGTCGCTGACCTCGGCAGGCCCGCCATCCAGGCGTCCTCACTGGCCCACCGGGCCGCGGCCAGCTTGGATGACGGGGCCAGCGCCCGGTTGGCGGCCAGCGCGAATGGCACCCGCTCCGCTGAGGGATCCAGCCGGCGGCCCGTCAGCAGACGCCGCAGCACCGCCCCGATCCCCAACCGGACCCGCAGTGCATCCAGCACACAGGTCCCGCCAGCGGCCGCGACTCGATGAACTCCAGATCCTCCCCAGCCGCCGCGGCCAGCGCCTTGCCCGGCTCCACGAACCTGGCGACCGAGGCGACCAGCCGCTGGAGGGCCTGCCGGTTCGCGGCGTCCTCGCGGCCGAAGTTGTAGACCACCTGGACCCGCGACCGCTTCGCCGCCGGGTCCCACACGTTATGGGCCAGCTGCAGGTAGCGGACCTCGGTCCCGTCCTTATTCCGCCGCGGCGTCGACCGCAGATACAGGGACTAGAACCTAGCGATCCTTGGTCGCTAGCGACCAAGGATCGCTAGGTAGTCCAGCGCGGCCGAAGATGAGCGTCATCGCTGCAAGCTTTAGCTCCGAGCTGATTGCCTGGAAGGCCCATGCGCGCCGATATCGATTGTCTACGGCATATGGTGGCGATTATGGTACGAAAGCCTAGTCTCCGCGCAACTCCGTGGGCGGCGCGCTGATAGCAGCGTGCCGGATACCGGCGGACCGCCGCTGACCATCCCTTGATCGTATGCTTATGCGCGGGGAGAATGAGTGGCTCGCGGAAGGACGGTCCGGGAGGGACAATGGCCCTGTCCGAGGAGCATCTACAGCAGCTGGGGCGCCTCGTCGAGGAGCACCGGAGACGCGCGGAGCAGCTCCGGCTCGCGATCGGGCGGATGAGCCGCGAGGTGGAACTGCATGAGCGGTTGATCGTGCTGGCCGGTAACGGGCGCGCCATCAGCATTCTTGCTGGCCTCGCCGCCGACCTGGAGGAGGCCCGGGCCGCTGCGGTCGACCCGCGCGCATACGCGGCGGAGCGTGGCATGGCGCTGCCGGACGACCTCGACATTCAGGTCGCCGTCGAGGAGGGCCGCGTCGTCGTCCGGGGCGTCCTGCACGACGATTTCCATTCCGCAGTGTTCAGCTGGGACAGCGACCCCGGCTTTCAGGCGCGGCTCACGCCTCGCACATTTCCCGACGACGCGTGGCTGCGCGAGCCGCAGGCCGACGGTGCATCGCTGCAGATCCTGCCGACCTCCGCGGGCTGACCGTCGCGAGCACTGGGGGTTTGACCCATGGGCGTAGTCACCACGGTAACTTTCATCTTCAACGCGTCTGGAGGAACCGCCACGTTCATCAACCGGGAGACCGGGATGTCGTGGTCGCTGGACAGCTCGATAGGCCAGCACACGTCCTGGGCGGTGCCGTGGTGCTGTCAGCCCGGCGAATTCGGCCTGCACCACCTTGAGGTGTCCACCGGCCCTGCGCTGACCTACTTCATCTGGCAGTGCACTGAAGGCGACGGAGCCTACGTCCGCCAGTCCACGGACGGGTTCCACTTCGCCGGGGAGCACATGTTCCCGAGCGGCGCCGCTGGCGGCGACCGCGCGCTCGTCCTGCGCTCCGACCTCTCGCTCTATCTCGGTTACGCCGGTTGAGTCACGGGCCGACCGGCAGCCTGCCGCCCCACACGCCCGGCAGCAACAATTCGATGCCACGCCTGTCGCCGAACCCGCCGCTGAGACGAGCCGAGCAGACCAGCGTCATGTCCCGGCCGCCGGGCGGACGCGGCGCGCCCGAGATCGTCGGCCCGAGCGGGGGCACCTCCTTCGGGACGCTGCGCGTCGTCATCAACGGGTGGAACCTGGACGGGCGGAAGTCCAAACCGTAGAAGCCGTTGAGCCAGGACGCGGGGCCGCCCGTCGGATACCAATCGATCCGGCCCGAGCACGTCAGATCGAGGTGACCCGTTGCCCGGTCGTACCGGCCGGCCTCAATCCGGAACCCGAGCAGTGACCTGACGCTGACCGTGTATGGCGTGGACACCAGCGGCGGCGGAAATCCCGGCCCGAACACGTCGGGGAACCGCCGGGGAATGGTGAAGCGGATCGTCCCAAACGGGTCGCCGATGTACTCTGGGCGCCCCGGGTCAGGCTCGACGAACTCGTGGTCGCAGCCGGACAGCCTGAACGACATGTAGCTGAAGAAGAGCGGCGTCCGGATGCCGATCCGGCCATCCGACGACGAGAAGGTGCCGACGTTCCGATCGACGAACGCGGCCGTGATCGGCTCGGCACAGCCACGGCATGCGTCTAGCTCCTGCTGCTTCGCCAGGACCTCCGCCCGCGCTGCGTCCACCCGCCGGGCCGCCGCCTGGTGCTCCTGGCTGCCCCGCGCCGCCTGAAGTAGCTCGTACGCGTCGGCGAGTTTGCCCTTCGCCGCCGCGAGCTGGTCAGCGATCTCCCTACACCCCGCAGGCACCTGCACGCGATCGCCTCCGTCAGCGCCCGCTGCCGCAAAGCGTGCCGACCACGGGATCATCTGCTCGACGCGGCCATCCACCATCTGCTGCATTTGTAGCGGTTTGACGTGCTCCTGACAACTAGTGTCGTCTCTCTGTCGACCTTGATCGACTTAGGCAGTCTTGCGCATCCCGGCGCGGCCACTAGGGCTCACGAGCCGGTGGCTCCGGCCGGGGCGCTAG
>Ga0075425_100006128_pt1 | contig 12577 bp, 14 predicted proteins | sample SoiMethybrSBSTD4_FD_75300 | JGI IMG/M metagenome (GOLD analysis project Ga0075425, IMG submission 75300) | Bulk soil microbial communities from a Populus tree surrounding site in Tennessee, USA - Soil MetaG P. TD hybrid SBSTD4 | ecosystem: Environmental > Terrestrial > Soil > Tree plantation...
GTCGAGCCAGCTCGTCGGCAGCGGGCTGGCGCTGAAAATGCTCGCCGACGGGAATGCCGACGCGGCGATCACGCATGCCCCGGCCGCGGAGGCCGATGCGCTGCGCGCGCATCCGTCGTGGCAGTACCGCAAAATCATGTTCAACAGCTTCGTGCTTGTCGGGCCGGCGGCGGATCCCGCGCGCGTGCGCGACGCGCGCGACGCGCCCGACGCGATGCGGCGGATCGCGCAGTCCACGGCGCGCTTCGTGTCGCGCGGCGACGGATCGGGCACGCACGAGCGCGAGCGGCAATTGTGGACGGCGGCCGGCGCGACGCCGCCCGACGACCGGCTGCTCGTCGCCGGCGCCGGCATGGCGGCGACCCTGCGCGCCGCCAGCGAGAGCGGCGCCTATACCCTCTCGGACCGCGCCACGTTCGCGCAGCTGCAGAAGCAATTCGCGCTGGCCGTGCTGCTCGAGCACAGTGCCGACCTGCTCAACACCTACGCCGTCACCGTGGACCCGGCAGGCAGGAACGCCGGCGCGGCGCGGCAGTTCGCCGGCTGGCTGAGCGACGGAAACGGACGCGGCATGATCGAAGGCTTCAGGATCAGGGCCGAACCGGCGTTCGTGCTCTGGCCCGCGGGCATGGCCCGCAGCTCCCCTGCCGACGTGCCGCGATGACCCGGATGCTCAGCGCCGGGCGACGGCGCCGCTGAACGCGTGCTGCCTCGCCGCGACCCACGCGGCGAGCGCGTCCGCGTAACGTCTCGCGTCGCCGGCGTAGCGCGGCGAGAGATCGATCGTTTCGTCCGGATCCAGCTCGACGTCGAACATCCGCGACCGCCCCGATCGCAGATCGTGGATGAACTTGCGCGGTCCGTCGCGCAGCCCCACCAGCGGCAGCGAATAGTCGGTGAAGAACAGCGCCATCCGCGCCGGGCCGTCCAGCATCGAGGCCCCCTCGTACGACGCAGGGATCGGCAGCCCGATCAGATCGAGCAGCGTCGGCGCCGTGTCGAGGAGGCTGACGACGCGGCGAACGCGCGTCGGCTGGGTGAACAGCCCCGGCGCCGCGATTACGAACGGCACGCGGACGTTCTCGTCGTAGAGCTGGAAGGTGTGGCCGTAGTTGCCCGGGTGCTGGCCGAACGCCTCGCCGTGATCGCCGAGCACGACCCAGGCGGTGCGGCGATCGAGGCCGCGCGCCTCCAGCCCGCGGCGCAGCGCGCCGAGCGCGGCGTCGCCGTCGTGCACCGCGTTGCGATAGCGGCCGAACTCGTCGTCATCGGGAAACGGGCCGCCCTCCGGCGATTCGTAGGGATGATGACCGGCAATCGGCAGGTAGGTGACGAAGAACGGCCGATCGCGCTGCGCGTCGATCCACTCGAGGATGCGCGCCACGGTGGACGGCTCGTCGACACCGAAGCTGGAGTCGCGGCGGCCGCCGATGTCGCCGGCGTCGGCGAGCAGGTCGTAGCCGCGGTTGCGGATGACGCCGTTCATCCCCAGATACTCGAATCGCCCCGAGTGGAAGAGCGCCGTGCGATAACCGCGATCGTGGAGCACGGCGGCGGCCGAACGGCACGGCACCCCGCCATACGACACGGCGTTGGTCTCGAACCCCGGCGTGGCGGAACAGAGAATGGAGAACAGCCCCTTGATGCTTTCCGGGTACACCGCATACGCGTTCTCGAACACGAGACCCGATCGTGCGAGCGCGGTGACGTTCGGCGCGATGTCCGGCGCGGCGCCGTAGATGCCGAGGTAGCGCGCTGCGGTGGACTCGAGGCTGACCAGCACCACGTTGCGCCCGGCGAGGGCGCCGCGCAGGCGCGTGAGATCCTCGGCGGACCCGCGCGCAGCCTCGCCGGCGCGCCAGTCGCGCACCGCCATGCTCGCGCCGTTGTGTGGCGCGATCGGCAGCGCCAGCGCCGTCCAGGCGTTGCGCTCGAGACCGAGCGTGTCGACGCGCGCGGCCGCGAGTGGGCCCAGCGCCGCGCAGAGCAGGACGCCGGCCAGCACCGGCCGTGCGGGCACGCGCCGGCACGCCAGCGGCGCCATCGCCACAGCCGCCAGGCCGGCGAGCATCGCAGCGGCATTCGTCCACGTCGCGTCGTGACGGATCGAATCGCTCAGCGCACCTCCGGCCGCACGCCACATCGTCCACGTCAGCGGCGTCCACAGCGTGCGCTGAATCGGAATGTTGGCGACGGCGTACAGCGCGACGATGCCGTAAGCCGCCCACACGACGCGCGGGTAGCGCCGCAGCACGGCCTCGAAGACGGCAAAGGCCAGCACCACCGCCGCGTCGTGCCAGAGATAGGCGACGGGCGACCACCACGACAGCTGCAGCTGATGGCCGGCCGACGCCAGCGCCCGGCAGGCCAGGAGCGCGGCGAGCAGGGCAATCGCCGTCATCGTTCAACGAGGGGCCGCACGAGATTGACGCGCTTCAAGAGCGGGATCGAGACGATCCGGCTGGTGCCGCGCCGGCGCCAGATCCAGTCGTGTACGACGACGAGATCCGCGGGCGGGGCGTCGTAGACCCGTCCGCGATCGCCGACGAACGACAGCGGAAAGACGACGAGATCGAAGCCGGCGGTCCGCTCGGCCGAATACCACGCGTGCACGAACTCGACGCCGCCCGGATCGAGCAGCCGCCGGGCGCGGTCGAGATTCGGCTGGCTGGCATCGATGATCGTGATCCGCGCGCCGGGGCACAGCCGCCGCAGCACGATCGCCGTCCGCGGGAACAGGCCGCCGCCGACGATGGCGACGGAGTGGACGCGTGACGACAGCGCACCGAGGACCGAGCGCAGCGCCCGCGCGTGGCATTCGACGACCGCGTGCTGGAGCAGGCGCGATCGCAGCACGAGCCGCTCGAGGCCGTGCAGCCCGAACGCGTCGAGCCAGCGCACCGGCGCCGGCCAGCGGCTCTCGCGGGCCTCGGCATGGCGGAGCGCCGGCAGGCGCGACCAGTGCACGCCCGGCCGTGCGTGATGCTCGACGTGATAGCCGTCGTTGAAACAGAGAAAGTTGTAGACGCGCCCGTAGTGGCTGGTCGTGCCGTGCCGGTGCTCGAAGAACCCGTGCAGCGCGCACAGGAGCAGGCCGCCGAGGTAGCCCGGCAGGTAGACGCCGGCGAAGAACGGGGGATCGCGCACCGCCAGCGTCGTCCAGAGCACGCCGACCGCGGCCGCCTGGAGCAGCAGCTCGCGCGAGAGCCGCAGGCGCGGCGCGACGCCGGCATGGTGGGCCAGGTGGCGATCGCGCCAGAGCGCCTGCGGAATCCCGAGCAGGACGGTGAGGTAGAGCGCGAACATCCGGTTCGCCGCGCGCGCGTGGAAGAACGGCCGGTGGATGAGGTTGTGCGCGATGGTGTTCGACGTCCACCAGACGCCCAGCGCGATCAGCGGCGGGCTCGGAGCGGCGACGAGGACGACGCCGTAAGCCACGGCGAGCGTCACCATCGCCGCGTCGGACGCCGCCTCGCGCGAGATCGATCGGCGGCCGGCCGGCATGGCGTCAGTGCCGCGAATCGACGAGCGCGCGGATCGGCGCGTAGTCGGTGTTGCCGTTGACCCTGGTCAGGCCGGTCGCCACCTTGTAGGTGTCGGGCGCGTCCGGCGCGTCGTGCTCGCCGCGCACGCGCGGCTTCATCTGGAAGCGGCTGCCGAAGGCGACGATCTGCTTCGTGCCGGCGACCGCTTTCAAGTCGGCCCATTCGCGGCGCGCGAGCGCGTCGTCGCCGGCGATCGTGAAGTAAAGGTAGCCGCGCGCGGGCGGCTGATAGTCGTTCGGATTGGCCGGCACGGCGACCGAGAACACGCCGAAGACCTGGATCGTCTGCGGCGACTCGGCGTTGGGCGCGAGGACCACGCGATCGACGCGCGCGTAGACGGCAATCGGATCGCTGGCGTGCAGCGCGGCCGCCGCGACGAGGACGAGACCGCCGAGGGTCACCGCAAGAGCGCGGGGTTTTTTCATACGCCTCCTTCTCGCAACCGAGGACGAGGCGGGGATCCAACCGTTAACGGCGATCGGGCCGGTGCTACAATCGGCGGGAACGTCGGGAGCAGATCATGGCCTGGCTCGTGATCGCCTTCACTCTCTTCCTCCTGGCCGCGCTGGGGTACGGCTTCTTCCTCAGTGCGCGCATGCTCATGCGTGATATGAACCGCCGCATGGCCGAGTTCGAAGCCCATCTCGAGCGCGACGCCAATGCCGTGCTCGACGAGCTCTTCAGGTAAAGGATAGGCTGGCGCAGGTGCCGAAAACCCGGCACGGCTGAGTCGGTTCTACCGCCCGGCTGTCCGCAACGCGCGGGCTTGCGGGGACACCTCGAGCGCAAACCGCGTCCAAACTCCCGGCGTCCTAATGGCATTCCCCTTGCGTTGTCAGGGGATGGAGCCCGGAAGGTCCTCCACTTCTCAACAATTCAACGACCTGTTCCGTGGAGGTGCTTGGTGCATCTGAACCGACACGTGATCCCGTATGTGGCCGCGCTGACGCTGACGCTCGGCCTTGGCACATATCCGACGCCGGCCGTTGCGGGTGAACGTGCCGCCGCCGTCGCCTCGTCCACGGCGCTCGACCGTATCCGCATCGACAATTTCGGCCGCGTCAGCGACCGCTATTACCGCGGCGCGCAGCCCAAGGGGCACGATTTCGCCGACCTCTCCGCGCTCGGCGTGAAGATGGTGATCGACCTGGCCAGCGAAGGGGACACGGCGGAAGAGGGCAATGCCAGGGCCGCCGGCATGCGCTTCGCGCGCATCCCGATGAGCACGCACGCCGTGCCGACCCCGGCGGTCATCGCCCAGTTCCTGACGCTCGTCAGCGATCCGGCCAACCAGCCGGTCTACGTGCACTGCATGGGCGGACGGCACCGCACCGGCGTGATGACCGCCATCTACCGCATGACGGTCGAGGGGTGGAAGCCGACGCAGGCCTTCGCCGAGATGAAGCAGTACAAGTTCGGCGCCGACTTCCTGCACCCCGAGTTCAAGGACTTCGTGATGGCGTTCATCGCCGCGCCGGCGGCGCAGGACAACAAATAGTCGTCGGCTCGCGCGCACGATCGGATATCCTCTCGCCGCACTGATCTCGCAGCAGCGAACGGGAGGCAGCATGGCAGAACACGACGACGCGATGGACGCGGATACGGATCTCGATACCGAGACCGACATCGACACGGACACCGACACCGACACCGAGACCGACATGCCGGAGGCCGCCAATCAGACCATGGGCGGCGGCGGCGGGGGGCGCGGCGGACGCGCGCGCGGCACCGCGACGCGCGAGGCCACGGTGGCGCCGTCGGACACGACCGAAGAGGAAGCCGCACCGCGCCGCACGCGCCCGGCAGGCGGCGGCAGCCGAGGCAAGGCCAGCGGACGCGGCAAGGCGAAGTCCGCCAAGTCTGCCAAGACCGCCAAGTCCGCCAGCTCTGCAAAGACCGCAAAGTCCGCGAAGGGCGGACGCGCCCGCAAGGGTAGCGCGGCCGCACGGCGATCCACGGGCGCGCGCAAAGGCGCGAAACGCGCCAGCGCCTCCGGGGCGGGTCGAAAGAAGGGAGCGCGCGGCAGTTCCGGCCGGCGTCGCGCGGGCTCGCGACCGGGCGGCGGCCGCGGCCAGAAGAAGAAGCGCTGAGCCAGGGCCTATCGGCTATAGTGTGACCGCGTCCTGAACGAAGCTGACCGGCCGGTAAGCATCACGGCCGCGCCGGTCGTCATACACTCAGCCGACGGCGCGCGGCCGGGTCCAGCAGTCTTGTCCGGATTGCGGTTCATAATCCTCCGCGCTGCCGCCGGCCGTCCCGGCCGACCATAGATGCCGACTCGCGTGTGGATCTGGATTGCTGCCGGCGTCGCGGGTGTCCTCGTGTTCAACGGCAGCACGTCCCTTCTCGAGCAGGTCGTCGCGGATTCACGGCTCGCCTCGGCCATCGGCGTCGGGCTCGGCGTCGCGGCGACGGCGCTGATCGCCAAGGGGATCTCACGCCGGGTCGCCCTCCGCCGCCACATGCAGAACCGCTAGCGCACCAGCGCCACTCCCCACGGCCGATCGCCGGTCTGAATTCGCGCCGTCACTTTTCCCTGATCCACGTCGACGATCGAGACGTCGTTCGAGGTGCCGTTGGCGGTGTAGACGGTGTGCCCGTCGGGCGCGACCGCGAGCCCCCAGGGGCGATCGCCCACCGCGATCGCCGCGACCTCGCGGCGGGCCGCCGGATCGAAGACGACCAGCGCGCCGCCGCGGCCGGTGGTGATGAAGATGCGCGATCCGTCGGGCGACGCCGCGACCCCCATCGGCTTCCACGTCGCGCCCGAGAGCGGCACGCGGGCGATCAAGGTGCGCGCCGCCGCGTCAATCGCATAGATCGCGTGGTCGTTCTCCGCGGTGGTGAAGGCGCGCGTGCCGTCGGGCAGGAACGCCGTGGAACGCGGGCGCGGACCGAGAACGATCGTGCCGATCACCTTCAGCGCGTTGACGTCGACGATCGAGACGTTGCCGTCCTCTTCCGAGGTGACGTAGGCGAAGCGCCCGTCCGGCGTGAGGTTCACCCCCTCGGGTTCCTCCCCCACCTTGATCGTCGCCGCCACCGTGCCGCCGGCCGTGTCGAGCACGGTGACGGTGCCGGCGTCCTCGTTGGAGATGAACAGCCGCGATCCGTCGTTGGTCACGGCGAACTGCTCGGGATCCGATCCGCCGGGCAGCGTGCGCAGCAGCTTGCCCTGCTTCACGTCGATCACGCCGATGCCGTCGAAGCGCTTGTCGGCGGGCGGCAGCGCCGATTCGTCCACGCCGGGCCCGCCCATCGGCGATCCGCTCAGCGCGACGTAGACGGTGGCGCCGTCGGGGCTCACCTGGATGCCGCGCGGCCGCTTCCCCACCGGGATGCGCGACACGACGCGGCGGGTGCCGAGATCGATGACCGCGACGTCGCCGCCCATCTCGTTGCTGACGTACAGCTTCGGCCCCGGCGGGATCGTCGTCCGGTTACACGCGCCCGTGCAGCAGAGCGCGAGCGCCGCTACCGCCGCTGCGAGCGATCTCGCTGGCGCCCTCATACGACGAGCAGCAGGGCGAAGCCGTCGTAGCCCTTCACGCCGACGGTCTGCAGCACCGTCCCCTCGACGCGCGCCTCGTTGGCCGCCGCTTCCAGGAAGCGCCGCATCCCCTGCACGTCGCCGTCGCCGTTGGCGTCCACCAGGCGGCCGTCGCGCACGACGTTGTCCACGACGATCACCGTCCCCGGCCGCGAGAGCTTGAGGGCCCAGCGGAAGTAGTCCGCCGTGGACGGCTTGTCGGCGTCGATGAAGATCAGATCGAACGGCTCGTCGACGACGAGGCCCGGCAGCGCCTCGATGGCGCGGCCGACGCGCACCTCGACGCGATCGGCGAGGCCGGCGCGGGCGATGTTGGCGCGGGCCACGTCGGCGTGGCGCGGGTCGTATTCGAGCGTGATCAGCTGCCCGCCGGGCGGCAGCGCGCGCGCCAGCCAGATGGTGCTGTAGCCGGCCAGCGTGCCGATCTCCAGGATGCGGCGCGCGCCGCGGATGCGCGCCAGCAGGTGCAGGAACTTGCCCTGCGCCGCCGAGACGCTGATCGCCGGCAGGCCGGCGGTGTCGGCCGCGCGCTGCGCGGCGTCGAGGACCGGATCGGAATCGGAGAGCGTGTCGACGACGAAGCGGTCGACCGCGGACCAGGTGTCGGACGTCACCCGCCAATCTTACGTCGTAACTCCTGGCGGACGAGGGCCTCGACGTCGCGGGCGGCCGCGGTCTCGAACGCGTCCTCGCCGCTCGAGTGCCCGATCTCGCGGTACAGCCGGCGGATGCCGTCCTCGTCGCGGACCTCTTCGTGCTCGGCAATCTCCACCGCGTGCTGCAGCTCGTGCGCCAGCAGCGGCCCGAAGTGCCCGAACGCGGCGCCGGCGTTGAGCGTGATGCGCAGGAAGCGATGCCCGGTCGAGGCCGCGACCAGCTTGGTCCGGGCCGTCGGGATCTGCGGCGAGGCGCTGAGCTCCACGTAGACGATGATGTCGCTGCACGCCAGCCGCGCGACCAGCTCGCGCACGATCGGCGAGCGCTGGATCGTCTCGGCGATCAGCGAGCGCACGTCCGGCGCGACCGCCCGGACGTGCGGCAGCGCGGCGACGGGCGCATCGGCGCCGGACAGCAGGATCAGCACCGCCAGCAACGGCATGAGGTCGGCCGCTGCCCGTTGTAGCCGCCGCGGCCGTGTACGCCATGCGCAATGTGACGGGGCCGGCGGCGCTGGGATGAACGGCGCTGCGCCGTGTCCGCTTCACCCCGGGCGAGGACCGGATGGTCCCGAAGTTCTGGCGGCAGGGACGGACGCCCGGGCATCCTCCTCGTCACATCAGGAGGCACCATGCGTTACGGACCCGTCATCCTCGTCACCCTGGCCGCGGCGTTGGCTCTCTCGCCGCCGGCCGCCGCCCGCCAGGAGCCCGCGCCGTGGAAGGGCAAGAACCTGCAGTTCTTCCCCGCCGACATCCCGCGCGACGTGCTCGTGCAGCGCATGCGCGAGTTCTCGTTCGCGCTCAGCGTGCGCTGCCAGTACTGCCATTCCGGCGGCGACGGCATCTCGTTCGACGGCGTCGATTTCGCGTCGGACGCGAAACCGGCCAAGATGAAGGCGCGCGCCATGCTCCGCATGACCGACCAGGTCAACCGCACGCTGCTGCCGCAGGTCCCCTCGCGCGCCGAACCGCGCGTGCAGGTGGAGTGCGCCACCTGCCATCGCGGGCTGGCGCTGCCGAAATCGCTGCAGACCACGCTCTACGAGATCGTCAAGAAGGACGGCGCCGCCGCCGCGGTCGCGCGCTACCGCGAACTGCGCGCCGGCGACACGCTGTCGGGGCGCTACAACTTCGGCGAGTGGGAGATCAACGAGCTGGCGCGGAGGCTCTACGAGGACAAGGACTACGCCTCCGCGATCGCGGTCCTCGAGACCAACGGCGAGTTCTACCCGAAGTCGGCGGCGATCGACTACCAGCTCGGCGAGCTGCACCGCCTGCGCGGGGAGAAGGATCAGGCGCTGGCGTGCTACCGCCGCACGCTCGAGAAGGCCCCCGATCACCAGCAGGCGAAGCAGCGGATCGCCGAGCTCGAGAAATGAAGAGGGCGCGGCTGTGGCTGGCCGTGTGGGGCGGCTGGACCGCACTCGCGCTGTTCTTCGCGGTGAGCTCGTCGCTCACCTATAAATCCACCGGCCGCCCGGCGAACTGGGCGCTCAGCTTCGAGCGCTCGCTGTCGGAGTGGTGGCTGTGGGCGCTGCTCACGCCGCTCGTCGTCTGGCTGGCGCGGCGCTTCCCCGTGCAGCGCGGCGTCGCCGCGCGCAACGGCGCCCTCCACGTCCTCTTCGCCATCGTCATCGCGGCGGCCAAGACCGCCGCCGATCGCGTCGTCTTCGCGATGATCACCGGCTTCTGGATGTACCTGCTCGCCACCACGCTCGCGCTGAACATGGTGATCTACGGCGCGATCGTCACCGTGGCGCACGGCGTCGAGTACTACCGCCGCAGCCGCGAGCGGGAACAGCTCGAGGCGCAGCTCGCCGAGACGCGGCTGCAGATGCTCAGCATGCAGCTGCAGCCGCACTTCCTCTTCAACACGCTCAACACCATCGCCGAGATGGTGCACGAGGACCCGGAGGTCGCCGATACGATGATCGCGGGGCTGAGCGGGCTGCTGCGGCGGACGCTCGACCTCCAGTCGGCGCAGGAGATCCCGCTCGCGGAGGAAATCGACCTGATGTCGCACTACCTCGACATCCAGAGGGCACGGTTCGGCGAGCGGCTGCGCGTCACCGTCACCGTGAGCGACGCGGCGAGCGAGGCGCGCGTACCGGCGCTGGTGCTGCAGCCGATCGTGGAGAACGCGATCCACCACGGCCTGGCGGCGCGCCTCGACGCCGGCCGGATCGACGTCGACGCCCGCGTCGAGGGGGCCGCGCTGGTGATTTGCGTGACCGACGATGGGGCGGCGGACGGGGACACGATCAACGGCGCCGAACGGGTCGGGATCGGCAACACGCGGGCCCGCCTCGAGGCGATGTACGGCGGGCGGGCGGCGCTGGCGCTGGCGCCGGCCGAGGGGCGCGGCGCGCGGGTGACGCTGCGGATTCCGCTGTGAAATGCGAATGAGCGCAGCGAGTGAGCCACGCGAACGGCCCGCCTTCGCGCCGAAGGCGCTTCGGCGAGGTCTCGCCGTAGCCTTTGGCGGAGGCGGAAGCGCGCCGGCGAAGCGGCGCGCGAGAGAGCGTGTAGGGGAGACCGAGGGGCGAAGCCCCTCGGAGTGAAGATGACACTGCGCACCCTGGTCGTGGACGATGAGGCACCGGCGCGGCGGCGCATCAAGCGGCTGCTCGCCGACGAACCGGACGTGACGATCGTCGGCGAATGCGGCGACGGGACCTCGGCGGTCTCGGCGATCGCCTCGGCGCGGCCGGACCTGGTGTTCCTCGACGTGCAGATGCCGGAGCGCGACGGCTTCGAGGTGGTCAAGGCGCTGCCGCCGGGAGGGCTTCCCGCGATCCTGTTCGTCACCGCGCACGACCGGTACGCGCTGCGCGCCTTCGACGTGCACGCGGTGGACTACCTGCTCAAGCCGTTCACCGGCGAGCGCTTTCGCACGGCGCTGGCGCGCGCGCGCGAACGGATCGCGAGCCATGCCCCGGATCCGGCGCTGGCGGGCCTGGCGGCGGATCTGCGGCGTCGGCCGGCGTACCTGACGCGGCTGCCGGTGCGCAGCGGGGGACGGACGGTGTTCGTGGATCTCGAGTCGGTGGACTGGCTGGAGGCGGCCGACAACTACGTCCGCGTGCACGTGCAGCGGCGCGAGCACCTGGTGCGGGAGACGCTGGCCGCGCTCGACGCGCAGCTCGATCCGGACCGCTTCGCGCGCATCCACCGCTCCGTCATCGTCAACGTGGCGCGCATCGCCGAGGTGCGGCCGACCTCACACGGCGACGCCGAGGTGCTCCTGCGCGACGGCGCGCGGCTCGCGGTGAGCCGCACCTGGCGGCACCGCCTGCAGCCTTAACGGATCTTGTAGAGACGGCTCTGCGTGCGGATGAACAGCCCGTCGCGCGTGACCGCGGGGCTGGCGAAGGCCAGCTCGCCGAGGCTGTTCTTGCCGACTTCGTCGTAGGCGTCGCCCGGGTTGACCACGAAGGTGTCCCCTTCCTCGCTGAGGAAGAAGACTTTGCCGCCGTACGAGAAGGGGGAGGCGGAGAAGGTGTTGCCGACGCCGCCGACGCGCGCCTTGTAGAGCTCCTTGCCGCTCTTCGCGTCGAAGGTCTGCAGCACGCCGGTGTCGTTGACCGCGTAGACACGCCCGCCGAAGACGAGCGGCGACGAGGTGTAGGCGGCGGCGCGGGGCTGGAACCAGACGACGAACGCGTTCGAGGTCTCGCCGGGCTTCAGCGAAATGTCGCCGCTCGCGCCCGGCTTGACGGCGAACAGCGGCCGGTTCGATTCTCCCTGCGAGCCGGTGCCGATGAAGAGCATGCCCTCCCCTTCGGTCGGCGTCGGGTTGGCCTGCGTCGCCCCCTTGAGGCGCCACAGTTCCTTGCCCTCGGTGTCGTAGCTGATCGTCACGCCGGTGCCGATGGCGACGATCTCGGTGCGCTGCGGCGTCACCCAGACGTAGGGCGTCGACCAGCCGGATCCCATCCGCCCTTCGAGCTTGCGCGGCGTCTTCCAGAGGACGGCGCCGGTCTTCGCGTCAACGGCGGCGATGTACGAGCTCTCCTGGTTGTCGTCCAGGATGTAGACGCGCCCCTCGTGCACCACCGGCGAGGCGGCGGTGCCGAAGTCGAGGTAGCGCGGCTGCGGATCGATCTTGTGCGTCCACAGCAGCGTTCCGTCCATCGAGTAGCAGAACAGGCCGACGTTGCCGAAGAGCGCGTAGATCCGTTCGCCGTCGGTTGAGGGCGTCTCGGACGCGTAGGTGTTCTTGCGGTGACGGCCGCCCCCCGGCTTGCCCTTGAACGCGAGCCGCTCCCAGCGCAGCTTCCCGGTCGCCACGTCGAAGCTGTAGACCATGAACTGCAGGTCGCCCGACTCGTCGGGGGACTCGATGTCGCGCGCGCGCAGCTTGGCCATGATCTCCGCGTCGGAGGCGCCCGACGCCTGCAGCTCCGCGACGTAGTCGTTCCCGTAGATGCCGGGCGACGGCTGCTTGAAGGCGCCCGGGCTGACGGCGGAGGTCACGATCACCTGGTCCCCCCAGACGATCGGCGACGACCAGCCGCGTCCCGGCACGTCGGCCCGCCACGCCACGTTGATCGTCGTCGACCACTTCGTCGGCAGCGTGTCAATCGACGAGATGGCGCGTCCGGCGGGGCCGCGGAACTGCGGCCACACCCGATCCGGAGGCGCCGGCGCCGCCGGGACGAGCGTCGTGATGAAGAGCAGCAGCGTGGAGAGGAGGGCGGTCACGGGCGCCATTTTACCGCGCGGCCGGAGGAAATCACGGCGCCCCGTGCGGCGCGCCCAGGTACGCCAGCGTCATCCGCGTCAGCTCACGCGTCACGCGTTCAGCCGTGATGCGAGACCCC
>Ga0075425_100006130_pt1 | contig 12575 bp, 7 predicted proteins | sample SoiMethybrSBSTD4_FD_75300 | JGI IMG/M metagenome (GOLD analysis project Ga0075425, IMG submission 75300) | Bulk soil microbial communities from a Populus tree surrounding site in Tennessee, USA - Soil MetaG P. TD hybrid SBSTD4 | ecosystem: Environmental > Terrestrial > Soil > Tree plantation...
ACGCAAATCGTCGAGGGACATGTTCTTGTGCAGAACATGGTTGTGGAACTCGGGCTGCAACATCTGGTTAGGCCCTTCATCGAATCGAACGTCGTGGCCAACAATCCTTATTCCGGCCGGATGTACTACCTGCGCGGGACGAACGTGTACGAGAACAGTCTGTCGACGCCGCAATCGCTCGCGCAGCTGCCTTACCGATTCTCTGCCGAATTCATGAGTTTCGTCCAAAGCGTCCAAAACAAGGTGCCGACGCCCTACACGTCAGACAACTTGCTTGGCGCAATAGCGACGGCTTTTGCGCCCAACCTCGGCTCTTCTAACAAGGATCGGACGGCATGGTGTAGGTATTTCGCCTCCGGGGCCGTGGCTCCCGGCAGCGGTACGCCGGTTTTTCCGGCTGGCACGAAGGTGCAGAACATTGGCTACTGGAACTTGCTCTACGACCAGTTTGGCGACGAGGGGTTCGACTATGCCGCCGACGGCGCCGGCTATACATCGAACGTCATCAACTGGAACTCGGCCGACGCCATGCAGGCCAACAACGACTATGGCTCAAATACGAGCTATGGCAGGCTCGATGGCGGCTACGGTCAATTGTTCACGAAACTGTCCGCGGCGATCCAATTCCTGGCGTCGAGATATCCGGGATCCGGAATCTTCTACAACCAGACCGCACAAAGTCTGGCGGAGCTTCCGAACGGCCAGACCTCATGTGTGTTCTCCAGCAACCGCAGCGAGCAGGTGGTGGCAGCGGACCATCTATTCCTCGCGATGCCGCGGAAGTCCCTCGAGCTGATCGCCCAGGGTTGCCTGCCGGCCTACATGTTGAATCAGCCCAGAGTGCAGTATTTCATCCAATCTTCGATCGACCAGCCCGCGATGAAGATCGTCATGGTCTTCGACTCGCCCTGGTGGTCCAGCGCCTCGGGACTCTGCCGACACTCGCCGTTTCTGACCAATCCACAGCCGTCGAAAAACCCGCCAGTGCCGCCGGGCCAATGGGTCGGAGGTCCGACGATTACCGATCTTCCGCTGCGCCAGATCTACTACTTTGCGAACAACATTCCGGGCGGGCCGGGTGTGAGCGGCGGACCCTATGTCCTCCTCGCCAGTTATGACGACGAGAACTACTCCGACTTCTGGCGGGTTCTCGAAGTGACCCAGGATCTGTCAGAGGCCCCATCTCGCATCGACCAGCCCCTCCACGGCCCGACGGAGGTTCCGGTCGATTCCCCCATGACCAACATGCTGATGAAACAACTAGCCGACGCGCATGGTGCGAATGCGGCGCAGTTGCCGGCCCCCCTCGCCGTGTACTATCAGGACTGGGGACAAAACCCGTACGGCGGCGGGTACCACGGCTGGGCGGCTCACTACAATATCTGTCAGGCCATGGACCTGATCCGCGCGCCATACAAACAGATCCTGAACAACAATCAGCATCGAACCTACATCATCGGATCGTGTTATTCGTTCGACCAAGCGTGGGTCGAGGGAGCCTTCTGTACGGCGGAGTCGGTGTTACAGGAATTCCTGCACTTGGCACCGTTCCGGGGTGTCAAGCTGTACGACCCAGGTTACTGGTTGGTGTGTAAATCGAATCCCTGATCGACACGGAAGTCCGAAGCCGGGCCCGGTTCGCCGGTGTCGCGAAGGACTATGTGTTCCTGACGCCGGAGCCGGTCAGGCGAGGAACGCCGGAAGCCAAGTCGTCGTACCTTGCAAAGCGGAGCAAGCATGTCTTCTGACATTACCAACTGCGACATCGCAGTGATCGGCGGCGGCGCGATCGGCCTGTCGGCCGCGTACTACGCGACCGCAGCCGGACACACCACCGTGCTGTTCGAACAATTCGATTTCGGCAACGCTCGCGCCAGCTCCGACGGCGATTCGCGTATGTTTCGGGTGATGTACTCCGACGCCAACATGGCGCGCCTGGCCGAGGCCTCGCTCGCGCAGTGGCGCGAGATCGAAGACTTCACCGGGGATACGCTGCTCCGGCGCAATGGCCTTTTGTTCTATGGCGTCGACGCCACCAGCGTCGAAGGCGACCTCGTCCAATGCGCCGATGTGATGACGGAACTGGGGATCCCCTACACGCGCTACGAGCGGGACACATTGCTGCAAGCGTACCCGGTGTTTCGCGACCTGCCGCCAAAGTACTACGGACTGTCGCAGCCAAGCTGCGCCACCATCGTCGTGAAGCAATCGCTCAAGACTTTTTCGGAGCTAGCGAAACTCCACGGCGCAAACCTGCTGACAAACTGCCCGGCAACGATCCGACCGAACAGCCCGGGTGCAACGTCGTACCTCATCGACAGCCGCGCGGGAACGTTCAGCGCCAAGCGGCTGATACTTGCGCCGGGTGCCTGGTCCAACCGGGTGTTGTCGGCGTTTGGCATGCAGTTGAAGCTCACGATCTGGCAGATGACGGTCACGTACTTCAATGTCGATGCCTCACTGACTTGGCCGATGTGGTACGAATTCGGCCCGACGATCAAGGTCGATGGGAAGGACCGTGAGCTGCTGTTTTACGGCTTCCCGCCTTTGGGCCAGCCGGATCAGATCAAGGTCAGTGCCGATTTCACCAATGACACTTACACCGACCCGAGCCAATGCAGCTACCGACCCGACCCGAACATCCTCAAACAGATATCCGCCTTCATGACCTCGCGCTTTCGCGGCGTTAACCCCGCGCCACTCGGCGCGATGACCTGCCTGTACACGATGAGCGCAGACGACCAGATCATCCTCGACACGTTGCCCAGGCGCCCCAATGTGGCGGTGTTGACGGGCGAGTCCGGGCGCGCCTTCAAGTACACGCCGCTGTTCGGTCGCATCTTGGTGGAGCTAGCAACCACCGGCAAGAGCGCCTACGACATCAGCGAATTCCGCATCGACAGACCGGGCCTGGCGGCCTGACCGGGGGAATTCTGATGCTGACTCAGGTTCGCCTTTTGGGCGCGGTCTGCGCGGCGATGTTCACGCTCTGCGTTCATGCTCAAGACCTGCCCGCAACCCATCTCAAAGTCGTGGGCAGCTGGGACTTCCTGGCACAGTTCAAGGATTTCGAAAAGCCGTTCTGGGAGAAAACCCTTCCGGAGGTGACGGGCGGAGCCGTGACGGCCGAAGTGACGGCGTTCAATACGATCGGGCTCAAGGGAACCGAAATCGTCCGCCTCATGAAGCTCGGCATGATCGATTTCGGCACTTCGGTGCTGGCGTATGGGGCCGAGGCGGATATCGAAACCGAAGGCATCGACCTCGCCGGCCTCAGCGACAGCATCGAGAGGGCGCATTCCATTGCCGCCGCCTATCAGCCGGTGCTCGACGAGTTCTTCCAGAAGAAGCACGGCATCAAAGTGTTGACGATCTTCCCCTTCCCTGCGCAGGTCATCTACTGCAAAGACGCGGTCAAGAGCTTATCCGATCTAAAGGGCCGCAAAGTCCGCGTCGGCACGCGGCCGATTGCGGAATTCGTCGAGGCGGTCGGCGGAGTCGCGCTCAACATTCCGTTCGGCGACGCCTATGCCAAGCTCAAGGAGGGCGCGGTGGATTGCGGCATTACCGGGGCTCTGCCAGGCAACTCGGCTAAGTGGTACGAGGTCACGCGGTACCTCTATCCGCTGCCGCTCGGGTGGAGCATGTCGATGCAGGCGGTCACGCTCAATGCGTGGAACAGTCTCGATCCCCGAGTCCAGACCGTCGTGGCGACGGAGATCGCAAAGCTCAGCCAGGCGATCTGGGACCGCGCGGCATTTGAGACGACGCAGGGCATCAACTGCAATTCAGGCCAGGGCGCGTGTTCACTTGGAACGCGATCCAACATGTCGGTGGCCCGGATTTCCGACACCGACCGCGCGCTGCTGGGACGCGTCTTGCGCCAGGTCGTCGTGAAGCGCTGGGCGCAACGCTGCAGCGCCGAATGCGTGGAGAAGTGGAACAGTTCGGTTGGAAAGGTCGTCGACATCCATGCCGAGCCGTAACGCGTGGGTGCAGCGGACACTCGACGCATGGTCGGGGTGGGGGGCATCGGCCGAAATGCAATGACTGACGATCGCGCCGCAACGCGGGACAACCCGCCTCGAAGCACAAGCATCGCCAGGCGACTGGAACTGGCGTTTATATCGGTCGCTGCGATGACCGTGGTGGCATCTGGTGTCGCAATCTGGGCCTTCGGTACCGTTGAGAGGACCTTTGTCAGCGTTGCCGATCGCGGCTTCCCGCAAGCGACTGCGGCGCTTCGGCTGAAATCGGACAGCCAGGAAATTGCGCTGGCACTGCTGGCGCTGACTTCGGCCTCCGATGAAGGTACCCGCGGTGAGTTGAAGGCAAGGATGAACCTCATTCTCGGCAACTTGCGCGAACGCATCGCCATTCTGTCCAAGGGCCATGAAGTCGTCGATCCTCTGATTGCGGGCATGCCCGACCTGCTCGAAGCGAACGTCGCCGAAACCGATGCACTGGTGCGCCAGCGCCTCATCCTCGAGGGCCAGGCGCAAGAACTGCTGGCTCAGACGGCCATCGCGCAGCGCGAGTTCCTTAGCGCGCTCGATCCGGTGGAAACCGCGGCAAATGCGGATCTGCTTGCGGCTGCGCGGCGGACTTCATTGCAGGCCGCCGCTTCCATTCATGGCCTGATGGACATGGAAATCGCATCGCTGCGCACGCTGTTGAACCTGCGCGCCGACGCTTTGCGTCTGAAGTCGAATGTGGTCGAAGCGCAGTTCTCTACAGGTCAGGCCACGGATAGAAGCCTGCGACGTCAGGGTTCGGCCCTGTTCGATGAGGTCAAGCGGTCGGTCGGCCAACTCCAGGTTGAGGAAGCCGTACCCGTTGTGCAGGCGCTGATCGCGGCCCTCGGTCCTTTCTTTTCGGACGACAGGCCGGGGGCGCCCGCAAGCGCCGGCGCGTCGCGCGCGGCGGTCGAGAACGAGGACAGGGTGAAAAAGGTGGAGGCGGCATTGTCTGACTTTGATCGGACTCTTGAGCCCATCATCAAGAGGATGACGTTTCAGATGATTGCGCAAAGCGATGTCATCACCGGAAACGCCGCCAACTCCGTTGTCCTGCTTGTCGCCGAAGAGGTCTCCTCGCTCAGCGCCATCCTGCGCATCAGGGGTGAAGGCAGCCTGCTGGCGAGTTTGATCGCACAGACGCCCACAGCAGGTGCGGACCGGTTGGTTGACTTGCAGCGTGCGTTCGATGCGACGCAAAGCCGCCTGCAAGCGGCACTGGTCCAGGTGAAGGTGTCGAGCGATCTGAGCGCCACGCGCGCCGCCTTCAGACGTCTTTCCGCTCTGGGCGTGAGCAACGACGGCATCTTCACGATTCGTGCAAAACAGTTGCAGCTCCAGGCGATCATCGACAAGGCCGTCTTGCGCAACCAAGAAGTCAGCGGCCGCTTTGCCAGCCTGGTGTCGGACCTCAGCGACAGCGTCGGCAAGCAACTCGCCGGCCAAATCAGCGGCCTGCGATTCAAGCTCGACTGGCACACGATGCTGCTAGTGTCGATCGCTGCGCTGAGTCTGCTGTTTTCGGCGTTGGTCGGATGGCTCTACGTCGGTAGGGGGATTGCATCACGGCTGACACGTCTGGCGGACAGCATGACCCAGATTGCCTCGGGCAACTTTGCAGCGCCGATTCCTTCCGGGCACCGAGATGAAATCGCGAGCATGGCGGAGTCGCTGCGATATTTTCGCGACCGCATCGCGGCGCAACGCGAATTGGAGCGAGCCGCAGTCAACGCGGCTGAAAACGCCAACAAGGTGAAGTCGGAGTTTCTCGCCAATATGTCGCATGAGCTGCGAACGCCATTGAACGCCGTTATCGGCTTTTCCGAAGTGCTGCGGGAGCGCATGTTCGGCGAGCTCAACGAGAAGCAGAGCGAGTACGTCAACGACATCCACAGCTCCGCCGAGCATCTGCTGTCGCTCATCAACGACATCCTCGACCTGTCCAAGGTCGAAGCCGGCAGCATGGAACTCGAACTCACGACTTTCAACGTGGCGACAGTGATCGACTACGCGCTCACGCTGATCAGGGAGCGAGCCGCACGCCACGGCATAACCCTGGAACATACCGATGCGCTCGACTTGCCCGACATCAGTGCCGACGAGAGAAAGTTCAAACAAATCCTGCTTAACCTGCTTTCGAATGCCGTCAAATTTACCCCGGAAGGGGGCCGCGTGAGAGTTGCAGCGCGGGCGGTTGATGGTGCAGTCGAAGTGAGCGTGAGCGACACCGGCATCGGTCTCGCGCCGCAAGACCTGGAGGCAGTGTTCGACAAGTTTCGCCAGGTAGGTCGTTCCAGCTTGGGAAAGGCAGAAGGCACGGGTCTCGGCCTCGCATTGACCCGCGAATTCGTCGAACTGCATGGCGGCAAAATCTGGGTCACAAGCGAGCTTGACAAGGGCTCGACTTTCACTTTTTTACTTCCTATGCGTACTCAGACGGATCGGCTCGGTGCGCATCGCGGCCGCTGACCGCGCCGGGCGCAAGCGCCGCGCTGGTGCCGCCGCCGCGCATCCACCGCCACCGCTCCTTCGGTGTGTTGGCACCGCACTCACGGCTGCGCTGTACTCACTGTGGCGACGCCACGCGGATCCGCGCCTTCGTCACCGACCCAACTACTATGCGCGATCTCCTCACCCACCTCGCTGGGCCGACGGCGCCACCGAGCCGCCACGGTCCGCGAATGTCCGCTCTCAAACCAAGCGTGTAACTGCTCATGGTCGTGGCGCCCCTAGATCAGCCTCGCTTTGGTGCGCCGCAGCGAATGCGTGCCATAGGCCGCCGGGTCCAGTCCAATCGACGCGACACACGACCCGGCGATCCTGGAATACGCTTAGATGCGTGGCAACGGAGGCAGCTGCCGTCGTGGGTGTTTCCCGCCAGTCAAGCACGCCGAATTTCTGTCAGCCGAATCCGCGCCATGTGCGTTATGAGGGCTTCGCGCGTGAACGTCCGCGAGCACGTTTCGTGCAATGCGCCAACTACCGCTCCATGCTGCTTCCAATGCGGCGCCTCGAGGCTTGTACGGGTCCACATCCCTGGTAGTCCTTGCCGTCGGCATCTTGACGGCCTGCGCAACGGCGCCGCCGGCCTCGATTCAGTCCGAGGCGGGTCCCGCCTCGGTCGGCACGGCGGTCTTGTGGCTCGATCGCGTGACCTGGGGCGCGAACGATTCCGCTACTCGCGAGTTCCGCGCCGCCGGTATGGACCGCTATCTCGACCAGCAGCTTCACCCGCGAGGTGACGCATTATCGCTGCCCGTACAATCCGCGATCTCCGGATTCTCCATCTCGCAACAGCCCCTCGAACAGCTCGTGCTCCGACTCGAAGAGCAGCGCAACGCCGCAGACGCGATCGCCAATGACGACGACAAGAAGGCTGCCCAGAAGGCCTATCAGCAGGCGTTGACGAAGGTTTCGAACGAGGCGGCCGCACGGTCGCTCTTGCGCGATCTGTATTCACTAAACCAGCTGCAGGAGCAGATGACCTGGTTCTGGATGAATCACTTCAACGTGTTCCTGTACAAGAGCAACCTGCGCGCGATGGTCGGCGATTTCGAGGATCAAGCGATTCGCCCGCATGCGCTTGGCAGGTTTCGTGAGCTGCTCATGGCGACGATGCGGCATCCGGCGATGCTGCGGTACCTCGATAACGAGCAGAACGCGGCCGGACACATCAACGAGAACTACGCCCGCGAGCTGATGGAACTGCACACGCTTGGCGTCGACGGAGGTTACAGCCAGAAGGACGTGCAGGAACTGGCGCGCGTATTGACGGGTCTTGGCGTCAACACGATGGGCAAAACGCCGCCGGTAAAGCCTGCACTGCAGGGGCAATACGTGCGCGATGGGTTGTTCGAATTCAACCCGAATCGCCACGACTACGGTGACAAGCAGCTGCTCGGCAGAACCATCCATGGGCGCGGACTCGCGGAGATCGACGAAGTCGCGGACTTGCTCTCCAAGCACGCTGCTACCGCACGGTTCGTAAGCCGCAAGCTCGCCATCTATTTCGTCGCGGACGACCCGCCGGCCGCGCTTGTTGAGCGCATGGCGGACACGTTCCGGCAGACGGATGGCAACATCGCGGCCACACTTGCCACGATGTTCCATTCGCCTGAGTTCACAACGTCGCTCGGGCACAAGTTCAAGGATCCCATTCACTACGCCGTGTCCGCGGTGCGTCTTGCGTACAGTGACAAGCCGATCCTAAACACCAACCCGCTCCTCGGTTGGTTGAACCGCATGGGCGAGCCGTTGTACGGCCGCCTGACGCCGGACGGTTATCCGCTGACGCAAGCGGCGTGGGCTAGCGCTGGGCAGATGGTCGTGCGCTTCGAAGTCGCGCGCACGATCGGTACGAACAGCGCCGGACTGTTCAAGCCGGACGCACCCGACGCCGTCGAGCAACCTGCCTTCCCGCAGCTCGCCAACGCGCTTTATTACGAGACGACCAAGAACCGGCTGGACAGCGCCACGCACGAGGCGCTCGATCAATCGAAGTCCCCGCAGGAGTGGAACACGTTCCTGCTCGCGTCGCCCGAATTCATGTATCGCTGACGGAGAGTCCCTATGAAGCGGCGTGACTTGCTGAAGCTTGGTGTACTGCTGTCGATGACGGTGTCGACCAACCTGTTCGCGCTACCGCGCGCGCAGGCCAAGTTCCTGCTTGTGTTTCTGCGCGGTGGGTACGACGCGACCAACCTGCTCGTCCCCATATCGAGCCAGTTCTACTACGACGCGCGGCCCAACATCGCGATCGCGCGGCCTGGTACCGACGCCAACGCCGCGCTGCCGCTCGACGCCGATTGGGGACTGCATCCCGCCCTTCGCGACACAATCCATCGGCTGTACTTGCAGCGACAAGTTGCGTTCGTGCCGTTCTGCGGTACCGACGACCTGACGCGCAGCCACTTCGAAACCCAGGACAGCATCGAACTCGGGCAGCCGCTCGGTGCTAATCGCGACTACCAATCGGGATTCCTGAACCGGTTGGTCGGCCTGCTCGGAGGCGCGCAGCCGATCGCGTTCACCGATCAGCTGCCTATTGTATTGAGGGGAGAGAAGGATGTTCCCAACATGGCGCTGCGCTCGATCGGCAAACCGGGCCTCGACAACCGGCAAAGTGCCATCATTGCGGCGATGTATCGACACACATCGCTCGCGCCGCAGATCAACGAAGGCTTCGGCGTGCGTGACCAGGTGATGGACGCGATGGCGTCGGAGATGGAAGCGGCGAGCCGCAACGCGATCAGCACCAAGGGCTTCGAGCTCGAGGCACGCCGCGTTGGGAAACTAATGCGTGACAAGTTCGACATCGGGTTTCTCGACGTCGGCGGCTGGGACACCCATGTCGGCCAAGGCGGCGCGACCGGATATCTTGCTGGCCGGCTCGAGGAACTCGGGCGCGGGCTTGCCGCGATCGCTGAGGAAATGGGCGCCAAATGGCAAGATACAGTCGTCATCGTGGTGAGCGAGTTCGGCCGCACGTTCCGCGAGAACGGCAACCGCGGCACCGATCACGGTCACGGCAGCGTCTACTGGGTGCTTGGTGGCGGTGTACGTGGTGGCCGCGTTGTTGGTGAACAAACGCTGCTCACGCAAGCGATGCTTTTCCAGAACCGCGACTATCCGATTCTAAACGAATACCGTGCCGTCCTCTCGGGGCTCTTTGCGCGAATGTATGGACTCGATGCCGCGCAGCTCGACAAAGTGCTACCCGGTGCGCGGTCGCGCGAGCTTGGGCTCGTTTGATCGTGCTCCACCCAGTTCATCCTGCCGACCGAATGGGGAAGCTTACGGGCTGAGATCGACCCTGAGCCGCCGCCCAAGCGTCTCTATTCCGGCCGCAAATACCGTAGCTAGCGGCCTTTCCAATTGCGGCAAGATCGGCGCGTCAACCTTGCAAGCGAAGAACGTCCCAGGCTCTCAGCCTCGGCGATTCGAGTAGCCCATCTGCTTGACCGCCCCAATGGCACGGTCAAATTGATCCGCCTGTTCACGAATCATCCAGCTCGGACTCGTACTCGCTGTTCATAATCCGCAAGGTGGCAGAATTTCACTGATTCCCGTAGACAGGGATCGAAGCGCCGTGGATGACTTTGGCATCGGCACTGCACAGGAACAGGATCACACGCGCGATAGCTTCGGGTTTCGGCCACTTCGCAAATTCTGCCTTGGGCATCGCTTTGCGATTGGCGCTTGTGTCGATGATGCTCGGAAGCACTGAGTTCACTCGAACGCAGGTCCCGGTGAGATCTGAGGCCAGCGAATCCATCATGGCCAGGGCCGCTGCCTTCGAAGCAGCATAGGCTGCCGCACCAGCAGGGTGATCGACGCCCGCCTTCGCCGCTATATTTACAATCGACCCCCCTGCCTGCTTCAGCATTACCGGCACGATGGCTCTCGACAGCGCATAGCCTGATCGCAAATTCATGGCCAGCATGCGCTCGAAGTCCTTCGGGTCGAGGTCCCACAACTTCGCGCCGCCGACGTAACCGCCGACCGTGTTGACCAGCGCGTCCAGCCGTCCGTGCTGCGCGGCAATTCCCTCGACAAACTGGTGCACCTCATGGTCATCGGTAACATCGATTCGATGGCCTTCGAGATGCGAGGCATTGATTGCCGCTGCCCGGACCAACGCATCGAACTCGGTTTGCGTTCTGTACGTCACGACGACGGTCGCGCCTTCGTCCAGAAACGCCAGACTCACTGCGCGTCCCAACCCGCCGGTACCGCCCGCCACCACCGCCACCTGTCCCGCGAATCCTGTGCTCACCGCTCTCCCTCCACTAATGCCGCGAGACTGAACGCGAGCGGGCCTTCCCGCTCCGCCAACTCGATGGCGCGTTCCGCTCGTAGACTCTGGAGGTCGCGCGAGATCGTCGCCATGGCAAGCGTACGATCGCCGCGCCTGTAGCTGACGGCGTAATCACGCGCGGCCAGGGAACCATCGATCGCGATGGCGTCCCAATGCTCCGCATGACCGACGTAGTTGATCGCCACGTCGTAGTGCTGGCTCCAGAAGAACGGCACTGCATCAAACCGCTGACGCTGGCCGAGGATATTTCTTGCGGCTACCTGGCCCTGACGTTCGGCGACCACCCAGTGCTCGATGCGGATCCGATCACCGGAATGCCGATCAGGCCACCGCGCAACGTCGCCTGCCGCAAACACGCCACGCGCGCTTGTTTCTAGGTACGCATCGACGGTAATACCACGGTCGATGGCCAGGCCCGCCTGCTCGGCCAGCGCGATCGAAGGCCGCACGCCGACGCCCAAAACCACGAAATCCGCATCGAGCGTTGCGGCATCGCTCAACGTTACCCGGCAACCATCGATGTGATCGACCGTCTTTCCCAGATGAAATGCAACGCCGTGCGACTCGTGAAGGTCGCGTACGAAGCAGCCGACCTCCCGACCCAGCAAACGCTCCAGAGGCACACTCTCCGGCCCAACCACATGTACCGCGATTCCGCGCGCGCGCAGCGATGCGGCAACCTCCAGCCCGATGAAACTGGCACCCACGACAACCGCGCACTTTGCTGTCGCTGCCTTGGCGACAATCGCGCGGCTGTCGGCGAACGTGCGCAGGTAATGGATCTGCGAATCCGTTGCGCCGGGGATATTGAGTCTTACCGGTTCGGCGCCAGTCGCAATTAGCAGCGCTCCGAACTCGATTTGCCTGCCGTCCTCCAGTTGCACGCGATTCTGGCGCACGTCGATCGACGATGCGCGCGAATCGAGCACGAGTTCGATGTGGTTCTGGGCGTAGTACTCGGGCGCTCGCAGCGGGATCCAATCATCTGGCGCGGTCCCGGCAAGGAAGTCCTTGGAGAGATTCGGCCCGTCGCAAGGCGGAGAGTCGTCGGCGCTAATCATGGTCACGGCACCCTGGTAGCCTTCGCGACGAAACATGTCCGCGGCGGCTAACCCGGCTGCGCCTCCTCCGACAATTACTACCGAGGTCGGCGTGCCCGGCGATCCTTCTGTTGGCAAGCTGCTTCGTGGCATCGGACCGGTGAGCTTCACGCGGACGAACGCCTTGTCGCCAATCCGCTCGACTCGCCAGCATGGGACCGGATCTAGCGCCGGCGCGCGCACCGCTTCACCGGTGCGGAGACTGAAACACGCGTGATGCCAGGGGCAACGCACAGTGTCGTCGACGATCAGGCCCTCGGCCAGCGGTCCGTGGTAGTGGGTGCAATGCGCGCCTACGGCAAAAAAGTCGTCATCGCGGCGCACAAGGATCACTTCTTCGGTCTCGACGTTCCCGAGCACGATCCCGCCATCTGGTAGATCGCGAAGCGCAACCCCGCTTCTCAAATCCACTCTTGGAGTGTCTTTCATGTCTGCGCTTCCATAACACTGAAACCGGTTCAACCCGCGCGGCGCAACTTGAGTGAGGCCAGCGACGCAGCGCGAAACCTCCCACGGATCTCCAGGGGGATGACTGCTGACGACAATGTTAACAGCTGGGAGTTCGGGCGCGCGATTCGGCGTCACTTCCGGCAGGGCACGCCGGCAAGACGATCGATGGCGCAGATCTGCGAGCCGGGCTCC
>Ga0075425_100006131_pt1 | contig 12575 bp, 11 predicted proteins | sample SoiMethybrSBSTD4_FD_75300 | JGI IMG/M metagenome (GOLD analysis project Ga0075425, IMG submission 75300) | Bulk soil microbial communities from a Populus tree surrounding site in Tennessee, USA - Soil MetaG P. TD hybrid SBSTD4 | ecosystem: Environmental > Terrestrial > Soil > Tree plantation...
AACGATGTTCTAGTTGGAGGTCCAGGCCATGATGTTTTTGACTGTGGAGAAGGTGTTGACCGTGTTGTAGATTTCGACGCAAAAGAAGATACCGCTAGTAGTAACTGTGAAATACTAGGATAGCGTACCTGTAGCGTAGCTGTAGCATTTGCCTTGCCAACTTATTTGTTAGTTCATCAACATCATGACTATGCCCACGAGATCTTGTGTTAAGGTAATTCATAAGTGAAAAAAATATACAAAGATTGGTTGATATTATGACATAGACATAACAACATGTATGACAACAATCTGAAAATAAATGAGAGTCATCAACTATAGATAGCAAGGAGGTAGTCCTTCTTGTCTATAAAGTGAAACAACCGTCAAGGGATTTTTGAATCATTTTTATCGTCACCGAGCTTTCTGTCTACTTCGTCTTGTAATTTTTTATATCTTTGATATTTCTTAGTCCATTCAGACAGGACAAACCACTGTCTAATTCCAATTCCAAGCCACACCGCAGATATGACTAATGGAATTATCCGTAAATTAAAGAACTTTAACGGCCTCCCTTCCCCCGGCCTGAAATGCTTTTGTACCACACCATTGTCGTCATATGGTGGAGCAAATATTAATGAACTTATAAGCAGCGTTACTGGAGGCAGAATCATAACTGTGAGAAGCATGACGATGAACATCTTTTTAGTTTTGTTTAGTTGATAAATTATTCCGTCAATAATTCTAAAAAGATTCGCATCAGGACTATCCTTAATTTTATCGGAGTCAGCCATTAGTTAATATCTCAACATCTTTTCACTTAAAATGATTTGGGTAACAATGTTACTGGTCAGGCTGGTCAGGCTTTTCACTCCTGGGAAATAGTTGTTCGTATGGTTCTAGAATCTGTTTTAATATTTCTTTGCCCTTTTCCGATACCCTATATTTTATTATAGATTTGTTTCCCCAGGGCTCTTCAGACTTTGCGAGAATTCCTTTATTAACCATATCATCAAGTATTTCCTTGTGCTTGATGTTATTTAACCCACAATAGCTCATAAGTTTGCTTTGATTGAGTTCTCCGTATTCAGATAGCTTCAGAATGATATCCTTTCTAATGTAAACTCGATCTCTATATTCATGAACCAATTCTTTTCAAGAATTCAATTTCATGCAACTAGGTTTTCTAGAGCGAAAGGACATGGACATAATCCCAAGAGTCATGGTACTTCCTCATTTATGAATTCTTACTTAAAAAGTTGGCTAAACCGGAAGGAAAATAGTCTGTAATATTTTAGCCTGTGAGTTTATTCAATCGGACTGACTGGATTTAATTGAAGCTTTCAAGTTATACTCCTTTTTCTTTCAGGTTTTCTTGCTAGTGACTTTTTGTCGTGAAACCTTTATCCAAGTTAAATAGTTCTATTTATTCGATACTAGACGTTAGTAGCGTAAAAAATTTGGCGAGATCGATCCCCTATCTATCACAATTATGCGTCACATCTATCGTCTATTCAAAAATAATTTAATGATAGTTTAGATGAAATGGTTCGCGACTCATTAATTTGGATGCAGAATGCGGAATAGAATAGACTATCATCAAGGGATTTATTTGTAATGCTCAAAAGCCACAGAAAAAATTTGGCGTTTGCCTTTAGAAATTATCCAACTCCAACTGGTGGCTCGCTGGTTTCACCATGTTCAATCCTTTTATGCTCATCTAGGGACGGTACGGAATCGAAAATCCTGCCGCAGAGGTTACATTTCAAGCCTCGTGGTTGATTTGACCCACTAGAATCAGTGCTCATTTATTCATGGATATGAGGATGTTGTAGTTAAAGATATTTCTCTAAAGGATGTCTCGAAAATAGCTAGGAGTATGGTATGGATATTACATCGAGAATTAATTAAAAATTGAGCAGAACCTCCTAGCTGGTTGTGGCGAGCCCCCCTGGTTAATACTAATTTAAACATGGGGAATAGGATTTTGACAATTGCTAACTCTAGTTACTCCCTATGACGAGAAATAATCCTAACGAAGACGAGATCAGGTGCCCTCGTTCAGAGTACGTTTTACCAAATATAGTCTACAAAATAGTTCTCTCTGAACATTTCAAACACAGAATTAAAGTTCGTAGAACAATAGAGTAGCAAAATATTATTAACTACTACTGGACAAGAAATTTTCAATCTTTTCATCATTTAAGATCGTTTTGATTAACATCGAACATTCCGTCTTGGCTATTTCTCCTGAGGCCTGAATAGAATCAATAGCCTTCAGCTTCCAATAATTCTGTAATGCTTTCTCAATCTCGAGTTCAGCACCATGTACAATCAACCCAAAAGCGGTGAGCGAAAAGCAGCCTTTTCTTCTCTGAATTAGCCCTGATTTTATCATTTGCCTAGTTCTCCAATAGAACTGTTTTTTTGAAAGTCCTTTAGTAAGTTTAAGCTTTTCACTTTTTACCTCGCCATTCGCTATCGCATGAAAAATCTTCAAGGAATTAGCGTCGGAGATAACTCGAAGCGTACCTACCTGTGAAAACTTTTGCATTTTTATTGGAGGTAGGAAAGGTTGTTTCTATTTATGGCTATTTTCTCGTCTAGGTGGAAGTATATTATATAATTATCCAATATATGGTATATTTATCTAAATTCCCGAAATTTTATTTGTATTTTTTCTTAATTGCAAATGGATAGTAGATATTATTACGACAATGTAGCACAATTTTTACTAAAGGAGTAAATTGCCTATTGCGGTTAAACATCAATCCAAATTATCTTGGTCCCATTATCATTTGTCACCTGTCACATACGACCACCCTTTCATGAAGTTCTGGGATGAAAAAGTGATAACCATAAGTAAATAAATTCAAAAGGATTTGCTTGCAGATATCTTTTTAAAAAGACTCTTATAGCAAAATGGGGATTATCATATTTTAATTGTCCGAAATAAGAGAAATAAAAAATGTTTTTCTGGGTCTGCAAACATTGTACGGATCATACTTTCCAAAGGTAGATCCCGCTCTTATTCACGACCTTCTCATGCGCTTGCATGAAAATCCTGAAAAAACACCCTTTTACATGGTAGAAATATTTACCAAGCCTAATACGGATTCGGAAGCAATGAGAGATTATATCTTGCAAAAAACTGGGATGGTTCCTTCGATACACGATAATGGTACACATTATGTAGTTAATCATAGACTTACATTGGAATTCCTTAAGGACTTGTCTAATTCAGAAGATGTAATAGACATAGCAGGTGATTTTACAGGAGGCGTCACTGGTAGAGGAGCTTCTCATGAACCCAGGGACCGCAAAAATTCGTAATGATGAAAGTTCCAAATTAACTTTCTCAGTAAGAATAACTTAATTGCGCCTAGTAACTGACTACAGTTCTATTAGCCTTACCTGCATAACTTTTTCACCTTTCAAATTTTACAAAAAAATACCGCGAGAAAGTTGGCAAAAAAGTGGCAAAATTTGTCCCACAACCGAGTGACCAAAAATGCCGCTAAACCTGGCGATGATCAACCTTAATATTTACTGGCAGAATGAGTCTTAAGATGGTTATACTTTTTTTACCCAATCTGCGTACTGATAGAGAATCTGTTCCTGTGCTGGTGTTTGAATCGATCCGGGCCTTAGGCGCCTAAGCCTTTTAATTGTTGATTCCACTGAAAGACCATCATTCTTCAATAAATATGCAGCCAATATAGTCCCTGTGCGACCTTTGCCTGCAGCACAGTGTACCAGTACGGCAGACCTATTGAATTTTATTTCATTTTCAATAAACGATATCGCCGATTTTAGTTGTTCAATTGTAGGCGCCCTATAATCTTCAACTGGTAGGTGCAAATAATTGATTGTAGAAAGAGACTTGCTATTTGCAATCTCTCCACCTGCATTAGGATTACGAAGCCAATCGTTAGGAAGAGGGACTTCTCTTACTGTCACGATACTGTCGATACGATGATCGAGCAGCCATCTGAACTGGGAAAATGTGAGAGGTAATCCCGACCCCGCAAGTCTATTTTCGATAACCCAGCTAAAATTTGTAGGACTGGAAGAAACCTTGCTGTAAATCCACCTGTAAGCGTTACCTATCAGGGTCATTTGATTCTATATCACATACAACATAGAATACAACGAATAGAAATTAATTGTTCTCCCTGAATCTACTTTTGCATTCTCATTTAGACACAATTCACTGTGTCAAAGAAACTTCTATGTAAACATCGTCTGGAATCTTTAGACGCATAAGCTGGCGGATAGAGCGATCGTCCGCACCAAGATCTATGACTCGTCTGTGAATTCTTAATTCGTATTTATCCCAAGTATTTGTTCCCTGACCGCAAGGCGATTTACGGGTAACTACTTTCATTGTCTTCGTAGGAAGAGGGTGTGGTCCCCTAAGCTTAATACCATTTTTTTCACCTATACCTCGTATTTCAGAACAAACACTCTCCAGCATTGTTAAATTAGTACTAGTGAGCTTTATTCGAGCTTGTTGTGCCATTAATAAGTATCACATGAATGAATCATTTACTTTTTAGCGCTCGGATCGAATTTTTCAGTTATTGACTTGATAACGCCAGCAGCAATAGTTGTGCCCATATCCCTCAAAGCGAATCTGCCTATTTCAGGAAATTCCTTAAACGTCTCAATTGCGAGTGGTCTAACTGGTTTGATCCTGACAATTGCAGCGTCACCAGTCTTTAAAAATTTTGGTTTCTCTTCCAGAGCACCTCCCGTCTTAGGATCTATTTTGGCGACAAATTCTGATATTGTTGCCGCGACTTGCGCTGTATGAGCATGTAGCACTGGTGTATATCCTGGAGCCATTGCCGTGGGATGATGTATAACTATTATCTGTGCTTCAAACTCCTTTGCTACCGAGGGGGGGTTGTTTACAGGCCCTATCACGTCTCCCCGTTTTATAGATTTTTTATCTACGCCTCTAAGATTGAAGCCAATATTGTCTCCGGCTTCTGCGGATTCCATTTGGGTGTGATGAGTTTCAATCGACTTAACCTCTCCAGTAACTCCGGAAGGCATTACAACTACTTTATCATTCGCCTTCAAAATTCCGGTTTCGACTCTACCAACAGGAACTGTCCCTACCCCGGTAATAGAATAAACATCTTGAATAGGAATTCTTAAGGGCTTACCAATGGGTTTCTCAGGAGGATCAAATAAGTCAAGTGCTTCGCCAAGTGTCGGGCCCTTGTACCAAGGCATTTTATCTGATTTCTTCAACAAGTTATCGCCTTTCCAACCTGAAACAGGAATAAAATTGATTTTTGACGTATTGTATCCTACAAGTTTTAGCATTTTCTCGACAATCTCCTTAACTTCCTTATATCGAGCTTCTGTATAATTAGAATCGTCCATTTTATTCAAGGCAACAATCAGTTGACTAACTCCTAATGTCCTCGAAAGAAAGGCATGTTCTCGTGCTTGACCTCCGGGGTCTGTCGCCGCCTCAGTTTCACCGGGTTTCGTTGATACCACAAGAACAGCAGCATCAGCTTCTGATGCCCCGGTAATCATGTTTTTTATAAAATCTCTGTGACCTGGGGCATCTATTAATGTGTAAAAATACTTGGACGTTTCAAACTTTTGGAAAGCGAGATCGATCGTGATGCCCCTTTCTCTTTCATCTTTAATGCTGTCTAGGACCCAAGCATACTTGAAGGTATCCCCTTTTCCAGTGGCTTCCGATTCTTTAGCAAAAGCATCTATAGTTCTCTGGTCGATAACTCCCATATCAACCAACAAATGACCAACGATAGTAGATTTACCATTATCCACATGGCCCACAACGACTAGATTCATGTGTGGTTTCTTACTGGCGCTCATTATGGGTAGAGCAATGTATGGGCTTTATTTGTATTTCGTTAGTCAGTATCTACTGAACACTTTACATTTCTTCAATTTCGCATGTGTGTATGTGATTCCAGTTCTGGATACCAGATCTTTTTAATTGGATAGTGGAAATCTTAAGGGTCGAACATTCATCCCTTATTTGTAGATAAATCTCTACCATAGTCATCTTGAATTCGGACAATATCATTTTCATCGAACTCGCCGAACGACAATTCAAGTATAATGCATTCGGTTTTTCCCGTCGTTATCCTATGACTGGCACCTTTCGGAATAATTATATTTTCTCCTTCCTTCAAGTCTAATTCTTTATCTAGAATTTGCACCGTTGCGCTTCCTTTAATAACCCTCCAGAATTCTCTTCGTTTTCTGTGATATTGAAGGCTTAAACGGGAATCGGAATTTATGTGAAGAAGCTTAACTGTACAATTCTGGTTTTCAATAAACTTCTCAAATCGTCCCCACGGTCTAACCTCTGAGTGCACTTTCACCACAAAAAAGTAGTGATAATCAGATTTAATGATTACTTTTTATTATAAAATTAATATGGTTTCGTTTTATTCTCTCACACAATTAAGTCATTAGCGAGAATAGATTATAATACCGATCTGAAGGTCCTAATAACTAATGTGCCGAGTATCGCCATGACCTATCTTTGTTCCTTTCATCATCGCAACGAAAGTCATTCTGTTCCAACTAAATAGACAATAATGAATAGTTCTGAATAAAGGAACAAGCTACAATAGATGTCTAAGTAAATCATAAACACATGAAATGCAATAATCAGAACAATTTAAAATGCATCAAAATTTCTATAAAAATAAATGCTTCTTATTTAATAGAGATTAGAACTTTCCTTCCATCGATATTTATCTCCTTATAGTCTTGATGATCAAATTTATCTATACATAATTCGACCGATTTCGCTCTTACTAAATAGGCAAGATCATCCTTGAATTTAGTAATTTGTGCTAGCTCGCTTTCGTTTAAATTAGATACTGATGCAAATGATAACAAATCAGTAGGTAGAAAACCTTTTTCCTTTCTTAACTGTTGTAAATTTCTTGCAAGGTCTTTTACAAACCCTTTGGTAATCAATTGCTCACTTCGAATAGTTTCAATAAACACCGTAGTTTGGAGCGCCTCCGATTCTGCCATTTCATACCCCCCAGCCGCAGAATAAATCAGTTCGACATCCTCCTTTGTTATTTCGAAATCGCTACCATTATAATTCAGAGAATACTTTCCAGATGATATTAAACTTTGTAATATATCGACATGATTTTCACTTTCAAATGATGTTACCAGTTTAGAAAGATTGTTCCTTAAATAAGGTGCAATCCTTTTTGTTTTGAGTCTCATTCTGACATCTATTAAACCGAGCTGCAATAATTTGTTGATTCGATTATACTTATCTTTCAGTTCAGGAATCAATTCCATACTGAGGCGATCTGTATTTATCTGAGTTTTAATGAGATCAGTAATGCCAGCCAGCATTGAAATTTCGTCATTGTCAACTATGACAGTTGCACTGTTTATAGGCCATCTTCTTTTTATCTTCGCCTTCATTCTGGCAGAGTTAGCTAGAGATATAATCTCCTTCACTTTTTCGATATTTCTATCTATAAAAGGATTAGTCTCTTCCCCCGAAACTTGAGGCCAACTCTCATGTAAGATTGTATTCTTGGTTTTGAGGAACACCAAATATAGATAGTTGCTAATAAATGGGCAAAGAGGATGTATTAGTATATCAATCTGGCGCAATGCATGGGCCAAAGTGGAATATATTACTTGTCTTCTCTCCAGAAATTCGGAACTGTCATCCCATAAGTCATCTCTTGTAAAGGGGACATAAACTTGACTGAGAGAATTAATCACAAACTCTTCTATTGCCTTTGCTCCTTCATTGAATTTACACCTATGATATGATTCAGTAACTGTACACACTAAAGACTGCAACCTGGAATTGATCCACTTTTCCATTAGTCCGTAGGAATTGCTAGCTTTTGTTTTAGCTAAATCTATTGTTTTCATGTCAAATTTATCGTATTCACTATTCTGATGCAGGTAGACATGAAGATTGTAGAGAGTGCTCAGTACCTGATACGGTCTTGTTGAAAGCTCGGCAAGATTAAAACTTAGCGAATCGATTGGAGAGGATTTCCAGAGCAAGTAGAAACGTATCAAATCCACTGAGTTAGTAGTTAAAAGCTCTTTAGCGCTTATTACATTTCCTAAGCTTTTACTCATTTTATTTCCATTTTTGTCAAGTATATGTCCTTGAAATAGGAACGATTTGAATGGGGCCTCATTAGTGTCTCTGATTATTACATTCTCTATCAGTAAAGTATATGCCCAACCTCTTGTTTGATCTATTCCTTCTGTCATAAATGCTGCTGGCACCTGATGCATAAACTCTTCATCTGTGAGCGATGCATAAGGAGCAGCACCGCTATTATGCCATGTATCAAGCACAAATGGTTCACGTGACATTATGTTAGCGCATTTATTACATGTAATTTGAATCCTATCAATCCACGGTCTATGAAGCTCGAAATCGAACTCTTTCGAAATGTTAATTGCTCTAGAAATTATTTCGGCCTTTGAGAAAAATGCTTCCCGGTTGGAACACACTCCACATTTCCATATTGGAATTGGAGTGCCCCAAACTCGTTCCCTGGTGATACACCAAGGAACTTTCTCTTTGATAATTTCTAAAAATCTGTTTCTGGGAGATTCGAAGAAATACTCCACTTTAGACGCTCCTGATAGGGGTTGATCATGTAGCCTATCTATCATGTAAAAGTATTCCCGCCGTGCTAGCCATACCACTTTGTGACCTGATCTCCAGCATGTTGGATATTGGTGGGTGATTTTTCCATATTTTATTAATCCACCAACTTCCTTCATGTCTCTGACAACCAGCTCATCAGCATCTCGTACGTAGACCCCTCTAAATGATCCTGCTTCTTCTGTAAAACTTACTTTATCATCAATAGGAACAAATATGGGCAGGCCACGTTTAGCAGCAATTTCGAAATCTTCCTGTCCATTTGCAGGTGCAAGATGGACCAATCCGCTGCCAGTAGATGTGTCAACCATTTTTTCTGCTGCTACATAATGGATGGAATTTTCGTCGGCTAGCTTCTTAAGCCCAGGTATTTGCTGTAAAAGTGGATGGATATACCTCTTACCCTCTAGATCCTTGCCTGAGATGGTTTTAATTACTTCATAGTTATTGATTTTTAGCTCTTTCATTAGTGGTTGCAATCTGTCCTGACCTACCACCCATACTTCATTCCCCAAAGCTACGTAACAATAAGTTGAGTCTGGATTTACACCAATTAATTCATCTGTCACAAGGGTGAATGGCATTGTAGTCCAAATTACCAAGTATGCGTCTTCATGCGAGAGTTTCATCTTGTAATAGAAGGATGGATCTTCCACAATTTTGTACCCCTGATTTACCTCAGCATTGCTTAGTGAAGTCTCACATGAGGGACAATAAGCTACGACTCTGAACCATTCTTTTAGAATCCCATTTTCCCAAGCCTTCTTCAGATATTTCCATTCTCTTTCTATATATTCGTCCTTGTATGTCCAGTAAGCGCGGGAATAATCAAACGACATCCCGAGCAATTTGTCAACCTCAATCCATTTCTTTGCATTATCCTCTATTAGCTTCTTGCATGTAGCTACTATAGTATCAATTCCCACCTTTGCAATGTTTTCTGATTTGCTGCCAGTAAGACCAAGAATCTTTTCTGCCTGAAGTTCAATCGGAAGGCCTTGGGTATCCCAGCCGGCCCTGAAGATAACGTTATATCCCTGTAAGATCTTGAATCTGAACCACATGTCCTTTATGATTCTGCCCCTCAGGTGTCCGGCGTGGGGTTCACCATTCAGTGTTGGCGGCCCCTCAATATATCCCAGGGCAGACTTCCTACTCTTACTATCCTTGAGCAAATCAGCATGATCTGTATTTTGGAGATATAATCTAACTTGCTCTTCTATCTTTTTTGCATCAAACTTCTCGAGCAATTTCATTCAACAAACGCCAAATTCCCTTAATCACTTTACATTTTTTATGTGTACTGGTCTTGTTATAGATCTGGTGTTTCAAATACAAAGCGACCAATAACTAGTAAATTCTTTTCCCGAAAATAAAACCACTGTATGATTTTAAATAATACAAAGCAGTTGAAATATGGTGAAAGGGGAATTGTCGTTCTAGATTATTTATCAACTAAAATATAAGTCAGTGCGAGCATCGTCTTTTCATGACCCAGATTAAGGAACTTAATAAACTCGATTCAAGTGACAACCTTCCTTCGAAAATAGTCGCAATTATAGAGATTTCTAAAGGTAGTGACATAAAGTATGAATTTGATCAAAAAACAGGATTCATTACTGTAGATAGAAAGCTATATACTTCAATGGTTTATCCGTGCAATTACGGATTTATACCTAATACGTTGGAAGATGATGGAGATCCTGTAGACGTATTAGTTTTAGGATATTCTGCGTTGGTGCCTTTATCGCTAATTTCGATAGTGGTAGTCGGCCTTTTATTCACCGAGGATGAAGAGGGTAGTGATGCAAAGATAGTCGCAGTGCCAACTTCCAAAATAGATCCTAGTCTATCAACCATTACCGATATCCAGAACGTTCCTTCATTCTTAAAGGATCAAATTAAGCACTTTTTCGAGCATTACAAGGAACTTGAGCCACAAAAATTTGTGAAAGTGACAGGATGGGGGGATAAAAAATCTGCTGAAAAAAAGTTGATTGAGGCACTTCAAAAATTCACAAAAGATAATTCATCTAAAGAGCTTTAAATTGTTCACTCCAACGTAAATAAGATTTCAGCATATCTACGCTAACACTGGGTTTTCGCATTTTAAGAATTTCTTTGAAATCTGATTGAGAAATCGATCTGGTGTGTGTCTCTGATTCCAGCGCCTTACCGCTTTGGAACAGTTCATCTACTACACGCAATTGGGCTGATTGACAAATGTCTTTTACATCACTCGCACTGTATCCCTCAGTTAGTTTGGCAAGGTCCTCAGGTTTAAGTGACTTGTCCATCTTCAGGCGTTCGGTATATTGGCGGAACAATTGTAACCTAGATGAGTGATCAGGAAGAGCTACGTAAATACGCTTTTCAAACCTTCGAAGAAACCCCCCTTCCAAGGTCCATGGTTTGTTGGTCGCACCGATTACATATAACTTAGAGTCCTTAGCCTTTCCATTTATACCATCCATTTCGGTAAGAAATTGATTCTTCACTCTAACCTCGCCGCCTACTTCGCTCGTTCTGGAGCCGAGGAGTGAATCAATCTCGTCTATAAAAAGAAGAACCGGTACGCCTTCTGTGTCATGCAACTTCCGAGCCAAATTAAAGAGCTTCGATACATTTTTTTCCGCCTCTCCTAACCATTTACTCATCATAGAGGCCGCATCAACATCTATGAAATACCCATCTATTTCTGCAGCGGCTGCGGCCGCTAATAGGGTTTTGCCACATCCCGGCGGCCCGTAAAGCAAAATACCACGTGGCCATCCTAATGGAAAAAGATCCATTCGCTTGGTAGGATAAACTATAGATTCCCTGATTGCACGTTTTGCATCATCTAGTCCTATGACTTGGGACCATGATACGTTCGGTTTGTCTTTCATTATTAAATCGTCAAATTCCGTGCCCGGACTTGCCCTATCGTTCCCTCGTCTTGCAGCATTAGTTCGATTTAGATCTTGTGTTCGCTGGGGGATAGTTTTCAGTTTCCCCATCGTCAAGTCTGATTTTTCGCTTTTGGAATCAATCGTTCCGTTTGTCATCTGTAACGCTATTATTCTATTCTGATAGGTTCTTGCCCTTTCCATATAGATTCTATTTAATTTGTAATCAGGGTATATCTGAATAAGTTTCACTAAAGCTTCTATTGCTCGCTGATACGCGTGTATTGCCGTGCTTCTAGAACCTTGGGAATCTAATCTAATGGCCTCAGCAGCATACTTACTTGCATTATTTTCAAGTTCCTGTGGAGCAAGGCTCACCTTACCAACCCTCAATGAAAATGCCTGATTAGTCTTTGAATTACTATGTTGTGAATCTATGTTGTGTAAGGAACAAAATAATGTGAACCTACTTAAGACCAGAGAGCGGGATGTATCTTACAAGTAGTCGTCCAAAACCTGCTCTCTTAAAAAGATAATGCGTTAAGATCTATTCTCAAAAATGCTACTGTTCAAACTACGTGAAATTATGGAATTCCGATATTTAATTTGATAGCCAAGTTGTGTTGATTGCATTTCTTGGCATCCACCGGCCACAGAGTATGGGTTTTTAATTTAACTATCGTCCAAGAGAACTAGACAATTGAACTTGAATGCTCTCGACTAAAGGTATCGCATTCTTAGTGCCTTTTAAAAATTCTAAATCATTACTAGTTAATTACTTGAAGAATTGAAATTACTAAAAACATAATAGATTGGAGATTGATTTAAAGAGAGCCAAGATCATGATCCTTTAACTAAGAATTATTTTAATTTGCCTAGGGCGAGTGAGGTGCTTATTTATTGTCCAGAACCATAGTAACATCACTTGATTAAGGAGCTTGATATTTTTTTTCAGCTTAATATAATGTAATTGACACCCAGCCTTACTTCTGAAAAATTACACATGTTCATATGGTAATTAGTAATAG
>Ga0075425_100006133_pt1 | contig 12575 bp, 5 predicted proteins | sample SoiMethybrSBSTD4_FD_75300 | JGI IMG/M metagenome (GOLD analysis project Ga0075425, IMG submission 75300) | Bulk soil microbial communities from a Populus tree surrounding site in Tennessee, USA - Soil MetaG P. TD hybrid SBSTD4 | ecosystem: Environmental > Terrestrial > Soil > Tree plantation...
GGAGGTTCGGGCTCGACGCCGCGCCAGCCGACGGGACGGCCGCTGACGGCTTCTTTGACAGAGCGGAAAAGGACGACGTACATGAGCTGGCGGTAATAGAAACGCTGGAGGAGTACGGGGATGAGGAGCGTCCAGTCCTCGTCGCGTTCGAGGGCAAAGGCGACCACGCACGTAAGAATGTCAATCAGCAGGAAGCCGAGGAAAAAGAGAACGGAGCGCTCCAGGTTGGCCGTGACGAAATTCATCTGCGGCATCCAAGAGAGGTGCAGCTGCATGAGTCCCCAAATAGCGATGGAGCCGAGGAACAGCAGGTCAATGATGGGCGAAATCAGCGGCAGAACGAGCTGAAAGACAAAAATGTTGGGAAGCGCGATCCAGCCGAGGGTACCGTACTTTCGGCGGAACAATGTGCTGCTGTGCTTCCAGAAGGATTGCAGCGTGCCGAAGGTCCAGCGGAAGCGCTGGCGAATGAGCTGGCTGGGCGTCTCGGGGGCTTCGGTCCAGGCAATGGCGCGTTCTTCGTAAGTGATGCGCCAGCCGAGGCGGCGAATGGCGACGGTGAGGTCGGCGTCTTCGGCGACGGTGTCCGCGGTGATCCCGCCGGCAGCTTCGATGGCTTGTTTGCGCCAGGCACCGAGCGCGCCGGGGACGACAGTGATGCAATTCAGCAAGTCAAAAGCGCGTTTTTCCATGTTCTGGCTGGTGATGTATTCAAGAGCCTGCCAGCGAGTGAGCCAGCGCGAGCGATTACCGACTTTGACGTTGCCGGCGACGGCGCCGATTTTTGGATTGGAGAAATGGCGGACCAGCTGGCGTAATGCGTCGGGCTCGATTTCGGTGTCGGCATCGATGGTGACGACAATTTCTGTTTGCGCGTGGGACATCGCGTGATTGAGTGCCGCCGCTTTTCCACGATTCACTTGATGGATGATCTGGACACGGGGCTCGGTGCTGAAGTTGTCATCGAGCAGCGTGCCGGTTGCGTCGGTTGAGCCATCATTGACCACGATGACACGCATGGCGGGATAGTCCGACGCCAGGACGGAAGTAATGGTCTGCACGATGACGGGTTCTTCGTTGTGCGCGGGAATGAGCACCGTAACGCCGGGGAGAGGATCGGGCGGCTGATCGTGATCGGGACGGAGTTTTTCAATGAGCGCGAGGATTCCGATGACGAGGGCGCGGCCGCTGACGAGTACGATGCCGAGGATAAAGACCCAGCCGATGCCGAGTGTGAACCAGTGATACAGGCCGAAGATGAAGCCGTCGGCTTTAGCCTGCAGCCACTCCTTGCCGCTGAGGGACACCATGACGTCGGCGCGAGTTTTGTTGATCAGTTCGGGGACGGCGACAAACTGGAAGCCACGCGCGCGAAGTTCATCAATGATGACCGGAAGAGCGGCGACGGTCTGGCTGCGGTCGCCACCACCATCGTGAAAAAGAATGATGTTGCCGGCGTTGGCTTGCTGCATAACGCCGTCGATGATTTCCTGCGCGGGGATCTGTTTGCCGTACGGCTGACGCCAGTCGTGAGGGTCGATCTTCTGGCCGACGATGAGGTAGCCCATGTCCTGCGCCCCAGGGAGTTGGGCGACCTCTTCGGCGTATTCGGGCTGATGGTCAATGCCGTAGGGCGGACGAAAAAGAATGGATTTGACGCCGAGTGTGCTCTCGATCAGGCGCTGAGTCAGATTAAGTTCCCAGCGCAATTGCGTGGGCGAGATTTCGTCGAAGACAGGGTGAGTGTAAGTGTGATTGCCAATGGAATGGCCTTCGGCGAATTCGCGCCGGAGCAGGCCGGGCGATTTGGAGGCTTCTTCGCCTATGACGAAGAATGAAGCAGGAACATTTTTCTCTTTCAGAATGTCGAGGATTTTGGGAGTCCAGCGAGGGTCAGGTCCGTCGTCGAATGAAATGGCAAGTTTGTTTGCGACCGCCCCAATTTGATCGATTTCATAGGACAACGGATAGCTGTCGTAACTCTCCTCGGTGAAAAGGTCGGTAGATTTGTCGTAGGTGAAGGAGCGAACGCCGCGCTTGGGCTTGTCGTCAATGCGCCAGATGTCGCCGTTGCCTTCGAGGATGAGGTCAGGGCCGGGTGGGACGTCTTTTAGCTTTTCGCGGATGGCGTCATCGGGGCGAGTGGCGTCCCAGATTTTCCATAGAGAGCTGTCGGAGGAACCGAGGCGCCAAAGAGCCGTGCCTTGTACGCCGAGGCGTTCCGCGGCGCGCATCTGGTTGTAGGCGGTGATGGCGTCCAGAAACCAGACCTGATGCGTGTGGTCATTTTCGTCGGAATAGGAGTAGTGGGGATTGAGCGACGCGGGGTCGAGTTCGACGTCGGCTTCGGATTCATAGGCGTGCAGCAATGCCTCCTGGACACTGAGGTCTTTTGCGACAGGATGCGACTTCTTGATGGGCTCGGGCCAATCGTAGCCATAGTTGGCGATGCCGACGATCATTTTCTGCGCGGGGATAACTTTGAGCAGGTCGTGCAGATTTTCGACGAACCAGTCTTGCGCAGCGATCGGGCCAGGCTCGGCGGCGGGCCAGTGCTGGTCGTAGTTCATGATGACCACGGCGTCGCACTGTTTGCCGTAAAACGCGTAGTCGAACGTGTCGTCCTGGGCGGGAAGAGAAACCATGAGCTTCAGGCCGACGGCGTGCAGCGCGGGCGCGAGTTCGCCGATAAATTCCTGCAAATGCTTTTCCGTTTTTTGCGGGACTTCCTCGAAGTCCACGACGACGCCGGCTTCTCGGGCCTGAATGGCGAACTGCACAACGTTGCGGATCAGGTTGGCGCGCGCCAGGGGATTGGCGAGCATCTGTGCCATCTCTTCCACTTTCCAATTCTGGCCGTCGTAATTGCTGAGCATCCCCATGATGGGGATTTCCACATTAGCGGCGCGCATCCACTGGTGCAGCTTGTCGTCGCGAAGGATGGCGAGAGCTTCCTCGGGAGAAACTTTTACCGTACGGTAGCGCTCGAAATCCACCACGGTCAGGCCGCCATCGGGCGTGACGGCGCGCAACTCTTCCGGGATTACCAGGTCCAGATCTTTGTAATGTTTTCTGAGCGTGGCGAGGCTGTTGGCGTCATAACTGACGTAAAAACCGGCGCGCAGCGGGTCGTAGTTGGCTGGAACGGGCTTGCCAAGATTGGCGACGCGGCGGTGGCGACCTTCGCGGGTCGGTATGAGCTTGCCGTTTTTCTTATTTTTAAGCGCGCGGTAATAGTTGGATCGCGAATCAGGGATCAGAGCCGCAGGCAGCTCCACGCTGGCGGCAATATTGAAAAAGAAATACACCAACAGCAGGGTCAGCAGAGCTCCGCTGACTTCCATTACGCGGCGTGTACGGCGCCAGCGCACGCGCTGCGCGTCATAAAATATGGGACTTCGTTCCTTCATTCTTCTGCAGACAATTCAGGCAGCCAAGCAGATTCCGTGACTCGTCCGTTATCTGCCCGCCAGGATTGGGTACATCTATTGTAAGATGCGAACAAGCCATGAAGCGAGTTTTCTCGCATCCCCTGACCGCACTAATTACCGGATTTGCCTTTAGGTTGTTCTTTTTGTTGCGCCTGCCCAGTTCCGCGGGCGACACCGGTCTTTATGAAACGCTGTCGCTAAACTGGGTAAAGCACAGCATCTTTGGCGTGACGGTGGATGGTGTGCTAACGCCGGTGGACATTCGCATGCCGGGTTATCCCGCTTACCTGGCCGTGGTTAAGGCATTCACCAACCTGAGCGGAGAGCCCGCTCGGTTCTGGGTGATGCTTGGGCAGGTGTTTCTGGACCTGGCTTGCTGCGTTTTTATTGCGGAGCTGGCTTCGCGGTGTACAGGCCGCCATGAAAATACGACGAAGGTCTACGTTATCGCGCTGTGGCTGGCGGTTTTGTGTCCGTTTACGGCGAACTACACCGCGGTTCCGCTGACCGAAACGTTCACCAGCTTTTGGACCGCGCTCGCGCTGATCACACTGGTGCCGATGGTGAATCCAGAACAGGCGACTGGCGGATTGCTGAAATGGGGCAGATTTCCGCGGCGCTCAGAATTTCTGAAGAACGCGTTTCTGGCGGGGCTTTGCGTTGGATGCGCGACGCTGTTCCGCCCGGAGTCGCCCCTGCTGCTGATCGCTTGCCTGCCGGCGGTTTTGTGGATCACCCTTTTCCGTGGCCAGTTCGCGCGCGGATGGCGAGCTGCAGTCCTGGCATGTTTTGCGTGCCTTCTCGTGCTTGTTCCATGGACCATCCGTAACGCGACCAGTTTGCACGAGTTTCAGCCGCTGACACCCCGATACACGACGATGCCCGGGGAGCGCGCTCCTGTCGGCTTCATGAACTGGGAAAAGACCTGGCTGTACCGCGTCCGCGAGGTTTTTCTGGTCTCGTGGAAAATGAACGACGAGCCGATTCAGATGGAGGACATACCGGACCGGGCTTTTGATTCACCGGAAGAGCGCCAGCACGTAGCGGCGATTCTGGAGCAGTACAATCAGGATTCGAACCTGACGGCGGAACAGGACGCGCAGTTCGCTTTTATCGCGCGTGCCCGCACCGACCGGCACCCGCTGCGGACCTACGTGTGGGTGCCGCTGCAGCGCGTGGTGACGCTGTGGTTCACGCCGCGCATCGAGCAGCTGCCGATTTCGGGATCGATCTTTCCATTGGCTCATACGTGGCAGACGGACCGCCTGGATATGTCCGTCACTCTCGGACTGTTTTCGATCAATGTGTTTTATGTCCTGGGTGCGCTATGGGGTGCCATGCGGCTGTGGCGGTTTTCGCCGGAAGCTCGCGCCGCGGTCGCACTGCTAGCATTGTTTGTTCTGGTTCGAACGGCGTTTCTTACCACGGTGGAAACGCCGGAACCTCGCTATGTCCTGGTGTGTTTTCCGGTAGTGATCGCGCTGGCGGCGCACGGCCTGCTGCCACGCAAATCCGCACAGTCCTGAACCCGCCGGACGTTGCGCAGCGTACGCCCGGGCTACTCCTCGAGCGGTTCCGGGTGAATGGTCACGCGATAAACCTGGGGAAACCGTTCCTTTACGCGATCTTCCAGGGCTGCCGTGACGTCATGTATTTGCGTAATCGGCAGCTCGCTGCGCATCGCGCAGTGGCAGGACGCGAGAATATGGTGCTCCACCTGCCGCACGCGCACGTTGTGGGCGTTCAGCAGTTCGTAGTACTCCGCGGACAGCTGATGCAGGAAGGCTTCAATGGAGCGGCCCAGATCGCGCAGGTCGCCACTCTCTTCCGTCAAACTGATTGCCGTACCCTGCGGCTCGATGTGGATATTGACTTCTGTCGGCTCGGCACGCAGATCGCGAATAGCTTCTTCAAGTTGCGTGGCCCGCGCGTGCGCATCTTTCAGACTGAGATGCGGACCCACTTCGATGTGCAGTTCGACGAATAACTGCCCTTTATTCTGCTGGGCCGAAAGGTCGTGGATCGCCAGTCCCATGCGCTGGGCAGCCGCGCGGATGGAATCAAAAAACGGTTCGCCTTGCGGTGCGCGCGGCTCGGCGTGAACGACCACGTCGGAAGGCACAATTTCGGCAACTCGCTTTTCGATGGCGTCGCTCCAGCTGTGGACCTGCTCGAGGCTGGCGGTGCGGGGGACGCTCACCGTAGCATCCACAAAATAGCGGTTGCCGGCACGGCGTAAACGCACCCGTTCGACGGAAAGGACGCCGTCCATTTTTCTTACGGCACCGGCGATCTCTTCCTGCAGGCCTTCGGGCACGGCGTCGAGCAGCGCGTCGAGTGTGCGCTTGCCTAGCCGCGAGCCTACCCACAAAATGATGGCCGCGACGGTCAAGCCCGCGAGCGCGTCAGCGTAGATCATCCAGGGCAAATTCCACTTTTCGCCGGCCCACACCAGGCCTATCCCGGCGATGACGACAATCGTGCTCCAGACATCGGTGGAAAAATGCAGCGCGTCGGCTTCGAGAGCTTCGCTCGAATACTTCTGGGCGACTTTTGAAAGTTTCCGGGCACGTGTGATGTCAATCGCCAGCGCCGACAGGAGCACCAGGATTGCGGTCAAGCTGGGCTGAATGTGTACGCTGTGAAAAAACATGCGGTCGAACGCTTCGTAAATCACATAAAACGCGGTGAGCACCAGCAAGCCGGTTTCCACGAACGCGGAGAAATTTTCAAACTTGCCGTGGCCGTAAGGGTGACGTTCGTCGGCGGGTTGATCGGACACGCGGAGAGACAAAAATGTGATGATCGCCGCGACCAGGTCCAGCCCGGAGTGCAGCGCTTCGCTGAGAACACCCAAGCTCCCGGTGCGAAGCACCAGGAAGGCTTTCAGAGAAACGAGCAGTAACGCCGAGCCTACGCTCAGCAGAGCAGCGTTCTTTTTCTCGCGTGATTCGACAGCGGGCAGGGCTTCCATGGCCGCGTCTAGACTACCCTAAGTCGCGAAACAGACAAGGAAATGGAGGAGTTATGCGGCCCGCAGCGGGGAGAACTTCATGGCCGCCGAGTTCATGCAGTATCGCAAGCCGGTCGGTTCGGGGCCGTCTGTGAAGACATGGCCGAGGTGAGCATTGCAAAGCGAGCATTGTACTTCGCGGCGCAGCAGGCCCATGCTGAAATCGTCTTTTTCGCGGATATTTTCCGGCGCGATGACCTCCCAAAAACTGGGCCAGCCGGTTCCCGATTCGAATTTTGTTTTGCAGTCAAAGAGCGCTGTGGCGCAATCCGCGCAGCGAAAAATGCCGGGGCGCTGTTCGTGCAGGAGTTCGCCGGAACCAGGAATTTCCGTGCCTGCCTGGCGGGTGACTGCGTATTGCGGGGTGGTCAAGATGCGGCGCCATTCTTCAGGCGTTTTGTGAATTTTCCGAAGCTCGACTTTGCCGGTCCGCTCGCCGCTGTCGTCGAACTGTACGATTTCGACCGTGGCATTCGGATCTTCGGGCTCTTCCTCCGGTAACAGGCTGGAGCTGGCTATGCGATCCAGCCCAGCGAACACACCAACGGTTACCAGTCCGGCAGCACCGAAAATCAATCCGCGTCGAGTCAGATCGGTCATCGGACAAACAGAAAATCGAGAAAATTACCGGCCAAACCGAACACTTACTTTGCGGTCATCGCCGGAGCGGGCAAGAGCGGAGGCCGCTTCGGTTCGCCACGAGCGCCGCGGACGTCCAATTCTTCAAACAACAGCGACGGCGCAACCATCGAGGCCGGCAAGCCGTTCTGCGCCGAGCCAAAAGCGCCGAGCGCGGTACCCGCAAATCCCGCCACCTGAGTCTGCATGTAGTTGTAGACAAACGGGTCGTTGCCGATGGCAGTAACGTTGCGCAACACCCGCGAATTCAATCCGGTAATCCGGGCGCCACGAATAATTTCTTCGTGTCCATCAGCGGGATACACGCGATACACGAGTAGCGGCAAACGATCACCGCTTCCGGCGCCGCCGCCGTAGCTGGCCAGGAGTTCGCTGAAGTCGTCCTGATGGAGCAAACTGATGGCGGGATTATCCATTTCCTTAATTTCGAGGCAGTACTCCTGTTTGTTAGCGCGGCAAATATCGAGGAACTTCTTTTTCAGGTCAGCCGCTGGAGCTGTTTCCGACGCGTTGAAGAACAGATTGCTCATCGTCGGCTTGGCGTCATTCAGGAAAGCCGAACGCCCATGACCGTTGGATTTCAGCGAATCCGGTCCGGGACGCCGCGACATCAGTAGTTCTTTCAGGACGCCGCCATCCACCGCGGTGACTTTTTCCGCGTTCACGCCTTCATCGTCCACGCTGTAGCCGCCGATGAGCGGTTTGCCCTGAAACTCCTTCGCCCCCGGATCATCCACTAGGGTCACGCCGTTCGGCAGGACCCGCGATCCTGTGCGGTTCACCCAATCGCTACGGCCCCCGATGTTACTCAGGAATTGCTCCATCACCGGTTGAAACGCGACCGGTGGACGGGCGCCGTTCAGCGCGGGCCCAAGCACTTGCGCCACTAGCGGAGCCGCAGCACGCGCATCAAAAAGGACTGGCCCAGTGTAATCGAGCGCGGTAGGCGAGGCGCGCATGGCCATTAGCTCGCTGCCCTTCACGTTCAGCGCTTTCTTCACGGTGTCAACGTCGGCCAATTCCGCTGGCCTCGGGGCATACGAAGCATAATAATTGTTCAGCTCCATGCCGTCCTTGGCCAGCGTGTTGATGCCAGCTTCTACCGCTGCGAAGCAACGATTGGTGCGAATCTCCGTGCCTTCACTGGTCAGCAGGTATTCTGTCGCATAGACCAGATAATAGGTGACGCGGGATTCCTGAATTTCGGGAAAGGCCCGCAGCGCCGCCGAAGTTTCCCGGGCTTCCATTTCCCAGTTGCGATTGCTCCAGTCCGGCGTGACGAGCGGTTCGATTTTTTTGACCGGGTTGATTTGCGAGAAATCGTCAATGTCCGATTGCCGCGCCAGGCTGGTCAAGTAAGCGCGTTTGCGCGAGTACGTTTCCACCGCCTCCTTGAACGCCTGGTCGGTCGCAATCCATAAATCCTGCCGCAGCGAATCGTAGTCGCGGTCAATGCCCACCGATCCTGTGGAGCCGATGAAGCCGCGGAACCCTTCGTCACTGATAAAGTTCGAGCTGTCCTGTTTGTAGTTGCCCACCCGCGCTTGCACGTTCATGAAACGGTTGCGTGTGTGTGCGCTGTTCATCAACGCGCCGAATTGCGCAACCACCTCGCGCACGTCCAGATCCAACAAGCGATATTCGATGTAGTACGGGCGCACCGGCTCATTGGTGCCGGGAAATTTCAATTCCAAACGAGTTTTTGCGCGCGCCATTTCGTCGCGCATCGCTTGCAGCGTGTGATCGTTGTCGGCTGGCGCTTGCGCCAACCCATTTGCGGCCACGCCGCAGGTTGTAACCAGCAACAAGACTCCAAGGCGTAGGCCATTTTTCATTGTGCACCTCCGGTCTGGGTTGCCTTGGTGTCATGCGCAGGCGGAGGCAAGATTGGCGGAGCGTCCGTGTCGGTCTGCTTTTTCTGGACTTCGAGCTCCGAAGTCAGAATCGCCGGCGACGCCGCCGAAACTGGCACCGAACCGGACTCCGCGCCGCAGTATCCGTTGAAGACTTCCGGCGTATCCCCTGTCGCTACAATCTTCGTCAGCGCCGCCAGCGGAGTTCCCACGATGTCCACGCCGCGCACTAGCTCATCGGGCCGCCCGTCGGCGAATACCTTGTAGACAACCAGGGGCTGGACCTGAAACGCCTGCGGCTGACCGCGGCCGGTAAACGTGAAACCGCCCGCGATGTCGTCAATCAGCAATCCGTACGGCTTGTTCTGCTTCTTGAGCAGCTCGATCAGCTGCGCACGAAGCTGCGTGTTGGTCACAGTCTTGCTGCTTTTCACGATCAGGTTGCCCTGTCGCGAAACAGGAGTTGCTCCCAGTTGCCGCCGTCCGTGCCCGTTCGAATGCGGAATATCCACCAGCGGCGACCGCGACATTTCAAAATTCTTCAACACGCCGTGATCCACCAGAACTACCTCGTGGGAAGAAACCCCTTCGTCATCGAAGCGATAGTATCCAAGCAAGTCCTCGTTACTTAGCTTCTTCTGCGTCGGATCGTCCACAATGCTTAGAAAATCCGGCAGGATCGGCTCACCCACTTTTTTCGCGAAGGTCTGCCCCTCGGAAATGTCTTTTTGCCGGTGGCCTTCCGCACGATGGCCAAACACTTCATGGAAGAAGACGGCCGCGGCGCGTCCCGTCAGCAGCGCGGGACCGACACTCGGCTCATTTAGAGGAGCCTTCACCAGGCCTTCCATTTCCTTTCGAAGCGTCGCGCTCGCCGCTTGCACATCCTTGTCGCTCGGAGCATCTTTCGGATCGACCCAGTCAAAGTTGTAATAGCGCTCGATGTTCATCCCGTCGGTGGCTTTGCCCTGAATGAACAGCTCCAGACGGTACCGAATTTGCCCACTCTGCAGTTGCGTACCCTCGGTATTGACCAGATAGGAATTCTGCGCCAGCGCCGAAAACGTCACGATCGAATTCAGAATATCGGACGATTCGCGAAATGTCTTGGTGTATGCACGTACTTTTGTTTCCCACGGCTTGCGGTCCAGCGTGAACGACACTTCTGGCTCGATGGACTGATGTGGCTGCTCGTGCGAAAAATCCGGCGCGCGGCCCTCGGCGGTGTCCGCTTTCACTTCCTTGCTCGAACGAATCTTGATCAGCGTCTCCGCCGCAGTCCGGTATTGCGAATCCGTCTCCAGCCAGATGGCCCGGCGCACAATCTGTTCGTCGTTGTCCACCGGAACTCCGGTCCCCGGACCACCGCTCGGCATCCGCTGATCTCCCACTTTGTGCGTATTGTCGAGCGTGTAGCTGCCGGTGCGCACCGAAACCTGCAGCCAGCGGTTATGGTTCTCTGCGCTCGATAATAGCGCCCCGTTCGAACCCGAAACTTCGGCACGCTGCGTATCGGTGATGGTGTAGCCGATAAAATATGCCGCGGGATCCTGGGCGCTGTACGTTTTGAACGAGCGGTCCAGCTCCGACTGCATTGCGCCGAGCAGCGGCGAAGGTTTTCCGACTGGCGACGGTGTGTCCGGCGGTCCGGCATGCGCTGCTGCGGGTCGCAGCGCGGCTCCCATCACAAAAATCAACGCCGGAACGACGGCTCCGGTCAAAATACGCTTCGATTTACGCAAAGGAGTCCTCACGATTCAAAACGGATACAGTAGGCCAAAATCCCAGTGTACGTCACTCTTTGGCGGGCTTACAACGCGGCGTCTTGCCGCCGCCCAACAAAGATTCGACGGCTTTTCAGCTTATTTCGTTGCACGGCTCGCGGCAATTCGATAGCGAACCGCCGGCTGAATTCCGGCGTCTCCTGGGATACACTCCTTCACCCTGAGGGACGCGAAGCTCGAAGCGGCTCACAGGACTCTATCGTTCGACGCACCGTAACCGGCTTGCTCTTTTGTGCTAAGGAAAAAACGTGCTCTCCCGAAACAGCACTTCCACCGCGCTTGTCGTTTTGCTTGCCACCACTTCCGCGATGCTTTCCCTGCACGCGCAAGAGCCCCGTCCCGCCAATTCCCCGGCTGCTTTTACCGACTGGCCTCGCTATGGCGGTACACCGGAAAACAATCATTACTCCGTGCTGGCTCAGATTAATCGTGAAAACGTCGGTACCCTAAAAGTGGCTTGGCAGTTCGACACCGGCGAAGAAGGCGGTCTGCAAACCAGCCCGATCATCGTCAACAGCGTCCTTTACGGCATCACCCCGACGCAAAAAATCTTCGCTCTCGATGCCGCCACTGGAAAACTTCTCTGGAAATTCGATTCAGGAATTGTCGGGACGCAACCCAATCGCGGCCTGGCCTTTTGGCGATCATCGGATGACCAGGACGCCCGCATCCTCGTCGGCGTACTGAATTATCTTTACGCGCTCGATGCCGCAACCGGCAAGCCGGTCCCAACCTTTGGCGATAATGGACGCATCGACCTGCGAGAAAACCTCGGCCGCGAACCTGCCTCCGCCAACTCCATCTACCTCACCAGCCCCGGCGTCGTTTTTGAAGACGTAATCATCGTCGGCGGACGCATGCCGGAAACGTTGCCCGCGCCTCCCGGCGATGTTCGCGCTTTTGATGTTCGCACCGGCAAACTGCGCTGGGCATTTCACACCATTCCGCGTCCGGGCGAGCCAGGGTACGAAACCTGGCCGAAGCAAGCCTGGAAAACCAGCGGCGCCGCGAACAACTGGACCGGTATGACGCTCGATGCTGCTCGCGGGATCGTCTACGTCCCGACCGGCTCGGCTGCTTCCGATTTCTACGGCACCGACCGAATTGGCGACGATCTTTACGCCGACTGCCTGCTGGCGCTCGATGCGCGCACCGGCAAGCGCCTCTGGCATTTCCAGGCCGTGCACCACGACATCTGGGACCGCGACTTCCCCTCGCCGCCGGTGCTGCTCACCGTTCAGCGTGACGGCAAGTCGGTCGACGCAGTCGCGGAAACTTCCAAGCAGGGTTTCGTCTATCTCTTCAACCGCATCACCGGCGAAGCGCTCTTCCCGCTTGAAACAAAAGTCTATCCGGTCAGCACGGTTCCCGGCGAAAACGCCGCGAAAGAACAATCGCTGCCCGCCAAGCCGGCGCCCTTCGCGCGCCAGCGGCTCACCGAAGACATGCTCACCCGGCGCACGCCCGAAGCCCACCGCTGGGCGCTCGAGAACTTCAAGATGTTTCGCAACGACGGCCAGTTTGTTCCGCTCTCCACCGGTAAGGAAACCATCGTTTTTCCCGGCTTCGACGGAGCCGCGGAATGGGGCGGTTCCGCGGTTGATCCGCAAACCGGCTTCATCTATATCAACTCCAACGAAATGGCCTGGAACGCGGCTCTCGGCGAATCCACCGACGCCACCGGAACGCGCGCGCTTTACACCTCGCAATGCAGCGTTTGTCATCACGACGACCTCAAGGGCGCGCCACCTGACTTTCCGTCGCTTGAGGGAATCGGCGCGCGTCTCACTTTCAGCCAGATCGCCGCAACCATCCACAACGGCAAAGGACGCATGCCGGGCTTTCCCAATCTCAC